>Ga0073906_1005780_pt1 | contig 10768 bp, 10 predicted proteins | sample Inofromicrocosms_FD_65485 | JGI IMG/M metagenome (GOLD analysis project Ga0073906, IMG submission 65485) | Mouse cecum microbial communities from Vienna, Austria - Inoculum for glucosamine and mucus D2O microcosms | ecosystem: Host-associated > Mammals > Digestive system > Large intestine >... | reverse complement strand
CTTCATGGTATGCAGTAATCTTCTTATCTTTCTCAGATATAATCTTGCTCTTTTTCTCTTTGCCAATGCCTACTTTAATAAATGACTTGCTTATATCTTCCTGTTCTATAAACTTACGTCCGTTCCTTGCACATACAATTGCTGCCTCATTTAAGAGGTTTTCAAGGTCTGCACCTGTAAACCCTACTGTAGTCTGTGCAATAGCCTTAAGGTCTACATCATCCCCCAGAGGCTTTCCTTTGGCATGGACATCAAGTATTTCTTCACGCCCCTTTACATCAGGACGTCCTACTGTAACACGCCTGTCAAAACGCCCTGGACGGAGTATTGCAGGGTCAAGTATATCCACACGGTTTGTAGCAGCCATAACAATAATGCCCTCATTAATGCCAAAACCGTCCATTTCAACAAGCATCTGGTTTAATGTCTGCTCGCGTTCATCATGTCCGCCACCAAGCCCTGAACCACGTTTACGTGCAACTGCATCAATTTCATCTATAAATACAATACATGGTGCACTTCTTTTTGCTTCCGCAAACAAATCCCTTACACGTGAAGCACCTACACCAACAAACATTTCCACAAAATCTGAACCAGACAGGCTGAAAAACGGCACTCCTGCCTCACCTGCAACAGCCTTTGCCAGAAGTGTCTTACCAGTTCCTGGAGGGCCTACAAGTATAATACCCTTAGGTATACGCGCCCCGACGCCTGTATATTTTCCAGGGTTAGCAAGGAAATCAACAATTTCTTCTAACTCTTCCTTCTCTTCTTTAAGCCCTGCCACATCACGGAATGTTTTAGCATGCTGGTCATTAGGGTCAATACGCTGTGCACGGCTCTTGCCAAAATTCATCATTTTAGCATTGCTTCCGTTTGCGCCTGCTGACTGTGCTGACAAGAACGAAAAAAGGAAAAATATTACAATTATGCCAAGCCCATATGGAAGTAATGTAGTAATAATCCATGATGTTTTCTGTATATCATGTACTTTGTACCTGTTGGCAAACTCAATATCTTCATTTAAAATATTTTCAATCTCTTTTACATCAGAAACATAAAAGCTTATTTTAGTACCTCCTGACAGTACAACGCTTACCTCACCTGTAGGTGTTTCCTGGTTTGGCAGGATTTCCACAGATTCAATTCTGCCACTGTCTAAATCTGACTTAAAAGTATTAATATTATACGAACTTGTAGAATTATTATCTAAAGCCCCTGAGACATATACCGCAAAAAATATTATTGCAAGTATTAAAATGTAAAATCCTATTCCGGCTGTCTTCATCTGTTTCTTCATGTATAATCTCCTTCACTATTATTAGTCCTCTTTAAACTCCACTTCCCCAATATATGGGAGATTACGGTATTTCTGCGCATAATCAAGCCCATAACCAGCCACAAATTTATCAGGTATAACAAAACCTGTATATTCAGCTTCAATCTCTACTTTCCTTCTGTCAGGCTTATCTAATAATGTACATAATTTAACACTTGCAGGATTTCTTGCAAGCAGCATCTTCTTTGTAAGGTTTAATGTTGAGCCTGTATCAATAATATCCTCAATAATAAGGCAATGCTTGCCGTCCACTGGCTCATCAAGGTCTTTTTTTACTTCCAGCCTTCCAGAACTTTCTGTCCCGCTGCCATAACTTGAAACTGCCATAAAGTCCATTGTCACTGGTACTGTAATCCTTTTAGCAAGTTCACAGCAAAAGAAAACACTGCCTTTTAATACACATATAAGGTGTATTTCCTTACCTTCATAATCTTTATTAATCTGTGCTGCCATTTCTGATATTTTATCTGCTATCTGCTTTTCTGTAATCATCTCATGTATAACTGTATCCATCTTACTAATTCTCCCCTTCTGTGCATAAAGTTGCATGTAAAACTTCCCTTGTCCCATCTGTTACATAATAATATGCGCTGCACCTTCCAATAGAAGGTATCCACAGGATATGGCTTCCTTCTGCCAGTACCCATATCCTGCCACGCTCACTGGCTGGTATTTTGCTGTCAATAAATACACGGCTGAGTTTTTTCTTAGAACCATCAGTACGCAGCCAGATATAATCGCCATCTTCTGGATATCTGAACTGTGGCATAAATTTTATTTTATCATAGTCAAAGCATTTAGTACAGTAATTTTTTTCTATAATATGGGAAATATCATTCCTGTCCATCCTTTCAAATAAAATAATATGCTTTTCCCCATTAATATATTCAAGTTCTGTCTTTCCTGGCACACAAATATCAATAACCCTGCTGCCGCTTCCAGCCGGCACTGGTATATCCTGCCCAGCCGGCATATCATGCCTTGCTTTCATAATCCATAATTTATTATAATCCTTTCCTGCCTCCATGCCATATGGAAGGCAGACCCTTTTCCCTGCATCCTTATGGACAAGACCTGCTACCATGCTTATATGTTTTGAAGTTATATCCTTGCATCTGCCTGCCACATAGCCAGCCATGCGGAGGAATATTTCCCTTTGCAGGACAATATCCTCTTTTCCAATTATACCCACATCAACCGTACAAATACCATTATCTTCTTTAACAATCTCTTTATACAGCTTTTCTGCTTCCCTGTCAATATATGTATAAATATCCCTTAACTGCCCTGCCGTGCCCGAAAGCCTTTCTGTAATGGCAGGCTGGATATTTTCTTCTATATATGGGATTATACTATTACGTATTATATTTCTTGAATACTTATTATCTGAATTAGTACAATCCACGCAATATTCTATACCTTCCGCCAGAAGCGCCTCCTCTATCTCACAGCGCCTGATGCCAAGAAGCGGCCTTATAATATTGCCATTCCCAGGTCTCATGCCGCCAAGCCCTTTAATCCCGCTTCCCCTGAAAAGCTGGAATAAAACCGTTTCCGCCTGGTCATCCTTATGATGTGCCACCGCAACCTTGTCAAAACCCAGGCTCTCCCTCACATTCTCAAAACATTCATACCTGTAAACCCTGCCTGCCTCCTCCTCCGTAATCTTTAAACTCCTTGCAAGCGCAGGAATATCCTTATAAAAGACCTTGCACTCATAACCAAGCCCCTGGACAAAGTTCTTTGTATACTCCTCGTCATACAGCGCCTCCTCCCCCCTTATGCCATGATTGACATGCACAGCACAAAGCGAAAGGGAATACTCCTTTGCAAGCCCTGCCAGAACCATAAACAAAAAAACAGAATCAGCCCCTCCGGAAACCCCGGCAACAATCCTGTCACCATAATCCACAAGAGCATGTTCCCTAATAAAATCTTTGACTTTTAAATAAACTGTATTTTTCATATAAATCCTCCTGATTTCTGGCGTAACTTTACAATGTCATTTAGTTAAAAAGATGTTTAAAAATTACATATACTGGACGCTGGCAAATCCAAAGTGCCTTCCATGAACAAAGCACGCTTCCGCTTGGACATCGCACGCAATGGTGCATAAAGCCCCTAATGTTCCTACGGAACATTTTAATACAGGGCTTAAGCACCAGCGGCTCTGTACAGCTTGTTCATGGAAGCACATTTGGAATTTGCCAGCACGCTTACATTTTGGTAATTTATAAAATATTTTCCAACTGTACCTTTAACTAAATGGCATTGTACCAGTAATGCTAAAATGCCATCCATCAGGAAAATTTATACAGGCACACTTGAAAAACCTGCCATTTATTTAAAATAATAAACAACGGTGATTTTGCAATGTTCCACAAAACAATATACCATCCCAGGTTATGTCATAATTTAGTATTAAACTTGTTCCGTTTTGTCAAGGTAGCACATTTGGAATTTGTCTGCCCATTTACACTTGAAAAACCGCCGTTTATTTAAAATAATAAACAACTGTGATTTTGCAATGTTCTACAAAACAATATACCATCCCAGGTTATGTCATAATTTAGTATTAAAAACAGTTTGTTCCGGTTTATTATACCTGCCGTCCCCCTAAATCTTTTTCAACACCAGTAATTCTGCCTTGCTGGTCTTGTGCCATGAAACAGTGGTTTGGAAACTGGCAAAGATTAGATTAGCTGGCAAATTCCAAATGTGCTTCCATGAAAAAGCTGTACAGAGCCGCTGGTGCTTAAGCCCTGTCTTAAAATGTTCCGTAGGAACATTAAGGGCTTTATGCATCCATTGCGTGCGATGTCCAAGCGGGAGCGTGCTTTTTTCATGGAAGGCACTTTGGATTTGCCAGCCCATAATTACCAAATTCCATCCACACCCCCAGCACAGCAGAATTACACCCTCTCCCATATGCCCGCTACTATTACTGTCATATCATCTGGTGCTTTTCCCCCGCTCCGCCTTACTGCCTCATCAAGTATATGTTTTGCAATTTCCTGTGGGTTTATAATTTCACACCTTTTTAAATAGCCAGACAAGTCTTCTTCATCCTCCATAAAACAATCTGCAACGCCATCTGTCATCATTATAACATAATCACCACCAGATATCCCGACTTTTCCTACATATGACTCAATTTCATGCACAACACCAACTGGCAGTGTCTGCCCTTCTATCATCATTACGCGTTTATTATGCCTTAAATATGTTGCAGATGCCCCATTTTTAAGGAAACAGCAGTCCCCTTTATAAAGGTTTAAAATAACTATATCTGCCGTTGCATAACCTGCTTCTTCTTCTCTTGACATATAGAGTGAATTAATGAGCCTTATAGCAGAACTATGTGAAAATCCTGCTTCTGCCATCTGTTCCAGAAGCTCTATTACTGTTTTGCTCTCTTCCATAGCATCACTTCCGCTTCCCATGCCATCTGACAGTGCAAGCAGCATTTCCCCGCCAGGAAGTGTTATACATGAAAATGTATCACCTGATATTTCCTCACCATCTTTTGGTATTCTTGCAACGCCTGTTATTGCATATAGTGGTGTATCTTCTACAAATACAAAATTAACCATTTCATTTACAAGCACTTTCCTCGACTCCGCTGAAGGGCATATTGTCTTGCCAAGCACATGTGAAAGAACCCTTGCAACCTCCGCCGATGTAACCAGCCTGCCTTTTGACGTCCTTGCCTGCAGGCTTATTTCCAGCCTTCCATCCTGCTTTTCATAAGCGAATATATCTTCTGCCACAACCTTTTTCTTATCCAGTTCACCAATAATTTTCTCTTCTATTTCTAACGAAAAATCTTTTATTTCTGGCATACTCTCCGCAAAATGTTTTACCATCTCACTTACTTCTTTCATCTGGCCCGCAACAACACGGCGGCTCTCTGCCATCCGGTTTTTAAAGCCCATAAGCGTTCTTGCCATATACAGGTTCTGGTTAGCTTCTGACAGAAATTTCTCCGGGTATATACATTCAGCCAGGAATTCAGCCGGCATCTGGGCAGGAAGTATACACCCCTGTTCCTGCGCAACTGCGAGAGTATTAAATATTTCCGGCTTGCATACTGCAATCTGTCCCATGCAGTTATCCCTGTTTGCACAGTTCCCGCACACTTTTTCAGACATTTCATTCATCATTTTACGCATATCATGGTTATTCATCCCATACTTATCCTCTGTCTGTTTCATCAGCGCATTTGAAAGCTTGTTAAATGCATCGGAAAATTCTTCCAGACGCCGGCGCATCATATCCTGTACCCCCTTTTTTTCACTGGGGGGATTATCCGCGCTGCGCCCAAGCTTTTTAAGAAATGATACAGGAACACATAAAAATGCAATTCCTGACAGGATTATTGCTTTCATAGTGCCCTGTTCCATATTGCTGCCATCAAGCAGGTAATTCAGTGATATTGCTGATGCAAAAAAAGACAGCACCATTAAAAGCCTTCCCTGCCCTTTCACAATACCAGCGCAAATCCCAAGAAGCGCCATAAGCCCTATTATTTCAGCCGGCCTCCCACATAGCAGGAATAATATTCCCGCTGCCGTACCTGCAACAGCCCCCATACCTGCACCGTAACAATATCCTGCAAGCAGCAGTACAAAGTAAACAATTATATCTGCAACAGAAATCCCTGATACTGCCACCTCAGGAAACCCCCAGACTGCCAGCGTGCCAATAATTACGGTACTTGCCATCTCCTCATTGCCAAGTTCTCTATATTTCCTGGGATGCAGGAGAAAATGTATTCCATCATGGAATATCCTTGTACATGCAATTATCATTATACTGCTTAGTACAGCAAGCCATATATTATATACATTATATGGCAGCATCCAGAGCTGCAGTGTCCATAGTGCAGCAGAAGCCAGTGCGGAAATAATTGCAGCATGTCCCATTTTAATATGTATTCCTCTTTTGCCTAACATATCTGAAGCAAGAGAAAGCGCAAACATTACCATTCCGCCACAAATAGCCGTTTCCATGTTCATACTGCTGCATGCCATTCCAAAAAAAACTGCAAGTGCAACCGGGAAAATCCCGCCGCCTTCTGTAAAACCAGCCGCAAAATACGCAATTCCTACAGGGTTAAGCCCAAATATGCTTACACGCCCAAGTAAAAAACCTAAAACAACCTGTAAAAGTATTCTTTTCTGAATTTGTTTCATTGCATCCTCCATTCCATCCACACAACGTGGAAATCTTTCTATATTGTGCCTGTTTTGTTTTTTGCCAGCACAGTATAAAAAAGTTCCTTTGCGTATTTTGTCAAATCTGAGGATGGAATAAAAAAAATATGCCGCTTTTTAAACGGCATATTAATCGTCATTATCAGGTTCAAATATAATCTCATCTTTATAAACAAGACCAAGTTTTTCCCTTGCAACTTCTTCCACATATTCATCTGTTTTTACATATTCTTCATACTCTTCCAGTTCTTCCGCCCTTTTCTCTGCCTCCTTCTTCTCCTTCTTAAGCCCTGCAATCTGCCTTGAATACTCTTTTTCCTGTGTTTTCAATACAGAATATTTATATGCCATTGTACCACAAAGCACAAGGGCTAATATAAGAATTCCCATTACCGTAAAACGGCTTATCCTCTTTCTACGGCTAGTCCTTCTTCTTTTCCCGCCTCTGTATGCCATTAATGCCACCTGCCTTCCACAACACTTTAATTTCTATTTTAGTTTATATAAATATACAACAGTTTTCCAGTTTTTACAATCAAAAAAACAGATTTTATTTCTTTTTCTGTTTTTTATCCTTATTGTCCTTATTATCTTTACCAGCTTTATTTTGCTTTCTTTTCCTGCGCTTTTTCTTAATCCAGCCTGCCAATGATGGTTTATGGCTGCCGAAAACCTTTACAAGCCCGCCCCTTACAGGCCTGCTTATCCCTTTTTCGTACAGCCATGTCCCTGTAACAAGCATCAGCGCCCCATACCAGCGTATTTCCCCGTCATTATATACAAAAAATATATAATAAACAGGAACAGATGCCACAGCCCAGTATAAAATATCTTCAATCCAGACCAGGATACCTGGATGCCAGAACATCCACCTTAAAAACCTCAATATTTCATATCCAAAAACCAGGGCCATTCCACAACACAGTGTTACTATAAGGAAAGTAACCTGTCCATGAATAATTTCACTCACTGAAACATCCTCCCGAAAAATGAAGCTGCTTTTTTGGCTGGTTCTTCCTTATCAGAATATGCAAAACTGTCTATCCTTCCATCAACATCAACCTCACCTTTTTCCAGGGAAAGCCTGTTTACATGAAGCTCATCACCCCTTATAAGCAAAATCCCCTGTTCAGTTTCGAGATAAACTTCTTTTGCATCAAATGATAATACATCCCTTACCCCTGATAATACTGCTGTCCGCCTTGCGTTAAGATATACCTTATGTACCTGCTTGTTCTGTCTTTCTTCAGTTCTTCTGTCTTCCATAAAAAAACTCCCTTCATATTCCTATCACAGTATATGAGGGGAGCATATAATTTATAACATTAAATTCCGGACGTGTTACAATACCCTGTAAAGTTCCCTGGCTTCATCCTTTTTATAAGTTTCTTCCAGGCTTAAAACTTCAACTTTTACCTGCTTATCTCCAAAGCCGATTTCTATAATATCTCCAACTTTAACATTAAGCGATGCTTTCGCTTTCTTGCCATTTACTGATATTCTGCCTGCATCGCACGCCTCATTTGCAACGGGCCTTCTCTTAATCAGCCTTGAAACCTTAAGATACTTATCTAATCTCATAAACTGCTCCTTTTCTATGCAAAAGAGACTGCCTTAAGGCAGCCTCAGCAATTACCACAAACAAAAATTATTGGTTTACAGCATCCTTTAAAGCCTTACCAGCCTTAAATTTAGGAGCTTTAGAAGCTTCAATCTGCATCTTCTCACCTGTTAATGGGTTTCTGCCTTCCCTTGCTGCTCTTTCTGCAACTTCAAATGTTCCAAATCCTACTAACTGGATTTTCTCTCCTTTTTGCAGCTCTTCTGTTACAACATCAATAAAAGCCTTTAATGCCTTCTCTGAATCCTTCTTTGAAAGCTCTGTTTTCTCAGCGATAGCTGCTACTAATTCTGTCTTGTTCATGGATAAATCCTCCTCATAAATTAATTCCGTAAAACCTACATGTTATTTATACCCTCATTATAAGCATTTGTCAAGGATTTTCGCGAATAAACACATTTTTTTGCAGAAATACACCCATTTATAATTAATCCAATGGCTCTGGCGTCATGTCTGGTTTAATTGAAATAACATTGCTTTTTGTTTTATTTGTTTCACCTTTAGTCCCTGTAAAATTAAAAACATCATCCAGTCTTTCAGATAATTGTTCTGGCAGTATGTTCTTTTTTACAAGAATCTCAAACTGGTTAGTGACAATATCCGGCAAACCAAGCAGTTCATCATCACTTAATTTTACAAGTTCATCAAAAACCTTCATAATGTCCTGCAGGCTTTCTTCTTCACTGTCATCAATATGTTCAAGCATATCCTCTTCTGCCCCATCCAGGGAAGGAAGCTCTGGTTCAATTACCAGTTTAGTTCTTATCCTTTTACAAAGACCTTCCAGAAAACAGTATGAACGTTTATCACGTGCATGTATAACTTTAGGACAGATATTCTGCATTATAAAGGCTTCCACTATCATATCAAGCAGCTTATCCTGTGACCCAGCAAAATATTCTACTGGTGATACAGGCAGTATAAATCCTGTATTTGACTCCACTGCCAGAAACATCATTGGAAAATGTGGCACTTCATCTGGCGTATTGCGCACAGGTTCAGGGTACTGCACAAGCTCACATTCCCATACACCACTCTTTCCCATATTTTTAAGCCTTGCCACATTAATATCATTATTTATGCCAGGCACTGTATATTCCTCTGGCAAAGGCTCTGGCATTTCTATACTGTTTATGATATATTCCCCGCCATTTTGTTCTAAAAACGGGATTTTACCGCTTCTGCTTATATTATCAAACTCAGACAAAATTTCCTGGCTGGACATTCCTGCTAATGCAGTTGCTGCCTTAAGTGCCTCTGCCATATACAGTCCATCCTGTTCTGTCTGTATAACCCAGGGACAATATCCTGCCCTGTACTTTACAAACTGCGGCCAGGCATTGCTTCCCTCCAGACTGGTACTGTTCCTGTCTGCATAATCCTTTACTTCTGTTTGTTCTTCTTTGGATAAATTAGCCTTATCCTGGAAAGTACATTGCAGACATTCCTGTTGTAAAAGACATTCCTGGTATAAAAGCTGTGACTGGAAATCTTCCCCATATGTACTGGCAATAATCCTGTAGCTGTTAAAGCCCTTCCTGCCAATATATATGCCAATAGCAATATAATCACCTGCCATGCCCATTATGCTTATATACCCTGTTTCACCATCTGGTAATTCTATTGCAAATACCTCATCATCCCTAAGTTTATTCCAGAGTTTAGTTTCCTTGTATTCAAAAGCCAGTCTGTACAGGCTGTCAGAAGCCATATATTCCTCCTCCCATATGCCCAGAACATATATTACCGGGTTATCAAAAAGAACTGCCAGAATTACCCGGCAGTTCCTAAAAAGTATAATCAGATTTAACAAATTATTTAAGAGTAATTTTAGCGCCTTCAGCCTCAATCTTTGTCTTAATGTCCTCAGCTTCTTCTTTAGATGCTGCTTCTTTGATAACCTTAGGAGCGCCATCAACAACTTCCTTAGCTTCTTTAAGGCCTAAGCCTGTTACTTCACGTACAACTTTTATAACCTTAACTTTGTTTGGACCAACTTCTGTAAGTTCTACATCAAATTCATCCTTTTCGTCAGCAGCTTCACCGGCAGCACCACCTGCTGCAACAACAACACCAGCAGCTGCAGATACGCCGAACTCTTCTTCGCATGCTTTTACTAAATCATTTAATTCTAAAACTGTCATCCCTTTGATTACATCAATAATTTCCTGTGTAGTCATTTTATATACCTCCATTAAATATAATTAAAATAAATTTTCCGTATCTAAACATTATAAACAACAAACTTATAAGACCTGGTGTCTTTATATATACTATGCCTCTGCAGCACCATCACCCTTTTCTGCAATCTGCTTGATAACACGTGCAAAGTTTGCAATAGGTGACTGTAAAGAACCAAGCAGCTTTGAAATAAGCTCTTCCCTTGAAGGAATACTTGCAAGAGCCTTAACTCCGTCAGCATCATAAAAGTTACCTTCTACGATAGCAGCCTTAAATTCAAGCGCATCTGCTTCCTTAGCCATATTGTTGAGAATTCTTATAGGAGCAGTTGCATCATCCTTTGAAATAGCAATTGCAGATGGTCCTTCAAGCAGAGCGTCAAGCTGTGCACAATCTGTACCTTCAAATGCA
>Ga0073906_1005773_pt1 | contig 10779 bp, 8 predicted proteins | sample Inofromicrocosms_FD_65485 | JGI IMG/M metagenome (GOLD analysis project Ga0073906, IMG submission 65485) | Mouse cecum microbial communities from Vienna, Austria - Inoculum for glucosamine and mucus D2O microcosms | ecosystem: Host-associated > Mammals > Digestive system > Large intestine > Cecum... | reverse complement strand
TGGCTCATCTGCCAAAATCAGTTTTGGTTTTGTCACAATTGCTCGAGCGGACGCCACGCGTTGCTTCTGGCCTCCCGACATTTGATAAGGAAACTTTTCCAGTACGTTCGTAATATTTAACTCTTTTGCTACATTATGCACACGCTCCTTAAGTTCGTCTACCTTGCAGTTCTGAATCGACAAAGCCAGAGCGATATTCTCGTAGGCCGTAAGTGAATCCAATAAATTGAAATCCTGAAAAATAAATCCTAGCTCTTCACGACGAAAGCGATTCAGCGCCTCACCTTTTAACTCGGTAATATCTTCACCGGCTACGTAAATGTGTCCAGCAGTCACGCGATCAATTGTTGATATAACATTAAGTAAAGTTGTTTTTCCTGAGCCACTCGAACCCATAATTGCGACAAATTCACCTTCGTCGACACTTAGAGAAATATTATCAATCGCTTTGGTTAAGGACGACTTGTTGCCGTAATATTTCTCGACTTTTTCTAATTCTAAAATCGTTTTCATACTTTCTCCTTGGCTTTATTATATGTAAAGCTTATTCCGGTGTCGTGCGTTCAAACTTACTTCTGACTTACTTTTTTGTAATATATAAGCTAACTTTCCAGAACTTTATAATATTCTGGTTTGGTAAAAGTGATTTTTACGCTTGTGTATTGATCTTTCTGAGAAGCAATTGTGATCTGATGACCGAGTTTGTCGCAAAGAATTTTCGCAATATACAAACCCATGCCAGTCGATTTATTGCCAATGCGACCATTCTCACCAGTAAAACTTTTGTCGAAGACGCGCGGAAGATCTTTCGCGTCAATTCCACAGCCATCATCAGTAATCGATAACGTCACTTGGCCACCAATTACTTTTGCAGACAATTCGATTTTAGTACTACCATACTTAATGCTATTATTCAGAATCTGATTAATAATAAATTCCAGCCATTTTGAATCAGTGTAGACTTCCTGATGTAAATCCTTAACCACAAAATCAATCTGTTTTGCTCTAATAATTTCTAAGTTACGGTTCGCGACTTTATCAACAGGCTTCTCTAAACATACTTTTTGAATTAAATAATCACGTTCAGCATTTTCTGCACGAGCAAAGTACAAAATTTGTTCTACATAGTCATCTAAACGTTTTACTTGCGCCAAGACTTTTGGCTCACGTGCAATCAAAGACAGCGTCGCTAATGGCGTTTTTACTTCATGAATCCACATCTCGACATAATCCTGAAATTCCCTTGACGCACTTTGGTAATTTCGCACATTCTCAATCATTGACTTATTAATACGATATAACACTTGATGCAAGATTTCACCATCATAAAAAGTTGGCGATTCAAGAGTTTCCAAAATCAAATATGCCTGATCTAAATTTTCTAAATTCCCCAACAAATCTTGATAAAATTTATGCCGTCGCAGATAATCCCACGTCAAAATCATTATCAAAAAACTGAGCCAAAAAATAGTAATTAGAAAAACAAATATAAAATTTAATTTTAGCGCTAGCAGGAAAAGCACTAATACCCCCAACATGCCAAACGCCAACACAATCACAAAGAGTTTATCTCGCAAATAGTGCTTGAGACTTGCTGGGTTTTCGGCTTGAGGTTTCATGATAAGATATAGCCTAAACCTTTACGGGTTTCAATGGCTTCACCCATGCCAAGTGTTTTGAATTTACCACGCAAACGGCTAACATTTACAGTTAACGCATTATCATTAATATATTCATGGTTATTCCATAAATCCGTCATTAAATCATCACGCGTCACAATCTCACCTCGATGAGAAAGCAAATGTCCAAAGATAATCATTTCGTTCTTCGTCAACAAAATACGTTTTTGGTCACTTTCAATCACGCCTTTATTTAGATCTACCCGTAAATTATGAAACTTGATCGGGCCATTTGTACCCTCAAAGCGTTTTAATACCGCAGCAATTCTCAACAATAAAATCTGTGGATTGTACGGCTTTGTAATATAGTCGTCTGCACCGTAGCTCATCGACAGCACTTCATCCATCTCCATACCACTACTCGTTACCATGATTACTGGCACTTCCGAACGACTACGCAGAGTCTTCAAAATCAGCTCCCCGTCTAGTCCAGCCAAATTAATATCTAGCAAAATCAAATCCGCCTGCACCGCGACAATATCATCAATGATACTGGCAATATTTTGAGGTTGCGGAAGATATTTGGATAAGTCCAAAGCCTTTGATTCGTACCCTGAGCTACGCAATAGGTCATCTAGACCTTGACGCATCGCCTCTTCATCTTCAATGATTAAAATCTTTTTCATTTGGCTTCATTATAACACATCTGGAATGGTATAATCATGATTATGAATAAATTGAACAGCAAGCTTAAATTCATGGTGCACAAAAATAGTCCCTTGCGGGACTATTTTTTACTATTTTGTATTGCGTTTTTCGATAATCTCGTTAGCTACGTTAGGTGGTACTTCCTCATAGCCACTCAACTCCATCGAACTCGCTGCGCGACCTTGTGACATTGATCGCAAATCTGAAGTATAACCAAAGAGGTTTGCCAGCGGCGCAAAGGCTTTGATCAACTTAGCCCCGCCATTTAAGTCTTCCATGCTATCAATGCGACCACGGCGAGAGTTTATGTCACCAATCACATCGCCCATAAATTCTTCTGGAGTGGTAATCTCTAGCTTCATAACTGGCTCAAGCAAGACTGGTTGAGCTTTCTTGATACCTTCGCGAGTAGCAAGAGAACCGGCAAGTTTAAAAGCAAGTTCGCTAGAGTCAACGTCATGGTAGGAACCATCGTACAAAGTTGCCTTCACATCGACAACTGGATAGCCAGCAATCACACCGCCGTTCAAAGTCTCTTCAATACCCTGCTGGACTGGTTTGCGATATTCCTGTGGGACTACACCACCCTTAATCATATCGATAAACTCAAAACCCTTGCCAGTCTCGTTTGGTTCAAACTTCACCCAAACGTCACCGTACTGACCACGACCACCAGACTGCTTAATGTGTTTACCTTGAGCTTCGGCAGTACCGCGAATCGTTTCACGATAGGCGACTTGCGGAGCACCAGTATTAGCTTCAACGCCATGCTCTTTTTGCAAACGGTCAATAGCGATCTCAAGGTGCAATTCGCCCATACCAGAAATAATAGTCTGGCCAGTTTCTTCATCAGTATGCACGCGCAAAGTCGGATCTTCTTCTACAAGTTTCTGCAAACCTAGACCCATTTTTTCCTGATCGGATTTGGTCTTTGGCTCGACGGCAATTGACACTGGAGGATCTGGGAAAGTAATGTCCTCAAGATGAATAGGATGTGCTGGATCACAAATCGTCGTACCAGTCGTTACCTCTTTCATACCTACTACCGCAGCAATATCACCAGCGGTAATCTCTGAGATCTCTTCACGCTTATCGGCGAACATACGAACAAGACGACCGATACGCTCTTTGTCACCAGTTGTAGCGTTCAGGACAGTACTACCAGAGGTCATCTTGCCAGCATAGACGCGAACGAAGATTAATTTACCCACAAATGGATCAGTTGCAATTTTGAAAGCCAAGGCCGTCAATGGCTCACTGTCGCTAGCTTTGCGGATGGCTTGATTACCAGTCTTTGGATCAACACCAACAGTTTGACCCTGATCACGATCTAATGGTGATGGTAGATAATCCGTTACAAGATCAAGAACTTTCTCCACGATCACGCCGCGACCATCGCCACCAGTCACGAGGAAGAAATCGCCATCAAGCACACGCTTGCGAAGAGCAGCTTTGAGCTCGACTTCTGTAATAGCCTCTTCACCTTGATTGAAGAACTTATCCATCAAAGCTTCGTCAGCTTGCACAGCTTCCTCGATGAGCATACTGCGAGCATTCTTAGCTTTTTCAAGCATGTCAGCTGGAATATCGCCAACAGTCAACTCGTGATCAGCATAATCCTTGTAGGTATAAGCTTTCATATCGATCAAATCAACTACGCCGCAAATATCCTTCTCAAAGCCAATTGGCAAGTGGATAGCTACAGCATTCTTCGACAAACGTTTGTGAATACTATCAAGAGATTTATAGAAATCACCGCCGATCTGATTAATCTTGTTCACAAAACAGACACGCGGTACGCCATACTTAGTAGCCTGACGCCAAACGGTCTCCGACTGAGCTTCTACACCCATTTTACCGTCGAAGACCACGACTGCACCATCAAGCACGCGTAGTGAACGTTCCACCTCAGCGGTAAAGTCAATGTGTCCTGGGGTATCGATAATATTAATCTTGTGACCCTTCCAATAGGTAGTCACAGCTGCAGAGGTAATGGTAATACCACGCTCTTTTTCTTGTTCCATCCAGTCGGTAGTAGCACCACCAGTACCACCTTTTACAAGGTCAATCTTGTGTTTCAAACCAGTACGGTAGAGGATTGCCTCGGAAGTAGTGGTTTTACCCGCATCAATATGGGCAATAATACCAATATTGCGCAGCTTTGCTAAATCTTTTACTTCATTTGCCATGAAAGCATTTCCTTTTAATAATTAATTTTGACCACACTCGCAGTATGCTTCGAAAATATAAAATTCAAAACACCTTAGAGAAATCGGCTTTTCTTTATTTTAGCATAAAAATAGCTTTTTTGATAGAGGTTTTTGGCAACTTTTCTAGGAGGTAATCCCATATTATCGTCAATTTTGCAAGAGTATAGCGTAAAACTATTGACTTTTATTACAAAGTGTGCTATAATGAAAAGATAGGAGTAGTTTATCTATCAAAAACTTAAGTTAAGGGGCTTCGTTTATCGGTAGTAAGAATATATAGCCTATGTTTTGCGCGTGTCAAGGCTACATAGAGTAACCGATGTTGATCGGCTTTCTCCGATGCACGACAATCACCAAAGATAGTGAAAGTTTCGGCATGGTGATGCTGAGCTAAAACTTGATCGCGATTCGCTTCTAGCAAAATCACCACGTCTGATTCTAGACCCTTTGACTTATGCATCGTCATACCGCGTACGCGCTCTTTGAATTGATTTTCAGTCATAATCCCATGTTCAACCACAAGATTTTTTAATGCTTCTAAAAACCTATCCAGCGTAACATTTTGAAAAGAAGTAAAATTGTGTCGATGAAGTAATAAAATCTGCTGTTTTCTATGCTTGCGCATGAGCTTATAGACTGTTTTTAGCAGTTGTGCTGCTTCTATATAAGCTTGGGCTTTGCCACCGCAAGTTTGGGCTAAAGCACGCTGAAATCTAGCATCATGTAAGCCATCTTCGTGTATATCGCTCTTATCAAATTTAGTTTTAGCGGGATTGACACGCTTAATCTTACCCCGCTTTTTACTAAAAGGTATCGCCCTTCGCGCTTGAGGATTGTAATATTTCAACATATATTCATTGGCATTTTCTACGATCTGTCTATCACTCCGATAATTTGTCATTAGTGAGATATTGACGTTATCTTCATAAAAATAATCCGCAAAATTAATAAAATAATTCACGTCTGATCCCGCAAAACGATTGATCGCTTGCCAATCATCACCTACTGCAAAGAGATGCGCTTTCGGACAAACTCCTCGCAGCGCTTGGATAATACTGAAAAATAGAAAGGAGAAATCTTGATATTCGTCCACCATAATATATTTAAGTGGAGCCACCTTTTTTAAGACCGCACCATGCCCTGCTGGACTTTGCAGAATTTGCGTGGCTTGCGACATTAATAAATTAAAGTCTATCTTTGGTGGTCTTAATGCTAGCAAATAATCATTGAAAGTTGCCAGACAAAGCTGATGGATCAGTATACGCTCCCGATATTCTTCTTGGTCTTGGTATTGACGACAATACTCTTCCACATCCTCGCGTAGATCCTCCACTCCATCCTTGCCAGCATACTTCTGACCTGCACGTGAAATAAAGCTGCTCACCAACCGCAACAATTCCTCATACCTTTGCGGCGTGAGCGATTGATTTTGCTGACGCAACTTATGTTGCAAGGATTGATGGATGATTTTACTACGCTCACTTTCAGAAATCAGTTCTGGACAATCACCACTAAGTTTAACTAAATCCAAAGCAAATTTATGAAAGGTTGACGCAACACGAATCTGTTGCTCTTTACCATACCAATTCTTCAATTCTACGCCATCAACCGCTACCGCACCAATGCGCTCATTTACTTCTGCGGCTGCCGTTCGGTTGAACATAAAAGCTGCGATTTCGTGCAAATCTGCCAAGCCATTTGCTACCAAATAGGCAATCTTTGCCACGATCACTCGAGTCTTGCCCGAGCCAGCTCGCGCCGTCACCAATGTATTCTTATGGTCGTCCAAAACCGCCCTAGCTTGATCGGAATCTAAGGTATAAGGTTTACTTCCCAGCATAACGTGCTGTTCAAACCACTCTTTGAACTCTTCGACACTAGCAAATTCCCTAGACATTATCTAGCAAAACTTACTGCAATTTCTGGCGTAAAATATCTTGTACAGCCGACGGATTAGCCTTGCCACGGGATTCTTTCATCACCTGACCAACTAAGAAACCTAGGACTTTTTCCTGTCCAGCCTTGAAGTCCTCTTGAGCTTTCTGGGTTTCTGGCTTTGCTAGCACTGCATCGACAATTTTCTCAAGTTCGCCCAAATCATTCTCCTGCACCACACCAAGCTCTTTGGCGATGGTACGAGTGTCCTTAAAGTGCATTTCTGGATCAAAGAACTTAATAAAGACCTCTTTCATACCAGTACTGGAAAGTTCGTCTTTCTCATTCATCTCGACGAGAGTATTAAGCTGTTCGTTAGTAGGTAATTCATCATTAAGTAGGCTGGAATTTTCCTCGGCCAACAATACACTGCTGAACAAGTTGGCGATCTTTTTCAGCTTGGAACTGAGAACTTTGCGTTGATCATTGGTGGCAGGTTTTTCATCAGTTAGGTTCATAGCGTCACATAGGTACGAATTTAACTGGAATAGTGCGTTGGTTAGATTTTTATAGTCCAACAGGACTTCCACAATATCCTCGGAGAGGAACTTTCTCAAGAACGAACGATAAATCCAAAGTGGTATACCCATCAAAGCCTTCTGTTCGACAACATCTTTTTCGGTCAAGCGAATTGGTGGAATATCTGGCTCCGGCATATAGCGATAATCTTGCGCTTCTTCCTTGCTGCGCTGCGAAGTAGTTTCACCAGTAGCGTCGCTCCAACCACGTGTTTCTTGTACTACTGCTTCCCCCTTATCAAGCAACCTTGCCTGTCGCTTGATTTCGTATTCGACTGCACGCTCTACACTGCGGAAAGAATTTAGATTCTTTACTTCAGCGCGCGTACCCAACTTATCGCTGCCTTCTGGCGCGATACTGATATTGACATCAAAACGCATGTTGCCATTATACAAATCACCAAAAGTCACCCCAGCGTAGGTCATTAAACGCCAAAGCTCCTTAGTGTATTCACGAGCCTCGGTCGCTGAATGGATGTCTGGCATAGAAACAATTTCGACCAGAGGAGTACCCGCTCGATTAAGATCGACCAACGAATCACCATTCTCGTGACTGAGCTTTCCAGCATCCTCCTCCAAATGCGCATGCTCAATGCGTACCTTGCCACCACTAGGCAACTCCACATAGCCTTCGCCAATAATCGGGTAAAAAAGCTGCGTCGTCTGATAACCTTTTGGCAAATCCGGATAAAAATAATGTTTGCGATCAAACCGACTTTCTAAGTTAATCTTAGAATTTAGGGCCAACCCAGCTCGCACCGCATAACGCACTGCGGCTTTATTCAGACGCGGCAACATACCAGGCAAACCATAATCCACTGGCGACACACAAGAATTTGGCGACTTTTGGCGCGCGTCATTATCAACTTCCGAAAATAGCTTGGTCTTAGTAGACAGCTGCACATGACACTCAATACCAATCGTTGGAATGTATTTTGTCTTTTCTACCATCTAAATCGCTCCTAAATCTTTTAATGCTTGCTTAAAAATCGACAATGCCTGTCGCGCTTGGTCATACTTCAAACGAAAATCACTTTCGTGAGCAATCTGATTGCGCAGACGATGCGCATACCATACTCGGCTAATATTTGGTAGACCATCACCGATTCTCTTTAACCGCTCGCCCATCGTCTTACCAGGGATGCCCATCTCTTCTAGCGCACATCCCAACAGCTTATCAGCTTCCAAGACTGCAAAGTTATAGCTGGATTGATTAGTCTTATTTAAGCCATTTTCAATTTTCAACCAGCGAGTTTGATAAGCTTGTACATCAAACTCATGACGATGTTTTCCTCCTAAGACCATTGCCACGAGGGCCAACAGAGCTACCGCGATAATCGCAATCACTAAGAAAATCATTTGCGGCCACATTAATCATTCCCTCCCATGAGATCTACGTGTTCATCCTCAGCCGATTCATGATCACCCCGCATTCGCTTGGCAAAGTTGATCAACTCTTGGTCGCTTCTTCGTGGGCCTACCAACTGCAAGCCTAGGCTGAGCCCATTGGTCGTTTCTCCTACCGGAATAGCTAAGCCTGGCAAACCAGCCAGATTCAAAGAAACCGACATCATGTCCTCCAAGTACATCGCCACTGGATTATCTACCTTTTCACCTAGCTTAAACGCCGGATTCGGACTAACTGGCGTCAAAATCAAATCGCACTTTTCAAAAGCCTGTGCGTACTCCTGAATGATCAAAGTTCGTGCCTTTGCAGCTTTCAAATAATATGCGTCGTAAAAACCAGAAGACAAAACGAAGTTACCGATCATAATTCGTCGCTTATTCTCTGGCATGAATCCCTCATTGCGAGTGTTATTATACAACTCATCCAAGGTCTGCACATTCTCACTGCGGAAACCATAACGCACACCATCATGCCGCGAAAGGTTACTAGCTACTTCAGCAGGAGTAATAATATAATAGGCCGCTAAAGCATACTTTAACGCTGGCATATTTAGCTCAACTATTTCATGTCCAGCCGCCTTGAGTTTCTCAATTTCGCGACTGAGACAAGCGCGGATTTCCGGACTGACAGCTTCATTATCAAAATCTTTGATGACCCCAATCTTCTTAATAGGATCATCAAACTTTTCTTCCCGATCGTAGAAATCTGGCAAGGTAGTCATATCATTTGGATCCTGACCAGCTGTTACTTTCATCAGCAAATCCATATCCTCAGGATTTTCGGTAAAGAATCCAACGCAATCTGTCGATGAAGCCATTGCGACCACACCATAACGCGAAATCGTACCATAAGTTGGTTTCAACCCATAAACACCATTAAAGGAGGCTGGCTGACGAATCGAACCACCAGTATCAGTGCCAGTCGCAAAAGGCACAATGCCTAAAGCCACTGCTACAGCCGAGCCACCCGAGCTGCCACCTGCTACCCGTTCCAAATCTTTAGAGTTCTTGGTCGGACCATAGTAAGAATTCTCTGTAGAAGATCCATGAGCAAAAGCATCAAGATTGGTACGACCAATCATAATCGCCCCCTCATCTTCCACTCTCTTCACCGCCGTCGCAGTTACTGGACTAGTGAAACCCTCTAGAATATGCGCAGAAGCCGTAGTTTCCCCCTCAGGACTTAAGAAGTTGTCTTTCAGAGCATAAGGCACGCCCGCCAAACGACCTACATTCTCTCCGCGTTTAATTCGCTCGTCAATCTCCGCCGCCTTCCTGATTGCCTCAGTGTCGTTGAGATAATTAAAAATATGATACTGTTCCTGATACTGATGAGCCTTAGTTAAAGCCTCTTTGACCAGGGTCATTGCACTTATATCTTTACTCGCAGTTTTCATCTTTAGCCCCTTATAGCACCTTCGGCACTTTGATGTGGTTATCTTTTACTTCTTTTGCCAGTCCCAGCAAAGCTTCTCGATCGGCTTCTTGTGGCAAAATCTCATCCTCGCGCCAAATATTTTCCATCTCGAAAACTTGATAAGTCGGCTCAACGCCAGTTGTATCGAGCTCATCTAGCTGCGAAATATAATTAACGATCCCGTTGATATCTGCTTCTAAACGCGCACTTTCATCTTCGGTCAAGGCAAAATCCGACAGCTTAGCAAGGTGCGCAATAGTATCCTGATTAACTTCCATATTACCCATTATACTATACTTAGTAAGCTTATTGGCAAAATTATATTTTGGGTCTGTTTTTCGGGTCCACTAAACTTTGAAAAAATCTAGCAGCTCGTATTAAGACCACTAGATTCTTTGATGGATTATAGGATTGGAATACGGCGACGCAGCGTACGGAGTAACCGTTGTAACGGCTATTGTTGTTGGCCTGGTTAACATTGGTACTATTGAAGTTCAGGTTGTATGCGTTGTTAGTAGAGTTGGCAGTACGTGACCAATACCTACCGTTGGAGCCGACATTGTTAAGAGTGCTATCGTTGACGTTCCCGGCATAAGGGAAGTAATCTACCGCATAGGGATAAGAAGCTCTTTTACGCTTGTAAATGACCTTGACCAAATACAATACTACTAACCAACGCTGAGTGAGATTTGTTTCACGGCGTTGAAGAGCTTCACAATCCTATAGATTAAGGGTACGTCGGGTTGCCGGAGCTTGACCTCAGTGACTTCCGTCCGAGCCCGTGGAGACTTATTCTCCATATTCTTATTATAATATAATACTTGTGTTTTTTATATATTCTATATTTTTATTTTTGTCGGTAAAGTTGATTTGCATAATGAATCAAGATTTGTTATACTGATAATGTTACAATAATCTACAATGTTTTGCGGTCGTCGATTTTTTATCGACCAGTTCGTCGGATT
>Ga0073906_1005772_pt1 | contig 10780 bp, 8 predicted proteins | sample Inofromicrocosms_FD_65485 | JGI IMG/M metagenome (GOLD analysis project Ga0073906, IMG submission 65485) | Mouse cecum microbial communities from Vienna, Austria - Inoculum for glucosamine and mucus D2O microcosms | ecosystem: Host-associated > Mammals > Digestive system > Large intestine > Cecum... | reverse complement strand
TGAAGGATGCGGCCCATGACCTCCGCAATTACGGGAAGTATCATATCAATATGCCCGTATGGGGTCTTCGTCCGAAAATATGGATACTGGCAATGGTGGCATTCATAGGTATCTCCGTAGCGTCCTTACACTTCAACCGCCGCCAGTATCTCAACAACACCCGGCTTGAAAAAGTCGAATGGCTCTACCGAAACTACCGCTCTATCATGTCAGAGGAATATATGAATGACTATATCCTTCCACGTGAAAAGATAATGTTCGGCAACAATACACATAAGCAGGATAGCCTCAGAAACGTAATCATCAAACAAGAGCAAGCACAAATATCTGAATAGAACAAGACCGAACCGCAGAATGGAATTAAATTCTGTGGTTCGGTATTCATTTTAACGAAAGAAATAGTCTGGATATACTTCATATAACGTTTTGCCTTGCGAATCTTTCCATAAGTCAAGATTAACCATTGCTCCTAAAGTATATCTTGCTGCGGCAACCGCTGTTCGGCATTTAACATCCTTCTTAATTTTGACATAGTTTCCGATATTCACGCCATATTTATCAATGAGTCTGTGTCTATTCCTATAAGATGAAGATGCAATATAATCAGAATCATCAATTATTGAAATTAAGCTACCTACTCCAATATAAAAGTTTTTAGTCTCTTTGTCAAAGTATCCATAGGCTCTACATCTACCAGCTTTCGTTATCCAAAATACATGATTGTTTTTTGAAGGATTCGTGAACTGAGATGTTTCAGTAGCTTGCTTGTACCCTCCTAAAACAGATAAGATGCCGGTAATAATTGTTGTGACATGATTCCTAATCCCAACAATGACATCATATAGGTCAGTATTACCCGGTTTTTATTCAAGATAATCTCTATTACAATCAATTTCTTGTTCAATAGAAAAATCGTAGATGCTTTCAAATGGCAACTTATTTGTCGAGGTAAACAACCGAGGTGTATCAATGATTTCTTTACGAAGTTCGCTGTATGCCGAATCATCCTTATCAAAAAGGGTTGGATAATGGACAACGCCAAATATCCGTCCATATTCAGCATTTAAATCTTGTTGTTCCATTACAGTCTTTTCCCTTTTAGATGGTCTATTTTTTCTTTTGAAACATCAATATTGCCGATAACCGGAACAATGTGAATCAAAAATCTTTGATTCCCCATTTCAATTTCATTCCAGGCTTTCTGATAGTCTGCTTGATTTGGGAAAGAATTACGTAGTTTAGATTCATTTGGGATATTTCGAGGAACGCCTTGTTCTCCACTGCCAGATATAATCAACTCACATCGTGGTATCGCATCTATATCTATTCCGTTTTCTTTCCAAAATTTATTAAGATACTGTGCTCTTAGATACGACAATGTGTAATTATTCATCCATGGACCTTCATCAAATCTAATTCTTGACGATTGACCTTCAATAACAACAAGAAATTTGATGTTACTATCTACAGAATCTGATTTTTCAATACTTTGAATTGTTGACTTTACGAGATTACCGGCTATAAGAATATCTCTTCTGACCTTATTAGCAGCAACAGTATCCGTCTTATCTAACTTCAATCTGTCAATATGGAACTCTTTTGTCTGATACTCAACATCAACAGTAAACAAGTGTTTTAGATATTGTTCATTGTACCCAAAATATTCCGTTGAGTCAATTTTACTTACTGTAGAATAGACAGTAATGATATTTTCGTATTCATCAACGAGAGTCTGTAATATCTCGTTGCTTTCTTTGAGTTCCGTTTCCTTTATCTTAAATCGGGCGAATGACACAACGAACAATACCAATGTTATGGCGAACAATGTCGTCATAACATCAACGTAACTTGGCCAGAATGAACCGTTATTCTTACCGTCCATATTTAGTCAATTTTTAACGTCGTCCAAATCCGAAGAAACCACCACCTCCATTACTCTCTTTATCTCTGGTATTCTTGTTGATGGCTTCAAGCTCTACTTTCAAATCTTGGAGTTGTGTTTCCACTGATTTAATCTCTTTTTGAATGTCCTCGACATTATTGGGACTCACGATTCCTCCTATAATTTCAGACAATCGCTTCTCTATGATCTCTAATTTCCTTAGGTTGGTAAATTCCTCACGAATATCTTCAATATTGAATTTTTCTTTAATCGCGGTTATGAATTCTTCATGTTGCGATTCAAGTTGTGAAGTTTGAGCCTTAATCATATTCTCGAATCCTTCTATATGACCTTCGATTGCATCTTTATATCGATCGTTCATACTTTCCAGAACTTCCGTTTGTCTTCTGAATAAGTCCTCAAGTTTACCATCTGCCATTTCAAGGAACTTGTCGGCAATTTTTCCTTTCTTCGAAATACCTTGAACTTGACGCTGTATCGCCTCAATAACCTGATTCCCTAACACATGTCGATTAGCCAATGATTCACCAACATCATTTATAGACTGTTCAAATTTTGTGATTCGGTCAAGTATTGAGTTGACTTTCAGTGCTATCTCTCTTGGCACTCGCAGTGAGTCATTGTATTTATTTTGAATAACAATCGCCTCTTGTGCTGCTGCGAGCATCATGCGTCTTGCTTCCTCAAACTTATCAAGTGATTTAGTAATTCCAATGAAATGGTTGGCTGCTTCGACATATCTATCTAAGCCACGTACAATCTCGTTGCTTTTCAGAGTGGATAAAAGCATCTCCTGCAATCGTATGTTCTGATTGATTTTATCCATGTTCTCACCCATAACTTCAACAGCATTGGATACAGCATTAACGTGTTTTTCAAAATCTTCACCAAATGCTTTTGTGCATCTATCGAACGTATTTTGAAAACGATTGATTACTTTATCAAATGCCGGTTCAAATTTATCTACGGTCTCATGAAGTTTTGTTATTGCGACTACCATACTTACGTCAATCGAAGGCATGAGTTCGGTTTGTACAAAATCAAAGAATTCGTTCTTATCTTCTTCTATTTTCTTTCTTGCTCCACCGGATTCCGCGGTATTGTACGTAGTTAGAGCCAAGCCAATTAGACTTGTAAACATAGAAACCAAGACTCCAATCAAAAGATTCTTTATGGAATCATCTGATATATTCCCGGCTCCATCAAAGCCACCGATAAACATCAATATTCCCATGAATACTCCGAGGAATGTTCCCATGAGGCCAAGATAAGTTGGAAATGACAGCCTTGCGGTAGATTGGTCATACCTCATGGTCAGCTTTCTTTCAACCTTATTTTGTATTACGGAAAAGTCAGTCGTGCCTTTAGTCTTCTCAATATAATGGTTTATTTCCATAATGAGATTATTAAGGTCAGAATTTGGCTCCCCGACCTCCGTCAGTTGTGGAATGTATTCATCCCCAACCTTCTTAGAGAACGTGCCGTAAGGTTCTTTCTTCTTGAAAAAGTTTTCAAAAAGAATACGATACTTTCGGGTCTCATTGAAGAATCGAATCTGAAGACCGACAAATATCAGCGATACCAGTATCGAAATGAGTATGGTGAAAATGAAGCTCATTTATGCTTTCAAATTAGTTAAATCAAATATCCTGTCAATAATAGGCAAGAAGAATACTGTATCGAATAAAGGCACTTCTTCTTGATAGACTTCCTTTACTTGTGATTGATAATAGGTCTTAAATGGAGTACCTAAATCTTTCATGGCAGCATCCACATATACCTTTGTATTGGCTGTATTGTCGATTATATGTTCTTGTTTTAATAAATCCAAGACTCTTTTGTAGAGTGAGTTCATGACATCATACTTATGCAATAACTCCTTGCGCAATTCTTGCATGTTCTTATTGATGTCTCCTACTGTATTGTAGTTTTGCGACAAATCCCCTTGATATGTCTTACTCGGTACATCAAGAGCATTTGAATCGCGATACAAGCCTCCATAGCAAGTTGCCTCCTTACGTTCTGCCGGTAATTCCAGTTTGACATCATGATCTCCACCAAACACAGTTGCAAAAGTAAGGTCAATAATCTTCTTGAGTATTTTCTTGTCTGAACTAATGAAGCTGTCGATATATTTACTACCATTGCCGCTGAAAATCACGGAACGTGGAGCGGCATATCCATAGTCCTTATACATTGATGCCATATAGAACAATATGGATGTAAGATGATATATGAATACCGCCTTGAAATCACGACTTAACAACTTCTTAATATCACAAAATTCTGAATTACTTAACCAGAAATTTATAATATCCTTTGTTTTAGTTGCTTCGATATCTTTGAAATTGATGTTCAGCTCTTCAAGATCTTGTCGCTTGAACCTGAGAGTATCAGCGTATTTTCGATAGATTCCGTTCTTCCTCTCATTATCAAATTCCATGAAACCATTTTCCCAAAGTACATCACACCCAAAATGTACTGAATTAGCCATCAAGGGTTGATTGTTGCGGAAATACACAAAGTCGGTTGAGCCGCCGCCGATATCTATTACTGTTACAGCTTCGGAGTCCTTTATATAGTCTTTCTTCTTAAAGAAATAGTAGGGAGCCTCTGATTCTGAGAAACAAGAAATTTGATTAGCCTGAATCCCTAAAATCTTCTCAGCCTCGCTATTCCATACGTCTTTATATGTTTCTCTCATATTCCCCATAAAGCTCAATGGTCTAAACCACACCAACTTTGTGCGGTCTAAATCACCGTTGTGCTGAAGAACGTCAGCCTTTATTATGAGTAACAACTCTCGAATGAAAACACGAAGCATTGCATCATTTTCAACCCACTTGATGTCAGTGAGAATTCTCTGATCCTCATCAGGCATAACCCTCTCATAGAAGAAAGCTATGTTATGATTGTCAAACAACTCAGGGTCATCAGTCTTCTTCAAGAGACCACATAATGCAGTTCTAATCGGGAACTTGTAATCAACGCCATCAATATATGCAGGCATAAACTCCGTTTTGATGCGGTTTTTAGCCAAATCAAAGATTGTTCCCTCTATTCTATTGGTCAATGAGACCTGCTTATCTGATGGGACTTCATGGAGATAGTTAACCATAGGTCGTTCCATCTTAAACAATTCAGGCATATTGTTTTCGCCATTCTTGCATCTCGAGATGAACGTATTAGAAGTGCCAAGGTCGATAGCATATGTAAACGTGTCGTTTGTCTCTGTACTACGCTTGAATATAGGTATAACAAGCCCCGTGTTACCCAGCACCTCTATCTCTATGGCATTGAAATCGGTGTTGAATACTTCATAGAATTTTGTGCCTCCCTCAGTATTGTCTGTTTTTTGCCGGGAACGCACTACTGCGGGACGAACTCCAAATCTAACACCAGATGAAAGATTGTCTTGTTCTCTCACAAGTTCTCCATCCTTATAGAACTGAAGAGAAATCTCATCTATGTTGAAATATGGAGGTTCGGGATCTGTGTCCGCACCAATTACCATTACCTTAAAGTAGTTATTCTCGCTGGCCTTAGATGAGAGAATATTGGGGAATATTCCTAAATCAAACGAGATTGAGTCTGCTTTATAGTCTATTATGGTTCCCCATGCCTGATTTAATGCCTCTTTCCCATATTCCTTTTTGTATTCTTTTCCATTGTATCTAAGATATACAGTTACAGAGTTCCTGTTTATATGAACATCAGAATCTATCTTATTCTCAGGGAAAAGAGATAGGACTTCGGGCTTAAACGGAAGCAAATAATCATAATCACGATCACTACTGTCATTTTGATAAGTTACGGCAACGAAGTGGTCTCTGGAAATTCTGTAAGGAACCTTGATTAGCGTTGGAGTAAAGAAACTATTGACATCAATTTCGTCAGACGTCATGATTCTTAGCCCATTTATGACAAGTTCATCGTTCTGATCTGTCGTTACACCTGTTAGTCGTAATTGATAGTCATTACGAATTTCTGTATCATTCTTGAAACTTCTGATGTATTCTTTAATCGCTTTGAACTTGTCATCTACGGTCTCTGATCCGAAGACCTCATTATACATGTAATTCTTGAAGTCTTCATCACGTTCTTCAAACATCTTGATGTCACGAAAGTATTCACCTCCTGATTTACGATGTATGTGCAGATCTGCATATTGTTCTCCTGCAATATGGACAACATTTGCTCCATTCTCCTTTATGATGGCTTTGTCCATATCAGGAGGAGTGATGAAACCTGTCATTGGCGATGTGCTTGCCAAAAGCAAATCTTTACCATTCTCTGTAAAGACAAGAAAATACAATTTGTCCTCACCAATGTCCGTCTTGTAATATTCGTTTATCGAACTATATAAGACTGGCATGAGCTTCTTTATCTTCTTGAGATTTTCGGCACTGTTCCACTCTCGAAGCTCAAGCTTCTGTCCAGCAGTCCAAGTGTTCTTATGATACTTCAGATTAAACAGTAATTCGTACACATCAAGAATGTCCGAAACCATTTGACGATATGCAAAACCAGCTTCTTTTTTCGGATTCGTATGTTCCTCCATTGCACGACGAAATGCCTCGCGGGCTACAAAGAAACGAGCGAAAGGTGTTGGCAAAGAATTAAGAGCACCGCTATTGTCAGTCTTTTGCTCCATCACTTCATCAAGATGTTCGGGCGTAAGACTAACATCTTCGGCAATCCATTCCGTGCCTTTGATTCCTCTGTCTATTATGTTTAGGTCTATTCTTGACATATTCTATTTGTAAATCTTCTTGGTGTATTTATCTATGGCATCATAGGCAAATTGCAGAAAGAATCTGAATTTGTTCTCATGGTCCTTGGACTTGTTCTTATTACTAACTTTTGTCATCTCAAGCAAATAATAAGAATCATCTTTGGCATCAAGCTCAATTGTCTTTATCCATCCGCTCATTTTCTTTGGGTTGTCAAAATTGATAGGAGCGAAAGCTCTTTTGTTTTGTGCAAGTTCCAAATACCAATTATAATAACCGTTGCAAAAACGTAATAATGATTGGAAAGCGGAATCTCCATAGAATGATGAGTTGAATCCTCTATTCTTACTCAACGGGAAGAAACTTTCTTCCGGAAGTTCCTCTACAAGTAATCTAAGGAGCATAAAATCAGCCACACTTTTGATTAGTTCCTTATAACCAGCCCCCATTGAGACTAAATCCAAGGATTCTTTATCATCGTCAATTGCTCTTGAAAGGAACTGTTGACGTGTTGGCTCACCTCTTTTCAGGAAATCGAAAAGAGCAGATGCTGCTACAAGTTCAATGAAATTTGCCTTGTCATCTTGCTTCTTCTCATCATTTTCGTACACTTGCTTAAGGCTCGTTTCTCCTACATAGTATAGATAGTCTGCTTTTACTGTCCCATGATAGTATGCCAATGCCGCTTTGGTCTTGGTATAGAAGTTCGCAGAATCAATGTCACTGCCAGTAGTCGCTGGATCCTTAAGCCCATAATAAGGCAGGACAGTAACAGCCCCCATAAGAGCGTTTTTAACTGCGGGTTCATTTTCAGAAAGACGGATTTTCTTTTCAAGGAGGGGGTAACCAGATGCTCCAGTTCCTCCAAAGATTGAACTGATAATGAACACACGGTCATCTTTTTCACAGTGTTGTTTGAACGACTTGAACCATTCAGCACCCTCAATCATCTCGCCGAGGACAACAGTACCAACATTAGGATTGCCTTTAAATCCGACAGATAAGGGGTTATTTAGATTTTTAGTTGAAAACAAGGTCTCAACTAAAAAATTATTGATGTCGGTTGTCCCAAGATTGGCAAGCTCAATATATGATCTGAATTTCTCTTTACTACCGGCAGTTTCCTGAGTGTCATTTGTCTGGTTATTCAAATCGTCTATTGTACGAATGTCCGAGCCAAAGAATCCAGACAAAGGATTTAATGTCTGATTGCCATTATTTATCGAACGACGATATATCTCTTGATATTCGGCAATTAAAGAATGAAGATTCTTCTTCTCTTCCAAATCAAGATGAGGATCAAGAATGATAGGAACCACAACGTATCCGTTTGTGTCCATGCCTCCGGCCATAAGCATAGTGATACTTTTCATCACCCTTATTCCTGTTCCGCCTATGCAAAAAACAAATACCTTTTTCATGTCATTTAGAATTTGAAGAGACGATATGCGTTAGTTGGCAATGCATTACACCATATCACAGAAGTTATGAAATAAACTATACAGGCATATAGTGCATTTCCGATGGCAACCATAAATTCTAATGTGGAAGAACCGTTTAATTTGGGTTCACACACAAGGTACTCAATACCATATGTGAAAAGCAATGTTAAAAAGAAAGTAGCTATTAAGAAATAAATCCACTTTATAGGTTTATAATGTCGTCCCGGAGCATTGTTGTATGAAGTATAGTAATAGGCTGCAACACCAATACCTAACACGAGCATACAAATAATCACAATCCACATTGATCCATCAAGCTTATTCCAAAAGGACCTTGCTTGATTGAATAGTTGGTCATTATTTTGGAACTGTCTTGTGAAATCGTTTTGCGAGCCGACAATCCACTTATATAATGGTAGTAGTTTCATACTTTAATCGTTTTTAGATACGAGTATATAGTTCGGTTTCATATCGTGTGTTACAACTCCTCCTTGAAAAATTCCTGTTAGAAAGTCTAATACAGAGTATGATTTATTCGGGTCATTCTCGTCATCAGCCTCATCAAAGAATTCATTAAATAATGCGTAATTTGTAATGGGTAACTCGAGATTCCATTCAATTACTTCCGAATCAGTTGGCATATTGAAAATCTTCAAATCAATAGTAGCAGTTGCTTCACGGTTAAGTTGTTTGTCAGAGCCGGTTACATCTTTGACATCAATATCAATTTTTCCAATATTTACGGTGGAGCCGTATAGAGACCTTACTTTAAGCGCATCCCGAAAAATATTTTCATCAGCCATTAGCCAACGATAATTTTCAAGGGGAACTTTTAGCTTTATTGTGCAAGTATCAACATCATCGGCTTCTTCATAACCGATAAATGTAGGTTCGTTCTCGAATTGGTAACATTTGTTGGAAATTCCGAATGAATAATCCGGGTGTCCGTAATTAAAACCACTCTCAATATTATCAACCAAATGCCCCTTTTTCTTAAGCAACAACGATATATAGTTTCTTATCTCCGCAACATTTTCTTGTTCTCCGAGGATAACGAAATAATAAGGAGATCTCTTGCAAACCTCGTTGCCGCCTTTATCTAAATAATCAGAAGTGGCACCAATAATACTTATTGCCTTGCCAAATCTGCCAATGATACCATTTATGTCCGTTGTGTATTGAGACATTAAGACAGAAGGGGCAGCTGCTCCAACCGGACTATATTTCATATCTGATATAAGTACAGCGACCTCGCCCGCATCAGTGTTCAGATTCTCAATAATGGTTTGAAGCATTAGGGGAACTTTTGTAGAGGCCGATGATATAAAAGCACCTGTGTTCATATTGGTTCTGAAGTCTCCTAATAGAAGTGTTGCACCTTGAGAGCCATCATTTGTTAGAATCGAAACATTAGGAGCAAGAGATGAAAAAGAATTCAACACATTCCAAACATCGGATTTGAACTGCGTTGGCTTATTTGCTCTGAAAAATCCATTCATGCTCCCAGAAACCTCAACATAGAATTTAACGGACGAGGGCATCGCCCGGTTGAAATTTGTGTCAAGACTATCTGTAATTAGGAATCCATCTTCAGTGAAATGCTCATTCATATTAGTGTTCACATTGGAGCCGCAACTTTGCATAAACACTCCAACGCAAAACATCAAACATGAGATTGCGCTATAAGATATTATCTTGTTTTTTAATTTCATCTTCGGTGTATCGTCCGCCCGAAGAATCCCTATTCGGTTGATTGGTTTACAATGTCATGGCATATAGAAACAGAAACGTGGGATCCACTTTCCTTGCTCGTCCCACTCCGAGCGGCCTTTCCACGTGCCTATCCAGTCGAGACGAGCAACGCAGAAGCCCACGTATAGGTATATAGTAATACCATGTATCAAAATGACACATGGCGGACTATTACCATCCGTGAGCGACTTAGTTGCCTTTGTCTTTGACTGGAATTGAGATTGTGGAAAGTTTCTCAGAGTCAAGAACAAAGCGCACAAAGACGCTCTATTAAAATATGTCAACAACCCCGCCCGCATTACCCTTCAGTAGCTCAGACTTGCACCTGAGCCAACCTTATCGGGCTTCCGCGTACAGGTATTGCGATGCAAAGTTACAAAAAATCTTTGAGAATACTGCCATACAGGACTGTATTTCTGAGGACTTGCCACAGAATATGAAAGTAAATTTGTAATCTTCCATTTGCTGTCCGGTGAATATTTTAAGCCCAAAGTGGGATTATAATATAGGTCTATGTATATACATCCATACTTAACTATACTCACGTTCCAACGCACATACATAGAATGGCGGGGCAAAAGAAAAATCTGCATCCGAACCTCACAATTCTGTTTCTTTTCCCCAGTCCATGTAATAATATGACACATCAATCGACCTATTCAGGCCATCAAAAGACGAAATCAACCGCAAATAATAATCCCTAACAACTGCTAAAAATTCCCAAATCCCTTTCGTTCGTTATCCCCATTTTATCTAAATCGTACATATTTCGTACAAAGCAATAGGACTATGCTCTTAAATATCAGAAAGATAATCACTATATGTAACGACAAGGTATGTTGCAAGGCACTCGAAATAAAACCGGTGCCTCACAACCCTTGCTCTCCGAGGGAATGGTTTCCTCCAAAGTCGGAAACCCCTTTTCAACGCCTGCGGCATTTTTCAGCGAA
>Ga0073906_1005770_pt1 | contig 10789 bp, 10 predicted proteins | sample Inofromicrocosms_FD_65485 | JGI IMG/M metagenome (GOLD analysis project Ga0073906, IMG submission 65485) | Mouse cecum microbial communities from Vienna, Austria - Inoculum for glucosamine and mucus D2O microcosms | ecosystem: Host-associated > Mammals > Digestive system > Large intestine >... | reverse complement strand
TGAGAGCGCCCTCAGCGACGCCCTGGAGGACGAGTGCCTGATGGACGTGGTCCAGTCTGTCCACGAGCAGCTGCGGGAGAAGATCGAGCAGCACCGGGAGAGCCGGGACCCGGAGCCCCTGGCGGTCACCGCCCAGGAGGTGGGCGGGATTCTCCAGCGCTGCGGCGTGGCCCAGCAGCGGCTGGACGCCTTCCAGGTCCGCTGCGACGAGTACTTCGGCGAGAACGCCGCCCTCAATCCCTCCAACCTCATCGACAGCAAGCGCTTTGAGGTGAAGGCCGCTGAGATCACCATCACCATACCGCCGGAGTGCAGCTATCTGGTGGAGACCTGCGTCATCGACGGCAGGAAGTATCTGCTCATCCCCGCCGGGGACGGCGTGGAGATCAACGGCCTTTCCGTGGGGCTGCGGGACGAGACGGAGAAATCGCCGGAACCGGAGCATACTCCATAACAGAAAAGGGACAGCCGCCCTCCCCCATGCACGGGGAGGGCGGCTGTCCTTCGCCGGCAGCCTGCTCTCAGCGGACGCCCTGCTTCTGGAGTCCGATCATCTCCAGGATCTCCGCCTTGGACTTGCCGCCCAGCTCCCGCCGGACCATCTTGCCCTCCTGGAAGACCATCAGGGTGGGGATGCTCATGATGCGATAGCGCTGGGCCAGCTCCGGTTCCTCGTCCACGTTCACCTTGCCCACCTTCACCTGGTCCTGCTCCCGGGCGATCTCGTCGATGGTGGGGGCCAGGCCCCGGCAGGGGGCGCACCAGCTGGCCCAGAAATCCACCAGCACGGGCCGCTCGCTCATCAGGACCTCATGGTCAAAATTATTTTTCGTCAAAACGATATAATCCATGTCAATGAAACTCCCTTCTCTCTGCTGCTGCGGCATAGGGCAGCGCATGATGGGATAGTATACCCTATTTTTCGAAAATGCACAATATGTTTTTTTGTGCATCGGTACACAACCGGAACGATACAAAGTAAACGGGGTTTACACTTACCGGAAAATCTGCTATAATCACCAGTATCAGCAAACGTCAACCGGCAGCAGAAAGGAGAAGCAGTCATGAATGAAACCGAGTTGAAGGATCAGGTCATCAAGGAGTTTGTCAATCTCCAGCGCATCAAGGCAGCGCAGGACAGATCTTCTGAGATTGAGTATCAGGAAAGCGTTTTGAAGGTTCGGATGCAGGCACTTGGAATACCAACAGAGGATCTTGAAATCAAGTAACTATACTTGCGACCAATAAAATTCCCCTGAGACATGGAGGACCCCTCCACCGCAAGCGGCCCCCCTCCCCTTTCAGGGGAGGCTTTCCAAAGGAGCAGGGGGAAAAGGCTCCCCTGAAAGGGGAGCTGGCACGCGAAGCGTGACTGAGGGGTCACCCTTCCCGCATATTCCATCGTTCGTGCGTATAAATACCGGCCGCAACCGCAAAGAGTGTAGACCCCTGTTCAGTTTTCAGGGCCTGCACTCTCTTTTATCCCCAAAACCACGACAGGCCGGTTCCCCCGTCACCGGCTGCCGCTGTCCGGCATAGGATGGAGAAAAAGGAGGTCACCACCCATGCCCATTATCTACCTCAGCCCATCCACACAGGAAAACAACGCCTATGTCACCGGCACCGGCAGCGAGGAGTACTGGATGAACCGCCTGGCGGACGCCATGATCCCCTATCTCAACAGCTGCGGCATCCGCTACCAGCGCAACACGCCCGACATGACCGCCGGCAGCTCCATCCGGCAGGCCAACGCCGGCTGGTACGACTTCTATCTGGCCCTCCACTCCAACGCCGCCGCGCCGGACAACTACGGCAATGTGCGCGGCGTCATCGCCTTCTACTACCCCACCAGCACCCAGGGCCAGCGGGCCGCGCAGATCTTTGTCAACAACCTGCGCAGCATCTACCCCCTGCCCGACAAGGTGGTCACCCGGTCCACCACAAGCCTTGGCGAGGTGCGGGACTCGAAATTCCCCGCCGTGCTGCTGGAGCTGGGCTATCACGACAACTACGAGGACGCCCGCTGGATTGAGAACAACCTGACGGAGATTGCCCGGAATCTCGTTCTCAGCCTCACGGACTTTTTTGACATTCCCTTCATCTGGCCCACAGACCCCTGGGAGGGCACGGTAAACGTCAGCGGCGCCCTGAATCTGCGCAGCCGCCCCAGCACCAGCTCCTCCGTGATCGCCAACATCCCCAACGGGGCCGCCGTGCGGGTCTACGGACGCTACGAGGACTGGTACGTGGTCCGGTACGGCGAGTACATGGGCTACGCCGCCGCCGCGTATATCACCTGACGCAGCGCACCCGGCAGTCACAGCTGTGATGGAAAACATCACAGACATGACTGCCGGGTGCGATCTTCTCTCCGGCGGTTACTGGATGGAATTGAGCTGCCGCAGCAGGACGCCGGCAATATTCTCGCAGGACGCCTGAATCTGTACCGCGCCGATATTCTGGGCCACCATGGGCATGCCGTACACCACGCTGGACTCCTTATCCTGCCCGATGGTATACGCGCCGTTCTTGCGCATCTGCAGCAGGCCCTCCGCGCCGTCCCGGCCCATGCCGGTCATGATAATGCCCACCATCCGGCAGCGCACCTGGTCCGCCATGGAGGAAAACAGGGCGTCCACCGACGGGCGGTGCCCGCTGACCTTGGGGTCCTGGGTGCAGGCCACCGTATAGCGCACACCATTGCGGACAATGCGCATCTGGTAGTCCGCCGGGGCCAGCAGCGCCAGCCCCCGGCGCACCTCGTCGCCGGTCTTGGCCTCCCGGACCTCCATCTGGCACAGGCGGTTGAGCCGCTCCGCGTACATCTGGGTGAAGCCTGTGGGCATGTGCTGCACGATCAGCATCCCGGGAATGTCCTTCGGCAGGCGCTTGAGCACCTCCAGGGTGGCCTCCGTGCCCCCCGTGGACGCGCCCAGGCCGATAATCACCCGGTCCAGGGCCGGCTTCGGCCCCAGCAGCTGGGGCGTCAACGGTCCGCCGGCGGGCTGGGCCGCCGTCTGGGACGCCCGGCGGACCTTGGCTCCCGCCGCGCTGATGACCTTCAGCGTCAGGGCCTTGATGAACTCCTCATTTTTCCCCGGCTCCGGCTTGCGCACAAAGTCCACCGCTCCTGCGCTCAGCGCGTCGAAGACCCGCAGGTTCAGCGACGACACCAGGATCACCGGCAGCGGATGCCGCGGCAGCAGCTTTTTCAGGAAGTCAATGCCGCTCATTCCCGGCATCTCCACATCCGACGTGATCACGTCCGGCCGCAGCTGGGCCACCTTCGACATGGCGTCCTGGGCGTTGAACGCAGTGCCCACCACCTCAATTCTGGGGCTGCGGGACAGTCCATCCACAATCATCTTCCGCGCCAGCATGGAGTCGTCGATGACCATGACACGGATTTTTTTATTAGCAGGCCACATATAAGCCGCCCTCCTTATTTTTTAGGCTTATCATTCCTCCACAGGTTCCATCCAGGCAGTACCCTACCTTTTTTGGAACGTGGAGGGGGCCACTGTTGCATAGGGGTTGGTCTTGCCCAGGTTCTCCGAATGGCTGATCATGAGATATCCCCCAGGGACGGTGGCGTCATAGAACCGGCGCACCAAAGCGTCTTTGGTGGGCTGGTCAAAATAGATCATCACATTCCGGCAGAAGATCACGTCGAACTTCAGCCGGAATTTGATGGGGTCCATCAGGTTGAAGGTCTGGAAGATCACGTTGTTTTTGATCTCCGGAGCCACGGTGTACTGGCTGGTCCCCTTGACGGGGACGAAGTAGCGCTTGCGCCAGTGCGGGGGGATGGTGTCCGGCAGCTCGTAGACGCCCCGCTTGGCGGAGGCCAGCGCCTTCTGGGAGATGTCCGTGGCCAGCACCCGCGTGTCCCACTGGCTGGCCTGGGAGCCCAGAAACTCCTTGATATAAATAGAGATGTTATACGGCTCCTCGCCGCTGGAGCAGCCGGCGCTCCAAATGGCCATCACCCGGTCCCGCTGGTGGCGGCGCACCAGCTCCGGCAGAATGGTCTTGCTGAAAAAGTCAAAGTGCTCCGTCTCCCGCATAAAAAAGGTGTAGTTGGTGGTCAGCCGGTTGAGCACCAGCTCCATATCCGCAGGATTCTTGTCCTTCAGCAGCTGCTTGACAAAGGGGCCGAAATCGTTGAACCCCTTCTGCATCACCAGGGAGGAGAGGCGGCTGGTGACCAGCTGCCTCTTCTGGGCCAGGTTGATGCCGTACTGCTGGTGGACGAATTGGGTCAGTTTCTTGAAATCATCGTCGCTGATGGATGTCAAAGGCATGGTCGGCGCATCCTTTCGTTATGTCTCGTCTCAGGGCTCAGCCGTGCAGCAGCATGTCGCAGTCCAGAATCAGCATGGTGCCCCCTCCGGGCAGGGAACACATGCCGGACACCAGCTTCTGGTTGCTCTGCTGGGTGGGCACGGGCAGAATGGCCCCCTTGGGGATGTCCACCATCTTCTCCACCCCGTCCACCAGGATGCTGATGGACTCGTTCTCCACATTCACCACCATGATGCAGCAGTCCTCCTGGGGCATCTTCCCCAGGCGCAGGCGCAGGTCGATGACCGGGATGATCTGGCCCCGCAGGTTGATGACGCCCCGCACATATTCGGGGACGCAGGGCAGAGGCGTGATGGTGTGGTCGGTGATGATCTCCACCACCTGCTCCGCGTCCAGGCCGTAGCGCAGGCCGTCCGACAGGCAGATGAGATATTTCGTCGCCTGCACCTCCACCATGTTCCCGTCCCGGTCCATGCCGGGCCTGGTACACATATCCTCTAAAAGCACGTTTTGTTCCGTCATATGAAAGTCTCCCTTCTTCCCGCCGCTCAGTAGGAGCCGTGGGCCGCGTTGTACAGGTTCGCCATATCCAGGATGATGCTGATGCTGCCGTCACCCAGGATGCTGCACCCGGTAATGCCGTAGCTCTTCACATTGAAGCTGTTGACATAGGAGGGCAGGGGCTTGACCACGATCTGCTGCTCGCCCAGCAGCTCATCCACAAACAGGCAGTAGGAGCGCTCGCCGGCCTCCACCCAGATCATGATGCCCTCCTCCACGTTGTCGCGGCCATTGGGCATCTGGAAGATGTCCTTGGCCCGGATGACGGGGTAGTAGTTGTCCCGGATCTTCATCATCTCCCCCCGGGCCGGGTCGTAGACGATCTGGTCCGCGGTGACCTTGATGCTGGAGAGGATGCTGTTGATGGGGATGGTGAACAGGGACTCGCCCACGCTGACCTCCATGCCGTCCATAATGGCCATGGTCAGGGGGATCTTCAGCGTGGTGGTCATGCCCTTGCCGAACTCGCTGGTCAGGCTCACCGTGCCGCCCACCTCCGCCACGTTCTTTTTCACCACGTCCAGGCCCACGCCTCTGCCGGAGTACTCGGTGACCTCGGTGTTGGTGGAGAAGCCGGGCATCATCATAAAGTTGAGAATCTCCTTCTGGGAGTAGTCCATATCCGGGCTGGCCAGCCCCTGCCGGATGGCCTTGTTCAAAATCGCCTGGGTGTCTGCGCCCCGGCCGTCGTCCTTGATCTCAATGATGACCTCGCTGCCGGTGTGGCGGGCGGAGAGGATGATCTCCCCCACCGGGTCCTTGCCGGCGGCGATGCGGTCGGCCTGGTTCTCCTCCAGGCCGTGGTCCATGGAGTTGCGGACGATGTGCATAATGGGGTCGCTGATGCCGTCCACGATGGTCTTGTCCACCTCGGTGTCCTCGCCGATGAGCACCAGCTTGGCGGGGCGGTTGAGCTTCTTGCTCATGTCCCGGACGATCCGGTTCATCTTCTGGAAGGTGCTGGACACGGGCACCATGCGCAGGGACATGGACACGTCCTGCAAATCGTCGGTGAGCTTGCGCAGGTCCCTGGCGGACTTGGTAAAGTTGTCCAGCCGCAGCCCCTTCAGATCGGGGGAGGAGGTGACCATGGACTCGGTGATGACGATCTCGCTGACCACCGCCATCAGCTGGTCCAGCTTGCTCAGGTTCACGCTGATCAGACTCTCCTTGGCGTGCTGGGTCTTGGCGGCGGGCTTGGCCGCGGGGGCCGCCTGGGCCGCGGGAGCCGGGGCCGCAGGCGCGGGCTGCACCGCGGCGGGCTCCGGCGTGACGGCGGCGGGCTCCGGCGCGCTGACCGCCGGCGCCTGGGCGTCCACCATCTCGTAGGAGCGCACGCTGCCGGCGCTCTTTACGCCGGGAATGGCGTGGTCCCGCTCCTCCCTGGTCTTGAACCAGACCATGAAGCCCTGCTCGGCAATGTACTCGGACGTGGAGGCGTCGGTCTCCACGTTCTCCGGAAAGCTGATAAAATCGCCGGCATAATCCCGCAGGCCGTTGAGCAGCATAAAGGCCCGCAGGTTCTCCATGCCGCTGCCCTCGTCAAAGAGCACATGAACGCCGAAGGGATAGGCGGCGTCCGCCGGCTCAGGGGCCGGCGCGGCAGCGGCCGGGGCGGCGGCGCTCTCCGCGCTCTCCGCCGCTGCCGCCGGCTTTGCCGGTCCGGCAGCCTCCGGCCCGCCGTTTCCTTGAATTTTATCGATCAGGCTATTAATTTTATCCACGATACTGTCGATAGAATCAGAGAGGGGTTCTCCGTTTTCTACCTTCTCGATCTCCCCACGGAAAAAGTCCACCGCCTGGAAGATCATGTCGAACAGCTCCGGCCGGAGCTGCTCCGGCACCACGTCGATGGTTTTTTCCCGGATGATGAAGAACAGGTCCTCGATCCGGTGGGCCACCGTCATGATGTTGTTGAACTCCATCATGGCCGAAGAACCCTTTATCGTATGCATGATGCGGAAGATCTCGTTGACGCTGTCCTGTGAGAAGGTGTCTGCCTGTTCAGCCGCCAGCAGGATGCCGTCCAGCTGCTCCAGCAGCGTATTTGTCTCGTACAGGTACATATCCAGGATGCTGTCGTTGCCACTGCCCATAAAACGCCACCTCTTTGCAATTTTTTGGTTTGACGCGGGGCGGTCCAAAAAGGGCAGAATAACCCCCGCGCTGACTTCATCATACTGGATATCGGCAGGACTGGATAAAAAATTAAGACATCAATAAACTTTTATTGGAATGGAGTATCGCCTATGCCAGATTTGCTTGGCGTGACCAATCCGGTTCCCGGTCTGGATAGTCAAAACGTCAACCGGAACATACCGGTTTCACCGAATAACACGCAGATTCAAAACGCGCCGGACCCCTCCCGGGTCAGCCGGCCTGACAACCGCTCGGAGCGGCAGGACAGCGGGGAGCAGGCGGGGGGCGGCGCGGAGCGGGCCCTGCGCTACGACTCCAACTACCAGAGCTTTTTACAGCGCATGAGCGACAACCCCGACATGATGCGCTCCATGACGGAGATTTTCCGAATCCTCCAGGGTACGGTGGTCAACTCCGGCATGGGCGAGGGCATCGCCGGGGATATGAGCGCGCTGATGCAGATGCTGGAGATGGACGAGAAGGGGCTGACCAGCTTTTTCAAGGACCAGCTGGAGGCGGAAAACCGCTTTTCGGGGCCCCTGTTCAACCTGCTGCGGGAGGCCTTCGGCGGCAGCTCCTCCGAGGTCCTGCGCGGCAGCATCCTCCAGTTTCTCAAGCGCTACAACGACTACACCTCCCGCCAGCACATCCAGGGCAACCTCCTGCGCAATCTCACCCAGCTCACCCGCTCCATCCCCGCCAGCTACGGCAACCGGCTGCTGCCCATGGTGTCGGACCTGGAGGCCATGCTCATGCGGGGGGACCGGCAGGGGGCGCTGAAGATGCTGCAGGGGAAAATTCTGCCTTTCCTGTCCAACTACACCTCCCGGACCAACGACATGGGCCTTTCGCGGATGCTGATCTCCATGCTGGCCCTGGACGTGGCCCGGTTTGAGAACGGCTCTAAGGAGGGGCTGCTGCAGTCCTTCCACCAGCTCAGCGCCCACAGCGCCATCCGGGAGCGGCTGGGCAATCTCAGCGACGAGGCGCTGATGAAGCTCATCGACAGCGGCGGCTTCGCCAAGGCGGCGGAGAAGGACGCCTTTGCCGAGCAGCTGGCCCGGACCGCTCAGCGGGCCATCCGGGGCGGCGCGGGCACCGAGGCCCAGGAGTCCTTCCGCAACATCCTCTCCGCCTTTCTGGTCAACGAGAGCGTGTTCATGCCCCTCAACCATATGATCCTGCCCCTGCTGTGGAACGGGCGCATGGCCTTCAGCGAGGTGTGGGTGGACCCGGACGCGGAGGAGAACTTAAAACAGGGCCGGGGGGAGCGGGACAACGTGATCCGGTTCCTGTTCAAGATCGATATCCAGGAGCTGGGCTTCTTTGATATGGTGCTCACCTGCCAGCGGGAGAACGTGGATGTGCAGCTGTTCTGTCCCGACAGCGTCTCCCCCTTTTCGGAGCTGATGGGCGGCGATCTGGCCCAGATCCTGACGGACAACGGCCTCCAGGCCAATAACGTGCAGGTGCAGCCCATGCAGGCGCCCCTGCCGATTTCCAGCGTGTTCCCACAAATTTTCAGAGGAGGGAGTGGCGTCGATGTCAAGGCGTGACCGGTCCGCTGTGGCCCTGCGGTATGAGGGCGGCAGCGGCGCGCCGGTGGTGGTAGCCTCCGGCATGGGATATATGGCGGAAAAAATCGTGGAGGTGGCCGCGGAGAGCGGCGTGCCGATCTACGAGGACAACTCCCTGGCGACCATGCTCAGCCAGCTGGCCCTGGGGCAGGAGATCCCGGACGCTCTGTACCGGGCCATTGTGGAGATCTACGTCTATTTTCTCAACTTTGACCCCAGGGACCCGGAGAAGGCCCGCCGGGAGCGGCAGGCTCTGCGGCAGCAGGCCATGACCAATGAAAAGGAGGCGCAGTAATGGAGCGGCTCTATCTTGTGCTGGACGGCCAGGGCCGGGCCCTGTGCCAGGGCGTTCTGGAGTCCAGCCCCCACGCGGATCTGCTGCAGGTGCGGCTGCTGGGGGACGACGCGGAGGACATGGCCCTGACCGGGGAGGTCCAGCTCATCGGGCTGGACGACAGCCTGCCGGCCCGGCGGGGCGAGGTGACCCGGCAGCGGGGCTGTCAGATCGTGGTGCGGCCCACGGCGGAGCTGGGGGCCGAGGCCCGCGAAAACCTGCGGGTCCGGACGAATTTCAAAAGCGTCATCTACCCCGTCACCGGCCAGTGGAAGGGCCAGCGGGCCATCCGGTGCCACGACCTCAGCTGCGGCGGCATCGCGTTCCACACCATGCAGCAGCTCTCCCCCGGCGAGGTGGCGGAGCTGGTGCTGCCGGTGACGGACGAGCCGCTGCTGCTGCACCTGCGGGTGCTGCGCACCCTGCCCACCCAGGAGCCGGTGCCCCTGTACGCGGCCCGGTTCGTGGACCTGATATTGGACCAGGAGATTATGATCCGCAAGGCGGTCTTTGCCATCCAGGTAAAGAACTTCCACGATACGTGAGAGCATCCAGACAGGCTTTATCGCAAAACCGACAATTTTGCGCTGAAGATATCCCCGCACCCAACGGAAAGAAAGGAGATTCTTATGCACCAAACTCACCCCTCCACCCGCCGGCTCTGGCGGACCAGGGCCTTGTCCCTGGTCCTGACGCTGGCGCTGCTGCTGGGCCTTGTCCCCGGACTGGATCTGGACGGCGGCGCCTCGGCCCACTGGGCGGAGTCCTATCTTACCCAGCTGGTCGAATGGGGCTTTGTCCGCCCCGACCAGGTCACCCAACCCGACAAGCAGCTGACGCGGGCTGACTTTATGGCGATCACCAACCGCGCCTACGGCTACTCGGACCAGGGGCCCACGCCCTTTGAGGACATCCAGGTGTCCGACTGGTTCTATGACGACGTGGAGATCGCCTACACCAACAAGTACATCAAGGGGACCAGCGAGACCACCGCCTCCCCTAACGATACCCTCACACGGGAGACCGCCGCCACCATCCTGGGGCGAAACATGATGATGGAGGAGTCCGCCGGAGAGATCCTGGACTTCACCGACGCCCGTGACATCAGCTTCTGGAGCAAGGGCGTCATCAAGTCCTCCCTGGAGCACTACCTGGTGGGCGGGTATGACGACGGCACCTTCCGCCCCCAGAAGTCCGTGACCTGGGGCGAGATGGCCGCCATGCTCACCCGCATCGTGGGCACGCCCCTCCAGGAGCCCGGCGACTACTCCCTGGGCGGCGTGTTCGGCAACGTCACCATCTCCTCCCCCGGCGTCACGCTGCGGGACTCCGTCATCAGCGGGGACCTGTATGTCACCGGCGGCGTGGGCCTGGGGGACATCAAGCTGGAGAACGTCACCGTGCTGGGCCGCATCATCTGCAGCGGCACCGGCGAGGCCGAGGGCGGGCAGGCCAGTATTATCCTGCGCAACGTTATTGCCGACGAGCTGCTCATCGACAACCTGCAGGGCAAGACCGTGTCCGTCCAGGCCGACGGAACCACGGAGGTCGGCAATGTCAACGTGCGCACCTCCGCCTACATCGAGGACAACACCCCCGAGGGGCTGGGCCTGCACAACATCGTCCTGGACGGCCACCCCATCGACGAGGACGACAAGGACGCCGAGCCCCCCACCCTGACCCTGGCCGGGCGCATCGAGAGCGTGCTGGACAAGACCCCCGGCTCCTTTGTCCACGTGGGCAAGGGCACCGTGGGCGTGCTGACCATTGACGAGGCGGCCGTGGACTCCCACGTCACCATCGACCGCAACGCGGAGGTCAAGGAGCTGAATCTGGACACCGCCACCCTGGTGGACGGCGAGGGCGACATCAA
>Ga0073906_1005769_pt1 | contig 10790 bp, 8 predicted proteins | sample Inofromicrocosms_FD_65485 | JGI IMG/M metagenome (GOLD analysis project Ga0073906, IMG submission 65485) | Mouse cecum microbial communities from Vienna, Austria - Inoculum for glucosamine and mucus D2O microcosms | ecosystem: Host-associated > Mammals > Digestive system > Large intestine > Cecum... | reverse complement strand
AACATCGCGCACAGCCTCCAGTATAGGAAAAAGATGGCCGCATATGACAAGGCCAGCACTCCGCATTCATATATAAGGGCGGACGTGAAAAGCCCTCCGGCATCAAGCGCGCCCGCCACGGCGTCCCCGGTATTGCCGACAATTTCCCTAATGAAACCGGCATGCTTCCCGTAGCCAAACAAATAAAGCTGCCACTCCAGAGAGGCCGCCGTCTCGGCCATGATAAACGCGTACGCCCCGTAGTATGCCGCGTCCTTCCAGTCCACGTCCCCGCAAACATAAACAAGCGCGACCATCATGGCAATGGCAACGAACATGCACGGCAGCCACCAGGCCGTTTCCAAGCCGCCCGTGGCCTCCAGGAAGAACACCTGCAAAACCAGGGCGCAGCCGCATGCCGCCATGGCCCTGCGGCCTTCCATCCGCCTTTTTATGTGCATGATGACCATGAGGCACGAAAGCCACTCCGCCAACGCCGTATGATACCTCGGAATGTCCGGCAAAATTTCCTGCAAACCGTCCGTCATGCCACCCCACGCTCCCTTTCCGGATTATCCGTCGCCGCCTTCACGGCCCTGCTTCCCGCCTTATTCCATCTCGCCCCAATAGCGGGTCAAGTCCTGCATGAACTTCTTCATGCCCAGGCGGCTGAGCAAAAGGTTCTCCCCGTTCACCTGCGCACATTTGTCCCTTACGCCTTCCACATGCTCCAGGTTAATCAGGTATCCCTTGTTCCCCCTTGAAAAATGCAGCTTTTCCAGCATTTCCACGGCGTACTTCATCGTCCCCGGCGAGACGATTGTCCCGTTTTTCGTATGATAAAGCAGGTTGTGCCCCTCGCTCTCCACGTAATAAATATCCGACACGGCCAATCGACGCACCCCGCCCTTGACCTGCACCGTGACGTGGCCGCCGTGCCGCCTGGCAAGCCGCTCTATCGCCTTGAACAGCTTTTGCCCGAATGAAAAATAGGATACCGGCTTGAGCACGTAATCCATCGCGTCAACCTGGTACCCCCGGATGGCATACTGCGTCATGTTGGTGATAAAAATCAAAGTCACTTCCGCATCCTGCCTGCGAATCTCCTCGGCCGCGCTCATCCCGTCCACGAACCTCATCTGGATGTCCATCAAGATAATGTCGAACTGGGCCTTGTATTCTTGTAAAATGTCGTCCCCGTCCCGGTACACGCTGACCTGAAATTTTTCCTTATGTTCTTCCTCGTAACGATGCAGGTACTCCACGATCTGCTCCCTATAAACCTGCTCGTCCTCCACCACGGCGATTCGTACCATCTTTCCTCTCCATCCCGGCATGGCCAGCCCGTTTTCCCACCCTGCCGGCAATTGACGCGCTTATTTCGTCAGCACTACGACTCCGTCCTCCCTCACCAGTACCATGTACTCTATCTGCGCCGAAAGGCCGTCGTCGATGGTATAGGCCGTCCATTCGTTATCCTCGTCGATGAAAAAGTCGGGGCTGCCTTCGTTTATCATCGGCTCGATGGTAAACATCATGCCGGGCACGAGCAGCATCTCGGTTCCCTTTGGGGCGACGTAGCTGACAAACGGGTCCTCGTGGAACTCCAGGCCGACGCCGTGCCCGCCGATGTCAATCACGACCGAGTAGCCGTTGGCCTGGGCGTGGGAATTGATGGCATCGGCGATATCACCTAGATGTCCCCATGGCTTGGCCGCGGCCAGGCCAAGTTCCACGCATTCCCCGGTCACGCGCACCAGACGCTCGGCTCGCTCGGAAACCTTGCCAATCTTGAACATCCGGGACGCGTCCGAATAATACCCGTTCAAATTCGTAGAAACGTCCACGTTGACGATGTCCCCCTCCTGCAAAATGATGTCCTTGTCGGGAATGCCATGGCATATCTCGTTGTTGACGGACGTACACACGCTTTTCGGAAAACCCTCGTAATGCAGCGGTGCGGGTATCCCGCCGTTTTTCGTGGTAACGTCGTAGACAATCTGGTCGATTTCCTCTGTGCACATCCCGACGCGGATTTTCTCGGCCACGGAGTCCAGGACAAGCGTGTTCAGCGCCGCGCTTTCCTTAATCTTCTCAATTTGGGCGGGAGTCTTCAAGAGTTTCCGCGTCGGCACGATTTCCCCCTTGTCCGCGTGAATCCGCATCCGTTCTTCGATTGCCATGTGGCACTTCTTGTATTTTTTGCCGCTGCCACACCAGCATGGCGCATTTCTTTCCATTTCCTTTACCTCGTTTACTATTTTCTTGTATATGTTGAACAACATGGATACCGCCTCCCCAGGTCTTTACATTGTATCGGTTGAACGCACGCCGCCCCGCAAAACTCCCCCATATGGGCGGACGCGCGTCAAGCCTCTATCTCGTGAATGAAGAGTCCGCTGCGAAGTTTGGGTTCGAACCAGGTGGACTTCGGCGGCATCAGTCCGCCCGCGTCCGCCACGGCAAGCAGTTCTTCCATGGAAGTCGGGTACATGGAAAACACGACGCTTCCAGGGGACGAATCCGCCATCTCCATCAGGTCTTTTTCACCATGCACGCCCCCGATGAAGGAAATGTTCGGGTCGCACTTCGGGTCATGGATATCAAATAATGGTTCCAAGACTTGTTCCTGCAAAATGGAAACATCCAAGTCGCCGACCGGGTCGCCACGAAAAAGGTGCGGCCTGGCGCGCAGACGGTACCATTGTTTCTCCATATACATGCCGACGTCTCCCTTCCCATGCAAAAACAAGGGCAACCCTCCCGAAAGGGAAGCCGCACGGGCCTCAACCACGAAGGAGTCCGACAATTTGTCCAGAATGGCCCGCGGTGGATGCCCCGCGTTCGCCACAATGCGGTGGTACGGGAAAATCTGCAGTTCGTCCGCAGCAAACAATACGGAGAGGAAATAATTGAATTCCTCCGTGCCGTCATAAGAAGGATGCCGCTTTCTGCGCCCAAGCCCGACTTTGACGGCGGATGCCGCGCGGTGGTGCCCGTCCGCGATATAAAGGGCATCCATCGCTCCCACCAGCCGGGTAATCTTGGCAATTTCCACGTCGTCCCCTATTTTCCAAACCTGGTGCCGGATGCCGTCCCCGCCCGTGAAGTCATAAAGGGCGGGCCGCGTCTTGTGCCTGGTAATCAGCTCCCGCAGTTCCTCCTTGGGACGGTAGGCAAGGAAAATCGGCCCCGTCTGGGCGTTCAAGGCGTCAATGTGGCGAATACGGTCAAGTTCCTTGGCGTCCAGCGTGTTCTCATGCCGCTTGATGGTGCCGTCCTGGTAATCGTCAAGCGAGGCGCATCCTACCAGCCCGTTCTGGGTGCGTCCCCGCATCGTCAAGGCATAGACATAGTAGCAACTCGTCCGTTCACGGGTAAAGAATCCGTCCGCGACCATCCCGCCCAAAATGCTTCTGGCTTTTTCATAAACGGCCGGGGAATACATGTCAATTTCATCGGGAAGCTGTGTCTCGGCCCGGTCAATCCGCAAAAAGGAAAGCGGGTTGGCCTCCACGGCGGCCTTTGCCCCGGCACGGTCGTAAACGTCATAGGGAAGCGCGGCGATGGCCGCTGCATATTCTTTTGTCGGGCGGATCGCGCAAAATGGTCGCAGGATTGCCATGGCGGGAATCTCCTTTCGTCAGCGCCAGTGTGCGGATGGCGTGTTGCCATCCGCACACTGGCGCAACCATTCATGGGTGAAAAATGAACAACGCTTATAGTGTAGCACAATTTAATGAAAAATGCTAGTGCAACAAAAAATTGGCGCATAATATTTTTTAGGAGGTAAATTGGACATAATACATTGACACGCAAAACAGATTATGATATGTTCTTTCCATCAGCCGGCACGGCTTGCATGAACCGTCTTCATATGATGGTTTACATGACAGAATTATTTTACATGGAGGAACCATTTTATGAAAAAGACGCTATGGAGTAAAAATTTTACCATCATCACGCTTGGCACCGTCATCAGCGCCATCGGCGACACGGCCATGGGCTTCGCCTTGAGCTTCGTGGTGTTTGACACGACCGGGAGCACCTTGCTCTCGGCCCTTTTCACCGCCGTCTCCTCGCTGCCGAGAATCCTCCTGCCGATACTGGTTTCCCCCTACCTCGACAACTTCCGGCGCAAGCCGGTAATCGTCGGCCTGGATTATTTCAGTTGTGCCATATACCTGCTGTTTGGCCTTTATTTGCTACATAACCCCTTCCACCTGCCCCTCTACCTGTTTTTTTCCCTCCTGGGCGGTTGCATTGGGTCGGTATACGGCCTGGCTTACCAAAGCCTCTATCCCAACCTGATTCCCGAGGGTTTCGCCCAGAAAGGCTATACCGTCTCCGGCATGCTTTACCCCACCGTGCTCATGGTCATGACCCCTGTGGCAAGCATTTTGTACACGCAGTTCGGGCTGGCCCCCATCTGCCTGGTGGAAAGCCTGCTCCTGGCCGTGGCCGCCACGATGGAGACGCAAATCCGGTTGGAAGAGCGGACCAAGAAGGGATCGCGTTTCTCATTCCGTGACTATATGCAGGATTTCAAGGACGGATTCGCCTACTTGAAAAAAGAAAAGGGGCTGTTGCGCATATACAGCTACATGCCCGTCACGCAAGGGCTCGCCGAAGCCACGGACCCCCTGATACGGGCGTGGTTTCGCACCGCGCCGGGACTCAACATCACCATGTACGCCTTGTTCACTTCCGCCCAGTTCATCGGGCGGACCATCGGCGGGCTGGTACATTACAAATTTGAAATCCCGCCGGAAAAACGTTTTTCCCTTGCTTATGCCGTCTACCTCACCTACAGCGTCATGGACACCGTCCTCTTATGGACGGGATTCCCGCTCATGCTGGCCAACCGGGCGGTATGCGGCTTCCTCGGCATCAACAGCGCCACGATGCGTGAAAGCAGCGTGCAAAACTATATACCGGACAACATGCGGGCGAAGGTCAACGCCATCTTCTCGACGCTCTTCGCCCTCTTTCCCGCGTTGTTCACCTTGATTGGCGGCGCGCTCGGCGAGGTGTTGGATTACCGGCTGTGCGTGACCATCATCAGCGGCCTCGGGATCCTGCCCTGCTACCTTGTCATCGGCCGCGGGCGGAAGGACATCGAAAAGATATATAATCGGAAAGTATAAAAAGTTTGCGTTCCTGACAAACGAGGGGCTGTCGGGTAATGACTGCACGCCCACAATATATGCCATGGCGCATCTGGATTTGCCACCATATATTGTGGGTTTTCTGCATTACCCGACAGCCCCCCCGTTTGTATACCTTTTCTTGGAACCATCCACATCCCGATGGCACCTTCCATTTTTACGTTACGGCCTTTTCGCGCCGCATTCGGAGCAGAAGTTCCCCTTGTTCACCGCACCGCAGGCACACGTCCACTCCCGTGCCGGCCTCGGCTTCCCACACTCGGAACAGAATTTCCCGCTGTTTTGTGCCCCGCAGCCGCAGGTCCAGACCGCTCCCGCCGTTGACGGCTGTCCCGGCTGGTTTGGCGCGCCTATCGCCTGCTGCCCTTGTTGTGTGCCGTACGCCTGGTTCTGTCCCTGGCCGTATCCCGCCTGGGCTTGTTGCCCGCCATATGCCTGGTTCTGTCCCTGGCCCCCCATCGCGTAGAGGTTCTGCACGTTCGCGCCGCCCGCCTGCTGGGCCATGCCCATTCCCATGAAGCCGGTCATCGCACCGCCCGTGTTCGAGGCCGCCATGCGCATGGCGTCTGCCTGCGCCCCCACCAGGTTGGCCGCCGCCATGTTCGGGTCGCGCAAGACCGCCGCCTTCTGCATCTGCTTGATCATGTCCTCGTCCTCTTTCGAGGCGGTGACGCTGTTCACGCCGAAGGAGAAGACCTGGATTCCCCGCATCTCCAGCCATTTCTTGGAAAGAATCTCATTCAGGGCATCCGCGATTTCCACCGTGTGTCCCGGCAAGGCACTGTAGCGGATTCCCATCTCGGAAATCCTTGCGAACGCCGGCTGCAGGGCGGTCAAAAGCTCGGACTTTAACATCGAGTCAATCTGCCCGCGCGTGTACACGGCACTGATGTTCCCACAGACGTTCTTGTAAAACAACATCGGGTTGACGATGCGGTACGAGTATTCCCCGTTACAGCGGATGGCAATGTCCACGTCCAGGCCGATGTTTCGGTCAATCACGCGGAACGGCACCGGGTTGGGCGTCCCGTACTTGTTGCCGGGAATTTCCTTCGTGTTGAAATAATAGATGCGCTGGTCGCGCCCCGCGCCCCCGCCAAACTCGAACCGTTCCCAGGCTTCCTTGGCGATTCCCTTCAATCCGTCCTTTAATTTGCCGCCAAAAACCGACGGGCTGCTCCCCGTCTGGTACGTGTACGCGCCCGGCTCGGCACACACGTCGAGAACCTTCCCGTTTTCCACGATCATCATGCACTGCCCGTCCGCCACCGCGATATTCGAGCCGTCCGTAATGACGTTGTCATTTCCCTTCGTGTTGGACGAGCGCCCGTTGATCCGCTTTTCGCCCCGCGCCACCAGAACGTCCCCGTCCAACGAGTCACAACAAAAATACTCCTTCCACTGGTCTGCCAGCGTGCTTCCCATCGCGCCAAACGCCGCCTTGATAAGTCCCATGATTTTTCACCATTTCCTTTCTCACATTATTTTTTGATTACGGATTGCCCCGCGCCATGCGCCCTCGCAATCCTACCCACAATTCGGATTCCCATGGGGCTTCACCCCACTCCATCCTCATTGTGGCACTGTAATCAAAATTTTCCACTTGTTCCCGAACTCGTGGAGCTCATGCCCGAGCTCCCCCCGCCGCTACTGCTACTGTCCGCCTTCGGTTTCGGGCTGCGGCTCACCGTATGGTACAAGAAAATGTCCGACGACCGCGTCAGGTGGAAGCTGCCGGGCTTCAAATACTCGTCCGCCCCGATTCTTTGCACCTGCGTGTTCATGCCCTTCTTCCAAACGCTCACGATTCCAAATGACACCGCGAACGATGCCACGAAGGAAACCGCCACGATTATCCAAACCGGCACGCTCTTTCGATAAGGGTGCTCCGAAGAATAAGGCTTCCCTTTCTCCGCCTCCTTAAGGAATCGTCCGCACAGGCCAACAAAATCGTCAAGCGCGTCGTAGTACTCCCCGTCCGAAAGGCTCTCCAACACGATTTCGCCGATTCGTTCCCTCCCGTAAGTGTTAAACGCCCTCTGCGCGCTGCCAAACGTCTGGATTCCCCAATCGCGATCCGCCATACTGATTGCCAACATCACGCCGTCCTGTGCTCTCATTCCGAACGGGTCTTCCCTGAACACGCGGATTTGCCAGTCCAAAATATCCCCGCCGCCAAAATCGTCGACCGTCACGATGGCAACAAGCACGCCGTATGCCTCATAAAGACGCTCGCATTCTTCGTTGAGCAATGCCACGTCCTCCGCGTCCAAGAGTCCCGCCTGGTCAATCACGCAGGCGCGCCCCGCCGGATTTTCCAGAAGTGCCGAATCCGCCCCGTCTGGCAGCGGCTCTCCCACGCTCTCCAGCGTCATCGGTTCCCCCGCGTCCGTTGCCGGCCCGCCCGCAAACACAAGTCCGCCACATGCCAGGCACAGCACGAGCACGGCCGCCGCGCACGCCAGAAATGATTTTCCCGTGCGCCGGCACGTCCCGCGCCCTTTCCCGATTCCCACGGGCACGCACGCTGAAAATGATTCCGCCCTATGTAAAAATGTCCTTCGCCTTCTCATTTTCCCCATCACAGCACACCCCCAAACAACCAGATTCCTATCAGGGAACAGACTGCCGTCCCAAGCGCCGTGAAACCACAGAGGTATTTCCAGTACGCGCCCTTGTCCACCGGCAGTTCACCCACCATCCTGCCCGTTTGGCCGTTGATGGCAAACTGGTATTTCTTCTTATCATAAATCGTCTCGAAAAGCCACACCGGAAGGAGAGCGTAACTGACTCTTCCGCCTTTCGTCCCCATCTGCCGCCGCTGTGCCACCACGCTGCCATATCCCGTGACCGTGTTCCGAAGCGCCGTCTCCGCCGTGTTGTAAAGCCGCTCCTTGGCCCGCACCTCGGCGGTCTTTTTGTCCACGTCGTATTTGTCCGTCTCGTATCCCGCCAAATAGGCCGGGTTGAAATCCGTCAGCCCGGCATAGTCAAACGGCTCGATGGATTCCGTCGTCCTGTCGTCCATTTCCGTGCTGCCGTCAACCGGCACATGGTAGAATTCCATCTCACCACCCCGATGCACAAGATAGTGCGAGGTATCCACGTAATCATACTCCGAATCGCTCCACGTATGGACACGCGTCGCGCGAAAACTCATGTCCGCCCTCGCGTCACAGTCGAACAGCCAGTATGGCACATAATATCCCTTCAGATTTTTCAGATAACTCTTGTTCTTAAAATCACGCGGCAAAAGACGCTTTCCCCGGCAAAAATTCTCCAACCGCTGCCTGGCGTCCCCCGCCTCGACCTGGAACGGAATCATGGCATCCGGTTCAAACTCTCCCGAAGCCGTCGCCCTGATGACCACCACGTTGTCACAATACGGACACTTCGTGCTGACGGTGTCCTCGTCCACCTCGATTTCCCCCGCACAAGAAGGGCAGATGTATTTCCCGTCCGCCGTCCGCTTCGCCCCTTGCGCCTCTTTCTGGAACTCCCAGTGAAGCTCCGGCTCCGGCGCGTTTCCATCCGCCTCTTTCCACTCCTTGAGTGCTTCCACGTCATACTTGTTGCCACAACTGTCACACTTCAACTTCTGCGCCCCCGACGAAAACTTGAGGGCCGCCCCGCAACAAGGGCATTTGTACTCCACAAAATCCATCCTCGAACCTCCTTACAGTCTCTCCTCCTCGACCAGGTACAACGGCCGCTTTTTCGTCTCCAAATACGTTTTCGCCATATACTGGCCAATGATTCCCATGCATAAAAGCTGTACGCCGCTCACCAGCATGATGATACAGACCATGGACGGCCAGCCCGAGGTCGGGTCGCCAAATACCAGCGTCCGCACGATGATGAATACGATGGCAATAAACGCCGCCACGCAGAATACAAGTCCCAATATGGAAACGAGTACCAACGGGAACGTGGAAAATGCCACGATACCGTCAAGCGCATATAACAAGAGCGACCAGAAGGACCATTTTGTCTCCCCCGCGACCCGCTCGATGTTTTCGTATTCCATCCATTTCTTTTTAAAACCAATCCAGCCAAAAATCCCTTTTGAAAAACGGTTGTATTCTCCCATGCCGAGAATCGCCTCCACCACCTTGCGGTTCATCATCTGAAAGTCCCTGGCCCCGTCCACGACCTCGGTGTGGGACATCTTGTTCATGATTTTATAAAACAGCCTTGCGAAAAACGAGCGCACCGGCGGCTCCCCCTTCCTGGAAACCCGGCGGCTTCCCACGCAGTCATACCCTTCTTCCATGATGCCCAAAAGCATCTGCGGCAACAGCGCCGGGGGATCTTGCAAGTCCGCGTCCATGATGGCCACATATTCGCCGGATGCCTTTTGGAGCCCGGCATAAATGGCCGATTCCTTGCCAAAATTACGGGAAAAGGACACGTAGTGTACCATCCCGTCCTCCTCGGAAAGCCGCCTAAGCACGTCAAGCGTCGCGTCACTCGAGCCGTCATCTATGAACAAATATTCCACTTCCACCTGGGGCAGCTTTTCTTCCACTTTCTTGGCTTCCTTGTAAAATATCGGAATCGCCTCTTCCTCATTATATGCCGGAACTACCAGTGTCAGCCGTTCTTTCTCCATTCTTCACCCTTCCTTATCAATTGTAACACCGTCTTGGCCACTGTTCACGGGGCCGTGCGCCTGCCGCACGACCACTGCCCGAGAGCAAGGAGTCCGGCCTGCCGGACTCTCGCGCCGGAACGCGGCTGCACATCTTTCTATTTTCAGAGTGTCTTATCACCAACTCTGCATGGAATATGTTATACAGCAAAACATCATTATTTTCATCAAAGAACCGGTACCGCAAATCTGGAATCATATCGGTACCATCCATATTTTGCATCTCTATCATGTTTCCTTTCCAGATTTTCCTTAAATCTTCTGTTGCCCGCAATTTCAATCATCTCTGGAATTCCTTGTGCCGCATTTGCTTTTGCCTTTGCTAACGCTCCTTTTAATTTTGCAGTATACTTCGAACCTGAATATTCATCGGGCAAATCACTACCGATTTAACTTACGCCTGCCACGTGCGCCATGAATGTCATCATCCACCGCTCGGCAATCCTTTCAGGAAAACATCTCCACAAGCGAAGTTTTCAATTCCGCCAGTTTTTCATCCGCCTCTTCCAGGCCAGCCCCCCGCACGCCAAAATAAAACTTGATTTTCGGTTCCGTCCCCGATGGGCGGATGCAGCACCACGCCGTGTCCTCCAGCTCAAAATAAATCACGTTCGAGGCGGGAAGGTCTGTCCTTTCCACGCTCCCGGTTGCCAAATCCGTCCGCGTGCCCGCCTTGTAATCGCGCACCGCGGCCACCTTGTATGAAGCCAGCTCCTTCGGAGGATTGTTCCTGGCCGCGTCCATCATCTCCTGGATTTTTTTCGCGCCGTCCGCGCCCTTGAGGGTCAATGTTTCAAGCCCCTCGCGGTAAAACCCGTACGTCCCGTACATTTCCATCATGGCATCCCACAACGTCATGTTTTTCTTCTTATACCATGAAGCCACCTCGCACAGCATCATCACCGCCACACAAGCATCCTTGTCCCGGGCATAAGTCCCGGCCAGGCAGCCATAGCTCTCCTCAAGGCCGAACACGTAATCATACGTGCCTT
>Ga0073906_1005762_pt1 | contig 10801 bp, 4 predicted proteins | sample Inofromicrocosms_FD_65485 | JGI IMG/M metagenome (GOLD analysis project Ga0073906, IMG submission 65485) | Mouse cecum microbial communities from Vienna, Austria - Inoculum for glucosamine and mucus D2O microcosms | ecosystem: Host-associated > Mammals > Digestive system > Large intestine > Cecum... | reverse complement strand
GCCATCATCTACCGCCGCATGAACCAGATACCCGAGGAATGGGGTACGGCCGTCAACGTACAGGCCATGGTCTACGGCAACATGGGCAACAATTCCGCCACCGGCGTGGCATTCAGCCGCGACGCCGCTACCGGCGAGAACATATTCAACGGCGAATACCTCATCAACGCCCAGGGCGAGGATGTAGTGGCCGGCGTACGCACGCCGCAGCAGATCACCATCGAGGGTTCACGCCGCTGGGCTGCCCTCCAGGGTATCTCTGAAGAAGAGCGTGCCGCCAAATATCCGGCTCTCGAGGAATCGATGCCCGACTGCGCCGCCCAGCTCATCGACATAGCCCACAAGCTTGAGGACCACTATCGCGACATGCAGGATATGGAGTTCACCATCCAGGACGGCAAGCTGTGGATGCTCCAGACCCGCAACGGCAAGCGCACAGGCGCCGCCATGGTCAAGATTGCCATGGACCTGCTCCGCGAGAATATGATCGACGAGAAGACAGCCCTTCTGCGCATGGAGCCCCAGAAGCTCGACGAGCTGCTGCACCCCGTGTTCGACAAGGCAGGACTGAAACGCGCCAAAGTAGTGGCCAAGGGTCTCCCCGCCTCTCCCGGTGCTGCCGCCGGCCAGATTGTGTTCCAGGCCGACGATGCCGAGGCTTGGGCAGAGAAGAAAAAGAAAGTGATACTGGTGCGCATAGAGACGAGCCCCGAGGATCTTCGCGGCATGGCCGTGGCCCAGGGTATCCTCACGATGCGTGGCGGTATGACCAGCCATGCAGCAGTAGTGGCTCGTGGCATGGGCAAATGCTGCGTGTCGGGTGCCGGCGAAATACAGGTGGATTATAAGGAGAAAACCGTGACCATGGGCGGCATCACCTTCAAGGAGGGCGACTGGATATCGCTCAACGGCTCCACGGGCGATGTATACGAAGGCCAGGTGCCCACCACCGAGCCCGAGCTCGACGGTGACTTCGCAGCCATCATGAACCTTGCCGAGAAATTCACCAAGACATATGTACGCTGCAACGCCGACACACCCCGCGATGCCGAGACAGGCCGCCGCTTCGGTGCCAAGGGTATCGGCCTCTGCCGTACGGAGCATATGTTCTTCGAAGGCGACCGCATCAAGGCCGTGCGCGAGATGATTCTCAGCAGCGACGAGGAAGGACGCCGTGCCGCTCTCGCCAAACTCCTCCCCATGCAGCGCATGGACTTCGAGGGTATCTTCAAGGCTATGGACGGCTGTGGCGTAACCATCCGTCTGCTCGACCCCCCGTTGCATGAGTTCGTACCTCATCAGACAGCAACCCAGAAGGAGCTCGCCGACGAGATGGGTCTCACCCTCCAGGAGGTCAAGGCCAAGGTTGACGAACTCAGCGAGTTCAACCCGATGCTCGGTCACCGTGGCTGCCGTCTGGGCATCACCTATCCCGAAATCACCGAGATGCAGACACGCGCCATCATCGAGGCTGCCCTCATCTGCAAGGAACAAGGTGTGGATGTACATCCCGAAATCATGATACCTCTGGTAGGCACTCTGAAGGAGATACAGCACCAGGCCAACGTAATCAACGTGACGGCAGCACGCGTGTTCGAGGAGAGAGGCGCTTCCCTTCCCTATAAGGTAGGCACGATGATCGAGGTGCCGAGAGCCGCCTTGACAGCCGACCAGATCGCTGAGGTTGCCGACTTCTTCTCATTCGGCACAAACGACCTTACGCAGATGACCTTCGGCTACTCGCGTGACGATGCACCCAAATTCCTGAAGTACTACAAGGAGAAGGGCATCATCAAGGTAGACCCGTTCGAGGTGCTCGACCAGGAAGGTGTAGGCCAGCTGGTAGAGATGGGCGTCAAGAAAGGGCGCAGCACGAAGCCAGAACTTAAGGTAGGCATCTGCGGCGAGCACGGCGGCGAGCCGAGCAGCGTCAAGTTCTGCGCCCGACTGGGCATGGACTACGTGAGCTGCTCACCCTTCCGCGTGCCCATCGCCCGCGTAGCCGCGGCGCAGGCTGCAATAGAGGACTAAGAGATAGTTCCTGACACATAAAAAATTAGGTCGTAACGTTCTGAAAAATCAGAGGTTACGACCTAATTTACTCTTGTACCTCTCGCTCACTCTGAGCCACAAATCGGGCAGAATGAACGCAAATGTTTAGACATTGTTTAGAGAATTTGCCCCCCTTGTTTAGAGTATGTTTAGAGCGATGTTTAGAGAAGAAAAGTTGTCGTAACGAACTGATTGATAATAAAAAAAACTCCGAATGGATTAAACATCAATCAAAAATTAGTAAATCATTATGACAACGATGAAGCCAAGCGTTCAGAAGCAACGCGCAGACGGATTCTTCCCCGTCTACATCAGAGTAACGCATGATAGGCGAACAGCCTTCATCAAAACCAACAAGGTAGTTGACCGCAAATCCGTCAACAAGAACAAAGAGATACGAGACAACGCCGTACTCAAATATTGCACCGAACTGATTGGTTACTACAATCAGCGGCTCAATATGCAGGACACTTCTAAGTGGAGCATCAAGGAGGTTGTCGCATTTCTCTCCACCGAAGAAACTGATGCAAGTTTCAGCGACTATGCCAAGTTGCACATATCCCGTATGATCAACGACGGCCACGAAAGAAACGCCAAGAACTACAAATTGGCGGTGGCTCACCTCGAAAGATTCATGGGCACGAACCAAATCATGTTCTCTTACCTGACCACAGCAGTAGTGCAGCGTTGGATAGGCTCCCTCGCGCAGAAGAAGCGGGCCAAGGAGATGTACCCGGTGTGCGTCCGTCAGATATACAAGGCCGCACTCGTAGAGTTGAACGATGATGAAAGAGGCGTTTGCCGCATCAAGTTCAATCCGTGGCTCAAAGTACAGATACCAAAAAGCGATAGCGCAGAGCAGAGAGCTATCAGCGCAGAGGCTTGTCGTGAGTTTTTCAATCGCCCCCTGCCGGAGTCAAAGATGATTTCATCACTGCCGGAACTGGGTCGCGATGTTGCGAAGTTGGTGCTATGCCTTGGTGGCATCAACACCGTTGACCTCTTCTATATGAAGAAGTCAAACTACCGCAACGGCATATTAGGCTATAAGCGATCCAAGACCCGCCACAGCCGCAGAGATGAAGCCTATATCGAGATGCGTGTGGAGCCGTTCATCCAGTCTGTATTCGACAAGTACCTGGCTCCCGAGGAAGACGAGTTCCTGTTCACGTTCCACAATCGCTATTGCGATTCGGATAGTTTCAGTGCCAACGTAAACAATGGCATCAAGAAGATATGCAAGGATATGGGGATGTCAAAGGAGGATTACTACTGCGTCTATACGTTCCGTCATACTTGGGGAACAATAGCGCAGAACGACTGCGATGCTAACCTCTATGAGGTAGCTTTCGGCATGAACCATAGCCACGGCCTCAATGTAACACGCGGATATGTGAAGATAGATTTCACCCCGGCGTGGACGTTGAACGCAAAGGTCATAGACTTTGTGTTCTTTAGCAACGAGCGTAGCAAGCAAGGGAAGGCTAAAGACATAGAGCAGCCGGAAGATAAGCTCTTCCGACTCTCAAAGAAGATGATGGTCTATGGCCGAGCCTACTTCAAGGGGGAAGTATTGGCTGAACTGACAAGCATAGGTTTCGGCACCGTTGACTCGGTTATTGAGGCTTTGGCAGAAAAACTGCCCGACACAATACCAACGGGATGCGAGGTGCAGTTCCGAATAAAGAACTGCGACTCTCAGAGGGAAGCCGTCTATGAGCGGACAAAAGGCAAAGGCTTTTAGTCCTCGACAATCGGGTAGAAAACACCTTTAAGTAACTGCGACATTCCGTTCTCCGTGAATGTCGCAGTTAGTTTTTCACAGACGTAGCGTTTGCCTCGGATGAGGAAAACAGAGCGCACATCAGGGATGGAGTCTGAGATAAACTTAAAGGTCGTTTTCATCTTCGGCTCGATGTTGTGGATTATCTGACCGCGCCGGATTTTGCGGTCATTGATGCGCATGGAGAAATGAACGTAGGCGAAGTTGCTCCAATCATCGGCAATGGCTATGTCCTCGACGTTAGGATAAGGAAGCCGGTGCCCGATATAATGATTGGCGCCATCGTACCAGCCTATATAAATTCGGTCGTAGTATTCAGCCTTTTTCTCCTTCTCCCCCGCTTCGAGCGAAGAAAGCGAGTGCGTTTTCTGAAACGGATATTTGCTTTCATCCTCGCCCGATATGGAATTGTCCTCGTCATAGCCGGAGAAGGAAAGGAAAAGCACACGACCGTATTTGTCCTCGGTATCGTCTATCCATGCCGGAACAAACTCTATCTCCACCTGCTCGGCATCGTCATCGTCATTGACGATTCGACCGCCAAAGAGATTGACGGGTTGTAGACGGCACTTATATTGAAACTTCAAGAATATATGTCCGGCCACAATTACAATTTGTTGTGTTCGGCTCATAGGTCGGATTATAAAGTAAGCGTCGCAGTCAGCGGCATAGAGCAACTTGTCGATGCGGTTGTCGCGGTGATGCTGTCCGTCCCATTTGGCATACACCTTGTTCGCGTCAAGCAACTCTCGCATGGAGTTGTAGCGGACTACGCGGTTCTGCCATCCCTTGATAAACCAGTCGCACGAGTAGAACTTCCACATCTCGTGGTCGCAGTCTTTATAGACAAGATTCTTCGCCTCCAGATAGTCGCAACGGTCTTCGTCGACCTTTACCTCGGTAGAGTGTTCCTCGACCACGTTTTCAAGGCACACCGGATTCTTAGAAGCGAGTGTGGCGTGGGTAAAGGCAAACGTGATGCGCTTGCCCCGGTGGTCGAAGTCGAACTCGCCGCCGAGGAACAGTTCAAGTTTCTCGAAGTATTCCTCGACCGTCCAATGCGGCAGAGCGTTGGCGAAGCCCGGCATATACCACGCATGAGGGAGAGTGTTGCAGATGAGAAGATACTTGTATTCCTCCACTTCCTCCCATTTGGAGAAGTCGGCGGTATAGCCGACAGCCTCACAAATCTTTCGGGTGATGTGGAGAAGGAAAGGTTGCCACGACAGACCGGTGCATTTGGCTGTATTCCATTCAAAATGTCCTCTGTTCTGCTGTGCGTCATCGACAAAGTATTCGGCAAGGTTCTGAATATTGCCCGAATAGTCGTTGACCCACGGCAGCGCCACATACTTGCATCCGGAGTGCTCAGGGTACCAGGCATTGGCCGGAGTGATACCCGAAGTTGACGTTGTGGGCGGTGCCCCAAGGTCAAGCTCGTTGATATAGACCTTGTCAAAGGTCTTGTCGAAGTTCTGCTCGCTTCGGCCCTCCAAAAACTGGGTCTTGACCTCGGTCTCGGATATTTCAGTGATTGTGATGGAGCCGAACTTGTAGAAGCCCCTGTCTCTTATCTCGCAGTCGAAGATAACCTTTTGAGCCACGACATCCGCACGGTTGATGTGGCCGAAGATAGCGATGTTTTCAGGGCAACCTTTCAGTGGAAAGGTAATAGTGAGGGTGTAACCGTCACTGCCCGAAAACAAGCGGTTCTCAGAAACATACTCAAACGAAGTGCCTTTCTTCAAGGCCGCGAGTTGGTTATTGACGTAGATGTGCATTGTGTGAGTGGATGAGTTATGAGTTGATGAGATTATGAGTTATGAGTTGATGAGTTACTGTTCCTCTGATTAACTGTTCCACTCATCAACTCTTACGTGATTTGGGAGATTTATTCTTCATCAGTCTGTCGTACTCGTCCTGGGCCTGTTGGATGCCGTGATCGCCGGACACGGTGTTCACGGTCACAAAAGGCTCGTTGAGACGGTTGTCGAGACGGTCGAGGACGGCCACCATTCTATCGTCGGGAGCCGGAGCACTCTGATAGGTAGTGTTGTTCACCACGGTTTGAGGCGTAGAGGGCTGTGCGGCCAGGACTGCGGGAGCAGTAATCGTGCGCGACACATCGGCGGAAGTGATAGAGCCGATAGTGTTATTGCGCTGCGCATAGTCCAGAGCCTCCAACAACGGGCGGGTTCGGGGATTATTGACAAGACGTTGCGAAGCGACCCATTCCCCTTTGTGAACAACACCTGCCACTTCATCAGGCTTACCCTCCGGGGTAAAGCCACCCGACTGATAGCCCTGAGCCTCCGAAGCCTGTTGCTGCTTCTTGATAGCCGCGATTTGGATAGCACCTGCGGCAACGGCCATAGCCGCCGCGATGGGCGCGAGGATATAGCCGACAACCGGGACGGCTGCTGCCGAACCGTAGGCGTTCAAGGCGTTGGTCGCAGTCTGCGCGACGGCTTGGATAACCTGCATTGCGAACATCTTGCGGTTGGCTTCCTTTTTCGCCTTTGCGATTTCCTTTTCCTTGTCCTTTTCGAGCTTCTTGACCTTGTAGGTGTTACCCTCGGCACGGCTGATTTCCGCATCGTACCGCTTGTTGATTTCAGCGGTCTGAATATCAAGTTCGGCAGAGATGATGGAGGAAAGTTGCGAGAACACAGCCGACATACCCGAAACGAGCGTGTCGAGAGTGCCCGTAAGAGCCTTTCCACCGTCAGAGTTGAGCCATTCGACAGAATCGGCGATACCCTTTTCCATAGCGTTACGGGTATCTTCCTCAGAAAGAAGTCCGTACTTCTTTTTGAGAGCGAGTTTCGCTTTTTCGTATGCTTCATCAATGCGCAGTTTTTCTGCCGCATTCTCACCGGCGGCGGCAATCTCGCGGTCGTAGACCACTTTCAGCAGAGCCAAATCGGCATCGTATTTGGCCTGGGCCTCCTGAGGATTGTCGCCGAAATAGTCTTTTTTCATGGCGGCATACTTGGATTCAAGCTGTTCACGCTCCTGCTGTTTGCGCTGCATCTGCGCGATCAGCAAGGACTGTAACTGTTGCTCGGCCTGAAGCCTCTCTTTGGTGCCAACCTTTGTAGCGGCAACGAGCTTTCTCTGATGCTCGATTTCCGCTTCCTCCGTCTTGATGTCGTATGTCTCTTTGGCGATGGCACCGTCAATATACTGCTGTTTGAGGTTGGCAATCTCGGTATTGTAGCGGTCGTTCTCGGCTTCGATACTCTCGGAGATGAAGCGTTCCTGCTGCTTCTTCTGAGCCTCGCGCCACTCGGCTGTGATATTCAGCCGTTCAGTTTCCGTGAGGTCAGTATGTTGCAGTTGCTTCTCGCAGAACTCGACCGCAATCTCATCCATGCGGCGCATGTGGGTGAGATAGTCAGTTTCGCCGGTGGCGTAACTGATGCGGGCCGATGCTTCCTCTTGCTCGCGCCACTGACGTTCGGCGGCGAACTTGTCAGTTGTACCGCCGGAGCCGGAGCCGCCACCTGCACCACCGCCTCCACCTCCGAAGTCAGAAGGTATATCGGGAGTCTCAGGCTCCATAAGAGCCTCGGCTGAAACATTGTATTTCTGACGGAGAAATTCGTTGGCTTCGTTAAGCTGACGCTGCTTTGTCAGATTCGACTGATATGCCGCTTCCGAAGCATTGTATGTTTCTCCCGTTGATGCTACCTTTCGGGCGTAAGGAGCCACATTAACCATATTGCCGACTGCCGCATCGGTAGAGTTGCCGTAAGAATTGTTGCTTTCCATCTCACGGGCATTTTCCCACTCTCGGACAGCGGCATCGTGTGTCGCTCTGTCTCGGTCTCTTGTGGCTTTAAGCCCCGGAGCCTGCTGTTCGAGAGTCAGCAACTCCTTCTCGTTTTCCTCAATCTTGGCGGCGGCAGCGCGGGCACGGGCTACCTCGATGATGGAGTTGCGCAGTTGGTCGTATGCCGTTTTGGCACGACCAATCATTATTTCCTCAATCGACAGATTCTTGAAATAATCGGGATAGAGTTTTTGCAGACGCTCGGCGGCTTTCTTTCGCTCGTCGGTCGATTTCGCCTCGTCGGTAGCGGCCTTGTAGAGCGCATCGAGACGGTCTACCTCCTTGGCTGAATACTGAGCCGAAGCCTCGTCGAGGTCAGTCAGCTTCTTCTTAAATTCCTCAGCCTCCTTGCGAGCCTTTTCCGCTTCCTCTCTTGCCTCCTTCCAACGGCTCGCCAAAGTGTAGACGGCGCCACCGACGGCAAGAATAAGTCCGGTCCACGATGAGAAATTCATCGCGGCCATAGACTTACGCCAGCGTTCCTGCATGGTGTAGTTGACTTCGAGGCCGTTGGTGAAATACTGGATAGTGTTGATAAGCGGCACCATCAGTAATCGCAGAGCCGGAAGGATACCCTTACATAACTTTATGGCTCCGTGCCATAAGGTTGTCACTTTGGTAGCTATAATTGTACGGGTGTGGTAAATCAACATCGTGGCGTTGTATGCGGCGATGCCTAATGTCAGAGCCACAATCTCCCGGCGGTACTTGATGAAGAAGTCAACAAGCACATTGAGGACACGGAGGAAAATGCCCGAAGAAGTATAGATGTGCTTCATTATCGGGTAAAGTTTTTCTCCGAGTTGAATTGCAAGTTCGCCGACACGCTTACGCGCCTTGTCGATAGCGGCTTGCGCAGTGTTGTTGAATATTTCATACTCGTGCGTGGCCGACGATGCCTCACGGAAGGCTTTGTCGGCTTCGCCCATCTGCCACTTCACTTCGTCGAGGTGCATGGCAAGCGTGGATAGTACCTGCGAGACACGCGCCGCATCGAGGCCCATGTCCTTGAAGGCAGGGGCAAGTGTCATAGTGGCATTCTCGAAGCCCACGTCCTGACCCATCTTCTGTAAGGCTTCGAGGAACATAAGCAGACCGTCCTTGGCCGAGTGCTTCAACGTCTCGTTGAGCTTCTGCGCGTCAAGACCGAGACGGGCTGCAAACTCCTGATTCTTGTTGGCAAGGTTCATGATCACCTTCTGAATGGCGGTCGCTGACATCTCGACTTTCTGACCGTTGGCGTCAAGGACGGCACCGAAGGCAAGAATCTGCGGAATGGTGAGACCGGCCTGAGAGCCGATACCCGCCATTCGCTGTGCAAACTCAACGAGGTACGGCTTCGATGCCGTACAGTTCTGCGAGAGGACATTGACAGTCGAGCCGACGGCCAACATCGCATCCCTGGTGCCTAAGAGGTCTTCTACACCGAAGATGTTGGTAAGTTTGGCGATGGTTTGGGTCGCACCGTCGCCCAAATCGACAAGCGCCACATTGATGATGTCGGCGGCTTCGACGTAGCCTTGCACACTTTCGAGAGTATTCTTACCCAAACGACCGGCCTCCTGGGCGAGTTCGTTCAGTTTCTCTCGCGGTGTGCGTGTGTCCATCCGCTTGAACGCATCGTTGAGTCGGTCAACGTCCTCGACCGACATACCCGTGTACTTTCGGGTATTGGCCAACTGCTCGTCCATCTCGGCAAAAGCGTTCACCGCTTTTCGACCTGCCATAACGAGACCCGTAATGGCGGCGGCGATGCCGAGAATGGCGGTCTGGCAGTTGTTGAGCCAATTATTCATGCGGTCCCATAAAGACCTCTGAGTAGCCATAGTGGCATTGACACGTTGAAGTTCCGCTTTAACAGCCTTGATTTTAGCAACGTGAGCGTCCCACGCGGCAGTGCCACGCTGTATGCCGTTGAGTTGCTGCTGCAAGGTCTTCAAGGTGCGGTTCAGTTCCTTTGGAGAAGCCGAGTCAAGACGATGAAGGACATTGTCGACCGTAGCCGCAGAACCTTTCAACTGGTCAATTATCTTCTTCGTCCGGTTCAACTCGCGCTGAAGTTTCTTCATCGTGGCCTTGTCTCCGGCAGTGGCGGCTTTCGCAATCTGCTTTTCAAGCCGTTGCGCATCCTTTTCGAGGGTAGCGAGCATCTTCTGTGCTTGCTTGCCGTTGACAGAAAGGACGACATTGGCGGTAGATGTATAGTTTGCCATAATTCCTTATTGCTGAATACGATATTTGTAGGTGTTCCCTGCAAATATCGCCACGGCTTTTCGGACGAGAAAAGACGTACAGGGTTGGTGTCGGGCAGGATACAGGGCCGACGGGAGTTGTCAGAGGGAACGGCTGACGGGAGGTTCGGAGGGAAAATCCGAGGGCACTCCATTTAGCCGAGATGGGCTAAAAAATGGAGTGCATAACGAGCTATCATTCAGGCAAAAGGGTCCCGATTTTAAGCACGATTTCTACAAAATTCTTGATTTTGTAGCGGCTTGAAGTTGGGTTTGGACTGAATGATAGCGAGTTAGGGGGTTCGGGGGCTTGCCCCCGTAGTGGCTACCACCTGCCCCCACTGCGCTGTCGCTCGTTTTGCCCTTGCCCCCTTTCGCCCCCTCGCTATATGCAGAACGCCCCCCACGGAGCGACCCCGATGCGCGGTAAAATCGCTTCCGTGCGCGTGGAAATTCCGCTCGCGGATTGGAACGCACACGGAAGCACCGCTCTCCCTTGACGCAGATATACTTATCAAGTCGAGGGGTTGAACGAGGCGATGGGCGGTGATGACGATGTGGCGCGTAACGGAGGTAAGACAGCCAAAGGAGCGTTGGCGGCTTGGAGTGAACGACACAGAGGGTGTCGTGGAACTTGTGGAGCGACAGGCTATCTCTAAAATCCGCTTGCGGTTTGAGAGTTAGCCGACCCCTCCGTGCCGTGTGCCGGAGGCCACTCGAAGCAGACATAAGCGGTTGGCCGTCTGCCGTAGTAGCGTCAGGACATCGGCGCACCGCACATCGGGGCCTGGGGAGCCGACGCAGGAGGCGTGGGGCTATGCGTCGCAGACGAATAATAGAAAACTGCCGGCGGTTGAATGGCAAGGGCAACTTCCTCTATGGGTGGGAGGAACGTGGAGA
>Ga0073906_1005760_pt1 | contig 10806 bp, 13 predicted proteins | sample Inofromicrocosms_FD_65485 | JGI IMG/M metagenome (GOLD analysis project Ga0073906, IMG submission 65485) | Mouse cecum microbial communities from Vienna, Austria - Inoculum for glucosamine and mucus D2O microcosms | ecosystem: Host-associated > Mammals > Digestive system > Large intestine >... | reverse complement strand
CCTCCCCTGGATTTCCCGCGGGAGCCGGGAATCCGCACCTTTACCATGTCGGTGGACTTCCCCGCTTTCTCTCCGGTCCCCGCCAGCGGATATGTCCAGGCGTCCGCCTCCGGGTGGATGGACTCTAAATAGGAAACCGCATCCGCGCCGGAAACGGTGCTGGAGTCGAGAAGCTCAAACGCCTCAATTACCTGTTTGATCAACATAAGGTGTACTCCTTTTTCACTTTTACCGCTGGCTGAAATAGACCTTTTCCGCTGTATCATGGAACACCAGCTGCTTTTCCTCATCGGTAAACACATCGGCATTCATGGCGTAATCAATCAAATGCCGGTAGGTATCCCGACATACTGTCGAAGGCACATCCGACCCAAACATCAACCGGTCCGCTCCAAGAATTTCCTTCGCAATTTTCAGATACCTGGCCGCAGTGGGATACGGGAACGGCTCCGGGCGCTGGTTGGCGGCAAGGGCGGCGAAGTCAAACCACACATTGGGCAGCGCCAGACGGCTCAGGCCGTATTTCAGCTCCTCCTCTTGCCTTGGCTGAGGGGCTAAGATGTGGCAGACGACAAAGGTCATATTGGGATGGGCAAGGATGGCTTTCCGGAGGGATTCAATCTGCCAACTGATGTCGTTTTTCCGCCCGATATCCACCACAAAGATGTGTCCCCGCTCGTCGGAGTAGTTGTAAACCTCCTGCATCTCCGGGCTGAACAGGTCGATATAGCCGTGATAGCTCATCAGCCCGGAGCCGGGGCTGACCTCAAACTTGACAATCTTAAACTTGTGGTCGTCAAACAGCCGGGCGCGGACCTTGTCCCGCTGTAAACAGAAGGGATCATAGGTGGCCGCCCCCACAAACCGGTCGGGGTACTTTTCCATGGCCTCCCAGGTGTATTCGTTCTGGAAGCCGTAATAGCTGCCCTGGAGCAGGACCGCCTTTTCCACATCGTGTTCGTCCATCAGCTTGATGACCGCTTCCGGGGTGACATTGGACTCCCCTAAAACCGGCGGTATCATGTTGATAACCTCCCCGGTAGACCACATGGCCTTCCCGCCGCCGCAGGCCCTAAGCTCCCCCTGGGAACCCCATCCGGCCAGAGTGTGAATCAGATGAATATGCACGTCGATGATTTTCATGATATTTTTCTCCTTCTGTCATTTTTTGGTGTAAACAGCGGTTACTGTTTGTTGATGGGTTTTCTCATCAGAGAGGGGTACCGCTGAAAACCTTTCGCCCTCCGCAACCTTGACATAGATAAAATTGCTTGAATTTTCAGGGAGAAAGATCAGCTCATCCCCCTTGACCTTAAAGTAATTGACCAGAGGATATCCAACCTCTTCATTGTCCGCCAGGAGGAGGGTATCCCCGTCCAGCTCCCATTCCCCCACGCCGATATAATTGCTCAGATTCCCTTCGTAATAGTCAAAGGTGCCGTCAGCGTTGATTTGAATGGAAAAGCTGCCGCCAAACCCTTCTTTCTCATAGAGATAGGATTTCCCGGCGACATCGCCTTCCCGGACAGGATGGGAACAGCCCGCCAGCAAAACAGCCGCGGCGGAAAGCAGCGCCGTCATACCATTCCGGAAGTTCATTTTCATCGTACAGCCTCCCACAGAAGATTCCTTTTATTTTTCGGCCCTTTGCCTGGTGATTTCATACATCAGTATGGAAGCGGCGCAGCTTACGTTAAAGGATGTGGCATAGGATTTTTCCGACATTGGAATCGTGCAGAGCAGGTCGCAGTACTCCTTAAATTCCCTGTTCAGCCCCATTGTTTCATTTCCCATCATCAGCATCAGCGGCGCGGTCAGATCGGCGGAGTAAATGGGCTTTTCATTGTGCGCCGTGGTTCCGATGGTAACAAAACCGGGATACCTCTTTTTTAGCTCCTCAATATAGGCAAACAGGGTTTTGTTATCGGGAATCCTGACAACCGGAAGGTTGAAAAACGACCCCATTGCCGAAACCACCACGTCCGTGTCGTACAAATCCACCCCATGGCCGGTGATGATGAGCATATCCGCCCCCAGTGCGTCGCAGGAGCGTATCATGGTGCCGAGGTTCCCCTTGTTGGACGGACGGTCAAACAAGACGATAAAGGGGTTTTCGGAAAGCGGGACCTGGTCCAGCTTATCCTCCCGCATTTCGATGATTGCCATCAGCTCTGAGGTCTCCTCTTTGCCGCTCAGGTCCTTCATCAATTCGGGGGTCAGGCAGTAATTGATTTCGGTTTCAACCCCGTTGATCATATCCTCTGCCCAGCCGGAAAGACGGTCTTTGTCATAGAGAAAGGACTTGATTTTCCACCGGTTCTTGGCCGCCTCATTAAGGCTGCGGACCCCTTCCACCAGGAATTCATGGTATCTGTAACGTTTGTTTCGGTTTGTCCTCAGCACCTCAAATTTCTGAAAGGCGCTGTTTTTGACAAATATCTTTGTTTCCTTCACTTTTTACTCCTTTATTTCACTTTTTTCTTCCGCCCTTTCCACCAGATGGACAAACAAATTTTTGAACACCGGGTATCTGCGGTAGAGGTTTTCAGGATGCCATTGGACAGTCCATATATTGCCGTCCTCCGACTCCATCCCCTCCACAATGCCGTCAGATGCCCAGGCGGTAGCCCGCAGCTCAGGGGCAATCTCCCTCACCGCCTGATGGTGGAAGGAATTCACATGGATATTTTCCCCCAGCAGCCTGCCCAGCAAGGAATCCGGCTGGCACCGGACGCTGTGGGTCAGCTCGGTGCGGTGCTCGTTGGCCTGGACATGGCACACCTTGGAATCGGTCTGGGAAGGGATATCCTGAATCAGCGTCCCGCCCAGGACGGTATTGATGATCTGGTGTCCCCGGCATATCCCCAGAATGGGAATCCCCTCCTCCATTGCCAGACGAATCAACTGATACTCAAAAACATCCTTGTCATAGCTGGAACAATTCACCTGGGGAACCGGGTCCTCCCCGTAAAGCCTTGGAGAAACATCCTCCCCGCCGGGGACGATCAGGCCGTCCACTATATCGATATAGGCTTCGCACCGGGCGGTGTCCCCCGATACCGGGATGCCGACGGGCATTCCTCCCGCGTCGATAATCCCGTTGATGTAATCCGCCGAAATAGAGAACGTCCTCTTATCCGAGTGGGGCGGCGGGAATATAATGATGCCAATTTTGGGTTGCATTTTTTCATCGCCTTTCTCTTAAATTTCTCATATGGACTGATCAAAGAAAATATTATACGGAAGCATTCAACGCAAGCAGCTCCGGCACAGCAAAACGTGTGCGTTCCAGCAGCGCATCAAAGGAACCAGATTCCAGCACAAGGCCGGGGATATCTTGGCTGGTGGCAATCCACACTTCGGCTTCACTGTCCCATGTGAAATTTACAGTGTATTCCATATTCGCTGCCTCCATTTTTTCTATAGTATTGGACCCATTCTACCATTCAATATCTATCTGATATTCCTTATCAATCAAAATATATTCTGCTCCATGTTTTTGGCATTGCTCCAGTATTTTGGCGTTATCTTCGAGGACGGTTTCCAGCGTACAATATTCATCGTCCACGCGGTTTTCAATGACACTTGCGAACTCTTTGATATCGTCAAAGTGGTTTACAATATAGTCTTCACTCATAACCAGGCAATAAAACCTGATTTCTTTCAGATATTCCCCTTCAAAATCCTCCGCCCAGTCCAAAGGGATATAGCATCCCTCCACAATAAGGTTTTGATGGTTTTCAATGGCGGTTTTAACCATTTCCCGCACAATCGGCCACAGATAGTCCGTCAGCTCCCTGTCATCACTCAACGGTGTAAGCGCTGTGTTGCCGCTGCGAATTAGCCCCATTTTCAGGTGATCTATGGAGAGATACGGATAGCAATACTTTTCCAGCAGCCTTTGGGCAAGGGCTGTCTTGCCAGTATGGGATGCGCCTGTAATGAAAACAACCATGATTTCCTCCATTATAACATATTCATCCAAAAAGAAATAGAAATAATCCAAAATTATGCGGGAGACCCTTTTCCAAACATAAGCACCCCGGAACAGAAGGAGATTCTTTCAAACTCCAGCCGGGGAAAGAAGGGTTTCAGCTTTTCTGCAACGGGATAGCTTTCTTCCTCGTCCCAATCATCTCCGCTTTGTGCCCTGCACTGCTCCAACTCCGCGGCTGTGGAAAAGGCAACGTCCCCTACCAGCAGCTTTCCCGCTGCGGTAAGGCGCTCTGTCAACTCGGCGATAAAGGCAATTTTCTGCATATCCTCCAGGTGGTGGATGGCATAGGTACACACAATAAAGTCAAAGGTCCTGTCTTTTAAGGAATCCGGAAGGCCCTGGGAAAAGTCGTGCCGTATCAGCCGGGCCTCCGGCATCTTTTCCCTTGCGGCTGCGATCATCCTTTCGGAAAAGTCGATTCCGGTGATGGAATACCCCTCATCATACAGCCGTTTGGCCAAAATCCCGGTCCCGAAGCCCACATCCAGAACACGCGTCCCCTCCCCGCTCCTGATGGTATTGTAAATGCTGCCCAATACCCTTTTATACCCCGCAAAGGGATAGGTATTTTCCTCCTCGCTGAGGCGAACGCTTTTATCGTAGCCGTCCGCCCACAGGTCAAAGCCTTTGCTGTCTAACATGGTCAGACCTCCTCTCTATGCCCTCCAATTGAATCAATTTACAAAAGATTTTACAGCTCCCCCGCCTTGTACATCGAATACCCCTCATAAGAATAACTATGGTCGATTCCCTTCATATAAACGTCCCTATCGTGGATGCGGTCTGTCAGCGCCCCTTTTAACAGGTGTTTGATCTCCAAATCCTTAACCGGGCTGCGCTCCATCGCCAGAAGGTAATCCTCCTTATCCACAAGCCGCCAGTCGATTACCTTTCCCAGTTCCCTTTTCAACATCAGGTCGAGCCATATCCGCATACTGCGGCCATTGCCCTCCCGAAAGGGGTGGGCGATGTTCATCTCCACATATTTTTCGATGATTTCATCAAAGGTACCTTGAGGCATCCCCTCGATTTTCTTCAGGGCGTCCCCCAGATACATGACAGAGGCAAAGCGGAAATTCCCCTTTACAAGGTTCACATCCCGAACCTTACCGGCAAAGTCGTAAATCTCCTCAAAGAGATATCGATGGATTTCCGAAAGCGCCTGAAAGCTCCCCGCTGTCAGAGTATCCAGAAAGCCGCTTTCAAACAGGGACGCCGCCTTTTTCTTGCTGATTCTTTCCTCTGCTTGGGCAAGCTCCCCGGAGCCGGTGATTCCCAGTTTATTGTTCAGCATCCGGCATCTCCTTCCCTTAAAATTGGAAACCGATCTACAATCCGCTCTGCCGCTTCCTCCGGGGACAGGTTGGAGTTATCGATTTTGATGTAATTTTCAAAGGGAATCTCCCCTTCATTGCTTACCAAACGATAATTGGCGTCCTCTCTTCGGATACAGCCGGAGGAAAACTCCAGATTTCTCTTGGAGGCTTTGTTTTTCAGCCGGTTTTCCGTGGCGTTGCGCTGCAAGCGTATCTCCTGGGGAGCTGTCAGCTCCACCCAGAAAACCTCTCCGCCGGTGTCCTCAAACAGCCTTGCCACCCCCTGGATGTAGTCCCAGTCCGATTGCTGGTCAAAGGCCCACATATAGGTAAAGATCATCCCCTTGTTGCCGCTTTTGAGGAACTCCTCAAAGATGACCTCCCGCAGGCGGTTGACAGCGCTTCCGCAATATGTCCCGAATATTTCAATCACCGGCTCGATTGTCATATGGTTGTGGAACAGCCGCAGGCCGGTTTTCTTCATAAGGGCCTGCCCTACCGTCATTTTGCCAACAGCCCCGCTTCCGAAAATAACGACAAGATTCATTTTGTCATCCCTCCTACTGCCCACAGCGGCAGATTCAGCAGCCAGTCCTCCTGTTTATAATCCGCCATAGAGGTGCGGACGGACAGCTTGGGATGGAATTTCTCCCGATAAACCTTCAGGCTCTTGGCCTGAAGGTTTGTCTCCGCTTTGACCTCCACCGGAACCACATCTGTCCCATTATCAATCACAAAATCAATTTCAGCCTTTCCCTGTTCGGCAGACCAGTAATAGATATTCAGCCCTTTGATGGTTTTTAGCTGCTGAAGCACATACTGTTCTGTCAGCGCTCCTTTAAACTCCTTAAACAGTTCGTTTCCATCCAACAGCACATCCTGCCGCAGCCCCGCCATGCAGGACAGCAGCCCCACATCCACAAGGAACAGCTTAAACGCCTTTAAATCCTCATAGGCCTTCAATGGCAGGCCGGGCGCGGTGACCCGGTGTACCTTATGCACCAGTCCGCAGTCCGTAAGCCACAGCATAGCTAATTCGTATTCCTTCGCCCTGGCCCCTTCTTTGACCAGGCCATATATAAACTTCTTGTTCTCCTTGGTCAGCTGTGCGGGGATACTGTTCCACAGCATTCGGATGCGTGGAACCGCTTCATTCGGGGCGTGTTTTGAGAAATCCTGCTCATAGGCCGCCAAAATGCGCTGCTGAATCTCCCGCACCTCGTTGAAGTCATGGCTGTCGGCAAATGCCTGCACCACCTCCGGCATCCCGCCCACATAGTAGTAGTACTTCAGCAGCTCCACAAAATCCTGTCTGAACGCCACGGCCATGTCAAAATCGCCTTTTTTCAGCAGCTCCACATATGGCCTCTTCCCCATGGCCATCAAAAATTCAAAAAATGACAGCGGATACAGGTCGAGAAACTCCACCTTCCCCACAGGGAAGGATGTCCCCTGATGCAGCGCCACCCCCAGCAAACTGCCTGCGCAGACGATTTGGTACTGGGGGGCATCTTCATCGAAATACTTCAGGCTGGAAAGGGCCCTGGGAATCTCCTGCACTTCGTCAAAGACCAGCAGCGTATTGGCGGGGTCGATTTTATGCCCAGCGTAGAGTTCAAGCCCGGTAACAAGCCGATCCACCTCCAGGCTGCCCTCAAACAGGTTCTTCATCCGCTGGTTTCTGTCGAAATTGATATAAACCATCCGCTCATATTCACAGGCTCCGAACTCCTTCATCAGCCAGGTCTTTCCCACCTGCCGGGCCCCGCGGATGATAAGGGGCTTCCTCCGTTTTTTCTCTTTCCAGCTTTGCAGCTGTTCCATCGCGGTACGGTACATATAGATCACCTCACAGACGTTCTGCTTTTAGTATACCACGGTTTTACAAAAAAACAAACGACTTTTTGAGGTTATAACACATTTTTTCAAAGGACTTTCTGTCAACTGGCACAGATTACCCCTTTAAATTTCGGAAAGCCCAAAAATCCGCTCGGTGTTCTCCCTGGCCCTTTGTATGAGGACCTGCTCCTCCACCCCCATATATTTTGCCAAATCCCGCGCCACATAGACGATATTTTCCGGCACATTGGTTCGGTCCAGGCCTGGCACGTTCCGGGGGGTGAGATAGGGCGCGTCCGTCTCAATCAGCACCCGGTCCAGCGGGAGAACACGAACAGCCTTCCGCAGTTCCTTTGCCCTTCTGTCATCGCAGATCCAGCCGGTAACGCCAATGGAAAAGCCCATCTCCAGATACTGCTCCAAGGTCCGTTTATCGCCGGTAAAACAATGGACAATTGATTTTTTGCAGATTTCCGGGTGTTTTTTGAACCGGCGGACAAACTCCTCCGCCGAGGACCGCTCATGAAGGAAAAGGGGCATATCCAGCTTTTCCGCCAGGACAATGTGCTTTTCCAGACAGCGTATCTGATTTTCCCTTGTGGAGAACATCCGGTCAAAATCCAGCCCGCACTCCCCCACCGCGACCATCCGGTCGTTTCCGGTGAGCAGGGTTTCCAGCAGATCGAAATCCTCTTTTTTGGCGGAATCGGCGTTGTGAGGATGGATTCCCGCTGTCCCGTATACTTCATGGGTTTTTATAAAGGTATCAATGCGTTGGTTTTCCTTCATATCTGTTCCGGTCAGGATGCAGTTTATCCCAGCGGTCGCTGCCCTCTGGATTACCTTTTCCGGGTCCGGGAACTGGCGGCAGAACAGGTTTAAGCCGATGTCATAGTATTTGATATTCATTTGATCTCCTCGCTTCCAGTATTTGTTTTTGATTGCGACCGCTCCTCCCGAAGCCCAAGCAGGCAGGCCGCAAACACCAGGCAGATCGGAATCAGGTACACCACCGAACCGGCGGAAACCAATCCCATATCTCCTTGCAGCATATCCGATAAAAAGACCGATAAGGGAAGCCGGTTTTGATTGGAGAGGAAAACGACCGCCTGGTCCACAATGTTCCAGTACTCCGCAAAGATGTACAGTGTTAAAACCAGGACAGCCCCCTTGATATTCGGCAGCACAACCCTGCGCAGGATACACAATTCCCCCGCTCCGCCAAGCTGCGCCGCCTCAATACATTCCTGGGGAAACCCCCGCATCTGGAGGCTGACAATAAAAACACCCACAGGGTTGAAAACCGCCGGCAGAATGATCGCCCAGTAAGAGCCCTCCAGGCGCAGGGTCTGGAAGAATACAAACTGGGGTGTGAGCAAAACCTGAGCGGGAATGACCATCAAAAGGATGTACGCCATAAAAAGGATGGTCATATATCTTTTCTTTACACGAAAAAACACAAAGGCACCTAAAACCGAAACCACAATGTGCCCCGCCACAATGAGGGCAGCAAGCAGCACCGAATTCCAGAACATCCGCAGGTAAACGGGATTCAGAAGGAAATCCTTATACTGGCTTATTGTCAGCGGCCAGGGCAGCAGTGTGGGTTCCATAAAATGCAGGCCGCCGCGGGAAAGCCCGTTCTGTTCCAGAATTTCAGCGGAATATCTTCTCGTCACCTCCACCGGGCTCATCAGGGAATTTGAAATTGTAAAAAGAACAGGCAGCAGGAAAAGAAGGGCCAGCGCTGCCGTCAGAATCCTTCTCACCCTCCCCTTTCCGGAACGGTTTCGGGGCGAAAACAGATTGAATTCTCCCCTTTTTTCAAAGGTATCCGAAAGCCTTTTCTGAACCAGCCATACCGGCATAACGACGGAGCAAACCACAAGGATGAGTAGGACGGAGGCAGAGCACAGCACAGGCAGATTCATCCGGTCCAGGTGGTTGTTCAGAAAATGCTGGAAAAGGTACAGGTCAGAATGAGGATACCGGCCAAAGAGCATGAACAGCTCCCTGGAAATTTGAAAGGAACCGATAAAGGCGAGAAGCAGAACAATCATCACCACAGGGGACAGATAGGCCAGCGTAATTCGGAAAAACACTGTCCTTCTCCCCGCCCCCTCTATCCTGGCAATTTCATAGTATTCATCCGGTATCTGCCGAAGGCCGGCATAAAATACCAGGGCAAAAAAGCCGCAGAATTTCCAAAGATACAGGATGACAGGGATGAAAAAACTCCACCTGCCGGAATCCCACATAACTGGTTCCAGCCCGCATTGAAACCGCAGGCGGTTCAGCCACCCGTTGAGGCTGAAGATGGTGTTCCAGAAAAAAGCGGTCGAACCTGACGGGACAACAAATGGCAGCAGCATGGAGAACAGAAAACCGGAACCAGGTTCCCACCTTTTCAGTGCCAGCGCCAACGCCAGGGAAACAACACATACTAGGGGAATCACCAGCAGCGCAAATCGAAAAAAGTTTTTCACACCCAGCCTGAATACCGGATTTCCAAGGATATCTGCATAATGAGAAAATCCATATTCTGTTTTACCGCCTGTCCGGGAACGGAAGGAGCTGTTCAGCGTGAGCAGGAACGGGAGGATATACAGGAACATTACCCCCAAAGCGGAGGGAAGGAACATTCCCCAAAGGGCAGCCGCGTTGGAATGATGCCGTAATTTCCCCTTCATATTATCCGTCCCCTTCCGCAAAGCGCACCCGCTCCCCGTCCTCCGGCACCTGTTCACCCGCTATGGCGATGGGATACTGGGAGAGCAGCCGCTCCGAAACAATAACCCTTTCCTGCCCCTGGTCAGGCTCTGCATAGGGCAGATAGACCTTTTTGCAGACATATTCCTTTCCCCATGCCCCCTCCTGCTCCAGGACGAGGAAAAGCCAGCTTCTCCCCTTTTGGTCCGTATAAACGGCGGACCTGGGGACGGCGTATCTGTCATTTTCCACCCTTTGGGCAAAGGAAAGCTCCACCTCCGTCAGTTGACGGTAGCTGCTGTTTATGGCATACGCAGTGATTCCTGCCATAAAGGCAAAGAACAAAGCTCCGGCACAGCAAACAAAACGAAGCGGCTTCATCTGCGGTTACTCCTTCAAAAAAATGGTCATTCGATTCTGCAATTTCCCGGCGGTTTCCTCCGCTGTCAGCAGATTCTGCTCATAGTAGAGGCTCAGGTCCCCGCTCAGGGCGCCGTATATCTCCCCCTCGGCCTCCTCGTGGTTTCTCTGCTGATTCCAGCCGTGCATCCGCTCAATGGCTTCCTCGACGGCGGCGTTCAGATCACCGGCTTTCAAACTCTCTTTTTCCGCCATGGGGAGGTAATATTGATACGCAAACCGGCAGCTATTGATAAAATTCTTTTTGTTCACCGGCACAAACACATTGTACTTCTTGGCGTATTTCTCCGCGTAGTCCGAATGGATATCCGTTGGAATCTCCTTTTCGCTGACATAGAATTTCAGAAATTCCCAGGCAAGCTGTTGATTGGAGCTGCTGGCCGCTATGGAATAATCCCGCATGGTGCGGAAATACGCCTTCCCCGATGTGCTCACCATGGGAACCGGCTCCTGGATATTCTGAAAATCGTACAGAAAATTGAAGATATCCACACCACCGGTCACGTCGAAATTGCAGAACAGATA
>Ga0073906_1005755_pt1 | contig 10810 bp, 10 predicted proteins | sample Inofromicrocosms_FD_65485 | JGI IMG/M metagenome (GOLD analysis project Ga0073906, IMG submission 65485) | Mouse cecum microbial communities from Vienna, Austria - Inoculum for glucosamine and mucus D2O microcosms | ecosystem: Host-associated > Mammals > Digestive system > Large intestine >... | reverse complement strand
CAGGAATTTTCCAATATCATAGAACAGAAGAAGGACCTGCCTTTCCGGCTGACTTATACGGACGCGGGTTTCTTGTATATTGCGGAAGGGTATGGGGCGCAGTTAAAGACTGGCTACAGCGTTTCGGTGACGGAATTGTACGAGACGGAGGAGGCCGTCTATTTGCACACGAACCTTTTGGGGCCGCCCAAGGGGGAGAGGACGGAAGAAATCACGACGTTTCCGTACGTGGTGATTAAGCTGGAGGCGATTGACAAAACGGTGGTGTTTGATTAGCATCAAGTAGAAACAAGGAAGTTACGCTGCCACTAGGCTCGAAACGGGAAACACCGCATGGCTAGGCTTGATAAATCTCGCCAAGATATGCGGAATGCATTCACACTAAGCTCGTATAAAACCTCGCTAAGTGTTCAGGGCAAGTGGTCAGGTAACTACATTCGCACGTAAGTGACCAAAAGACGGTCACTAAGTGCTCATTGTAAGGAGGGATTCCTATGGAACTGGTACAGAAACGAATTCATTACATGCAGGAGGGCAGGCGCACCTTCGACCAATTTTATTTGGACGAGGACTTAAACGTCCCCGACGCCAAGGAGGATGTCGGCGTCATCGTGCAGGGGCAGGCCAACGTGAAGGTGGAGGATCTCCGCCTGGTGGAAAATTACCTGCGCGTGGCCGGAAAGTTGTACTATCAGATTCTTTATATTACGGACACGGCGGATCCGCGGCCGGCGGTAATCGAGGGGACGCTGCCGTTCGAGGAGATGGTGTACGTCGAAAGCGGCCAGGATCAATTCTACATAGAGAACACGCGCACGGAATTTACGGCCACGCTGGTACATTCCCGTAAAATGAGCGTGCGCGCGATGGTGGAAATGGAAATCGGGCGGGAAGTTTTAAGCGACGAGGAGACGACGGTGGACGTCGAGTCTTCCATACCGGTTTATAAGAAAATGCGGCAAATCGCCCTGCTCGGCCTGCACACCACGAAGAAGGACACGTACCGCATCAAGGAGGAAATCACCCTGCCCGGGACGAAGGAAAGTGTGGGGCAGATGCTGGTGACGGACGTCAAGAGCCGCCGCCTGGAAATCCGCGTGCAGCAGGACGAATTGATTTTGCAGGGGGAAATCTTGTTGTTCTGCATGTATTTGTCCGAGGACGGCAAGACGGACTGGGTGGAGCAGGGCATTCCGTACAGCGGGCGCATTGCCTGCGGAGGCGTGGAGGAGGGAATGTATTACCATGTGCAGCCGTCCCTTTCTGACAGCCTGATTGACGTCCGCCTGGACGAGGACGGGGAGATGCGCGTGCTGGGCGTGGAGGCCACGCTGGGGCTTAAGATGAATATTTATAAGGAAGAAAACATAGAGCTTTTGGAAGACATGTATTCGCTGGAGCAGGAGTGCCGTTTCGAGACGCGGGGCGCGGTTTACGAGGAGTTGTTGATTCAGAATCATTCGAAATGCAAGATTTCCGAGCGATTGTCGTTGCCCGAGCTGGGAGACGACGTGCTGCAAATCTGCCACAGTGACGGGATGATACAGATTGACCACACGGAGGTGGAGGAGGGCGGAGTGCGCCTGGAAGGCATTTTGCATTTAAGTTTCCTCTATTTGCGGGCGAACGACGCCCAGCCGTTCGGAAGCTGGCAGGGAATGGTGCCGTTTTCCTGGCTGTTGGAGTGCCAGGGCATCACGGATGACGACCGGTGCGACATTTCCCGCCACGTGGAGCAGCTGTCGGTGAACCTGGCCGGTAACGAGGCGGTGGAAATCAAGGCGGTGCTGGCGTTTGACACGCTGGTGCGCAGGCCAATCACGATGCAGGTCATCACCAAGGTCGAATTCGCGCCGGTATCGGAGGAGGAAATCGCGCGCGCCCCCGGCATCGTCGGTTATATCGTGAAAAGCGGCGACGAGCTTTGGACGCTCGCCAAGCGGTATCGCACGACGGAGGAGGGAATCCGGGAGATGAACGGGCTGGATTCCCCGCAAATAAAGGAAGGTGAAAAATTATTGATTTTTAAGGAAAATATGAGTATACTATAAGTGTCGTGTATACAGAATACAAATGGAGAAAATAGAATGAGAAAACTGTTTTTAAAGGCCTTGGCGAAAATCAACCTGGGGCTTGACGTACTGGGGAGAAGGGAAAACGGATACCATGACGTGCGCATGGTGATGCAGTCTGTTTACCTTTATGACGAAGTGGCGGTGGAAGCGAGGACCGAGCAGGGGATTTCGCTGCGGACGAATCTGTCGTTTTTGCCGACCGGGGAGGCCAACATCGCCTACAAGGCGGCGGCGATGCTTAAGGAGGAGTTTGGCCTGGGGCAGGGCGTGCGCATTTCGCTTGACAAGCGCATTCCGGTGGCGGCCGGGCTGGCGGGGGGGAGTTCCGACGCGGCGGCGGTGCTGTTCGGGATGAACCGCTTGTTTGAACTGGGGCTTACGCAGGAGCAGCTGATGGAGCGGGGGGCACGCCTCGGCGCGGACGTTCCGTACTGCATCATGCGGGGGACGGTGCTGGCGGAGGGGATTGGCGAAAGGCTCACACCCCTCCCGGCGATGCCTAAGTGCACGGTGTTGATAGCCAAGCCGCCGGTCAGCGTGTCCACCAGGGTGGTGTACGAGGCGTTGGATTCGGGGAAGATTGAAAAGCACCCCGACATTGACGGGTTGATTGCGGGGCTTGGGGAAAAGGACTTGGAAAAAATTGCCTCCTGCATGGGAAACGTGTTGGAGGACGTGACGATCCCGATGTGTCCAGTCATCGAGCAGATTCGCGGGGAAATGTTGGCAGCGGGCGCGCTCGGCGCGATGATGAGCGGCAGCGGCCCCACGGTGTTCGGGCTCTTCGCGGATAAGCTGGCGGCCATCAAGGCACAAGAAAATATCAGGAAAAAGGCACTTGCCAGGCAGGTTTTCATTACCAACGTGCACAGTGCGGGGAGGGACAAATGACGGATTTGAAATTCGAGGCTTCCATGAGCGAATACCTGCCGCTTCGCGACGTCGTGTTTAACACGTTGCGGCAGGCTATTTTGCGTGGGGACTTGAAGCCCGGGGAGCGGCTGATGGAAATTTCGCTGGCGAACAAGCTGGGTGTCAGCAGGACTCCGGTGCGCGAGGCCATCCACAAGCTGGAACAGGAAGGCCTGGTATTGATGATACCGCGCCGGGGGGCCGAGGTGGCGCAGATTACCGAGAAGAGCCTGCGGGACGTTTTGGAGGTGCGGGGAGCCTTGGAGGAGCTGGCCGTGCGTCTGGCTTGCGAGCGCATGACGGGGCAGGCGCTTGGGGAATTGAACCGGGCGGCGGAGCGGTTTGAAAAAACACTCGGAAGTTCGGACATCACGTCGGTGGCGGAGGCCGACGTGGCATTTCACGACGTGATTTACATGGCGACGGACAACCAGCGCCTGATCGCGCTTTTAAATAATTTGCGGGAGCAGATGTACCGCTACCGGGTGGAATATTTGAAGCGCGGGGAATGCCACGCGCAGTTGCTTTCGGAACACCAGGAGATCATCGAGGCCATTACCAACAAGGAAGTGGAGCGGGCGGTGGCGGTGACCTGCCGCCACATTGACAACCAGGTGGAGGCCGTGAGCGACACGATACGGCAGCTGTAGGCAGTGTGCTTTGGCGGTGGCCCAGGGTGGCAGCCCGTGAAAGGAAAGTACGCCCAAAAAGAGGATTCCATAGTGAATATTTCCCGATGATTATGTAAATACTTCCAACATCAAAAAATAAGAGGGCATTGCATTGGTAACGGTTTGCAGATGCCATGAATGATGAAGGGAGTTACATAGAATGTGGAAGGTTATATGGAAGCCATATAAGGAAAAATGGGGGCAATATAAGGAACAATATGGGAAATCGCGCGATGGGCATGCCGGTGCGTTCTCCAAAGTGCGGTGCGGAAAGACGCTTGGCGGGCGGCGCGACATCCGGCCCAGGGCGCGTCTGGCCATTCTGGCGGCCGCGTTTTTGACGGCGGGGTTTGTCTGCGGGGTGACGTTTTATCAGCGGCAATTGACGGCGCAGGCGCAGACGCAGCAGCATTTGGCGCAAGAGGTGCTGCGTTTCCACGTGCTGGCGAACAGTGACGACGAGGCGGACCAGCAACTGAAAATCGAGGTGCGTGACGCGGTGCTTGCATACCTTGAGGCAGAAATGCCAAGCGGGGAATCCGAAGAAAATGATATGGACGTGGAGCGGACGAAGGACTGGATGCGAAAGCACGTCGACGAGATTGAAAAAATCGGGACGGACGTGGTGTGCGCGGCCGGGTATGACTATCCGGTGAACGTCGCCGTCACGACGTGCTGGTTTCCGGACAAGAGGTATGGGGACGTGACGTTTCCGGCCGGAAATTATGAGGCGCTGCGGGTTGAAATCGGGGCGGCGAAGGGGCATAACTGGTGGTGTGTCCTGTACCCGGGGCTGTGTTTTTTGGACGCGGCCAGTGCGGTGGTGCCGGACGAGGGCAAGGACAAGCTGCAAAACGTCTTGACAGAGGAGGAGTACGCACGGGTCACGGTTGATACGAAATTTGAAATCAAGTGGTTTTTCCTGGATTTCCTGAACAAGGACGAGGAAGAATGATTGGCTGATGACCCGCGTTAAGCGGGAAATGCCCGCTTTTGTGAATGAGGAGAAGAACATGACGGAATTTTTAGTGCGGCGTTTCGTGAAGGATTACGGGGATGTCGAGCGGGTGTCGGTGCGCACGGCGTATGGCGTGTTGTCAAGCGTCGTCGGCATTCTCTGCAACGTGGCGTTGTTTTTGGTAAAATTGGCGGCGGGGATGGGACTACATAGTGTTTCCGTGTTGGCGGACGCGTTTAACAATTTGTCGGATGCCGGTTCGTCCGTCATCAGCTTCGTGGGCGTGAAGATGGCGGAGAAGCCGGCCGACGAGGACCACCCTTTTGGTCACGGGCGAATTGAATATATCGCGGCCTTAATCGTCTCGTTCTTGGTGTTGGAAGTGGGATTTTCCTTTTTGAAGGATTCCGTTGGCAAAATACGCGAGCCGGAGGCCTTGTATTTTCAGCCGGGCCTGGTGCTGTTGCTGTTATTGTCCATCGGCGTGAAGCTGTGGTTGGGGTTTTTCAACCGCAAGCTGGGTGAAAAGATAGACTCCAAGGTTTTAAAGGCGGTGTTCACGGATTCCATGGGCGACGTGATGACGACGGCGGCGACCATTGTTTCCATGGTGTTTTTCCGTTTTACGGGCATCAATATCGACGGCGTCATCGGCGCGGGCGTGGCGTTGGTGGTCATGTGGGCGGGGATTGGCATTGCCAAGGACACGCTGGCCCCGTTGATTGGGGAGGCCATTGACCCGGAGATTTATCATAAGATTAAGGACTTTGTCGAGCAGTATGACGGCATCATTGGCACGCACGACCTGATTGTGCACAATTATGGGCCGAACCGCAGTATGGCCTCCATTCATGCCGAGGTTCCAAGCCATGTGGACATCGAGCGGTCGCATGAAATCATTGACCGCGTGGAACGGGACGCGGTGGAAAGGCTTGGGGTGTTCCTCGTGGTACACATGGATCCGATTGACACGGATAACGCGGAGGCGCGGGAGGTTAGGGAACGGGTCGAGGCGGCGCTTGGCGAGGTGGACGCGCAGTGCACGCTCCATGATTTCCGCATGGTCAATGGGGAAAAGCGGGTGAATTTGATATTTGACCTGGTCGTGCCGTTTTCTTATGGGGAGGAACGGCAGCGGGAAATCAAGGAGGCGTTGTGTGATAAGATGGATGCCCTGGACAAGCGTTATCAGTGCGTGATTACGGTGGAACATGCATATGTGGCGGAGGAGAGTGCGGGGAAATAAGGCAGGGCACGCATGCATGGTATGGAGGAGTACGGAAAAATAAGGCATTACGTGCATGTATGGCGCAAGGGAACACAATGAAGCATGGTAAATGGGATAAGCGGGAGGAGTTTTCGATGTATCGGCTGGATAAATTGGAAAAGAAACTTCTGGGTTCACAGGTGGAAGAGGAACTAATGAAATATATTCTGAATAGTCCCGTAAAAATCGGGGAAAAGATACCGAACGAGTTCGAACTTGCGGAGAAGTTCGGCGTTGGCCGCAGCACGATTCGGGAGGCCGTGAAGGGGCTCGTCTCCAAAGGTGTTTTAGAGGTGCGCCGGGGGTCGGGCACGTACGTGGTAAGCACGATTTCCGTGGAGGATGACCCGTTGGGCTTGTCAAAGCTGGAGGACAAATTTAAATTGGCGATGGAGCTTTTGGAGGTGCGCTTAATGTTGGAGCCGGAAATCGCGCAGCTGGCGGCAAAATATGCGACCAAGGAGGATAAAAGACATCTGAAGACTTTGTGCGACGAGGTGGAGGAACTTCTGACGCAGGGCGAGGACTACATACGGAAGGACGTGGAATTTCATACGTGTATTGCCCGTTGCGGCAAGAACCGCGTGGTGGAAATGCTGATTCCGATGATTGACACGGCGGTGCTGACGTTCGCCAGCTTGACGCGGCGGGCACTTTCGAAGGAGACGCTGGAGACGCACCGGGCGGTGACGGACGCCATCTTGTCAGGAGACGAGATGGGGGCGAAGTGCGCGATGATGATGCACTTGACATACAACCGCCAGGAACTGATACGTTTGCGGGATCAAAATAAGGAATGAGTAAGAAGTTCTTTTCGCCATGCTCGCTTTCATTAAGCAGCGTTCGGTCAAAAGTAACCAAACGGAACCGCTTATTTAGATAAAAAGTGGTTCTTTTTTTGTGTAAAATAGAGAAAACGGATTAAAGACATCAGATGTATTGAAAAATATCGGCATAAATATAAAATAAACACATCGAAACATCAGATGTTTTACAAAAGCAAAAGGAGGGAAAGATGAGTGGAAAATATCTGCTAAAAGCGGAAAACGTGTCAAAATCGTTCGGCCCTACCCGGGCGGTGTCAAATTTTTCGATGGAAGTCGGATATGGCGAGGTTCGAGGCCTTATCGGGGAGAACGGGTCGGGCAAAAGCACGTTTTCGTCCTTGCTTGCAGGGGTGTTAAAAAAAGATGGCGGAACGTTTGAAGTGGACGGGAAGCCATATGACGCGTCGTCCTCCGTGGCGGCGGCCGAGAAAGGCGTGGCCTTGGTCATGCAGGAGATTGCCACCGTGGAGTCCATTACCGTGGCGGCCAATATCTACATGAACAAGGAGGGGCGTTTTGCGAACAAGGGATTGATACGGTACAAAAAGATGTACGATGCGGCGAGGAAAGTGTTGGCGTCCTTGGGGATTGACAAAATTTCACCGGAAACCATGGTGCGGGAGCTAAACCTCGAGGAGCGGAAAATGGTCGAGATTGCAAAGGCCATGGTGGACGACCCGAAGCTCCTTATCGTGGACGAGACTTCCAACGCGTTGACAAAGACGGGGCGCGACCATCTTTACCATGTCATAAGGCAAGTGAAGGAGTCGGGCGGATCCGTTTTGTTCATCACGCATGACATGGACGAGATGGTCCAGGTTTGCGACAGCGTGACAATCATGAGGGACGGATGCCTGGTGACGACGTTTTTTAAGGAAGAGATGGAGCCGGAAAAATAAAGTCCCTGATGGTGGGACGAGATCTTTCCGAAAATTTTTACCGTGCCGATACCGCGCCGGATTATGGGGAAGAGGTGGTTCTCAAGGTGGAGGACGTGGACGGGCTCGACACCATTCACGTGTCTTTCGAACTGCATGAGGGAGAGATTCTTGGCATAGGCGGGCTTTCCGACTGTGGCATGCATGAGTTGGGACGGGCGTTGTTTGGCCTGGGCAACCAGAACAAGGGAAAGGTCACCGTCTTGCCGGAGGGAAGGGAGATTCGTTCTCCACTGGACGCCATTCGAAGCAAGATTGGTTATCTTTCTAAAAACCGGGACACGGAGGCATTGCTTCTTAATACTTCCATCCGCGACAACATCTGCCTGCCGGTGCTTTCCAAACTCTCGAAGGGCGGGGTTATCAGGACGGCCACGGAGCGGGAGTTTGCCATGAAGTGGGTGGAAAACCTGCGCATCAAGTGCAGGGACACGGCGCAATATTTGAGCGCCCTAAGCGGCGGCAACAAGCAAAAGGTGGTGCTTGCCAAGTGGATGGGAAATGATTCACGCATCATGATCATGGATTGCCCGACTCGTGGGATTGACATCGGGGTAAAGGAGTCCATTTATCGGATGATGGAGCAAATGAAGCGGGAGAAAAAGGCGGTCATCATGATTAGCGAGGAACTGCCGGAACTGATAGGGATGAGCGACCGCATCATGATCATGAGGGGAAACCTCGTCACGAAGGTAATGGACAGGAATCCTGAAATTACGGAGCAACAGTTGATTGAGTACATGATTTGAGAAGGAGGGATGCATGCAGTACCTGGACAAGATGATACTTACGGACCAGTCGCCTTACGTGACTTCGGACGGGGACTGGACGCATGGCAGACTTCAGGGGCGGCAGGACAAGGACATGCTTTTGGAGTTCGTGCAGCAAATTTTCCATGATCCGGATAGGTTCCGCATGGAGGAAATGCCCCGGATGCTTCCGAATTATTATCCGGAGTGCGAGTACCCGGAAGAGATGCTAGATCAGGGCGCGTTTGATTTTTCTTGGATTCCCCAAAGTGATGGAAAAGGCTCGATGTTCGATTCCATGTTTGATTTTCGGGAGGTGGTCGCCCGTGGCATGAGGGCGGATTGCGACCCGCTGGCCTATGTCGCCACTTGGTTTGACTCGGGCTATCAGGATTACCGGCCGGTGCTGCCAAACATCACGGTGCCTATCTTGTATTTTGCGCCGTATCCGGGTACGGAGTACGATTATGCATCCAACTCATATTACAAGGAACATTTGGGCGGCCCCGTGGACTTCGTGGAATTGCGTCCGGGTACGCACATGGCGATTTACGAGCATCTGGAGGAGACGATTTTGCATATTCGGGAATTTATGGAACGGGAGTATGAGTAAACGTTACGGAGGGGCGACGGATGGAATTAGTCAGTCAGAAAATGCGTGAACTGGCGCCGGAATTGGACCCTCTTCGCCTGGGGGCGGGCTGGAAACCGGAGGATTTGGAAAAGCCCCAGGTGATGATCGAGAGCACGTTCGGGGACAGTCATCCTGGCAGCAGGCATTTGGATCGTTTGGTGGAAGAGGTCAGGAAAGGAATTGTCGAGGCCGGCGGCTTTGGCGCGAGGTATTTTTGCACGGACATTTGCGACGGGGAAAGCCAGGGAACCGATGGCATGAACTATAGTCTGGTGAGTCGGGAAATGATTGCCAACATGATTGAAATCCATGCAAAGGCCACGCCGTTTGACGCGGGCGTTTATCTGGCAAGCTGCGACAAGGGGCTGCCGGCCAACCTGATGGGGCTTTCGCGCGTGAACGTTCCGGCAATCGTGGTGCCGGGCGGGACGATGGGGGCGGGCCCGAACTTGTTGACGTTGGAGCAGCTTGGGGCGTATAGCGCCAGATATCAGCGAGGGGAAATTGACGAGGAAGAACTGAATTGGGCGAAGGGCAATGCCTGTCCGGGGTGTGGCGCGTGTTCGTTTTTGGGGACGGCCTCGACGATGCAGATTATGGCGGAGGCCTTGGGACTGGCCTTGCCAGGGAGCGCCTTGATGCCTGCCGAAGGGGCGGAAATTTTGGAATACGCGAGACGGGCGGGGGCATTGGCGGTGAAGCTTGCCCGGACGCCTCGCATGCGGCCGAGTGACATCGTGACCAGGGAAAGCTTCGAAAACGCGATATTGGTGCATGCGGCCATATCGGGAAGCACCAATTGTCTGTTGCATCTGCCGGCCATCGCGCATGAGCTTGGAATCGAAATCACGGGAGACACGTTCGACCGTCTGCATCGCGGGGCGCATTATCTTCTTGACGTGTGCCCGGCGGGGCGTTGGCCGGCGGAATGCTTTTATTATGCGGGGGGAACGCCCGCCATTATGGAGGAAATAAAGGCGTTTTTACATTTGGAGGCCATGACGGTGACCGGGAAGTGCCTCGGGGAAAATTTGGAAGCATTAAAGAAAGACGGGTTTTACGAGCGGTGCGAGGAACGCCTGGCGGCATTTAATGAACGTCAGGGCGTGTCCTTGGTAAAGGAAGACATTATCCGGCCTTATGACAAGGCATTGGGAACGAAGGGCAGCATCGCCGTCCTGCGTGGAAATCTGGCACCGGAAGGAGCCGTCATCAAGCATACGGCATGTCCGAAGGAAATGTTCAGGGCGGTGCTCAGGGCCAGACCGTTTGATAGTGAGGAAGAGTGTCTGGACGCGATTTTAAAGCACGAAATACATAAGGGAGAAGCGGCGTTTATTCGTTATGAGGGTCCGAAAGGGAGCGGCATGCCGGAGATGTTTTACACTTCGGAGGCCATCAGCAGTGACAAGGAATTGGGCAGGGCCATCGCCTTAATCACGGATGGCAGGTTTTCCGGCGCTTCCGCGGGACCGGTCATAGGGCATTGCAGCCCGGAGGCGGCTGACGGGGGGGCGATTGCGTTGGTGGAGGAGGGCGACTTGATAGAAATCGACGTGGAAGCCCGCAGCCTCAACATTGTCGGAATCCGGGGCGAGAGAAAGACGCGGGTGGAGATGGATGCGATTTTAAAGGAACGTCGTGAAAATTGGAAACCAAGAAAGCCAAGGTATAAAAACGGCGTGTTGCGGATGTTTTCGGAGCATGCGGCCAGTCCGATGAAGGGCGCGTATCTGGAGTGAGGCATTAAAAATTGGGAAAGGGGCTGTACACTAATTA
>Ga0073906_1005754_pt1 | contig 10810 bp, 14 predicted proteins | sample Inofromicrocosms_FD_65485 | JGI IMG/M metagenome (GOLD analysis project Ga0073906, IMG submission 65485) | Mouse cecum microbial communities from Vienna, Austria - Inoculum for glucosamine and mucus D2O microcosms | ecosystem: Host-associated > Mammals > Digestive system > Large intestine >... | reverse complement strand
CTATTTCCTCGCTTTTTTATTATTATATCACATCCCTTATCCTTTTGCAATTATTACTCGCTCGTTTTTTCAAATTATATTAAATTTCTTTGCATCGGTACAAGACTTTGTGATAAAAAAGAAGGTTAAGCACATTACTAATGAGCGAGCTAACAGACGCGGCGAAGAAACTTATAACAAGCACGTCCGCAAAACTTTGCGCTATACCGCTACCGAATCCTTCCCAAAATCCATAACCTCTCTTTACGCTCTGCAGCCCTGCCGTCGCCGACTTCTTTTACAAGCTTGTTATTTACGTCGTACGTGCACTCTGTTTTTCCGTACTTTTTCAGAAACGTGCCGCGTTCCCATTCAAGCGTATTGTTCCTGTACTTTATAGGGTTTCCGTAATTATCGTAGATATATTCTTCCGGCACAAACATGCCGAACGCCGCTTGCATAAGCTTTCCGTCGGAATATATGTAGTCGATTTTCGCACCGTTTTCCCGAATGTGACATCTCTTGAATTTATTGTCGATCTATTCCGTGGTGAATATATTTGGTTTACCATTGCCGCACAGCAAAACGACCGATAAGGATCACTGTCTTATCGGTCGTTATTTGCTCGTCGCGAATTTGCTATTTGAATCAGAAAATATCTTTGCCTATGATTTTAACGCTTTTTTTATAGCGTTTATAAACGCTCCCGATATACATATCGAGCTTTTTTGCGATCTCCGCATATCGCATATCTTGCAGCAATCGCATTTCGACTATTTGCTTATCGACATCTTCCAATTTGTCTATCGCTCTTTCCAAATCGATCAAAAACTCGAACGGAGTTTCATCTTCCGATACGCAAGCTATCTCTTCGCTTATATCGTCTATAGATAAACATTCTTCCTTGCGCTCGCGATCGTTTATCTTATACGCTTCGTGCTGCGCTATTTTATATATCCAAGCCTTTCCGTTCTTTTGTTCGTCGAATTTTTGAATATTATCCAAAATAATGCAAAACGTGTTCATCACCACATCGTTGACAAACGATTTATCAATCAAATGCTTATACGCAACAAAACTCAATGCACCCGTAATATCATAGAAAAACTCCTCTAAACAATTTTCTCCGTTTTTCAGCCTTTTCAAATATTCATTTGCAGATTTTTTCTCAAACATGATTATTCTTAAATTATACCAAATTATTTTCCATATGTCAATATAACGAACCGTCTTTTGAGATTTATATTGAAAAAAGTACCGTATTACACCGATTATGCGACAACGAAACGGGCATATTCCACTTTAACGAACATGCCCGTATCGAAATCACTGCCTTTAACGTTAAGTTCGGAAAAATTCCGAATATCGTTCTATAAGCTCGCCGATGCGCTCTTGCGTTATCAAGCCCTTGCCTATCGCTACCTTGAGATACCGTCCGTTAAACGCCTCGAACACTTCTTCGGACACGGGGTACGTTTGGCGAAATTCTTCGTAAGTAAACAGTCCGTACGCATCGATATCCGCCGCCATGGCGTCCGCGTCGTACCTCGGCAAATCGCCGCACGTTTCAAAGATATTGAACAATCCCGTTATACCGCCCGGCATCGAGAGCATACCGTTTACATAATAACACAAATGCCCGTAGGTGACGGGGCTGTACGCTCGCGTCGTTTCCGTACGTATCTCTACGTTTGTAAGCGTAACTTCCGTCATGCCGCTTCCGCTCTGCTTCATGAACCTGTGACCGATAAACTCCGCCGCATTCTCGTCGAGATAAACATATCTGTTCATATCGACATCCCAAAACCCGTGCTCGGAAATTACCTTAACGATCGTTCCGTCGGAGAACGTCAGATTGATCACGCGATAAAGCATTTCGGGGTCTTTGTCTATAAACAACATCGGCGCATAATCGAACGAGCCGGTATGCAGATTCCACACAAGCAACATTTCGTCGCCTGTCAAATCCTCGACCGCTTTTTTGCTCCCGTCGGCAAGAGTAATAAGAGTGCCTTCGGCGACGCAACTGTCTTCCTCATAAATGGCGAACCAAATCACATAATCATTTTCAATTATTGTCGGCGTTTTTACTTCAACTGTTTTGTTAGAGCTTATAAACTCACCGTTTTCGGTTTCCCAATGCTTAAATACATAACCTTCAAAATCCGGCGCTGTAACCATATGTGAAACTCCATAAATTGTGCCGAACGAGTCGATAGATACCGTTCGCAAAGCTCCTCCTGTAACTGCGGTAAAATGATATTCGATTGGAGACCAATAATACTTAATGTGTATATCTCCAAAACTGCCCGTAGGTATTGTCTGAGTAGACGAACTTAATTTATATCCGTCTCTCGTAATATATTCAAATTTTATTGTAGGGCTCTCTATCGTATACGACTGCGGAAGCAAAGCACCATCTATTTCATCACCCTCTATACACTCATACGTAATCGCAAATGATTTAGGGTTAGACCATATTGCTATAGTATTTATAGGATTAACAACTTGATAATTATCTCCGAACACACCCATATCGTCCCATTTGCCGGATAAATAAGCATAATGTGTAGCCGACGGCAGCTGTATAACTCGTCCTACCGTTTCAACATTATTATAAGATGTTCCCGTACTCCCGCCATTAAAATTAAAATACACATCAACGACCCAAGACGTGAAATATGCTCTATTTTGATATGCTCGAATATCGCCCGTAAATGCAATATCTTCTATATCTTCCGAATTGAGCCAGCTGCGAAATCTGCTATTTTCTCTTGTTGCTTCCGGAAATTCTACAAAAGCTCCTTATTGATAGATTTTTTCTGAATATTCGACACGCCCTCCGAATGTCGCTATAAATTTTATTGTAACATTTTCTAATTCCCATTGCGCATAAAGCGTAATTTCTCCACTTTCGACAATATTCGTGACATCCGCACAATCCGCATATCTATTCCCTTTATTATCATTCCAACCTACAAATTTATAGTGCTCTGCTGAATATTGGCAACGATTCAACATCGACTTTGTATCATATCGAAAATAAGAATCCAACATTTCACCTTGCGCAACTTCCAAATTTTTGTCATATATAACTCTGAATTCATTTGCTTGCCATTGAGCAAAAAGATTTACTATACCCTCTCCGGCGCTTAAATTCAAAATAGTGGCATTATTTTCAAAGATATTGCCTTCAGAATCAATCCATCGCACAAACTCCCACCCGACTAAGCTAAACGGATTTGGCATAAGACGCGATTCTGTACCATATGTATGCACTGATGACGTAGCAATACCGCTTAAAACACCTGATGCATTAGAAGGTTTGCTCGTATTGTAATTAATGGTATAGGTATTTGCACGCCATTCGGCATATAAGGTTATAACATCATTATCTATATTCGAAAGATTTAATATAACTTCTTCATCTTCATATCTATTTCCATTTTCATCAATCCAATCAATAAATGTCCACCCTGTCAAGCGAAATCCTGTTTGTCTCAGTTTTTGTTGCGTATCATAAATAACCGTACTGTCATCCATTTCTCCAATAACATTACCGCTCGCATTTTCCGGTTTGTTAGAATTATATGCTATTTTATAAATATTTCTCCTGAATTTTGCAAATAAGTTCAAATCGCCCGACGATCCCTTCTTTATTTCAGTAATACCATCGATAAAATCCGAATCTTTATACCAACCCTCAAAAGTATATCCGGTTTTTTTAGCGTTCTCCAAAATTATCAAATCACGTGAAGTATATTTATTGGGATTACTATGCGTACCGCCATCAGCATGATAATTTATTTCATATTCTCCCGTATATTGAATTACACCGTCGGCACATCCACTATTCCATCCATTTACCCAACCAATAGGCAATGCTTGTTCCGATTCTGCATCAATATAAATATATTGTACAGTGTCTCCATTACCCCAACCTTCAAATACCGCATTGCCCACGTCGCGAATGTTTTCGGGTATGTTCAGTTCTAATATATTACTTATCCAAACAAATGCCCCGTCGCATATTTCGACAATACTATCGGGTAACGATACTTTTTGAGTGGATTGGAAACCATCTAAAATTGATAATTCTTTCTCATCAAAATACTTGTCAGATTCATCTAAAACTATTTCTTTCGGTTCTATAAAACAAATATCCGATAAATTCAAACACGAGTCAAACATATATGGCGAAATAGTAGTAATTGTATTAGGTAACGCCACAGTTTCAAATGTAGCTGTCGAAAAAACAGAATAGGACTTGACGCCATCAAATTCCAAATCTATATCTCTATTTATAATAATCGTATCGCAATCTAATCCGAAAAATGCATAATCACCGATAAATATGGGGCTATTATCATATTCTATAGTCAATAATGAAACATGATTATCATAAAATGCGCTTCCCTCTATACCAACTACAGGTTTGCCGTTAAACGTAGCAGGAATATGTATATGTATATTTTCACGTTCTTCTGTAAACTCTTGAAAATCGGAAACTACATAATAATCCTCAGTAATGCTTTCTTTGGAGTATAAATTTAGTGCCTTTGATGCTTGCACGCTTTTGTATTCCAAATCAGGAGTAAATTCGCTGCCATATTCCACGTTTTGATCTTCGTTCCCATTATTCCATGTGATAGACCATGTATCTGGGGCTATGTTTGTTCGAGCATAGACGTGAGTATTGTTATATCTTAAAATATTATTACCAATTGTTATAACTGTTTCCGGTATAATAAGACGTTCCAATTTTGGGCACCTTGCAAAAGCATTCATGCCTATCGTGTCGACTTTAGAAAGCGTTATCGACATAGATTCGCACAATTCATAAATGCCGCATTACCTATGCTTTTTATTGTTTCTGGTAATCTTACCTTAACTAAAGACGACGAAGCGAATCCATTTGTTGCAATTGCAGTAACATCATAAATTTCTCCGTCAATCTCTGCTGTTTTAGGAATAATTGCCACCTGCAAACTTCGATTTCTTAATCTTATACTGCATTCTTTATCTCTTATAACTGCAAATGAAAAATCTGTATTTTCTTCAGCGAATACCTCATCATATCCATTGACAGCAAATAAAATACCGATAATAGACATAATCATAACGAGTAAAACGCTCGTTATCCAAATTCTGTTTTTAATAGTTTTCATAATCTCCTCCTATGGTTAAATAACAAAAATGTGTGTGTTTACTATAATTTGTTATTACGAAATGCCCGTTTCAATAAATATAGCAACAACATTTATATTAGCAACAATATTCAAATCTCTACGCAGCGCTTCGGAATATCCGTCAGACCAATATAAAAATTTATAGCCTTTTAATGGATACGCTTCTATCGCGTCGGCATCTTGTCCATATTCTACTTTTTGTCGGGAATTACCTGCGAGCATACCCCCAATAGAAGCCGAATATAGCACATCGTAAGAATCTTTTTCAAATACCGCAGTCAAATCCAAATTCTGCGTGCAGTCAAACTTTCTGGTTTCAAGCATATATCCGTCCGACCAACGTACAAAGTGATAATGCTCATCTGCTATTGCCGTGACATCGGTTATGACTTCTTTGTAAATATATTGTTGCTCTATTAACCGACTAACTTTATTTCCAACGCGAACTTTACCGCCTTCTGTCGCTTGAAATTTAATTGTATAGTAAATAGGCGCAAATTCCGCAAATATACATTGATTTTCGGTTATGCAAATGTCTTGTCGTTGGGGATTTTTTTCACCGTCACTCCATTTTACAAATCTATAACCCTCGGCAGGTATTGCCAAAACTTCTCTGCAATCTTGTCCATACGAAATAATCTGATTTGTTTCACCAACGATATAACCTTTTTCTCTACCAACCATGTATTGCACTTTTAATTTTGCGACCTCAAAAACAGCTTTTACGGTAATGTCTTCCACAGCTAAATCGGCACGATACGACCTCGTTTCCCCATCCGTCCATTTTACAAAAACATATCCCTCATTTGGAATCGCTTTAACAAAAGCAGACGTTTGCATATACGCAACTTTTTGCTTCGGCTCACCTTTTATATAACCGCCCTCTTCCGCAAGATATTGGATCGTAAAATATTTTCCGCTTCAACAGGCTTTTCATTTCGTATGGAATCATCCGGTTTTTCGCACGCAATCAAAGCATAGACGGAAATTATGCTTATTATAATTGCTATTATTATGCGTTTGTTCTTTTGTTTTGTTGGCATCTCATCCTCCGAATTTTTTACGATTGTAAATCGATAACGGAAAAACCCGCTTTGTTTTCCCTTCTACTTATATCTATACAAAACCAAGCACGGATTTTTCCAATGTTGCAAAAAAAATATAAAAATTATAAAAATTTTATAAAATACGCTTTATACAAAACGGCGGTAACGCTTAATCGCTACCGCCGTTGCTTTATTCCGATTATATCAAGTCGCGGTCTTATATTATTATCGCGTCGTTTCTCTCAGAAGTTTATAAATTCTGTCGATGTTTTTACAAACTTCGCGCTTGCTCATGCCTTTAAGCCGAGCAATGGTATTTATATCCAAATCTCGCAATATTCTCATATCTATAAGATTTTGATCGTCCTCGTCAAGACGACTTATAGCATGGTATAAAGCAAATTTTGCCGATGTGTTATCGAACGGACAGTCCGTATCCGCCGCAATCTCGGCTCGAAAATTATATTTTCCGTTTAACTCCAAAGCTTCGGTTTTGGTAAGCTCGTATAACCACACGAGTCCGTTATCTTTAGGATCGAATTTGTACAAATTACGAAATACCGATCCGAAAGTATTATTTACTATCTCGTCGGTTTTGGACTTATCCGCCAAATACTTGTACGCGATCGCCTCTATGTATCCGTAAGAATAATCGTAAAATTCCTCGGAACACTTTTCGCCGTTTTTCAGTCGTGCCAAATATGAACTGATCGTTTTGTTTATTTTAGACATTTATCCTCATCTGCATTTCTGCAAGCTTTTCAATAGCGAGATCATTGCATTTTTTGCGTCGCTGTCGATGCCGCTCCACAATGCCAATAACTCTTTTTCGCTTTCGTCGATTTCGATAGGGTCGTCGTCCGGAGACAAAAGCGACGCCACCGAAACGTTCAATACCCTGCAAAGATTAGACAGCACCGCCAGCGTAGGCATTGACTTTGATTTGCGCCATTTATGAATAGCGCCGTAACTCACGCCGGAATCATTCGATAAAGAGTATATCGACCTGTTTTGCGCTGTAACGATCCTGTCGAATTTTTCAAGTATATGCTCTGATTCGATTTCGGTATATGCCATGTTTTTCTTCCATAGTTGTAATATATTCACATTATACTATACTCCGATTACAAACATATAATACTGTATTGCATAATGAGTATGAATGGATTACATAATTTGCTCGATCATAGCTTATTATCTTATCGATAATGTATTTTGCTTGAATTTTTGCAAAACCGTTTCCGAAAGTATGATACAACAAAAAAGCAACGCGTCTGCGTTGCTTTGCTATTACGGTTTGTTATCAGCAATCGAAGAACTTTTTGCTCGCCTTGCGGATCTCGGAAACGATCCACTTGACAGTGCCTTCGGGGCGGTGTTCTTTCTCGGAAATTTCTTTGCACGTGCTGTTATACAGATAGTACATTTCGCCTATGCGCCGTCGGCGTTCGTCCAGCGTTTCCATAAACTGATTGACGGTAACTCAGTCAATACCGTCGAGTTCCGTTACGGCAGCCACTTCGGGTAATTCGTCTATCTGCATGATCCGTTTGTCTTTTCGCTGTTTATCCAGCGCGGTATTACGCGCCGAAACATACATAAACGCGCCGGGACGGTTTATGTATACGTAATCTTTGCTTTTTGCGTACTCGATAATTTTTAATATCGTATCCGACGCCGCATCCTCGGATGATCCGCGGTCTTTTAATATTTGCTTAGCCGTTATTACGAGCTTCTCGTAGTACTCGTTGTAGATAGGCTCGATGCCGGAAATATCCCCGTTGTGCACTCGTGCCATACAGTTGTTGAACGCTTCTTTATCCATTGTCAGTTATCTCTTCCCACCAAGTAGTCCAACGTAATCCCGAGATACTCCGCTATCTCCTCCGCACTGCTCAACAACGGCTCTATGCCTTTCCGCCAATGCGCGTATTGCGCCGAGGTTATCCGCGTATCTTTGATCAGTCTGTAAGCCGTCTTGTTACATGCTTTCAACACTTTCGGCAACCGTTCGCCGAAACGTTCAACGTCTTTTCGCTCGTAGTATGTATCGTATTCGGTTTTTCCGCACATGTACTCCAGCGAACACTCGAAAAAATCTGCCAGCTTGATCACACTCCGTAGTTTCGGGTCAATATCGCCGCGCCGCCATTTGCTTATAACGCCGCACGATGTTCCCAGCGCTTTGCTCAGTTCTTTCTCCGTTTTCCCGCTGTATTCTATCAGTTCGTTCAGCCGTTCTCGAAACCCTTTCTTTACGTCCATTCTTGCATACCCGTTTTTAGTATACAAGTTTTCTCTCCCTCTACTTGATCGTTGATAGATTGATAGCGGAAAAAGCTTGTTTTATCATACATTTTCCTTATACCACATAGATCTTCGAGGTGAAAACTACATCATTATGCAATGTGGGTGTATTATATCACATCTTATCTGCCTTGTCAAGCCCAAAACCGACCGTATCCGACACTTTTCCTAATAAAACTACGCAAATCAGCAAGAAAAGAAATACGCACACCCAACAAAAGTGTGCGTATACCCCCGTAATGGTGGAACTGAAAGGTGCAAAAACGCACACCGTAATATATAAGATAAACAGACGGGAATTTTATTGCGCCGTAGATTTGCCGCTGTCAGACTACCCGCTGTATGGCAAACAGTTAGTCGCAAGGGGCTAACCGCCCACGGCTTGCCCGCTCGCTTGCAAGGGCTGTCATAGCGTCCTTATAGATACGCTTTGACAGCCTTTTTGCTTGCTCCTTATCGGGCGGCAGTTCGGCGTATATGTTTTTGCTTTGGTCGTTAAAGTAGATAACCGATATTCCGAGCGGTATTTTCTTGTTCATATTTGAAACCCCATAATTGTTTATAACCCCACCCACAGCGGGCTTACTTTTTTGTTCCGTGTTCCGTAGTGCCAATAAGGTAATAGTATGCTTATTGCCACTGCGGGCGGCTGTCGCCGCCCGCATATCGCCATTTTTACCCGAAAAGTGTTACAGTGTTACGGGGTGGACTAAGGTAATACTATGTCCACCCCGTAAACGGACGGCATTAAAACTGCGTTACACGTTACGGGGTGAACGGGTAATATTATATACTGCAATCGCGTAATTCATTTTGCAAGCGTTTGCGTATCGTTTTCATACGTTGCGATATGGCGGTATGCGATACGCCCTCTAGACTTGCAATTTGTCGCATAGTCATTTCCTCGTAATAGAATTTCCGCACCAAATCGCGCCGCTTGTCCGATAGAGTATGCAACGCTTTATGTACGCGCTCGGCGTTTTCTTTCCGCACGATTTCAGCAAATAAGTCTATACGCTTGTCCTCAAAGTCTATTCCCATAACGGTAAAGTAATAAAGCGAGGTGTGCCGCCGTGTTTCGCGCCAATGGTTGCGCTTTTCTTGTTGTAATAATTCCAAGTGTATCAAGTAAATATCTTCCGTAACCTCGACGGCGTTCGTCGTCCCGTCCACAAACTTATATATAATTACTTGCATATAGAAAGCCTCCACTTATAAGCACGGCGACGGCGTTGTGGTAAGGTTTTTTATAAAAATTCTCGAAAATAAAAAGCCCGACAAACTCTTGAACTAAACCGAGATTTAGTCCTTAAAAATTCGTCGGGTTTTTACTCTTTCATAGAGAGTTTTAACACCTAAAACAAACGCCAGCCGTCCGCGAACGTGCGCAAATCAGCCCCATATAGTTAGTGGGTATGTAGTGCGTTTGTTACGAGGTGTCAAATATAAAAAGAATTGAGTGTTCCATTTACTGCTCCCGAAAGTTTTTTTGTCGTTTTACTTTCGTACACTCAATTCTTTATTTTAGATAAAGTTTTATTCGGTTGTTATGCTTTATCTGATAATACTTTTTGAATAATGATTTTGCCGTTCTTGATTTCTATTTGTAATTTTGCCTTGCATTTCGGGCAATATATTTCTACGTTCGAGCCGTCGCCTAACTTGAATAATTTATACCCGCAATCGGGGCATACAATGCAATTTGTCATTGTTTGCATTTACAATCTTTTAACCTATTATCTGTTATAAATGTGCATTTAGACGGGTTGCCCTCTGCCCTATACACAGTCAAATCAGCCAAATCGAATATAGATGCCAAAATTGTTTCAAAATTGATTTCTTTTGCATATTAACACATAAAACCGCATTCCCCACCGAGTATATTTTTTGTTTGTTCAATAGGACTATTATGCAGATTAGAAAGGGCGTTATCAGCCGTAGCATAACGTTCCTTTGAAAAATAAGTATTTTTACCACTTGCGTCGTGTTCTATCATTTCAGGCGAAAGCAGTTGATTAACGGTAATTATAAACTTATTTCCAAAACGATTTGTTTCGGGATAACGAATAAATTTTTTATACGGATTGCATTCCATAACAACCATTTCACCCGATTTATCGGCAATTAAGATATTGCAACTTGAAGATACGGGTAGGGATTGTAACGCCAATATACTTTCTTTTACTGTTTTGCATTTTTCGAGAATATATCTAACTAAAAATACCGAGTTAATGCCCGCCTTAATTTCACTTATTTTCGGTACGACAAATGTCATAGCGGCAGTAAGTC
>Ga0073906_1005751_pt1 | contig 10818 bp, 10 predicted proteins | sample Inofromicrocosms_FD_65485 | JGI IMG/M metagenome (GOLD analysis project Ga0073906, IMG submission 65485) | Mouse cecum microbial communities from Vienna, Austria - Inoculum for glucosamine and mucus D2O microcosms | ecosystem: Host-associated > Mammals > Digestive system > Large intestine >... | reverse complement strand
AAGGCCTTCGGATGTCTTTAGAAATTCCGTGACATTTATCGGTTTGCCGTAACTGATGATCGAGGTTGACCTGTATCTGTAATAGTCTCCGTATTCAAGTCCTACAGGTACGACATATACGGGTTTGCTGTCACCGAACCGTTCAGCGGCGGCTATGGCTATCCTGAAGATGCCTTTCCCTACGGGAAGAAGCGAACGCATAGTCCTGTGTGTCCCTTCGCAGAACATACAGAATCTCATTCCGTTGTCAAGGACTTCTATAATGTCCTCCGTAGTCTTTTTGTTCTTGATGACATTATGCAGCCCGTCCCTCATCCTGACCATAGGAAGTATTTTCAGGAAATTCATAATCTTCGCGACTGACGGCCTGCGGAAGATGTCCGCCCTTGCACCGAAGACTGTGCCGTCCTTGAATGCACGGAGTATTACCAGGGCGTCCATAAGGGCGTTGCAATGGTTTGGCGCAAGTATGACCGCCCCGTCTTCGGGAATATTCTCCTGTCCTCTGACAATTGTCTTGCTGTATGAATTGCGTGTAAAATGGTCCACATACGGCCTCAGAACCATATATGCTATGTTCTTCTTGTATACCGGCCTGCTCATACCTTTTTGCTCCGGTTGAAGAAAAAGGCCACTGCAAGACCTGAAATTATATGCCATATACCCCACCATGCGGTAATAACAAGCATACCTCCGTGAGGTGGAAAGCCGGTAAATATTCCTGTACCGAGCAAAAGGACCAGGCCGAGTCCGGAATTCTGGATACCGGTCTCGATTGTCAGTGTCCTGCGGTCTTTTACAGGGGTCTTGAACAGAGTTCCGACACTGAATCCGATTGTCAGGGCAAGCAGGTTATGTATCAGGACTACAAGGAAAATGTATTTGATGCATTTCATGAATGCGTCTATATTCTGGCTGAATGCCAGGACTACCATAACGATAAAAAATACAATTGAAATGTATTGCAGCGGCTTTTTGAGCTTGTCCGCTATTTGGGGCAGATAATGCGAGCACAGGATGCCGAGCGCAAGCGGAATGCCGAGAAGGATGACGACAGTCTTGAACACTTCCCAGAATTCAATGTGCAGCTCCGGAAGTTCAGTTGATATTTTTGTCGCATATCTCAGATACAGACCTCCCCAGAACGCGAAGTTGGCGGGTGTGGTAAACATGGCTGCAGCCGTACTGAATGCAGTCAGGGATACGGAAAGTTCAGTATTAGCCTTAGAAAGTGACGAGATGAAATTTGAAATGTTGCCTCCAGGGCAGGATGCCACGAGAATCATACCGAGTCCCATCATAGGAGATATCCAGTCTTTCATCAGGACTGCCAGTATGAATGTCAATGCAGGAAGAAGGATCATCTGGCAGCAGATGCCGAGGATTACTGATTTCGGCTTTTTCAGTACGTCAAGGAATATTGCCGGCCTGATGCCGAGCGCAACTCCGAACATCACGAATGCAAGTACAATATTGATGGTATTCATTCCGGTCTGGTTCATATTGACTGAAATGCCATCAATTAAAGATGCTAATTCTGGTTTCATTCAGGTTTGTTTTACACGTTTGGCGTGCAAAGGTACGATATTTTTATCCGTATTCTGAAATATCAGTGCAATCCTGGACCGGAATTGTCTGTTTTTGTTATAATTCAATGATACCTGAGCATACAAGAAGACCTATGAACGGTGTCTGCTGGCGTTTGATGTAGGGTCTGACCTTTGCCGTATTGATCACTTCAAGTGTTTTTATCCTGTCGAACGCGGCGATGAAATCCTTGCCTGTGAGATATTCGCCTTCATCGGCACGCTTGGTCCCTGCAGTACCTCCTTTCAGAAATATGCAGCTTCCTACAAAAGTGGCGGAATACGGGATTCCGGTCACTGATTTGAATGAATTGTTTGCTTTTACATAGTTGACGACAATCTCCCAGGCCTGGGCACCGCTCAGATTCAGATACTCATTCTTTATTTCCATAACTTTAAATACCAGACTTTCAAAGTTATGGATTTATTTTGGATTTGCAACCCCGCATCAGCTATGTCATCTGAAACTAAAGCAGATTTATCAGCTCTTTCATCTTTCGTCTTGCCGATGCCTTCTTGTACAGTATTTCATACACCATATCTGCGATAGGCATATCTACCTTGTGCTTGAAGTTTATATGTCTTATGCAGTCGCTTGCGAAATATCCCTCAGCTACCATTGTCATTTCATTCAACGCGCTCTTTACCGTATGTCCACGTCCGATGAGAAGCCCGAGACGGCGGTTGCGGCTGTAATTGGAATAGCAGGTCACGAGAAGGTCACCGAGATAGGCCGAGTTCATAGTGTCCCTTTCGTCAGGATAGCTCTCCATAAGGAATCTTGTCATTTCCTTTGCGCAGCTCGAGATAAGTACAGCAAGGAAATTGTCCCCGTATCCGAGCCCCAATGCGATTCCTACTGACAGGGCATAGATGTTTTTCAATATTGCGGCATATTCCACTCCATAAATGTCTGTAGAATAGCTCAGCTTTATATAATCAGTTGAAATCTTGCTGCCGATAAGCTTGGAGTTGTCGGGATCCGTACATACTACTGTAAGATATGACAGTTTCCTGCGTGAGACCTCTTCCGCATGCGAAGGGCCGGAGATTATTCCTATCTGTCTGTAGGTGAGGTCGTACTCGTCGTGCAGATATTCCACGACAGTCTGGTAGTCGCCCGGGATTATACCTTTGATCGCAGAGACGATGAACTTGTCTTTGAGCGAGACCGTCATACCTGCCAGAAAATCCTTCAGATAGGCGGAAGGAGCCGCCATGATGATTATGTCGGCGTTGGTGATCACTTCATTTATGTCGCTGCTGGGGCGTATGAGGTTTTTGTCAAACTCAAGATCATTGAGATATTTCGGGTTTTTCCCGTCAGTGAGCAGACTTTCAAGCACTTCCTCATTTCTGACATACCACCAGACTTCTTTCTCGTTTCTGACAAGAAGACTGACTATCGCCGTAGCCCAACTGCCGTATCCGATTACGGCGCAAAGGGAATTTTCACCTAATTTATATTCCATATCATTATGCGTTCAGCTCATGGAGCTTGATAGATTTAAGAGTACACAAATACAAAGGTATGTTTTTTATCTTGTCAAATCAAGCCGGATGCCAATATTGTTGCCTTGTGCGTCTTGGTATGCAAATTGATAATCTGCCGACGGAATCAATGATGAGACCTGAATTTTTGTAAACGAAGTATAAACAAAATCTGATATTATGAAACGTATTTTTACATTATTGGCGGCCGGGCTTGTTTCAGCTGCCGCTGTTATCCCGGGATATGCCTGTACAGGTATAGCTTTGACGGCAAAAGACGGGAGCCGTGTTGTCGCAAGGACTACGGAATGGGGATCTTCCGTACTGAACTGCAATTATGTGGTAGTGCCAAGGGGACACCGCTATCAGTCATTTACCCCTACCGGTGTCAATGGGGTGGAATACACTTCAAAATACGGTTATGTAGGTATATGTACTGAACTGGATGAATTTGTAGTGGAGGGTATGAATGAGACAGGCCTGTCTGCCGGACTGTTCTTCTTCCCTGGATATGGTGAATATGCCGAATACAATCCGCAGCACAACTGCCGGACTCTTTCTGATATGCAGTTCGTTTCCTGGGTGCTTTCCTGCTTCTCTTCAATAGATGAAGTGGTCGGGGCTTTGTCTGATATAGAACTGGTTACTCTTCACAATGCCATAGGTTCAGTACATTGGAGGATTTCAGAGCCTTCAGGAAGGATGGTCGTATTGGAAGTGGTCGGGGGAGTCCCTCATTTTTATGAGAACAAGCTTGGAGTGCTTACCAATTCTCCGGGATTCGAGTGGCAGATGACCAATCTGAACAATTATATCAACCTTTATCCAGGCACTGTTCCTGGATATGATCTGATGGACGGGGTAGGGCTGCGCTCGTTTGGAGCAGGAACCGGAATGCTCGGCATCCCAGGTGATGTGACTCCTCCTTCACGTTTTGTCCGTGCCGCTTTCTATGCCGCTTCTGCCCCTCAGCAGAACACAGGACATCAGACTGTGATACAATCTTTCCAGATTCTCAACAACTTTGATATACCTGTCGGGGTGGAGCATCCTAAAGGTGAATCTCCTGAAGGTATGCTGAGCGCGACCCAGTGGACGACAGCATCTGACCAGAAGGCCTTGTGTTTCTATTACAAGACTGGATGGAACCAGACAATAAGATGTATTGATCTCAAGTCGGTCAATTTCGGAAAGACGTCATATCAGTCCCATCCTTTGGATGAAGTAAAGGAGCAGCCTGTTCAGATGCTGAAAATCAGATGATGCCTTTGCCGCCGGTTTCCCTCCATTTCTTTGGAGAGCATCCGGTGAGTCTGGTGAACTGTGTATGGAAATTGGAGCGGTCGCTGAATCCGCACAGTTCGCCGACAAGCTGTATCGAAGTGCCTTTGTCTTCAAGCAGCATTCTTTTGGCGTCATTTATCCGGAGTTCTGTTCTCCAGCTGCGGAAATCCTGGCCTATATTGGTCATAAAATAAAGCTGGAGCAATTCTTTTGTAGTATCAAGCTCAGCCGCGATTTCTTCGCGGCTTTTGTCGTATTCCCTGTATTTCTTGTCCGCTACCCATTGGGCGAGGTTCTTTTGGATGGCCTTGAAGGCTTTTTCCATCTGTTTCCTGTCATATTCAGTGTCTTCCTTCAGTGCTTTCTCACGTTTGTTCTTCGGAGGGAAAAGGTTCTGTCCGGACAGGGTCTTGTGCGCGAACGCGTCAAGGATCATTTTGTGGCTTCCGATGAAACTTATGAAGTTGGCGGTAAAATACAGCATAAACAATACATACCACGCTATGTAGATTTTCATGAAGCTTGTCGGAATCATCATATACACAAGCAGACAAAGGTCCGTCAGCATCGCGATTATATAACAGAACCTTATCCATCTGATCTTGTGTTCCTCTTCGTCATCATAGTATGCGTTCAAAGCCTTCTGTGATTTTTTGTAGGCCTTGTCAAACATTATTATATAGAATATGCTCTGTGACGCGAAGAGCAGCAGGGAGGCAGCCAGGGATATATGGTAAAGTATCTTTTCTGTGCCGGTCGCCATCTCCAGAAGCAGTATTGACGACGACGTGATAAGGAATATGTTGACTATGAAGGTGTTGCTCGATATCATCTTGTCGTCAAGGAGGTTTATCATCGAATATGACATGGCCAGGGACGAGAATGACACGGCAATCAGCATTGTCAGGGACGAGAATCTTTCGTATTCCCAGACTTCCGAATACTTGTTCAGCGTAAAAACCATCATAAAGGCGCACACTATGAATGAGACGGCTATGGTGGTCTTTGCGTTTGTGATGTTTTTTGAATATTCGGTGGCAGGTACTTTGATAAGCATCAATATAAAAGCCAGCACGCACGAATCCGTGCATGCTAGCCATTGTATTGTCCTTATGTCTGTCAGGTCGGTTAAGAAATCCATCGTTTTATAAGGTGGAGGAAACGGCTGCGGTTTTCCTCCTGATATTCGGTAGCAGGCAGTGTGCTACCAGCCGAGTACGTATGAGAAGATAAGCGGAGCGACTATGGTCGCGTCTGATTCCACGATGAAGCGCGGAGTGTCGACGTCGAGCTTGCCCCAGGTAATCTTTTCATTAGGTACGGCTCCTGAATATGAACCGTATGATGTCGTACAGTCTGAAATCTGGCAGAAATATGCCCAGAGAGGCGTTCCTGTCCATCCGAGGTCCTGCTCCATCATAGGAACACAGCAGATAGGGAAGTCACCGGCAGTACCTCCTCCGATCTGGAAGAATCCGACTCCCTGTCCTGCAGAGTTGTTCTTGTACCATTCTGTAAGGAACATCATAGTCTCGATACCGTTTTTGATCATAAGAGGATCGAACTCGCCTTTGATCACGTGTGCGGTGAAAATGTTGGCTGTAGTACAGTCCTCCCATGCAGGAACCACGATAGGAATGTTCTTTTCGCAGGCTGCAAGAACCCAGCTGTCCTTAGGGTCAATCTCATAATACTGCTCGAGTACGCCGCTGCGGAGCAGTCTGTAGATGACCTCGTATGGAAGAAGTCTTTCTCCGTTGGCCTTCATGTCTTTCCAGATGTCAACGAGATGGTCCTCCAGGCGGCGGAATGCCTCCTCTTCAGGGATACAGGTGTCGGTGACACGGTTCATGTGGTTCTCAAGAAGCTCTTTCTCCTGTGCCGGAGTAAGATCCCTGTAGTTTGGAACCCTGTAGTAATGGTTGTGTGCCACAAGGTTCATTATATCCTCTTCAAGGTTGTTTGCAGAGCAGGAAACAATCTGTATCTTGTCCTGACGGATCATCTCCGCAAGGGAAAGTCCGAGTTCCGCGGTACTCATCGCACCGGCCATGGCGAGCATCATTTTGCCGCCTTTGTTAATATGCTCGTCGTATGCCTTTGCCGCATCGACAAGAGCAGCAGAGTTGAAGTGACGGTAATGATGTGTAATAAATTGTGAAATAGGTCCTTTTTCCATTTCCATCAGATTTAGATCAAATTATATATTTGTCAGTTAATTCAATTCAAGGCGCGAAATTAGCGATTTTTTCCCTAAATTTGCAATCGTTTTGACTAATAATTTGACCCGCTGGGCTAATATGTTGGATGCCAATAAAATAGAATTTTTTGAGAAGGTAGAGACTCCATTTTATTTTTATGATATGGATCTGCTGCGCCGTACTGTCTGGACGGTGTCGCAGCTGTCCGCGAAATATGGCATAGAGGCTCATTATGCCGTCAAAGCCAATGTTGAGAGAAGGATACTGGAGTACATCAGTTCGATGGGGCTCGGTGCCGACTGTGTAAGCGGCAATGAAGTCCGTTTCGCATCCGTATGCGGATTTGCCCCCGAGAAGATCGTGTTTGCCGGTGTAGGCAAGAGCGACAGGGAAATCGCCGACGCGCTGAAGCTCGGGATATACTCGTTCAACTGTGAATCACTGCAGGAAATATATGTAATAGACGCGATGGCTGAGAGGCTCGGGAAAAGGGCGCGGATAAGTGTCCGTATCAATCCTGATATCGACGCGCATACGCATGTCTATATAACTACGGGGACATACGAAAACAAGTTCGGGATTTCGGCTCACGAGTTCGATGAGCTGATATCGCTTGTCGGCAGGTGCAGGAATATAGATTTCACCGGTCTGCATTTCCATATAGGTTCACAGATAACGGATGTCGAGAATGTGTTTTCACTTGAATGCGAACGCGTGAATGCGATCGTCTCGTATTTTGAATCCCGTGGTCTCAAGGTGGACGACGTGAATCTCGGAGGCGGTCTCGGGGTGGATTATGAAGATCCTGACGGGAATCCTGTCGCTGATTTCGACAAATGGTTCGGGATTGTGGCGGAGAAGATCGACCGCCGTCCGGGAAGAAGGATACATCTTGAACCGGGAAGGTCTATAGTGGCGCAATGTGCCAGCCTTATCTCACGTGTGCTTTTTGTGAAGGTAGGGGAGACCAAGAATTTCCTTATGCTGGATGCCGGTATGAATGATCTTATGAGACCTGCGCTTTACGGGGCTTATCACAAGATAGAGAACCTGTCCGCCCGTCTGCGTCCGAACCTTCCCCAGTCCCAGATATATGATGTCGTGGGACCTGTATGCGAGTCAAGTGACGTATGGGGTGCCGGAAGGCTTCTTCCTCTGAGTGTCCGCGGTGACCTTATGGCCGTCAGGTCGGCTGGTGCATACGGCCAGGTTATGGCGAGCCGGTACAATCTGCGCGATTTCGCGCCTGCCGTCTATTCGGATGATATGCACGGGGCGCGCCTGCGTACTGAATATTTTGAAAGATAATAAGAATAAAGAATATGTTTGAGAATTTAACCGAACGGATTGAAAGATCCTTCAAAATCCTCAAAGGTGAGGGAAAAATTACGGAAATCAATATTGCCGAGGCTCTGAAGGACATACGAAGGGCATTGCTTGATGCCGATGTCAGCTATAAGATTGCCAAGCAGTTCTGTGATGATGTCAAACAGAAGGCTCTCGGACAGAATGTCCTGACTGCGGTCAAGCCTCAGCAGATGATCGTGAAGATCGTTCACGACGAACTTGCCGCCCTTATGGGAAGCGAGTCATACGATATCAATGTCAAAGGACAGCCTGCGGTTGTCCTCGTGGCAGGTCTCAACGGTTCCGGTAAGACCACATTCTCCGGAAAACTCGCCCTTAATGTCAAGAGCAAGAGGGGAATGAAGGTTATGCTTGCAGCCTGCGACACTTTCCGCCCGGCAGCAATTGACCAGCTGAAAGTGCTCGGAGACCAGATAGGGGTACCGGTGTACACAGAGACTGATGTAAAGGATCCTGTAAAGATAGCGAAGAACGCCATTGCACAGGCACGCAGGGAAGGATATTCAGTGGTGATCGTCGATACTGCAGGACGTCTTGCGGTGGATCAGGAGCTTATGGATGAGATCTCCGCTCTCAAGAAGGCGGTGGAGCCTTCGGAAACCCTGTTTGTGGTGGATGCTATGACGGGACAGGATGCAGTGGAGACAGCCAAGGCGTTCAATGACAGGCTTGATTTTGACGGAGTCGTACTTACCAAGATGGACGGAGACACCCGTGGAGGTGCTGCCCTCTCCATCAAGGCAGTCGTAGGAAAGCCGATCAAATTTGTCAGCTCGGGCGAGAAGATGGAGGCTTTGGATGTGTTCCATCCGACACGTATCGCGGACCGTATCCTCGGAATGGGTGATGTCGTGAGTCTCGTCGAGAAGGCTCAGGAGCAGTTTGACGAGAAGCAGGCGCGTGAACTCAAGAAGAAATTGGCGAAGAACCAGTTTACCCTTATGGATTTCTACAACCAGATCCAGCAGATAAAGAAGATGGGTAATATCAAGGATCTCGCATCGATGATTCCGGGAGTAGGCAAAGCCCTCAAGGATGTGGAGATGGACAATGATTCCTTCAAAGGCATCGAAGCCATAATACTTTCGATGACTCCATACGAGAGGGAGCATCCTGAGGCTATCAACGGAAGCCGCCGCAAAAGGATCGCTGACGGAAGCGGAACGTCAATTGCAGAGGTAAACCGCCTTCTGAAGCAGTTTGAGGGCACACGTTCGATGATGAAGAGCGTCATGACAGGCAACCTTCCAAAAATGAGAAGACGTTAGTTTTTCAACAGGTTGAAATCATAAATGAAAAGTCAGGAATACCGTCTCGGCAGTCCTGACTTTTTTTGTTCAAATATTTATGTCCAATTATTAGAAGATGTTTCTTGAGAATGCAGATCATATCCCTTCATTCAGACAGGAAGGGTCTATCCCGAGCAGCTTCATCTTTTTGAGAATCTGCGGAAGTTCCGTCTCGATGAAATTTTTTCTCTGAGCCTCGAGCACTATGCTTTTGGCTTCGGCACTGATGAAATATCCTATTCCACGCTTGTTGAAGATAATGTCATCATTGGTCAGCTTTTCATAGCTGCGCATTACCGTATTGGGATTTACCCCTATCTCTGCCCCGAAATCACGTACAGAAAGAATCCTGTCGCCTGGAGAATATTCTCCTCCAAGGATTTTTTCGCATATCGAGTCATAGATCTGCATATATATAGGTTTGTTTGAATTGAAATCCATAAGATCAGAATTTAATTGTTTTTAATCTGCAGTAGACCAGTACTGCCAGAGCTGTCACTATGGTAAGGTCTATGGCCATATCTATCCATCCGAATCTTTGGATATTTACGGTAAAGTCCCCTATGTAGGCGGCATCGTAGCCTAATCCTATCATATTCATAGTTACAGGTATGGCAATTGTGGAAAAGAGGAATCCTGCGCATATCATGACAAGTATTGTCTTGGCTATCTTATGTTTGCGGAAGTATACGGCTCCAAGGAGAAATGTAAGGATTCCGCCGGCAAAGTCGTCCAGAGGGGTTAACATGGACATTATTATGTCTATGTTTGAGGATAATTCCGTGAGACAGAATACATATTCCTTGTCCAGTGCGGCCAGTATTGCGTCCGCTCCCAAGAATATGCTGCAGAAAACGGCAGGTATCACGACAATGCTGTTGATTATCATTGAAAGGAATTTTTCAAATGTCGATGCGGGAAGCAGTATATATGAAGCTCCCATTCTCCTGTCGGTTATGTGCCCGTAGCATTTATGCGGCATGGATATGACTATCGCCAATGATGACGCGATGAATATCAGTAATGTCGTTATGCCGGAAATCAGTGTTTCCCACCCTTCGCCGATAATGGTTCCGATAAGTCCGGATATAATGTAGTATATGACTCCGGAAAGGCTTAGCAGAATCAGGCTGAGTCCGTAGTTCCGGTAACATCCTTTGATGTCGGCAATGAAATATGTTCCGAATCTTTTGAAATTGAATATCTCATTCATAATCTACAATTGTATTTTGCGTGTTTTGAAGTAGACGTATATAAGACAGCATACAGCCGCTGCAGTCTGGAAACAGTACCAGAGACATTGCAGATTCCTGTCAAGGAATTCTACGGCTGATCCCATTTCCACTTTTGCCGCAATGACCGCAATGATGACGATAAGCACGACAAACGAGAGGATGGCAGTGAGGAATGTCCTTGAACCTTTGTTCCTTTTGAAAAGCACGGCTCCACAAAGTCCTGCAGAGGATACCATATACGGTAGAAAGAATTTTGACATCACCAGAACCTCCAGGGTGTTTGCTCTTTCGGTAGATTCGCATCTTATTAAAGCCATACCGATCCTGCTTATTATGGAGGACTCCGTATGGGCAGGGAACAGCA
>Ga0073906_1005746_pt1 | contig 10833 bp, 11 predicted proteins | sample Inofromicrocosms_FD_65485 | JGI IMG/M metagenome (GOLD analysis project Ga0073906, IMG submission 65485) | Mouse cecum microbial communities from Vienna, Austria - Inoculum for glucosamine and mucus D2O microcosms | ecosystem: Host-associated > Mammals > Digestive system > Large intestine >... | reverse complement strand
GGTGAAATTCATTATCCAGGATATAAAAAGCTTCCTGGCCGGAGCTTGCCAGCGCTTCTGTATAGTTGCCCCAGATCTTGGAGGCGGACAGCTGGACCATGATGATCCCCAGGGATCGTCCGGAATAATCCTGGATACTCCTTCCGATGTACAGGTGCTGGTGGTCCTTGATCGTATAATTGGACATGGCCCGGAAAACACGGATCAGTTCCGGCTGAAACGTGATCTTCCGCCCGTTCTCCAGAATGGTGTCATACCAGGATTCCTTCTCATAATCCAGATTGGTCTTGCTTAAATGATAGGAGCTGATCAGATAGCCGTCCGAGGTCAAAATGGCGATCTTGCCGTCCACTGCATTTAAGACGGAACTCTCCAGATCCGCGATCCGTCCCGACAGGCCGGATCTTGCGCGGTAAAGCTCATAGCTGTCCGAGCACTCGCCCAGCAGCCGGAGACTTTCCAGCACATCCCGGTTGACCATCATCATGCTGGTGGAATAATTCATCACCTCAATGATCTGATCCGCGTTATTCTTGATCTGGAGCAGGGAGGAGCTGTCAAAGCGGACCTTGCTGTCGCTCATGACCTTCTGCAGATAGATATTGAGGACCATCAGACCGAGACACAGGGGGAGCACAACAAAGATGCTGATATATACGATCAGCTGCGTCCGTATTCCCTTTTTATGAAATTCCAGCAATTTTTTCGTTCTCATACTTCCTCCTACACATATCCATAGTTTAACACAAATCAGCGTGTGAAAACAGTGAAATTAGCAGCCAGGTTCAGGGAAGCCCAGCAATTGAAAACAGACTGCGCATCACAGGACGGCAGTCTATTTCATATTTGTGTTATCCTTTCACGGCTCCGGAGGACAGACCGTCCACCAGATTCTTCTGAACCAGGGCAAAGAAGAGGAGAAGTGGGATCAGGCTGATCACCACGGCCGACATCAGCAGCCCCCAGTCCACGGAATACTGTCCGACAAAGTCCTGCATTCCCACCTGGATCGTTTTCTTCAATGTGGTATTGATGAAAATGGACGCGTACATGTATTCATCCCAGGAGGACATAAAGCAGAAGAGCGCGGTTACGAACAATCCCGGTTTCGCTACATGGACGATCACGGCGAAAAAGGAACGCAGCCGGCCGCATCCATCGATCATGGCCGCTTCCTCCAGCTCCCAGGGGATCGTATTGAAAAACGCGCAGGTATTCCAGATGGCGAAGGGAAGCGTAAAGGAGCAGTACATCATGATCAGCCCCACATAGCTGTCAATGAGCTGTATCTGCTTCATGATGATATAAAATGGAATACAAAGCAGGATTCCCGGAAACATCCGTGTCATCAATACAGCCATTTTAAGTTTTTCCGACCCGATGATGTAATATCTGGTCAGGCCGTATGCGGCCATCACGGACAGGACCATGCAGATCACCGTAGTCACAACCGTGATAAAGATACTGTTCATAAAATACCGCACAAAATTAGACTGGAACAGCACCTGACGGAAATTTTCCAGAGTGATGTAGGTGGGAATGATCTGATCGGGATTATAAATCTGTTCCGAACTTTTCAGTGCGGTCAGTATGACATAGATAAACGGCATGACCGCAAGAAAAACCATGATCCATATAAAAATATAGGAAATGGAAAGACGGACTCTTTCCCCTTGTTTTTTTGACAGCAAATCGTCCACCCCTTTCTATTCTTTTTCCCGCACCAGGCGCAGGTAGATCCAGGAAAACCCTGTCATCACGATGAACAAAATGACAGAGGTTGCCGCCGCAGTGCCGAAATTATGGTTGATAAAAGCTTCCCTGTAGGCAAAGGTATACAGGATCTCCGTACTGTACAGCGGTCCGCCTCCGGTCATGAGCCAGATCGTATTAAAGCAGGAAACGATACCGATGAGATTCAGGATCGTGGCAATGGCCAGGGGCTCCTTGATGATGGGAAGCGTGATCGTCCAGAAGCTCTGCCAGCGGCTGGCTCCGTCGATCTCGGCGCTCTCATAGATGTCATTGGAGATCCCCTGCAGTGCGGCCAGGATAAAGATCATCTGAAACGGGATCCCCTTCCAGATCGCGACCAGGATCACGCACCAGAATGCGGAATCCATATTTCCCAGCCAGGAGACGGACTCCGTGATCATCCCCAGCTTGACGGCCAGGATATTGATGATCCCCACGTTTGCGTTAAATAAAAAAGTAAAGGTCATCGCTGCAATAGCATGGGGAACGGCCCAGGGAACCAGGATCAGGGTCCGGTACAGGGAACGCCCTTTTAGCTTCTGGTTCAGCGCCAGCGCCAGCAGCATGGCGGCCAACAGCTGGATGACCAGATTTACGATGGTCCATTTTACAGTATTTCCGATGGACTGCAGAAAAATTTTGTTTGAAAAAATATTTTTATAATTGTCAAGTCCGGCAAAGGTATTGAAAATGGCGTCGTTTGGCCTGACCAGGTTATAATGGACAAAGCTGAGATAGATCCCGCGGAACAACGGATAGATGGAAAGCGTAAATACGGCGATCACCGCCGGCGCGAGCAGCACATATCCGGGCCAGTTCTTTTTCAGATCCAGACTTTTTTTAATCCTTTTTTTATTCATAGATTCCTCTCCTGTAAAAGTGAATGCATTTCCTCCCATGCAATCAACGATGATGATCGGATGGGAGGATTTAGGCAAGCCAGATCCATTTACTGGTAATTGGTCTGAATGTTTTCTTCCAGCTTATTCGTCAGGGAATCCAGGGCTTCGTCCGCACTTGCTCTTCCATAGTCTACTTCCAGGATCGCGTTTGTGATCAGCTCATCAATGGCTTTTTCATTGATAACTGCAGGGCGGGCGCAGGTATACGGAAATTCATCTGTAAATACCTGAAGCCGTTCTCTTCCTTCAAGAGCTTTTGCGTAGTCGCAATTTTTTTTGGCGGATATTTGTCCATGTACGGCCAGGGTCGGTTGGATATCGTCTGAATTGAGGAAGTTGATCAGGTCGTAGGCCAGTTCCGGATTCTTGCAATTTGCATTGATATTCCACGTCCACCCTCCAAGTACGGTTGCCTGTGTTTTCCCTTCTACCATCGTAGAAATTCCATATTTCATGTCAGGCTTGAGCTCGTCGATACTGTTGGCACACCAGTCGCCGCCCAGAAGAAAGGTAGCTTCCCCGCTGACAAAGCTCTCATATACCTTATCCCAGGTTGTAGCCTCCTTAAAGGATTCAACCAGACCTCCGTTTTCGATGATATCACAGATATAAGCCCAGGCCTCTTTTCCTTCCTCTGTGTTTGTTACAACCTTCGGGATGTCTCCGCTAGTGTCAATGACCGGACACTCATTCTGGTAAAAGAAGGAATAGAATGCATAAGCGCTTTGATAAGTGGTGATTCCGCCATATCCGGCATCCTTTACGACCTTTAATGCAGCCGCCAGGTCGTCCCAGGTACGGGGAACTTCCAGATCCAGTTCCTCCAAACGCTCTTCATTATAGTAAAGCCCGCAGCAGTCCATAAACCATGGGATCGAATGGTATTCGCCCTGGAATTTTCCTGAATTTAAAGGCCCTTCCTGATAAGTGGCGGTCAATTCTTCCGCAGAGGTGATCTTGCTCAGAGGATAGAGCAGTCCCATAGCGGCCAGGTCGATGGCATGTCCGGAATTATCCATGGTCACGATATCAGCGCCCCCGCCGGCCAGTGCCGCAGTTTGGAAAGACTCTTTGATATCCTGTTGGGAAGCACCCTGCAGGTTGATCTTGACGTCCGGATGTTCCCCCTCATATTGCTTGATCGCCTTGATAAATACTGTACCCAAGTCAGTGGATTCATCTACCCAGTCATTTGTCATAAGAAGGGTGAGCTCCGTACTTTCAGAACCGGATTCCTGCTGCTGCTCCTGTCCCTGCTCCGTACTGCTGTCTGTGCTTTCTGCACCGCCGGAACCTCCGCAGGCAGATGTTCCGAGTACCATAGATGCGGCTAATAATAAGGCGGTGAATCTTTTCTTTTTCATATTTATAATCCTTCCCTTTCGTAGTTTTTTCAGGTTTTGCCGGCTGTTCCTTATATTGTATTAAACCATACTCGGGCTGCATTGAAAATAAAGATATTTTTGAGCTTTGTGTTCAGAAAATTAAAAAACAGATAAGATATTTTTATAAAGAACAGGTTTCTACTATTTTTTACTTATCTTTTTGATTTATAAAAAAATTGTTCATATCAGACAGGAATACGAAATCTTTTTCTGATGAAAAAGCGTGAAACTTATAAAATATTTTTATTCCTGTCTGGGCTGGAATGTCCTACAATTTTTGTTACTATTCGGGACAGCAGAACTACGAAAAGCCCTCTGGGAGATGCCCTTGGGCATATCTTATGAAACGGCCGAATGGCCATGGTGGGATGCCCTTGGGCATACATTTGTGTATTGTTGTTCTGAATAATTACCATTTAAAATTGAAGGAGGAACAAATCTGTGAAAAAATTGAATGTAGCCCTGGTAGGACTGAGCTTCGGCCTGGAGTTTGCCGCGATTTACTGCAAACATCCGGATGTGGACAAGGTATATCTGGTGGACCAGAATGAAAAACTGCTGCGCATCGCAAGGGAACGCTACAGCATCCCGGAGGAACGGTGCCATACGGAGCTGCAGGAGGTGCTGGACAATCCCGAGATCGACGCGGTGCATCTGGTGACGCCGCCGGCGACCCACGCTCCTTTTTCCGTCCGTGTATTGAATGCGGGCAAGCACTGCGGCTGCACCATTCCCATGGGAATGAGCATTCAGGAGCTGAATGATGTGATCCATGCCCGGAAGCAGTCCGGAAAAAATTATATGTTTATGGAAACTACGATCTTTCAGAGAGAATTTCTTTATATGAAGGAGCTCTATGAGAAGGGGGAGCTTGGAAGGCTCCAGTACATGACCTGTGCCCATTATCAGGATATGGAGGGCTGGCCGGAATACTGGAAGGGCTTTCCGCCGCTCATGCATCCCACCCACGCGGTTGCGCCCTGCCTGATGCTGGCGGGACATCTGCCGGACCGGGTATACGCAAGGGGCTCAGGCAAAGTCAGAAAAGAACTGGAAGAGCAGTACGGATGTCCGTATGCGTTTGAAGCGGCATTTATCTCGCTGAAGGACAGCGATGTGACGATCGAAATGGAACGTTTCCTCTATGGCGTGGCCCGGAGCTATTCCGAATGCTTCCGGATTTATGGAGAGAATAAGAGTTTTGAGTGGCAGCAGCTGGAAAAAGAGGATCCGGTTCTCTATACCAGGACAGGCACCCTGCAGAAGGTGGATATCCTGACTGATGGAAATGAGGAGTCCAGCCGGGGCGGCGAGATCAGAGAGGAGCGGATCCAGATTCCGGACTATGCCCACCTTCTGCCGAAGGAGATTGCGATGTTCACTCAGAATACGGTCTACAATAATGAAAACACGCATCTGTCATTTACCCAGGGGGGCGGCCACGGCGGTTCCCATCCCCATCTGGTCCATGAGTTCGTCCGCTCCATCCTGGAAGAAAGAACACCGATCATGGACGATATCATGGGAGCCTACTGGACCGGCACCGGGATCTGCGCCCATGAGTCGGCAATGCGGGACGGAAAGGTGATTTCTATTCCGGCTTTTGAAAAAGTAGAATAAACAAAAGGCGGATGCCCCTGGACTGCTGTCAGATGCGGTCACAGGGGTACTTGTCTGTTCCTTTCAGCAGTACACTGACTATGAAATAACAACGGATTTCCGAAGTGCGTTCTCCACAAAGCTGTTCAGAGACATTTGGCGGGAAGTGGCGCAAACGACCAGCTGCTTATGGAGTTCCGGGGAGATTCGGATATTGAAGCTGCCTTTATAGGCTTTCTCTGGCTCCCTGCCTTCCGCCTCACAGACCGAGAGATAATCATCAACTGCACTGTGAAAATCAGAAATAAGCTCGTTGGCATTTTTGCCTTCATAGGAAATCAGGGAACGGATCCCCATGACTTTCCCGAAAAAAAGAGCATCTTCTTCCGAAAACTCAATAGTTCCAATATAACCTCTATATTCAAATGTATTATTCATATGAGACCCTCCTGTTCCAAAATTTCTAATAATTGTTTTATCTGGTAAGCTTTCAATTCTTTTTGCGGATGCGGTTTATGGAGTAAGATATCTCCATGTTTTTCATTGGAAAAAATTACACGGGAACCACTCGTTTTTCCTTTATTAGAGCGGATATAATCGAGACAATTCAGCAGAGATTCCGCATCATCAAAAGTAAAATCTTTCGGTTTTGACTTGAGCCGCTGTATTAGCTTTTCTTTTCTTCCCATAGATTATCCTCCTCTTTATCTCTATTATACTTGGTATAAAGTAAAATAGCAACTAGAAATAGTTGCAGAAGATATTAGAAACCATATTATAGTTTCATGTATTCCGTAGGGGTCATACCGGTATACTTTTTAAATTCTTTCCACCTGTACGGTTGGATGCTCTAAATCAACAGGGGAGGCCCGGCAGCACAGCTGATCAACGACGGAGAACTGGATCCGGAGGAGCTGTAAATATATACTGAGCGCGGATAAATCTGCCGCACAGTATAACATGACGCGCATTGTCGAGGAAAAGCTTAAAAGAATATATGCGGAACGACCTGATGATGCTGCCCACCACTATAAAAATTCAGCAGCTATTTTATATATGGGACGAATTATGGATCTGTATATGGACGTGATCAAAAAACTGATCGAACGTCTGGCGGAAAGGTGATTTCTATTCCGGCTTTTGAAAAAGTAGAATAAACACAAACCATCAGAGACAGATAAACAGACGGCACGATCCCCTGATTGCTTTATATACGCAGTCAGGGGATTTTTTTCTCGGCCTCCGGCTATGAAATAACAACAGAATTCCGAAGTGCATTCTCCACAAAGCTGTTCAGAGACATTGGAAAACGTATTTGCTCAATCGGGACAAGTCCGTATTTTCTTTTTTAATGCATCGCTGATGGATAGATCATAAAAGCCAGCCGCATTTTCCGTGTGTATGGGATAAATGGCCTCTTTTGGATCTACGGCTTCGATCATTCTGGCAATCATTTCCGCATCGGCATGGCCGCTGGTATGAAGATGTTTGACCTCTATGCCTTTTGCCTTCTGCCGTTTCAGGAAGGAATCCCAGCCCGCCTTGTAAGCTTTGTGCCGGGGATCCAGATAGCCGTCCCATAGGGAATAGATGATGGCAGGCTTTAGATCGAGGAACTCGTCAATATACTTCTCACAGAAATTCTCCGGCTTGATGACTGCCAGAAATCCATATTCTCTCATAAGTTCTTTCTGCTTTCTGCACGTATCCCATTTCTTATGAGAGAGACCTTTTTCCAGATCCAGCGGGTAAACGTGTTCAAATCGATAGAGGCCAGTATATTTTCCGGCCGCTTCGGTAAATGTATTTAGCTGCCGGATGACATATTCACTGTAAGTGTACATCCGCATTCCATAGGGCTTTGTATTTTGCGCGGCAGCATAAAAGGAAGCAAGGGAATCCAGGTTTGTAGAAGAGCAGATCAGGAACACATACTTATGGTCTTTGAAATATTCTGCCGCCTCTTTCCGCAGATCGGCTTCTGTGATGATTTTTTCCGAACCGCGGTTCATCATAGTACCCTCCGTGATGAGGATATCTACATCCTTGATTCCTGACCGGCGGATATATTTATTGATCATGGGGATGATCTTTCCCCCGCGGTAACCATGCCCCCGGAAATCTCCGGTGTGCAGGATGGTCTGCTCCGGTGTCTCGACCAGGTACATAAAGGCGTCATAGGCGGAATGGTCGATGGTGTACCCTGTGACCGTGACCGCGCCTTGTTTATCGGTCCTTCCGTTTTCACCGGGGAGAGGGAGTACGATGGGGTGCTTCATTGTAACTTCAACAATCCGGTCGTTATCACGGAGGATGGACAGCGCTTTTTTTGCCCTGTTTTTTGTGTCGGAATCCCGGGATTTTTCCAAATATGTATAGATATTGATCAGAACCTTGCGTGTTACGGCTCCCATATACAGCTTTATACCAGAAGGGATTTCTGCGAAACGGCCGATATGATCCCCATGGTAGTGGGTAAAGAAAACGCCGTCTACGGGTTCATGTTCCCAGTCGTATTTGAAACCTTCCGTGATATCCGAGCCGGGAAGGGACAGGCCGTAATCGATCATGAGGCGGATTGCCCGGGGAGCCTGTGTTTCCGGTTCGCGCAGGGCAGGATTATCGGATATCTCCGGAGTATATGTTATGACCGTTACACATCCGCCAATCTGGCTGCCCTGATAGATTTTTACATTTGTGGACATTTTGCGTTCCTCCTATATCTTTTTTTCTTCCGTGTATTTGGTCAGATTGATTCATATTTCGGAAGAATTTTTGTAATCTCCATTTTTTCACATTTTTCCCGGTATTCTTGCCGCCAGTTTAAAGGAAACAGGGTTTCCAGCGCATCCTTTAAAGCATCTGGCGAATATCCCTCTCTGATATAAAGTGCTCCGCAAATATAAATATAGGAGACCATCGCCTGTATTCCCTGCGGATCTCTGCTCCAATAATCGTTTGTCGCAATTTCAACGATTTCCACATATAGATAGCAGTCTGCTACCATCTGGATGGGAATTCGCAGAGGTTCAGGCAAATCTTCCATCAGAATATCCAGACACAGAAGCCCATGCCTCCTTGTCGAATGTACAAGCGCTAAGATATACAATGCCGCATCGATGAGAAAGCTGGCATCCGCATCGTCGGCAGACTTTAATTTTTTAAAGGCATCCTGCCTTACATCATTTAATATACCGTTTCGTACGCTCTCTTCTGCAATCACCTTTGTGATTTCTTCTTTTAAGTATTCTAATTCCCGGCTTTTATCCATTCCTTCTAAAACCTTTTCTTCTAAAGTCATGTTACCTTCCTCCTTGAGCTGTGAATTTATGTGCGTCTTCCTGGCCAATCAGCGTGGTCATTGGTCAGGGTCGGACATGTAACGATATATCTCCAAACAGGCGTTTATGGAAATCAGAGTATTATGATTTCCCCGGAGGCCTCCAGCCGTCCGAGAACGAGTAACATGTTGGAAATGCTCTGGGATGCGGTCTTTTTGCTTATGGGATGCAATTGTACGGCAGTTTCTTTAACTGCTGTACCGTTGCGCCTGCTCAGGTTTCGCATCACCCTGTCCCGTACATCTTCGCCGAGAGCACAGATACAGACGGAAACGGTGTTAATATCCATATCCTGGAGGAGTCTCTGTACATACAGGTTCGGCAGTCTGCCAAGCACCGATTCCAGAGCGTGGATGTTCTCCAACATTTCCTCATCCTGGAATAACGGCCAGATGATATGGGAAAAGCTTTCTGATATTTCTTTCTCATGGCGGGATTCCATTTCCTGATATGTCCTTTCTGTCAGTTCCTCAAATTCCCGGCGAAGGCTGCCCGGAGGAAGCAGGGACTGAAGGAGATATCTAAATCCAGCCGAAAGCAGGTGCTCAGGGTCAGAAATGTAAAGAGCTGTCCGAATATAGATATATGCGGTCATAGCCTGGACACCCTGGAGATTACGGCTCCAATATTCGTTCGTGACAAGTTCGATGGCATCGTCTAAATCATATGGGTTCGAAAGAAATGTGCAGACGGATCTGAAAAATTCTGACGGGGAATCCTTCACAGCCTGTTCCATGGCGGAAAGTCCATGTAAATCCCTTGTTTTCACAAGTGAATCGATGTAGACGGCTGTGTCAGTCAAGAAATGGAGATCCTCCGTATTCGCCGCCTTTAATTTCCTGATCGCGTCCCGCCTTACGTCATCTAAGGTTTTTTTCATGATCATTTTCTCCTTGTATTGAGTCCGATGGGAGTACATTTCAAAAATTATAACACAGGCAAGGTACCGTGGATGACAACAGTGTGGCGGGTAATTTATAATATTTGAAAAAAGTATTCCGAAAAGTATATATCTGCATCGCCATGTTATTGTCGTTTATCTGCGGAGCAGTATGATATATTGGTGAAAGAATGAATTACGCTGGTGTGCATAGAAAGGAAAAAAGATGCAGGAGCTGTATTCAATCATGAGAGATTTATTGGAAGTAGAGTACAATCAAAAATCTTTGCTGTACATATTAAAGAGGCTGGAAGCTTCCTATGGGAATGAACAGGAGGAAAAATGGATCGCAAACAGCGCCGGATATTATCTGGAAGCCCTGCAGAAAGAACTGAGAGGGGTCATCAGCCGGTTAGATACTTATGTGGCGGAAAAAGCGGAAAATCCTGCCTCATCAGGATAAAGCGGAATACCGCTCTAAGCGGGCGGCGGCTGAGTGTCAGGGAATGTGAGGTCAATCTGCCGGATACGGTTTTTTCCGGTTACTGGCGCCGGCAATATAATCCATAGAGACATTGTAGAATCTGGCAAGAATCAGAAGGCTGTCAACGGGAATCCTTGTCTTGCCGCTTTCATAATCTGCGTAGGTTCTCTGCCCGATATGGAGCAGGTCTGCAATCCTTTGCTGAGTCAGGGACTGATCCTCCCTGAGCTTGCGTATCCGTTCATTATACTTCATGTTAGTCACACCTCGGTTCGGCTGTAAGGAACTGCCACAGTGTAGATTAGGAACTATTTATGGAGCTGTGTACCATGCGGCACAGCTAGAATATATCCAGTATAAAGTAAAGGCACAGGATTGAAAGGTGAAATTTTTTCGCACTAAAAAAGTAAATAACTACTGTTGTTTGAGGCGGTTTGTGATAAAATTTAGAAAAAAGTTTTTCGCAAAGGAGTTTTTTATGACAAGA
>Ga0073906_1005745_pt1 | contig 10834 bp, 9 predicted proteins | sample Inofromicrocosms_FD_65485 | JGI IMG/M metagenome (GOLD analysis project Ga0073906, IMG submission 65485) | Mouse cecum microbial communities from Vienna, Austria - Inoculum for glucosamine and mucus D2O microcosms | ecosystem: Host-associated > Mammals > Digestive system > Large intestine > Cecum... | reverse complement strand
GTTCAGAAGACCGTCGAATCCCACCGAAGTCGCGGAGTAGACCACCTCGCCCACCGCTATGTCGGGCTGCAAAGCGCCCGAGGTGCCCAGACGCACGAGGTTCAGGCGGCGCTTGCGCTCCCTGACGGTGCGGGTGGCGAAATCGACGTTGGCCAGAGCGTCCAGCTCCGTCACGCAAATGTCGATATTTCCTATGCCTATTCCCGTCGACAATACGCTCATCCGTTTACCGCGATAGGAGCCCGTCACGGTATTGAATTCACGGTTCGATGCGCGGCACTCCACGCTGTCGAACATGGCCGACACGGTGGCCACGCGGGCGGGATCGCCCACCAAGATTACGGTGTCGGCGATCTGCTCGGGACGCAGGTGCAGGTGGAATACCGAACCGTCGTCGTTGATTATCAATTCCGAAGATGGTATTATTCGGGTTTGCATACGATAAATTTTCTCGGTTTATCTTTTTTATGTGGCATAAAAGTAATATATTTACCTCGAATTACAAAAATAAATCAACCTTTTTTATTTTAAGTACAACTGCATAAAACCGTAATAAATGACACTGATTAAATCGATTTCCGGCATTCGCGGCACCATCGGCGGCACGCAGGGCGACAACCTTACGCCCATCGACATCGTGAAATTCGCGACGGCCTACGTGCGCTTCATGAGCGAGAAGCACAACGGCAAAAGGCTTACCATAGTCGTCGGACGCGACGCGCGTATTTCGGGACACATGGTGAACGACATAATAGAGGGCACGCTGACGGGTTGCGGCGCCGACGTGATAAACGTCGGATTGTGCACCACCCCGGGCACCGAGATGGCCGTGATAACGCATAAGGCCGACGGCGGAATCATCATAACCGCCTCGCACAACCCCAAGCAGTGGAACGCCCTGAAGCTGCTCAACGAGCGCGGAGAGTTCCTCAACGACGCCGAGGGCAAACGGGTGCTCGCGCTGGCCGAGGACGAGAACTTCGTATTTCCCGAGGTGGACGCGATAGGCCGCGTCGTATCGTGCGAAGATTTCAACGCCCGCCATATCGAGCAGGTGTTGGCGTTGCCGCTCGTTGACCGCGAGGCGGTATGCGCCCGCAAATTCAAGGTCGTGGTGGATGCCGTCAATTCGGTCGGCGGAGTTGTTATTCCGCAGCTTCTGCGCGAACTCGGTTGCGAGGTGGTGGAGCTGAACTGCGAGCCGAACGGGCAATTCGCCCACAATCCCGAGCCGCTGCCCGAGAACCTGACCCAAATATCGGAGGCTATCGTGCGCGAGAAGGCCGATTTGGGCGTCGTGGTCGATCCCGACGTCGACCGTCTGGCGTTGGTGTGCGAGAACGGCGACATGTTCGGCGAGGAGTACACGTTGGTGGCTGTGGCCGATTACGTGCTGTCGCACACGGCGGGCAACACGGTGTCGAACCTCAGTTCGTCGAGGGCGTTGCGCGACGTTACGGAGGCGCACGGCGGAAAATACGAGGCGTCGGCCGTCGGCGAGGTGAACGTGGTGGCCAAGATGAAGGAGACGGGAGCTGTCATAGGCGGCGAGGGAAACGGCGGAGTCATCTACCCTGCCCTGCATTACGGCCGCGACGCGCTGGTGGGCGTGGCTCTTTTCCTCAGCTTCCTCGTGAAGAAGGGAATGACCATGACCGAATTGCGCCGCACCTATCCCGCATATTTCGCCTCGAAGAACAAGATAGAGCTTACGCCCGCCATCGACGTGGATAAAGTTCTGCTTGAGATGAAGGAACGTTATGCTGGTGAGAAAGTGAACGATATCGACGGAGTGAAGATCGATTTTCCCGAGAACTGGGTGCATCTGCGCAAGTCGAATACCGAGCCTATTATCCGCATCTACACCGAAGCGGGGTCGCCCGAGGAGGCCGACGCGCTGGCGAAGAGGATCATAGGCGAGGTGAAAGAGATATGTAATTTGTAATTAAATCGTTACGTTATGAAGAAAGTACATGAATATATAGGTGTCAACAAGGATAGTTTCCTCGGCGAGTTGTTCGAGCTGCTGCGGATACCGTCGATCAGCGCGCAATCGGAGCACAAGCCCGACATGAAGCGTTGCGCCGAGTGGCTGGCGGCCGCGCTCGTGAAGTCGGGCGCCGACCGTGCCGATGTCATGCCCACCGAGGGCAACCCCGTGGTGTACGCCGAAAAGATAGTCGACCCTGCGGCCAAAACGGTGCTGGTTTACGGTCATTACGACGTCATGCCCGTCGATCCGCGCGAAGAGTGGCGTACCGAGCCGTTCGAGCCGACGATTGAGGACGGCAGAATTTGGGGGCGCGGCGCGGATGACGACAAAGGGCAGCTCTTTATGCACGCCAAGGCGTTCGAGGCGATGTGCGCGACCGATTCGCTGCCGTGCAACGTGAAATTCATGCTGGAGGGCGAGGAGGAGATCGGTTCGCCGAGCCTCTACAAGTTCTGCGCCGACAACAAAGAGCTGCTCGCGGCCGATATAATATTGGTGTCGGACACCTCGATGATATCGATGGATACCCCCTCGATCACGTGCGGGCTGCGCGGCCTGACGTATATGGAGGTGGAGGTGACGGGGCCGAACAAGGATCTGCATTCGGGACTCTTCGGAGGCGCGGTGGCCAATCCTGCGAATGTGCTCACGCGTTTGGTCGCGTCGTTGATCGACGACAAAGGGCGCGTTACGATCCCCGGGTTCTATGACGACGTGCGCGAGCTGACGCCCGCCGAGCGCGAGGCTTTCAACGAGGCGCCGTTCGATTTGGACGAATATAAGAAGTTGCTCGACGTGGGCGACGTCGAGGGCGAGGAGGGTTACACCACCATCGAGCGCACGGGCGTGCGTCCCTCGCTGGATGTGAACGGCATCTGGGGCGGATATATCGAGGAGGGAACCAAGACGGTGATTCCGTCGAAAGCCTCGGCGAAGATATCGATGCGACTGGTGCCGAATCAGGATTTCGAGAAGATCGCGGAGCTGTTCGAGCGTCACTTCAGGGCCATAGCTCCCGAGAGCGTAAAGGTCGACGTGCGGTTCCTGCACGGAGGCGCGCCGTATGTGTCCCCGACCGACATGCCTGCTTACAAGGCGGCCGAGAGGGCGATCGTCGATACGTTCGGCAAGAAGCCTCTGCCCTTCTATTCGGGCGGTTCGATTCCGATCATCAGCGGATTCGAGCGGATTCTGGGCATAAAGTCGCTCCTGATAGGCTTCGGTTTGGCCGAGGATGCGATACACTCGCCCAACGAAAGTTACGGCCTCGATCAATTCTTCAAGGGTGTGGAGACGATACCTTTGTTCTATAAATATTTCGCCGAGACGAAGTAAAGTCTTACGCGATAAGAGAACGAGCGGTCGTCCTGCGGGTGGCCGCTTGTTTTTTATTCTATGGCCGAGTCGCGGTTCGCCGACGGCGGAGGACGCATACGAGTGTAAAACGAGTTGCAGTCCGCCGCGTGGGGCGGCGGCGAACTGCCGACATTGCCGAGCAATGTCGAGATCTCGTCAAGCGTCATAAATTTTCCTGAAAATTTCATTCGTAAGATATTTATTAATATTTTTGAGGAAATAATCGATACGACTTTCGTCATGGTAAAAGAGAATATCCTGCAAACGATAGGCGCCACGCCGATGGTGAGGATCAACAGATTGTGCCCCGATCCGCGCGTGAACATATATGCCAAGCTGGAGGGGTTCAACCCCACGGGCAGCATAAAGGACCGCATAGCCGTGCGGATGGTGGAGGCCGCCGAACGCAGCGGCGCATTGCGTGCGGGTAAGACCATCATAGAACCCACGTCGGGCAATACGGGTATCGGGCTCGCCATAGCGGGAATAGTCAAGGGTTATCCCGTGGAGATAGTGATGAGCGAGGCTGTGTCGGCCGAACGGCGCAAGATCCTGCGTTCGTACGGGGCGAAGGTGATACTTACCTCGGCCGCGGAGGGGACCGACGGCGCCATACGTCTGGCGCGCAAAATGGTCGCGGCCGATCCCGAAAAGTACTTCATGCCCGATCAGTTCGCCAACGCGGCCAACTATCTCGCGCATTACGAGAATACTGCCATCGAGATATGGCAGCAGACCGAGGGGCGTATCGACTGTCTGGTCTGCGCCGTCGGGACTTCGGGCACCTTGATGGGGCTGTCGCGTTTCCTGCGGGCGATGAAAAGCGACATAAAGGTGGTGTGCGCCCACCCTATTCGCGGCCACTATATTCAAGGGCTGAAAAACATGGAGGAGGCTATCGTGCCGCAGATATACGACCCGTCGTTGATCGACACGCAGGAGATGATCGAGAGCGAGGAGGCCATCGAGATGGCGCGTCGCATAATCGCCGAGGAGGGAATATTCGCAGGGATGAGCAGCGGCGCGGCCATGATCGCCGCGATACGCGCGGCGCAACGCATGGATAGCGGGAATATAGTCGTGGTGTTTCCCGATCGCGCGGAGAAGTATTTGAGCACCGATATGTTCGAACGATTCGCCGACTGACGGGGAGGGGCGGCGGACTGCAAGAAAACACCCCCTGCCGACATCGCATCGGCAGGGGGTGTTTCGTAAAGTAAAGGGAACCGTTTACTCCGCCACTTTTATAAGTCGCTGCAACGCGACGGAGAGTTCCGAGTTCTCCATGATGCCTTTGATCGTTTCCGCTCCCGCGCCGTAGAGGTATACGGGGAGCATCACGCCCGTGTGGCTCGATGTGCCGAAGCTGTAATTTATGCCGCTCTCGGGCAACGTGAAGTCGGTCTTGTTGCTCGGGATGGCCAGACCCGAAGTCTCGTGGTCGGCGCAAACCACCACCAGAGTGTTGGGGTGAGCGTCGGCATAGTCCATCGCTACCTTGATGGCGGCATCGAAATCGCGCATCTCGGCCAGCATGCCTTCGAGGTCGTTGGCGTGCGAACGATAGTCGATCTGCGATCCCTCGACCATCATTACGAATCCCTTCTTCTTGTCGGCCCTGACGTCGGCGGTGAGTATCTCCAGAGCCTTTTCGGTGGCGCGGGCGAGATAGTCGCCGCGGCCCTCCTTAAGGGTCGGCAGGTTCTCTTCGGCGAAGAGTCCGATCACCTTTCCCGAAGCGACGCCGTCCATCTCCTTTTGGTCGAAAAGCACCTCGTAACCCTCGGCTTTAAGCAGGTCGACATAGTTTTTGCCGCTCTCCTTGTATGCCTTTTCGAAGATTTTGCGACCGCCGCCGAACGCCACGTCGATTCCGCTCTCCATGAAATCGAACGATATCTTGTCCGACTCGTTGCGGCTCTTCACGTGGGCGTAGAACGCTGCGGGAGTGGCGTGTTGCAGGTAGCATGTCGCGACCAGTCCCGTGGCGAATCCGCTCTTGGAAGCCTTGGCGATGATCGACTCGACGATCTCGCCGTCGGGCGTCATGCCCAGAGTGCCGTTGTCGGTCTTGAAGCCCGTCGCGAGGGCCGTGCCCGCGGCTGCCGAGTCAGTCACGCGGTTGTTCGTCGAGTAGGATTTTATGAGGGCGACGTTGTGCGCTCTGTCGAACGACGTGGGGGCGTATTTGCCTTCGATCTGCAACATCGAAACGTGGCAAAGTCCCATTCCGTCGCCGATCATGTAGATGATGTTGTCGACCTTGGGCAATTTCTGCGTCTTCTTCGCCTCGGCGCCCTGAAACGCGGCGAACGAGAGCAGAACGAATAAAAATAGCTTTTTCATAAAGATTTGATGGTTTTAATGGTTCAAAGTTATGATCTTTTTTGTACTTTTACAATAAAATAAACGCTTATATACGAATTTGCCTTATCGGAATCGTATATGCCTGAACTAACTTAAGAATTTCGCATTATGGACGTTAAAATCGCAGAGGATTGGAAAGAGATATTGCAGGGGGAGTTCGACAAGCCCTATTTCGAGGAGTTGACGCGCTTCGTCAGATCGGAATATGCGGCGGGTCAGATATTTCCCGCGGGACGCAACATATTCCGAGCATTCGACAAGTGCCCCTTCGAAACGTTGAAGGTGGTGGTCATAGGACAGGATCCCTATCACGGCGTGGGGCAGGCCAACGGACTCTGCTTCTCGGTCAACGACGGGGTGCCCTTTCCGCCCTCGTTGCAGAACATATTTCAGGAGATTCGCGACGACGTTGGCACGCCCGTGCCGTCGAGCGGTAACCTCGACCGCTGGGCCGAGCAGGGAGTGCTGCTTCTGAACTCGGTGCTGACGGTGAGGGCCCATCAGGCGGCGTCGCACGCGGGCCGCGGCTGGGAGCAGTTCACCGACGCCGTGGTGAGGATCATCGCCGAACGCAAGCAGGAGTTGGTGTACATGTTGTGGGGCAGCTATGCGCAACGCAAGGGGCAGATGGCCGATCCCTCGCGCAACCTTATTCTTAAAAGCGTTCACCCGTCGCCGCTGTCGGTATATCGCGGATTTTTCGGCTGCCGCCACTTTTCGCAGGCCAACGCCTATCTGGAGAGCGTCGGCAAAACGCCCATCGTATGGTAACGGATCGGAGTATGGATATACGTGAAATAAACAGCGAGGCCGACGTGCGTCGTCTGGTCAAGGTGGCTCGCGAAGTGTGGCGCGAGGCTAACGTGTCGTTCTGCACTGCGGAGCAGGTGGAGTACATGATCGAGAGGTTCCAGAGTTTCGAGGCCGTGTCGGGGCAGATGATGCAGGGATACCGCTATTTCGTCGTCGAGGAGGATGGCGAGATACTCGGATATTTCGGCGTGCAGCCGCAGGGCGAAAGGTTGTTTCTGAGCAAATTCTATATTCGCAAGGAGAATCGCGGACGGGGAATATTTTCGCTCGGCATAGGATACATGAAAGCGCTTTGCCGCGAGTCGGGGGTGACGGCGATATATCTGACGGTAAATCGCCATAACACGCATGCTTACGAGGTTTACCTCCACTCGGGCTTCAGCGTGATCGCCGAGGAGGTGAACGACATAGGCTGCGGGTTCGTCATGGACGATTATATCATGCAGGCGGAGGTCGGATAGTCGCTGTTCGCCGACGGCGGAGGACGCGCGCGAGCGTAGAGCGAATTGCAGTCCGCCGCGCGGGGCGGCGGCGAACTGCCGATATCGCAAAGGCGATATCGATATAAATATAAATTCCCGCCGAATACGATTTTCGGCGGGAATGTTTTTTATTTCAACAACTCCCCTATCGTCGATTCGAGCGTATCGCCGTGCAGCGGCGAGCCGAGAGCTCCTTTAATGATGTTTCCCTCGCGGTCGACCAGAATATGGGTCGGATAGCTGCCGACTCCGAATTTGTCGACGAGCAATCCCATCTGTTCGTCGGGCAGGTTGAAGTGGACTATATTGGGTGCGGTAAGGCCCGTTTCGCGAATGACGTTCAGCCAACTCTCCTCGGGCGATCGGGCTGCGAAGAAGATGAAAACCGCATCTCGGTCGGCGTATCGGCTTGCGATATCTTTCATCAAGGGCAGTTCGGCGCGGCACGGTGCGCACCACGTTCCCCAGAAATCGACGGAAATCACCTTGCCTTCATAGGGTTCGGTCAACGATCGCCACAACTGCTCGGCTTCGGAGATCGAGGCATATTCGGCGGACGCCGCTATGCTCGCGGGATTGTCGAAATCCAGCCTTTCGAGAGCCAGATAGCGTTCGTTCTCGGCGTCGATGCAGTAGCGGAGAACGGGATCGGTCACATACTTGTCGAGCGTGGCGAACCACAACTCGCCTCTCGAGCGTTTATGGTATTTCAGATCCTTCATAAACAGATTGGCGATGCACATCTCCTTGAGCGATTCGTCGAGATCGCTCGACAATATCGGCTCCAGCGGGTCGAGGATGCCCATTCGGACATTCATGATCTCGTCGATGAAGTCGTTGCCGCGCTCCTCGATGAAATTTCGCATGTCGTCGCTCGCCGCAAGCGCATTCAGGCCGTCCATAGCCTCTTTGAATTCGTTCGGCCATTTCTCCTCGGGTAATGAATTTTCGATTATCGCGTCGAATCCCGCGTTGTAGGTCTCTATCATTGCCGACTCCCCGTCGGACATGGGGCGGATTCCGTTCTCGTCCATGTATCGCAGAATCTCGACTACGGAATTGTATCTTTTTTCCGCCACGCGGAAACCCTTGCGCGCCGAAAAATAGGCGGCGGGATCGCTCCACGCGATACGGAACGGTCGAGGCTGCGACATCGCGACGCTGTCGATATACGACGTGAAAGATTCTGGCAGGCGGTCGGCGCCGTCGCCGTTCAGAGCGAACCACCGTTGGGTCGCATAAGAGAGGGCGTCGCTGAGGATAGCGCGCTCCTGCGATTCGCGGAAACGGCGCGAAAGACGGGGATGGGCGGCCGCATAATCCGCGAGGCGCTCTTTACCGCGGGCATATATTTCGCGGCGCACTCGGTCGAGGTACTCTTCGTGGGAGCCGCCGTCCCAATAGTTCAAACGGGGATAATCGTCGTTGGCCCGTCTGTGTTCGGCGAAAGCCGACTCCTCGTCGTACAGACGCGCATAGTCGCCCATCATGAGAAGACGGCCGCTCCGATCGTCGCGGGTCAGCATGATCTTATCGCTCGGGACGCATTTCATCCACTCGAAAATTCGGTTTTCGTCGCATATTATCGAGAGTTCGGAGAGTCCCACGCAAGGCAGTTTCGCGCTGAACCGCCCCTTGGAATCGGTGCGCGCGCGTACGGCGTGATAGGTGTCGGCATTATGCACGATGTTGCTTATCTTTATCTCCACGACGGCACCCGCCTTCGCGTCGGACAGGTATCCTTCGATCTCCACCGAATCGACGGAGAGCGGAATATCCCCGATCGGTCGGTTATCCTTTTTGGTGGCGGCCACGCGCGACGAGGCGCGCACGAGGGGCGTTCTGCCGAAAAGTCCTTTCTTCGCGCGGCACAGAGTGTCGGCCGCTTCGTCGAGCAGCAGAACGATCTTCCGCGCCTCGTCGCCGCGTTTCAGCGTTATATCGGCGCGCGAAGGCGTGACGGCCACCGATTCGTACTCCCAGAAGTTGCGGTCGGCGATGGCGAAGTCGTCGTAAAATCCGTACGTCCACTCACCCGTGCGGCGGTCGGTCCAGTTGCCCGCTACCCTCTCTATCGAATCGGATGCGGCGGTCGGCGGCGTATCGGGCGCGCAGCCCGCCGAGGCGAAGCAGCCGAGCGCGGCGAGGGTAATGTAAAACAGTTTCATCGTATTCGTCGTTCAAGGTTCGAGGACAAATATAATAAATTTATATCGCTCATAATGCCATATAAGACAATATTATGCTTTTTATGCGGGGGGGGGTGAAACCTATCGTCGCCGTTTGTGGGGCGAACCGCCGAAAAAGAGACTCGGAACGTCCGTCGACGGACGTTCCGAGTCGTTATCGGGGCGAGCGGTTGCCGCGCTATCCCAAATAAGATTTAAGCAACTTGCTGCGCGACGAGTGGCGCAAACGGCGGATCGCCTTCTCCTTGATCTGGCGCACGCGCTCGCGCGTAAGGTCGAACTTCTCGCCGATCTCTTCGAGGGTCATCTCCGAGCAGCCGATGCCGAAGAAATACTTTATGATATCGCGCTCGCGCTCGGTGAGGGTCTCCAGCGCGCGGTCAACCTCGGTCGACAGCGACTCGTTGATGAGGCCGCGGTCGGCGTTGGGCGAATCGGTGTTGACCAGCACGTCGAGCAGGCTGTTGTCCTCGCCGTCGGCGAAAGGCGCGTCCACCGAGATGTGGCGACCCGCCACGCGCAGCGTGTCCGACACCTTCTCTTTGGGGAGCGACAACTCGTTGGCCAGCTCCTCGGGCGACGGGGTGCGTTCGTGCTCCTGCTCGAAGCGTGCGAAAGCCTTGTTTATCTTGTTCAGCGAGCCCACTTGGTTCAGAGGCAGACGTACGATACGCGACTGCTCGGCCAGAGCTTGCAGAATCGACTGGCGGATCCACCATACGGCGTACGAGATGAATTTGAAACCTCGCGTCTCGTCGAATTTCTCGGCGGCCTTGATGAGGCCGAGATTGCCTTCGTTGATGAGGTCGGGCAGGCTGAGTCCTTGGTTCTGGTATTGTTTGGCTACCGACACCACGAAACGAAGATTGGCTTTCGTCAATTTGTCCAACGCCTCCTGATCGCCTTTGCGTATGCGCTGGGCCAATTCCACCTCTTCTTCTACCGTAATCAGATCCTCCTTGCCTATCTCTTGCAGATATTTGTCAAGCGATGCGCTCTCACGGTTGGTAATCGATTTAGTAATCTTTAACTGACGCATATTGTATGTGTTTTATAATTTCTTCAAAAGTTCGAATAGTGTTTCTTTGCCGATTCGCCGCTCGTATGTGAACTCGACCGTGATTATTACGCAATGCGAGGACGTTTTGTTTCACTCCGAGGACATTTTTCGCAAATTCATATACATTAATGTTTCGAATGACATCGTTGCAAAGTTCGAATCCGACGGCCGGCCCGCGGCCGCGATGCGACGATACATCGAGGTATATGCTCGCAAAATTCGACTCTATTCGAATCCCTCATATAACGTATCGCACGTGGGAAAAATTCTGCACCGACGGACTTTTTCTCGTATGTTACGAGTCTCCAGAGTCTTACGCATACAAATATCGCGCCTGAAAAGGGCCTGCCGACCGCCGCGCGCGGCAACGGAAAGGGGCTTCCCGCGATTTGTCGCTCGGAAGCCCCTTTCTCGTTGCCAATGCGTCCGTTTACGCTACCATGCGAAGAGCGGATACTCGGCCATCATGGCGTTCACGTCCTTGCGTGCGGCCGCTATGTTCTCCTCGTTCTCGGGGTCGCGCAATACGCGGTCGATCAACTCCACGATGCAATCCATCTTGTCCTCCTTCAGA
>Ga0073906_1005744_pt1 | contig 10835 bp, 9 predicted proteins | sample Inofromicrocosms_FD_65485 | JGI IMG/M metagenome (GOLD analysis project Ga0073906, IMG submission 65485) | Mouse cecum microbial communities from Vienna, Austria - Inoculum for glucosamine and mucus D2O microcosms | ecosystem: Host-associated > Mammals > Digestive system > Large intestine > Cecum... | reverse complement strand
CCAGCACCTTGCGGCCATTGCGGGTGGCCATACGCTTGCGGAAGCCGTGCTCCTTGGAGCGCTGACGCTTTTTGGGCTGATAGGTACGAAGCATGGGGGACACCTCCTCAGTTTAGATTTTAAGCCGGCTCTCCCGGCCCAACAACAGTCCCGCTGGGACTGCGGTCTGCGGTCACAGCCGTCCTGACCGAACGGCGCAGCAGAGGGCGGACAGCGCCTCTGCAGAAAGATACGTCCAACATTATAGCGGATGAAAACCGATTCTGTCAACCATGATTTTCAGTTTTTATGATTTTATGGCTGGGTCCCGCCTCAAAGCTCCCACATTTTGTAGTTCCCCTCCTCTTCGCACACAAGGCCAGCCCCATTCAGGCCATACATTTAAAATAAAAAATGTGGAAAAACCTTGCTGTCCCGTCTGTTTTTTGGTATAATGTAGGGTGTGGAAAATCACGTGATTTCGTGCCTTCTCCGCCCAGAGCGGGGAGGGCGCTTTGAATGAATAAAAAGGAGGAGCGCCATGAATCCCGCCGCGGAAGTTTGGGAAAAAGTTAAGACCCTCATGTCGGCGGAGATGACCGCCACCACGCTGAACACCTGGTTCGACGACGCCGAGGCCCTGGCTCTGGAGGAGAGCCGTCTGGTCTTATATAGTCCCACCAAATTCAAGCAGGAGATCATCACCGCCCGCTATCTTCCCCCCATCCAGAACGCCCTCCATGAGCTGTTTTCCGCCGACTTTCAGGTCACGGTGCTCAGCGAGGGGGAACGAAACAAGCTGGAGAAGCCCAGAATGGGCGGCTTCCTCCCCGGAACGGAGGAGTACACCTTTGACCGGTTCGTGGTGGGCTCCTCCAACAAATTCGCCCACGCCGCTGCCCGGAAGGTGGCGGAAAACCCGGGGCTGAGCTATAACCCCCTGTTCATCTACGGCGAGTCCGGCCTGGGTAAGACCCATCTGCTCTACGCCATCGCCCACACCATCCACACCGAGCACCCGGACTACCGGATCATCTACATCAAGGGGGACTCCTTCACCAACGAACTGATCGCCGCCATCCGGGAGGGCCGGAACCAGGAGTTTCGGGAAAAATACCGGGGAGCGGACGTCTTCCTTATGGACGACGTGCAGTTCATCGCCGGACGGGACTCCACCCAGGAGGAGATGTTCCACACCTTCAATACCCTGTACGAGCTGAAAAAGCAGATCGTTTTCACCTCCGACCGGCCGCCCAAGGAGATGCTTCGGCTGGAAGACCGGCTGAAAACCCGCTTTGAATGGGGACTCCTGGCGGATATCGTCCCTCCGGACTACGAGACCAGAACGGCCATCATCAAAAACAAGGCCATCCGCATGGGGATGGAGCTGCCCGACTACATCATCCAGCTCATCGCTGAGAACATCACCGCCAATGTGCGGCAGATTGAGGGAACCGTCAACAAGATTATGGCCTACCAGGACCTGAACGGGGACGCGGTGGATAAAAACACCGTCATCCGAGCGGTAAAGGATATTTTTAAGGAGAAATCCGACATCCTCCCCACCGCCGATGTGATCATCGAGGAGGTCTGCAAGTTCTACAACCTGGAGCCCTCCATCCTTCGGGGCCAGAGCCGCTCCAAGGACATCTCCCTTGCGCGGCAGATCGCCATGTACCAGATCCGCCGCATGACCAACCTCTCCCTGAAGGAGATCGGCAAAGAGTTCGGCAACCGGGACCACAGCACCGCCCTCAACGCCATCAACCGCATTGAGGACCTGGTCAAAAACGACCCGGAAAAGGCGGAGATCATCAAGGATATCACCACCAACATCAACAGCCGGTACGAGTAGAGCCGCCCCGGTTTTCCACCGTTCTTTGTGGAATGTGAGTGGAGAACAGTGGAAAAACAGCGGACCTGTGGAAAACCCCTCCCCGTTCTCCACACCCCCTGTTGAGGCGCTTTCCTTACAGCCTCAAGGCATTCGGGACTCTTTCCACAAATTTTTCGCCTGCTGTCTACTATTACGAACTATAAATCCTCTCCTTCTATTCCGGAAGAGAGAAAACGAAATCGGAGGGACCGTTTATGAAATTCTCCTGTGAAAAGGCACTTCTGTCCAGCGCCATATCTACCACCTCCCGGGCGGTGGCTGCCAAGAGCTCCATCCCCGCCATGGAGGGCATCCTGATCGAAGCCGGCGAGACCCTGCGCCTCACCGGCTACAACCTGGAGACCGGCATCCAGGCCAGCGTTCCCGCAGAGGTTACGGAGCCCGGCTCCCTGGTGCTGTCCGCCCGGCTGTTTGGCGAGATCATCCGCAAAATGCCGGACGACGTGGTGGTCGTTACCTCCCAGAACTACACTGTCAATATCACATGCGGCCTGGCCAAGTACGACATCCTGGGCACCGACCCGGAGGAGTTCCCCGAGCTGCCCTCGGTGGACCAGCAGAACGCACTGACTGTTGCCCAGCCCGTCCTGCGGTCCATGATCAGCCAGACGCTGTTTGCCGTCAGCGACAACGAGAGCCGTCCGGTCCATACCGGTTCCCTCTTTGAGGTGGAGGGGAACGGGCTGACCATTGTATCCGTGGACGGCTACCGCCTGGCCCTGCGCCACGAGGAGCTGGAGGAAAAAAAGGGTGCGGACACCTTTTCCTTTGTCGTCCCCGGCTCCGCCCTCAGCGAGGTGGAAAAGATCTGCTCCGGGGAGGACGCGGTCACCATCATCCAGGGAGAGCGGCATATCCTGTTCCAGACGGGCGACACCGTACTGGTCTGCCGCCGGCTGGAGGGGGACTTTTTGGCCTACCGCAACGCCATTCCCCGGAACAACCCCATCAAAATCGAGGTGGACGCCCGCACCCTGCTGTCCTCCATCGACCGCGTATCCCTGATCATCAGTGAGAAGCTGAAGTCCCCCCTGCGCTGCATGTTCGGGGACGGAGCGGTGGACATCACCACCAAAACCGCCATCGGAGAGGCCGCCGACCGGTGCCCCACCGGCGGAGACGGCGGCGGGCTGGAGATCGGCTTCAACAACAAGTACCTGATGGACGCCCTGAAGGCCGCCCCCGCCGGCAGGCTGCGTATGGAATTTACCTCCGGAGTGGCCCCCTGCGTCATCCTGCCCGCCGAGGGAGAGGAAAACTTTGTCTATATGGTTCTGCCCGTGCGGCTGAAGGCAAATTAACGGAGGTTTCACGTGGAACAGCAAAAACAGACCCCCAACTGGATGAAGTATCCCTCCCTGCTTCAACTTTACCAGCAGGTCCGGGAGGCGGAAGTGGAATTGGAACCCGACCCGGAATTTTTGAAGGACCCGAAGCTGGGCCGGTATGAGGAATATCAGCTGAAAGACCTGGAGATTCCCCAGAATATCAAGAATTTTCTCATGGAGGTGGGCCTGCCGGACCAATTTTTAGACTTCCGCAGTCCGGAAGAGGAAACAGAGTACAAAAAGGACGTTTATGCAGGAGTCATATTCTGGGTCAGCTGTTTGAGGATTGAAACAGTCAAACGGAAACAGTATCTGGTGATTGGGGAGTCCCGCGGTTTGAGCCGCACCTGCACCACGACCAACTTTGGCAAGCCGGACCAAACCGACAAGTGGAACAAGCTGGAGGAATTGGTGCCGGTGATTGTGGAACTGAAAACCGGAAGCGTCTGGAGATGGATGCACTACTCGGATGAGGATATGCTTACGTTTGTAAACAGCAGCCTGGAACAGTATCTGCTGTCTATGGCCTACTGGCAGGCGTTTTACCTGGAGTTTGCGGCAAAGGTGACCAATTATCTGAAACGAAACCCCGAGAAAACAGAATTGGACTACATTTTCAGAAATGACAAGCGGCTTTACCGTTCGTTCCGCAGCTGCCTCATGGCATTGGACCCGGCTGCGCTGAGAAAGAGAATGACCTATTGGAAGTTTATGTGCGATTTGTCTTTGTACTAAGGAAGGTAATTATTACTATATGGAATCACATGAGATCAAGATACACACCGAATATATCAAACTTCAGGACCTGCTGAAGTTTGCCGGGGCGGTGGAGACGGGCGGAGACGCCAAGCTTATCATCCAGGAGGGCCGGGTAACCGTCAACGGGGAGCCCTGCGCCATGCGGGGGAAGAAGCTGCGTCCTGGGGATAGAGCGGTGATCGACGGCGAGACGGAGCTTGTAGTCACATGCTTGTAAAAAGGCTGGAGCTGGACTTTTTCCGCAACTACCCCCATCTGGAGGCGGAGTTCGACCCCCGGGTGAACCTGATCTACGGCGACAACGCCCAGGGCAAGACCAACCTGCTGGAGGCGGTGGCCTATCTGTCCGCCGCCCGGTCCCACCGGGCCCGGTACGACCGGGAGATGATTATGCTGGACGTGGACTCCGCCTTCATCAAGGGAGAGGTTTTCAGCCGGGACCGGGATTTTTCCCTGGAAGCCAAGCTGTTCCGGGGCCGGGGACGGCAGCTGTACTCCAACGGAGTCAAGCTGAAGACCGCCGGGGAGCTGGCCGGGATCCTGAACACAGTGTTGTTCTGCCCGGAGGACCTGTCCCTGATTAAGGCGGGGGCGGCGGAGCGGCGGAAATTCCTGGATGGAGCCATCTGCCAGCTGCGGCCCCGGTACGCCCAGGCTCTGGGGGAGTACAACCGGCTCTACGACCACAAGACCCGCATCCTCCGGGACTGGCCGGACAACCCCTCCCTGCTCCAGACCTTGGACGACTTCAATCTCCGCATGGCCCAGACCGGGGCCATTGTGATCCACTACCGGGCCCACTTTATCAAGCGGCTGCGGGAGCACGCACCCGCCATCCATGCCGACTTCTCCGGGGGCCGGGAGGGGTTGGAGCTGGGCTATGAGACGGTGTCTACGATCACCGATCCCCAGCGTCCGCCCAAGGACCTGCTTCCCCAGCTGCTGGACCATCAGGAGAGCCACCGTCAGGCGGAGATCGATTCCAGACAGTGCCTGTCCGGGCCCCACAAGGATGATCTGGCGGTTGTCGTCGGGGGACAGTCCGCAAAAACTTACGCCTCCCAGGGCCAGACCCGTACGGCGGCCCTCTCCCTGAAGCTGGCCCAGCGGGAGATTTGCCAGGAGGAGACCGGCGAATGGCCCGTCCTCCTGCTGGACGACGTGCTCTCCGAGCTGGACGCCAAGCGGCAGTCCTTCGTCCTCAACCGTATCCGGGGGGGACAGGTATTCATCACCTGCTGCGAGGAGGAGAAGCTGGAGGGCCTGGAGGGCGGAAAAGCCTTTCATATCCGGGAAGGAAAGCTGGTGTAGAAAAATGTACCTGCATTTAGGCCAGTCCTTTATGCTCCCCGACCGGGATATTTTGGGCGTCTTCGACCTGGATAACGCCAGCTGGGCCTATAAGACGCGAGAATTTCTGGAGCGTGCGGAGGCGGAAGGCCGGACCATCTGGCTTACCAGCGACCTCCCCCGGTCCTTCATCCTGGCGGACAGCCGGTGGGGAGAGCCGGTGGTCTATATGTCCCCCCTCTCCTCCGCCACCCTGGCAAGCAGGGCGGAACGGGGCGGCTTAGAGTAGAAACAAGCGACGAAAAGCGTAGCAAATACCACCTTCCTTTGCGAAGGGAGGCTTTAGGAACAAGGAGGTTGCAATATGGAATCCATCGAATATCTGTGGAAGGACCGCAAGCGCCGCCTGGGGCTGCCCCTCTCCTTCACCCGGTACCGCCTCAGTGAGGACCGGCTGTTCTGCGAGACGGGCTTTTTCAATCTGAAATCCGACGAAGTCCTGCTGTACCGGGTGCGGGACCTTCAGCTGACCATGTCCCTGGGCCAGCGCATATTCGGGGTGGGGACAGTGTCTGTGGTGTCCTCGGACAAGAGTATCCCCCACCTGGACCTGAAACATGTAAAGCGCCCCCGGGAGGTGAAGGAGCTGATCCACAAGCATGTGGAGGAGGCCAAGGACAAGCACCGCATGCGAGCGACCGAGCTGGTGGGCGGCGGCGAAGATGACGGCTCCTATGACCCGGACGACGATCTGAACGAATAACTGCTTGCGGAGAAGAGATCAGGAGAACACATCGCGGAGGTAAACTATGTCTGAAGAATTGAACCAGCGGAACGAACTGAGCACCACCCAGACCAACCATGAGTACGGCGGGTCGGAGATCCAGGTCCTGGAGGGCCTGGAGGCGGTGCGCAAGCGCCCGGGCATGTATATCGGCTCCACCTCGGAGTCCGGCCTGCACCACCTGGTGTATGAGATCGTGGACAACTCCATCGACGAGGCCCTGGCCGGCCACTGCACCGATATCACCGTGACCATCAATCCGGGCAACACCATCACCGTCACCGACAACGGCCGGGGCATCCCCGTGGACATCCAGCCCCAGACGGGAAAACCAGCCCTGGAGGTAGTCTTCACCATCCTCCACGCCGGCGGCAAGTTCGGCGGCGGCGGGTACAAGGTGTCCGGCGGACTGCATGGCGTGGGCGCGTCCGTGGTCAACGCCCTGTCCGAGTGGCTGGAGGTCCAGGTCCACAAGAACGGGGAAATTTATGAGATGAAGTTTTCCCGGGGCAAGATCACCCAGGAGATGAAGGTGGTGGGCAAAACTGACCATACCGGCACTACGGTCACCTTCAAACCTGACCCGGAAATGTTCGATACGCTGGAATACAGCTACGACACCCTCCACACCCGCATGCGGGAGGAGGCCTTCCTCAATGCCGGCCTGCGCATTCAGACGGTAGACCTCCGCCCCGGTATGGAGCAGGAGGACGACATGTGCTACGAGGGCGGCATCAAGGAATTTGTTGCCTTCATCAATCAGAACAAGGAGCCTCTCCATCCCGATGTGATCTATATGTCTGGCGCCCGTGAGGACTCCATGGCTGAGATCGCCATGCAGTACAACGACGGCTATAACGAAATTATGGTGTCCTTTGCCAACAATGTGCACACCGCCGAGGGCGGCATGCACGAGGAGGGCTTCAAGCGGGCGCTGACCAACGTGCTTAACGCCTACGGCAAAAGGATCAAGGTGCTCAAGGAGGAGGAAAAGGTCTCCGGCGACGACTGCCGGGAGGGCCTGACGGTGGTTATTTCCGTCAAGCTCACCGAGGCCCAGTTTGAGGGCCAGACCAAGGCCAAGCTGGGCAACAGCGAAATGCGCACCTTGGTAAACAACGTGGTCAGCGAGAAGCTGGAAATTTTCCTGGAGGAAAATCCCGGCGTGGGCAAGGCCATTTTGGAAAAAGCCCTCATGGCCAGCCGGGCCAGGGAGGCCGCCCGGAAAGCCCGAGAGTCCGTCCGCCGCAAGACGGTGCTGGAATCGGGCCAGATGCCAGACAAACTCCAGGACTGCAACGAGCGGGACCCCGCCCTGTGCGAGCTGTATATCGTCGAGGGCGATTCCGCCGCCGGCTCCGCCATCCAGGGGCGGGACAGCCGGTTCCAGGCCATTCTGGCCATGTGGGGCAAAATGCTCAACGTGGAAAAGGCCCGAGCGGACAAAATCTACGGCAACGACAAGCTCTATCCTCTGGTGCTGGGCCTGGGCGCGGGCATCGGTGAGGAGTTCAACATTGACAAGCTGCGCTATCATAAGATCATCATCATGGCCGATGCCGACGTGGACGGCGCCCACATCCGCACCCTGCTGCTCACCTTCTTCTTCCGGTATATGCGTCCGCTCATTGAACGGGGCTATGTCTACTCCGCCGTGCCGCCGCTGTATAAGCTGACCCGGGGTAAACAGCAGCGGGTGGCCTACTCCGACCCGGAGCGGGACGCCATCTCTGCCGAGATGCGGGGAGACAACTCCAATGTGAAGGTGGAGATCAACCGCTTTAAGGGCCTGGGCGAGATGGACCCCCACGAGCTGTGGGAGACCACCATGGACCCGGAGCGCCGTACCCTGCGCCGCATCACCCTGGACGATGCTGTAGCCGCCGATCAGATCTTCACCGTCCTCATGGGCGAGGAGGTGGAGCCCCGGAAGGACTGGATCGTAAAAAATGCCCAGTATGTGGACAATCTGGACTTTTAAGGAGATTTTGCCATGGAAGAGATCATCAAAAAAGGTCCTGTTCCGGCAATGCCGGAGGATATTTGGGTCCATTACGCAAATCAGGAGTTCAACACCGGTGAGGATACAGAGATCAAGGACCTTTCCGAAGCTGGTGTGCAGGATTTGGTGGAAAAGGTCCGAAATGGGACTTACCAGAGCCTGTATCTTACCCCCAACGAGGATGGGGAGATTGAGGAGGGTTTCCTTCAGTTGGAGAGCGCCGAAGGCGGCGGGCGGATCTTTTTGCAGATTGCCAACGATGAGGAGCACACGGCCTGGTCCTGCTTCGACCCAGAGTATCTGGATTCCGACGAAGAATCTCCCATAGAATGCAGCGACGGACAGTCTGAGATCCCCATGAAAACCACCATGAGGGACCGGGAGCTGGCGGCGAAGTGTGTGGAGTGGTATATCCATACAGGAGAGTCCTACCCAGGGATGGACTGGCTGAAGCTGACCTGGTAACGGGAGGAAATGAGGTAAAATATGGCACACAACCGAGATTATAAACCGGAGGACATCGCGTTCCCCAACCAGGCGATCACCGAATCCGAGCTGGTCGGGGAGATGGAAAAGAGCTATATTGAATACGCCATGTCGGTCATCGTGGGCCGGGCCCTGCCCGACGTGCGGGACGGCCTGAAGCCGGTCCACCGCCGCATTTTGTATACCATGTACGAAAGCGGATTGACCAGCGATAAGCCCTTCAAAAAGTCGGCCACCTGCGTGGGTGACGTTTTGGGTAAATATCACCCCCATGGCGACTCCAGCGTTTACGATGCCATGGTCCGTCTGGCCCAGAGCTTCTCCATGCGCTACATGCTGGTGGACGGCCACGGCAACTTTGGCTCGGTGGACGGCGATCCCCCGGCGGCCTACCGTTATACCGAGGCCCGCATGTCCAAGCTGTCCAACGAAATGCTGCGGGACATCGACAAGGACACCGTGGACTGGGACCCCAACTTTGACGAGAGCCGGCAGGAGCCCCGAGTGCTCCCCTCCCGGTTCCCCAACCTGCTGGTCAACGGCTCCAGCGGCATCGCCGTGGGCATGGCCACCAACATCCCGCCCCACAATCTGAAGGAGGTCATCAACGCTACCATCTGCGTGCTGGACAATCCGGAGGCCGATCTGTCCGACCTGATGGAGCACATCAAGGGCCCGGACTTCCCCACCCGGGGCATCATTATGGGCCGGTCGGGCATCCGGGCGGCCTACGCCACCGGCCGGGGCAAGATGGTCCTGCGGGCCCGAACGGAGTTCGAGGAGTTTGGAAAGGACCGTATCCGCATCATTGTCAACGAGCTTCCCTACCAGGTTAACAAGAGGCAGATGATCAAAAACATCGCTGACCAGGTGAAGGACAAGCGGCTGGAGGGCATCTCCGACCTGCGGGACGAGACGGACCGCAACGGCATGCGCATCGTCATTGAGCTGAAAAAGGACGCCAACGCCCAGGTGGTGCTGAACAAGCTCTTCAAGCAGACGGCCATGCAGACCAATTTTTCCGTCATCATGCTGGCTCTGGTGGAGGTCAACGGTAAGCTCCAGCCCCGGGTGCTGTCCCTGCGCGGTGTGCTGGACGAGTATATCGCCTTCCAGGAGCAGGTTATCATCCGCCGCACCAGATACGACCTGAAAAAGGCCCAGGAACGGGCCCACATTTTGGAGGGCCTGCTCATCGCCCAGGACAACATCGACGAGGTCATCCACATCCTCCGCACCAGCTACAGCAACGGCAAGGAGCGGCTGATGGAGCGCTTCCAGCTGGACGAACCCCAGGCCCAGGCCATCTGCGACATGCGGCTGATCTCCCTCCAGGGGCTGAACCGGGAAAAGCTGGAGGCGGAGTATGAGGAGTTGGAGAAGAAGATCGCCTACTTCAACCAGCTGCTGGCCAGCAAGGAGATGCTTCGGGGGGTGCTGAAGGAGGAGCTCATCGCCATCCGGGACAAATATGGCGACGACCGGGTCACCGAGATCCAGGACGTGGAGGACGAGATCGACATCGAGGACCTGATCGCGGAGGAGCAGTGCGTCTTCACCCTCACCCAGGCGGGTTATATCAAGCGCACCCCGGTGAGCGAGTACGCCGCCCAGTCCAAGGGCGGCATGGGCAAGAAGGGGATCACCACCCGGGAGGAGGACTATGTGGTGGACGTGTTCACCGCCTCCACCCACGACTATATCCTCTTCTTCACCGACACCGGCAAGGTCTACCGGAAGAAGGGCTACCAGATTCCTGAGAGCGGCAAGACCGCCAAGGGCACCAACATTGTCAACATCCTCCAGGTGGAGCAGGGAGAGCGCATCCAGACCATGCTCCACTTCCGGGAGACCAGCGGCAAGGAGCTGTTCCTGTTCATGGTCACCCGCCAGGGCACCGTGAAACGTCTGCCGGTGCAGGCCCTGAAGAACCTGCGCAACAACGGCATCCGTGCCCTGCGCCTGGACGAGGGAGACGAGCTGGTCTCCGTCCGGGAGACCGACGGGACTATGCGGATCCTCATCGCCACCCACGACGGCATGGCGGTCTGCTTCGACGAGAACGACGTGCGGCCCATGGGCCGGGACGCGGTGGGCGTCCGGGGCATCCGCCTGCGGGAGGGCGACTATGTGGTGGGCGCCGCCCGGGCCGCGGAGGGGAAAACAGTGCTGTCCATCACCGAAAAGGGCTTTGGCAAGCGCACCCCCGTGGAGGAGTACCGCATCACCAACCGGGGCGGCATGGGCATCAAGAACTATATGGTCACCGAGAAGACCGGTCCCATCGTAGGGGTCAAGGTGGTGGACGGC
>Ga0073906_1005738_pt1 | contig 10862 bp, 9 predicted proteins | sample Inofromicrocosms_FD_65485 | JGI IMG/M metagenome (GOLD analysis project Ga0073906, IMG submission 65485) | Mouse cecum microbial communities from Vienna, Austria - Inoculum for glucosamine and mucus D2O microcosms | ecosystem: Host-associated > Mammals > Digestive system > Large intestine > Cecum... | reverse complement strand
CGGTCCCCCTCCCCTTTCAGGGGAGGCTTTCCAAAGGAGAAGGAAAAAAGGCTCCCCTGAAAGGGGAGCTGGCACGCGAAGCGTGACTGAGGGGTCCCCTTTCCCGCATATTTCATCGTTTGTGCGTATATTCTCAAGAATAGCTGTGATAACAGAATTTCGCAGTTTTGCACCTCAAAACGGGGCTGCCGGCAATCCACCGGCAGCCCCATTCCGGACTTTGTCCGTTACCCGCCAAAGGGCGTCAGGTTTTTCACCGCGTCCGCCGGCAGGATCACCTGGTCGCCATGATCGATGTCCACCAGGGTATAGCGGTCGTTGCCCATGCCCAGCTCCTTCATGTAGGACAGCTGCCGCAGTCCGCGGCGGGACTCCATCCGCTCCACCAGCGCGTGGCGCTCCTCCTCCGTCATGGCATAGATGATGTCCACGCAGGCCTGGTCCAGGGCCAGGATGTCCAGGGACGCGCAGATGCCCACGTTGGGCGTCACCACCGGCTCCGCGTAGATCCCCTCGCAGTCGCAGGACACCGACATATTGCGCATGACGTTGATATAGGCGATCTTCCGCCCGAAGTGGTCCGCCACCGCTTTCGTGGACTCCGTCATGCGCTCCATGAACTCCTCGTCGCTGATGTCCCATTGGTCGCTCTGGCCGGGCGTGGTGTGGATCATGGCCTTGCCGGTCTTCCCGTCCGCGCAGCCGATGCCGATGTTCTTGTTGGAGCCGCCGAAGCCGCCCTTCACGTGGCCCTTGAAATGGGTGAGGGCCAGCAGGGAGTCGTAGTCTGTCAGCGTCCTGCCCATGGACATCTCTGTGAACCATTTCCCCCCGGCCACCGGGAGGAGGACAGTCCCCTCCGCGTCCATAATATCCACCGGGGCAAAGGTCCAGCCGTTGACGCGCAGGGTTTCCCGGTGCTTTTCCGTGGTGTCCCGGTCCCCGGCATAGTAGGAATTGGTCTCAATAATGGTCCCGTTGGGCAGCCGGTCCGCCATAAGGGCCTGGACCCAGTCCCTGGGGATGATGTTGGGGCCGTTCTTCTCCCCGGTGTGGAGCTTCACGGCCACCCTGCCCTCCAGGGCGCTCTGGATGCGCCCGCAGATGTTTACCAGGCCAGCCGCAGACAAATCGCGGGTAAAGTATACCGCCGACTCTCCGCCGGTGCGCTGTTCATAGGGGATATAGTGGTCCCCGCCTGTGCCGGGAACTGCCTTCTGTGCCGCCATTTGCGATACCTCTCTTTCCTGTTCATATACATGTGGGTGATGAAAGTCTCTTGGCACATTATAATACTTGGAGTCCACTTCAGGTCAAGAGGAAAATGCGGAATTTTCCGCCCGGCGATTTTTCGCCCCGCGAACTATCCCTTCCGTTTCGCCAAACAAGGGCTGGGATGTATGCTGAATTTTTGCCTATTTTTTTTATGCGCCGGGGTTGTTCTTTCCCCTGAAATATGATATAACTTGTATGCCGTCCGCGGACACTGGACTTTCAGGACGGTTGGAGGTGGCGTATTGCTATGGCAAAAGAAAGTAAGGGTTACCAAATCGATATGCTCCACGGCCCGCTGGCCGGAAAGCTGCTCCTGTTTGCTGTGCCCCTGATGCTGTCCAGCCTGCTGCAGCTGCTCTTCAACGCGGCCGACATTGTGGTGGTGGGCCGGTATGTGGGCAAGCAGGCCCTGGCGGCAGTGGGCTCCAACACCGCCCTGATCAACCTGCTGGTCAACCTGTTCGTGGGCTTCTCCGTGGGCGCAAACGTCATCGTGGCTCGGGATATGGGGGCCGGCCAGGAGGAGGACGTGCGCCGGAGCGTGCGCACCGCCCTGACGGTGGCCCTGCTCAGCGGCCTGTTCCTGGCTGTTGTGGGCGTCTCTCTGGCCCGCACGCTGCTGGTGCTGACGTCGTCCCCGGAGGACGTCATTGACCTGGCGACCCTCTATCTGCGCATCTACTTCTGCGGCATGCCCGCCAACATGTTCTATAACTTCGGCGCCGCCATTCTGCGGGCCCAGGGGGACACCCGCCGGCCCCTGTATTTCCTGACCACCGCCGGCGTGGTGAATGTGGGCCTGAATTTGGTTTTTGTCATCGGCCTGCAGATGAGCGTGGCGGGCGTTGCCCTGGCCACCATCATCTCCCAGTACATCTCCGCCACACTGATTTTTATATGCCTGCGCCGGGAGCAGGGTCCCCTGCACTTTGACCGCCACTGCCTCCAGCTGGACAAGCGGACCATCAAGCGCGTGCTGCAGGTGGGGCTCCCGGCGGGCTTTCAGGGGCTGGTGTTCTCCCTGTCCAACGTGGTGATCCAGTCCGCCATCAACTCCTTTGCCTCCACGGTGGTGGCCGGGTCCACGGCCTCCGCCAATATTGAGGGCTTTGTGTATGCGGCCATGAACGCATTCTATCAGTCCACGCTGACCTTTGTCAGCCAGAATTACGGCGCGGGCCAGTGCCGGCGGGTGGACCGGGTCCTGGGGCTGTGCCTGCTCTACGTGTCGGCCACGGGCCTGATCCTGGGCCTGCTGGTGGCCTCCTGCGGCCATACGCTGGCCGGGATCTATGCCCCCGGCGACGAGGCGGTCATCGGGTATGCCGTGGAGCGCATGTGGTATGTGTGCAGCCCCTATTTCCTCTGCGGCGTCATGGAGGTCTTTGTGGGCGCTCTGCGGGGGATCGGCTATTCGGTGATCCCCATGGTGGTGTCTATGGTGGGCGCCTGCGGCCTGCGCCTGGTGTGGATTGCCACGGTGTTCCAGATGTATCCGGCCCCTTCTGTCCTGTATGTGTCCTACCCGGTCAGCTGGGTCGTAACGGCGGCGGTGCATATGACGTTTTTCCTGATCGTGCGCAGGCACGCCTACGCGAAGGTGGCGGGCATCCACGGCATCGACAGCCAGCCCGCCGCAGAGTCGTAAGGGGCCGGAGGGAAGACGGCAGGAGATTTTCCGGCAAGTTTGATTTTGTTGGAAATTTATGTATACTTTTCCCCGCAGCCGTGGTATACTATAGCAAACGGCAAAATTCCAGACAAAGTGGTGGAAGGCCCTCTCCGTCAGCCTGCGGCTGACAGCTCCCCCAAAGAGGGAGGCGGCGCGGCGTCAGCTGTGGCGGAGAGGGCGTCCTGCCGGCAACTTGGAAGATTGCGTGATAAGATTTTCTCTTGAATTTTTACAGGCGGCTGCGGGCATGCCTGTTTAAATAAGATCGTGACCGGCGCTGCGTGCGGCCTGTCACACCCAATAAAGCGTTTTCAGCTGCACAGCGGGCAGAGGCCGAACGCCCCTCCCGCCGGTTTGCGTTGCGCTTTTGTACATGATTTCTAATGAGTAAAAGGAGTGCAATAATTTGGCAGAAAAAATGAAAATTATCCCTCTTGGCGGTTTGAATGAGATTGGAAAGAACATGACCGTCTATGAGCACGGCGGCGAGATCATCGTGGTGGACTGCGGTATGGGCTTCCCGGACGGGGACATGTACGGCATTGACCTGGTCATCCCCGATGTGACGTACCTGGTCAAGAACCGGGCCCGCATCCGGGGCCTGTTCATTACCCACGGGCACGAGGACCATATCGGCGCGATCCCGTACATTCTCCGTCAGGTCAATATGCCGGTGTACTGCACCCGCCTGACGGCGGGCCTGATTAAGCTGAAGCTGGAGGAGCACGGCCTGCTCAAGCAGACGAAGCTGGTGACCGTGGAGGCGGGGGAGATGATCCGGGTGGGGAAATTCTACGTGGAGTTCATCCACGTCAACCACTCCATCGCCGACTCGGTGGCCTTCGCCATCCACACCAGCATGGGCGTGATCGTCCACACCGGCGACTTCAAGATCGACTCCACCCCCATTGACGGCGACGTCATCGACTTGGGCCGCTTCGGCGAGCTGGGCCGGGAGGGGGTGCTGGCGCTGCTGGCGGACTCCACCAACGTGGAGCGGCCCGGATACACCATGAGTGAGAAGATCGTGGGCAAGACCTTTGACCGGCTGTTCACCGGCTGCAAGGAGCGGATCATCGTCACCACCTTCGCCTCCAACGTCCACCGGATCCAACAGGTCATCGATGCCGCCGCCGCCTGCGGGCGGAAGGTGGCAGTGTCCGGCCGGAGCATGGAGAACATTATGCGGGTGTCCACGGAGCTGGGCTACATGCACCCGCCGAAAAACACGGTGATGGATTTAAATAAGCTGAAATCCATGCCCCTGGATAAGCAGGTGATCGTGACCACCGGCAGCCAGGGCGAGGAGATGAGCGCCCTGTACCGCATGGCCTTCTCCCAGCACCGGCAGATCGACGTGGGCCCCGGCGACCGGGTGATCATCTCCGCCAGCGCCATTCCGGGCAACGAGAAGACCATCGGGCGGGTGATCAACGAGCTGTTCCGCAAGGAGGTGGACGTGATCTATGACCGGTCCGACCCCCTCCACGTCTCCGGCCACGCCTGTCAGGAGGAGCTGAAGATCATCCACGCCCTGACCCGCCCCCGGTTCTTCATCCCCCTCCACGGGGAGCAGAAGATGCTGCGGCGGCACATCAACCTGGCGCTGGAGATGGGGATGGACCGGCGGAACATCGTGCTGCCGGATATCGGCAACGTCATCGAGCTGACCACCAAGACCATCAAGATCGCGGAGACGCCGGTCCCCTCCGGCTCCGTGCTGGTGGACGGCAGCGGCGTAGGCGACGTAGGCGCGGTGGTGCTGCGGGACCGGAAGATCCTGGCGGAGGACGGCATGGTGGTGGTCATCATGAACCTCCAGAACGGGCAGCTGCACAGCGAGCCGGAGATCATCACCCGGGGTTTCATCTACGTCAAGGAGTCCGAGGATCTGATGCGGGAGCTGAAGGATGTGGCGGGCAGCGCCGCCCTCTCGGCCATCGGCAAGACCGGTCGGGATATGGGCGAGCTGCGCAGTGCCGTGAAGTCCGCGGTCAGCGGCTACCTCTTCAAGCACACCAAGCGCAGTCCTATGGTCATTCCCGTTGTGAACAGGATATAAAACGTTCCCCCTGGACGCAGAGTCCAGGGGGAATTTCTTGTGTTACAATTCTTTTTCGTTTACAGCTGCGCCAGCACTTCCAGCAAGAACGCCCACGTCCTCTGCATGGACGCAATGGACATCCTCTCCCGTGCGCTGTGGATATCCACCAGGTCGGGGCCGATGGATACCGCGTCCAGACCGGGCATCTTCTCCGACAGCAATCCGCACTCCAGCCCCGCGTGGATGGTCTCCACCACCGGCGCTCTGCCGTACTGCTTTTCAAACACGCGGACCATGACATCCCGCAGGGGGGAGTCCTTCCGGTACTCCCAGGCGGGGTACTCCCCGTGCTGGCCGTAGTCCGCGCCGTTGGCCTGGGCCAGGGCGCGCAGGTCGTCGAAGAGCTTCGCCTTCTCCGCGCCGGAGGAGCTGCGCACGCAGAACGCGGAGCGCAGCGCGCCGTCCTCCAGCCGCACCACGCCCATATTCAGGGACGTGCGCACCTGGCCGGGCAGGTCCGGTTCCATGGACTGGATGCCGTTGGGGGCGTCCAGCAGCAGCCGCAGAACGGCGCGGGTATCCTCCTCAGAGAGGGCCTCTATCGGGTCACTTCCGTCTGCCCAGGCCAGCTGCAGGGAAAACCGGTCGTCCTGGGGATACTCTGCCCTGGCCCGCTCCAGCCATGCATCGGCGGCAGTCTGTGCGCTCTCCGCCGCGCTGTCCGCCATCACGACCCTGGCCTCCGCCTGCACGGGGATGGCGTTGTCCTGCTCCCCGCCCCGGAAGGCAATCAGCCGGATGCCGGGCAGCCGGGCCAGGCATTCCACCAGCAATTTGTTGGCATTGGCGCGGCCCTTGTTGATGTCCACGCCGGAGTGTCCGCCCTGCAGGCCCGTCACAGTCAGGGTGCAGACCTTACCGGTGGCCGGGGCGGTGGGAAACGTCTTCCGGATATCGGACCGGGCCCCGCCGGCGCACCCAGCGGTAAAGACGCCCTCCACCTCGGAGTCGATGTTGATGAGCCGGCGGCTGCGCAGGTCGGCGGCATCCACCTCGTTGGCGCCGGTCATGCCGGTCTCCTCGTCGATAGTCAGCAGCACCTCCAGCGGCGGATGGGGGAGCGTATCATCGTCCAGCACCGCCAGGGCCATGGCCACCGCCGCGCCGTCGTCGCCGCCCAGGGTGGTGCCGCGGGCCTTGATCCAATCGCCGTCGATATACAGCTCCAGGGGGTCGGCCAGGAAGTCGTGGCTGACGCCGCTGTCCTTGACGCACACCATGTCCAGGTGGCCCTGGAGCATCACCGGCGGATGGTCCTCATAGCCCGGCGACGCATCCTTCCAGATGACCACGTTGCCCACCGCGTCCTGCCGGTGCCGCAGGCCCCTCTGCCGGGCAAAGTCCGCCGCCCAGGCGCTGGCGGCGGCGGTGTTGCCGGAGCCGTGGGGGATGGCGCACAGCTGCTCAAAAAAAGTGAATACCGCCTTCGGCTCCAAACCGGCCAATACGTTCTTCTCCATCGCTTGTACCTCGTCTTTCCTGTATTTTCTGCTGTTACAGCAGCATAACGCCCGCTTTTTCGCAGGCCGCTATGGTCTCCTGGTCCCACAGGCTCACCTGCACCTCGCCGATGTGGCAGCAGCCGATCATCAGCATGCACAGCCGGCTCTGGCCGATGCCGCCGCCCATGGTCAGGGGCAGATCATTATTCAGCAGCATTTTATGGAAGGGCAGCTCCCGCCGGTCCTCGCAGCCCGCCAGGGTCAGCTGCCGGTCCAGGCTCTCCGCGTCCACCCGGATGCCCATGGAGGAGATCTCAAAGGCCCGGCCCAGCACGTCGTTCCACATGAGGATGTCGCCGTTGAGCTCCCAGTCGTCGTAGTCCGGGGCGCGGCCGTCGTGGCGGCCGCCGCTTCTGAGCGTCTTGCCGATCTGCATGAGAAACACCGTCTTGTGGGTGCGCATGAAGGCGGTCTCCCGCTCGCCGGGGGTCAGCTCGGGGTAGAGGTCCTCCAGCTCCTGGGTGGTGATGAAGGTGACGTCCCGCTCCAGCTTCCCGTTCAGCTGGGGGAAGGCCCGGCGCAGAGCGTCGCAGGTGTCGCAGACCGCCCCCACAATGGAGCGGACGGTATACTTGAGAAATTCCGTGTTCCGGTCCTCCCGGTTGATGACCTTTTCCCAGTCCCACTGGTCCACGTAGACGGAGTGGAGATTGTCCAGCTGCTCGTCCCGGCGGATGGCGTTCATGTCCGTATACAGGCCGTTGCCGGGGTAAAAGCCGTAGCGCTTGAGGGCCAGACGCTTCCATTTTGCCAGGGAGTGGACCACCTCGCCGGCGGCCCCGGCCACGGCGGGGATGTCGAAGGATACCGGGCGCTCCACGCCGTTGAGGTTGTCGTTCAGACCGGAGTTTCTGTCCACAAACAGGGGGGCGGAGACCCGGCGGAGATTGAGGGCGAACTTCAGGTTCTCCTGAAAGCTGCTCTTGACGAACTCAATGGCCCGCTGCATGTCGTAGCCGGTCAGGGGCGTGCGGTAGCCCTGGGGAATATAACAGGTGTTCATTCTTTTGCCTCCTCGTATTTTCAGCAGATACATCATACACCATTTCCCCGGAAATTGCACGAAAAATTTCCAGGCGGAGGATAAAAAATTCCCCCGCCTGGACCGGCGGGGGAATCCTTTGGACCACATCAGCTTCTCGGCAGTACCTTCTGGTAGATTTTGCGGACATGCCAGCCAACCGTCTCGCTCACCTCCCTGGAGGCCACCAGTTTGTCGGCCAGGGTCAGCACCCAGCCCTCGGAATTCCGGGGCAGGGGGGCCAGGGGGAACATGTGGCTGGTAATCGCCGCGCGCTGCCGGTCGTCCAGGCCGAAAATCCGGTTGGCGCGGTGGGCGGCGTGGGCGCCGTGAATAAAGGCGTGCATGTGGGTCAGACGCTTCCAGCCGGAGTAGTAGTGCTTATAGCGGCGGTGCCGCTCGCTCTGCCAGTCGTAGCCGAAGAAGTCGTGGAGCAGGGCCGCGCGAGTGACGGCCCGCACCCGGTCCTCCCGCATATGGAACCTGCGGGCCAGCTGGTAGGCACACTTGGCTGTGTCTACCGAGTGTAGGTACAGGGAGTTCTCCCCGCCGTGGTGCTGCACGTCCCGCAGCTCCACAAACAGGGGGTGATTCATGATGTCCTGCGTCATTTCCTGAAAGCTCAATAAAAAGACCTCCGCTTTATTGGAGTAAAGTATCCGGCCGCCGCATCCCACATGGCCGCCGCAGCATCTACATTATATACGCTTTCCGGTACAAAATGCAAGTGAAAATAGTAGGAAATTTTTGTGGAAAATCTCACGGCGTTGGTGTAAAATGGTAGTCAGCCCTCTACGGCTGCATGCAAGATCGGAAAGGAGCATCCCCTATGACCGCAGAAGAACGCCGGGCCGCTATTCTGGAAATTCTCGCCCAATCCTCCCAGCCTGTCAGCGCCTCCACGCTGGCCGGGCGCTTCGGCGTCAGCCGGCAGCTGATCGTGGGGGACGTGGCCCTGCTGCGGGCGGGGGGCGCGTCCATCGCCGCCGCGGCCAGGGGATACCTGCTCCAGCGGGAGCGGCAGGGGCTTTTGCGCCAGACCGTCTGCCGCCACCGGGCCCAGGACATGGAGCGGGAGCTGAACATCATGGTGGACAACGGCTGCGCGGTGCTGGACGTTATCGTGGAGCACCCGGTCTACGGCCAGCTGACAGGCGCGCTGCAGCTGGCCAGCCGCTACGACGTCCAGCAGTTTATCCGCCGGGCCGACGCCGCCCAGCCCCTGTCCCTGCTGACGGAGGGGGTGCATCTGCATACGCTCTCCTGTCCGGGGGAGGACGCCTTTGCCCGGGTGGTGGAGGAGCTGGACCGGGCGGGATTCCTGCTGCGGCGGGAGGAGTGACCAGAAAAAAGCCGCCGGGGAAGCCCCCGGCGGCAACCTGTTCACTGATCTGCGGCATGGGATACCGCCGGACTCAAGTAAGAATACTGTAAAGCTTTCAATTCCGATGTTATCATGGCGCTGAGGATGATATCCCCGCTGTCGCGATACCACACGCCGCCATAATTGGTCTGATGCCCGGCGCTGTAGCCGCTCTCCCCGTACCTGGCGCTGACAGAGGCGTAGATCGCGTCATACAGCTCCGCCAGCTCCTCCTGGCTGCCCGTCTCCCAGGTCCAGGCCATAGCGGCCAGTTGTTCATCGCCGTCAAACATATATTTCACCGTACCCGCCCGGCCTTCAAATTCCTTCGGATACGTGTAGCATACCCCTCCATAGACAGAATCATAGGAACCGTGCTCCTCTCCTTCCTCCGCGACCACGTCGCTCACGGAGCAGGTCCATGTCATATGAGAAAAAGGGCAGTCCGCCGGATGGCCGTCTCCCGACGCCCCGCAGGCGCACAGCCCTGTCGCTGTGAACAGAAGGCAAACCAAAACTTCCAGTAAAAAAACTCTTGACCGCATGGCGCTCTCCTGATAAATTATAGATAGATTTGAAATCAGATTGCCTGTTTCATAAAACGCTTCGGGGTCGTACCCTTGTACTTCTGAAACATTTTGATAAAATAGCTCTCGTCATTGAAACCGCAGGAAACAGCCACCTGCTTGATCGATACGTTCTGCTTGGCCAGCATCTCGCAGGCGCACTCGATCCGGTAGTAGTTGAGGTAGTTGATGGGTGTGCGGTCGGTCATGCTGCGGAAATACTGGCAGAAATATTTGGGATTCATGCCGGCGATTTTCGCCAGGCAGTCCAGGGAGATGTTGGAGGCGTAGTTCTCAGAAATATACGCCAGCACCTTCTTGATGGAGTACAGCCGCCCGGAGGCTGCCGACTCGTTGGGACATTCCTCATACAGGTGCTCTTCAAAAATCACGCCAAAGAGCTGATACAGGTAACCCTGGATCATAAACTCACTGCCTGTCCTGCGGCAGGACAGGGCCAGACACAGGTCCCGCACAATGGTGGAAACTGCCGTGCTGCGCTCTGAGAGAAGGGTATTGATGAGAATTTTCTGATCCATCACGTCCTGAAGGGCCCGTGTGCAGGCGTGGTTGGGCTTCATCAGGATCTGCAGGTCAAAGACCACGCTTTCATAGACGCAGTCCTCCCCGCCGCCGCCGTGGAGCATGCCGCTGGTGATGAAGATGATGTCCCCCTGCTTGTACTCGCGGGTCTCATTATCCAGCGTCATGTGGAAGGTTCCAAAGATGATGCGGATCACTTCATAGTAGGTATGCCAGTGATAGGGCATTTCATAGCTGGGACTGTGAGGCGACTTGTGGTAAAAGGCAATGGGAAAATTAAAGGTTCCATGTTCTTGCTGTTCTTTGTAATCACTATACTTCATGATCTCCTCCTTTCCAGCGCAAACGAATGGAGCGGCTATACATTCATGGTGCGTCACTGTCCTTTCCTTTTCCAGGGTGTTATAAGTATTGTAAACTAGGATACCACAAAACGGTTTCTTTGTCCAGAAACATTTATGTAATCTGACAATTTTACCAGAAAAACTGACCATTTTATTTCATCAGGAGGCAATATGGCGGCTACGATCAAGGATATCAGGGAAAAAACAGGCCTTTCGCTGGCCACCATCTCGAAATACCTGAACGGCGGCAACGTGCTGCCGGAGAATCGCGAGAAAATTGAGGACGCAATCAAAAGCCTGCACTATGAGGTCAACGAGATCGCCCGCGGTCTGGTGACCAACCGGACCAGGACCGTGGGGGTAGTGGTGTTCAGCGTGGAGAGCCTGTTCAACGGCATCCTGCTGCACCACACCGGCGACATCCTGCGGCAGGCGGGGTATGGGATGCTCATCTGCGACTCCGGCAACAACC
>Ga0073906_1005735_pt1 | contig 10877 bp, 6 predicted proteins | sample Inofromicrocosms_FD_65485 | JGI IMG/M metagenome (GOLD analysis project Ga0073906, IMG submission 65485) | Mouse cecum microbial communities from Vienna, Austria - Inoculum for glucosamine and mucus D2O microcosms | ecosystem: Host-associated > Mammals > Digestive system > Large intestine > Cecum... | reverse complement strand
AGGTTATAGGCCTGCGGCAGATATCCCTCAATATACAGGAATGCAACGACCGGACGATCGCCTATATTTCCATAATATGTCTCGGCGGGCGCCAGTTCATTCCCGTCCGCATCCATATATTCCACCGTGTATGCAACAGCATCTGAAAGCACGCCATACGCAACCACATAATCCTGATCTTCGGTCACCTTATACTCCTCGCTGAGCTGACTGCTGGTCGGAGTTGTGCTGTTATCCTTCCCGCTCTCACGGATTCCACGGATATAGTACTTACTGTTATCCTCAAGCTTTACCACTCTCTGGCTGAACGGAAGCGGACTTCCATACTCCAGGCCCTCGAATACCATCATCTCTCCGCCGTTCACCGTACCGTGGGCTCCGGCAAAAAGACGCACCGTATAGGTATACTTCTCATTTGACGCCGCGCGGGCCGTCAGGCTTAAGGGCGCCATGAGGGTACATGCCAGGACAAGTACCAGAATCCATGAAAATGCAGATATTCTCTTATTATTCCAATGTCTCGTCATGTCTTGCCCTTCCCCCTCTCTTCTCTGCTTTTATCCTCTTCGCCGCTTTCTCCTTCTCACGTTCCAGCTGTCCATATGCCGCAAGCAGAAGGAACAGCGTTCCTGTCACGCAGGCCGCGATGATAAACGGCGTAAGATTCATCTCGTCTCCCGTCTTAACGACCTCGCCCTGTCTGCCCGGATTCGGGTTCGGGGTATCTGTTCCAGAAGTATTCATCTCCACAGCAAAGTTCATTTGCAGGTCTGCCAGTGTATTCTGGTAATCATTTCCCTGTGTATCACCGTCAAGGGCAACCTCCAGTGTCACCTTCCCGCTCTGTCCCTTCTTGAGGGTATCCAGGAAGAAGTAATCGCTCAGCGCGTTCGTTGCCTGACGGAGACCTTCGCCCGCCTTGCTGCCGTTCGCATCCTCACCGCCTACCGTGTCACTGTCATACAAAGACGTCACTTCACCATCCGGCCCAGTATATGTCAGCTTATAAGTATAGACGCCGCCGCTGGTTCCCGCGTTCGCACTCCGGTCCTCCAGAGAATAGAGCACCTCGTTCGTCATATACCAGTCTGTTGCCTCGTCGTTCTCATTCTTCAGAGCCAGCGTAATGATCACATTGTCGCCCGGCTGGATCCCATAGATGGCATCGTTAATGTCAGAAGTCTTGAAGTTGCTCACCATCTTCTTGTCTTTGGAAAATACCACCGACCAGTCCGAATTGCCGTGGGAAGTCTCCGCATTGGCTGTTACGGCAGACATTGCCATGGTCACAAGCAGACCTAATACCGGCAGCAGCTTCCATCTCTTTCTCCTCATGCTCTCTTCCTCCTTAATTCAGACTCAATATTTCATTCTCAACTGTTACCCTGCGCCCCCATGCGCTCCAGATGGCATCCTCGGCGTTGTGGTCTTGAACCGCGTCCACCTTCGCCTCGACACAGAACTTCACGCCGTCGTAATCGTAAACTGTCTTGATCGTCGTATAGTTCCCGTTCTTGCTCACTTCCTGAGTAACCTTGCTTGCAATCATCTCATTGATCTTCAATGTATCTGTAAATGGTTCCGTTACCTGCTCTGTCTTCAAAACCTTTGAATAGTACAGAACAGTACGCTCCCTGGTAGAAGCTGATTCATCTACCAGCCAGACGCCGTTTCCGCCTTCGGCATTGGTATTCACCAGATGCAGGTCGATAAGTCCCGGATCAAGATCGCGCATCTTCGGAGGCTTTTCTCCCTTTTCTGTCTTCGCATCGGCGTCTATCCAGTATTTGTAAATGCTGACGCGCACATACTGGTCGATGTCGCCGGTATTCTTAACACTCAGTTCTTCGTTATATTTCTTCCCGACTACAAGCTCTTCTTCCTCAGCCAGCATCCCTTCAAGCAATGCGCCCGTACTCTCACTCCAGGTTCCGTTGGAGGAATCACTGTAATCACGCATGGAAACAGGTTCCGCTTTCTCATCATGATGCCCCTTCTCCATCAAAGTCACTCCGATGTTGGACATCTGTACCCGCGACGCATAGGTCTCGGAGAAGTATGTCAGCGCCGCCCTCGTCCCTCCGATGGAAGACAGGAGAAGCAGTACCACCGCTAAGGCAAATGTAATCACCGTGGCCTTGGGGGACTTCAGAAATCTCTTCAATCGCTTCATTACTCGGCCCCTCCTTCCACTCTGTCAACATTAAGCTTCGCATTATCCCAGTCAATCTCATCCGGCCTGAAAGCCTTCCCGTCCTCTTTGTACTGAACAGGCGTCGTCTCATAGATCACGACCACATTAAACTCCTTCTCTGTCACCTCCGACGGAACATTCTCTATCTTCACCTGCAATTCATTAGTCTTCCCGCCGCCGTAGATGATCTTGCTGTAATAATAATAACCATCCGCATTCGGCACCCAGGATCCGTTCTTATCACTCCAAACTCCATCGTCATGGTGGTTATCCTTGGGATCTTCCTTGTTGAAAGCCTCTCCGTCGCTGTAAGTCAGCGGATAAGCGTCTCCGCTGAATGCCTTCGCCCGCACATACACCGGCTCTGAATCCTCCGTGCTTGTGATCACCAGACTCTTCATCCATGCAGAAAAATCTTCTTCCACCGTGGTATCATCGCCAAGGGAAATGGTATAGCCGCCTTCCGCCTCCACATATGTGGTAAAATAAGCCCAGGCACTGCCAATGGAAGCCGTCAGAATCAGCCCAGCCGACAGGACTGCCAGAAATATATTTCTCTTCTTCATCTGCTTTCGCCCTCCTTACTCTCCACTCGTGCTGTTATCCGGCACACGCGTCCAGCCCCATTGACCGCCCGCCTCGTCATACTCGAAATGGTTGGTAGCCGAACCGCCGCCGTGATTCGTTTCATTATAGTCATTGGTAAATGCAACTGACACGATATCTTCCGCCTCTACCGTCGCCGTCTGCTCTCTGTCCGTAATCAACTCATAGCTGGAACCGCTGTAGACCTCTGTCACAGTAACAACCGCTCCAATCGGGATCTGATCCACAATGGCGCTCTTCTGTCCTGCTTCTGTAAAGGACAGGGATACGGTCGTACTCCGTACCTTCTCTCCATTCAGCTCCGCCTCGATCTGGAATATGAACTCTGCCGGATTCCTGTTCTCGGCATTGGCATTGTAGTTGTAACTCTGCAAAGTCTTGACAATCTCGATCGCTCCATAGCGCGGATCCTGCTCCGGCTTTAAGTTCACGCTCATGGCATACTGCCACTCGCCGTTTCCTGCTGTCGTATTCGTCACTGAACCATCCGCATTCTGCGCCTGCCTGCCCGGCAGAGAGATGAGCTCCGGCAGGTACGTATACACAAACCGCTCGGAATGTGCAACGGTTGCTATGTTCTCCTTGCCGTCCTCCTGCTTCACCGTAGTCCGGTAATCCGCAATCCCTCTTCCTCTTGCGATCAGAAGATATAACCCGCAGTCCAGATTGGCAATCGCGCTGCCAACAGGCATTTCACTCTTTACAGCCTTTCCGTTATCTAAGGCATATCCGGCCGCGCTCTGCGCCATCTGACGCCAGTCTGCATTGTCCGCATTTTCCTTATAAATATCTCCAAGCTTCTCATAACCATCTAAAAACTGATAAGTATAGGTGTCATACCCTTCCACCGGCACGGCGTCCGCCACCTTATAAAGATCCACCACCACATCGGCATTTGCAATGTCCGATGCAAGCTCTGTGTTCTTAGGATCCACCGGCGCCACCGTGACGGAGCATTTCTTATCAAAATCCACCGCCTCCGCTTTGCCGTTAAGTCCCGGCGTCACTGCCACCAATCCGAGTACCAGTGAAAATGCCAGCAACGGGCAGATCAGGCGCTTCTTAATGCCTTCCGGCCGGTCTCTCCATTTTATTTCCATAAACCTCTCCTCCTTCTTATAACATCTTATCTCTGAAATCCCTGTCAGGATTTGTTTAGCGCTGCTTTCTGAGTTCGTCTAACATCTCTTGCGTCGATTTCCTTGGGCCTCTTCTGCGGTAATAGATCAGCATTACCAGCAGAACCATGAACAGAATCGGGATGCCTACTGCCGGGATAACGACGTAGGTCGGGATCTGAACTGCCTCGGCCGGGAGGGCGATACCGTCAAGGTTGTCGATACGGTGCCCCCGCATCAGGATACGGTGGGAATTGATACCGTATGGGGTACAGGTCGTCAAGGTACAATAGTCTTCGCCTTCAATGATTCCTAATTCATCCGTCTCTTCCGGCAGAACGATCCTGATCTGGTCTACCATGTAAGTGACGGTCCGGTCCAGTACCGTAATCGTGAACGTGTCTCCCTCACTCAGTTTGTCAAGATCTGAGAACAGCTTCGCACTCGGAAGTCCGCGGTGCCCGGACATGACACTGTGCGTCCTCTCGCCTCCCACGGGAAAGGATGAACCCGGAATGTGCCCTACAGCTATTTGCAGGATTCCTTCGTCTACTCCGTGGTAGATTGGAAGATTCACTCCGATGGACTTAATCTGGACATATCCCATGATTCCGGTTCCGGTGATATCCAGAATACTCTCATATTCGGCGTATTCTTCGTCTGACAGATTGAAGTTGACGCCATTAGGAAGTGATTCATTGTATATCCGCGCCTTTTCAAATGCCTCTTCCTTCTCTTCCTCGGACATGTCCTCTACCGCCGACACATATCCCGCAATCGCCTGTGTAGCGTGCATGGAATTCCACCAGTCGCTGATAGCTGGATATAGAAAAATCCCCGCACCTGCCAGCATGATCGCAACCAGTATGATCGTTGAGACAGATACGCGCCCTTTCTTCTTCGCCTTCTTCTTTGCTTTCTTTTTGGACTTTCGAGAAGCTTTCTTCTTCCCTTTCGCGCCGTCGGAAGCTATATCATTTCCTTTATCCACAGGTCCCTTCCCTTCTGCCGGGTTTTCCCTGTTTATGGATCCTTCACCGCCTGTCGGAAGCATCTCATCTGTAGACACTTCCTCATTCGTATGTATTTCTTCGTTTTTATTTGTTTCCTCATTCATAGGTTTCCCCACAATCATCTTTGATGGGCTGTTCATTCTCCAAGGTGGTTCCCATCCACCTGCTGACGTCGGCCGGATACATGCTATCCGTTGCTCACCGCACACCACGGGAAGGTGTCAGCCTGTGCGGCATAACCGGGGCGGGTTCTCCCGTCCCCGGTAGAATTGTCTTACCTGTATGTTGTGTAACATCTTACAGATGTCTCCACATTCTCAGTACAGCTGCGGTTGATTAAACCTCGTTGCTCATGCGCTTCTTAGTAACTAAGATGATGCCTGCGCCGATTACAAGAACTGCACCAACGATGTAGAAGATTGTTGTACCGATACCACCTGTGCTTGGCAGGAGGGAACCTTTCTGGTTCACGATACTTGTATCTAACATGTTGTCTTCACCAACCGTTACCTTATCGTTGTCGGATGTAAATTTCTTTGTTGTAGCATCAAATGAAAGTTTAAATGTGATTGGATCAATCGTGTTGTAGCCTGAAAGAGTCTTTGTCTCAGTGATTGTGTATTCACCAGCGCCAAGTCCCTTGAAGGTTACAGTACCATCTGCCTGAACTGTTCCAACAACGTCTGTCTTTGTCTCGCCGTTACCTTTAGCCACTACGGATGTTTTCTTGGTATACTTTGTATTTGTGCTTTCATAATCAGCAGTATTGTCTGTCTCGTCGTCTGCAACTGTAGGAGCTGTTGTTGTATAAGTACCGTCTTTCAGTTTCCAGTATTCGCCATCAGCAGCCTTTTCAAATGTCTCCTCTGTAACCAGAACGATATTAACGCCCTCACCTGTCAGAGTGAACTCAACGCCTGGAAGGAATTTACCCGCTTCATCTGTTTTCTTAATTGTCAATTCTGTTACATAAGTAACAACTTCCTTATCAGGTGTCTCACCTGTTGGATGTACTGGTTTTGGTTTGTCAGGATTTTCGGGTGGAGTAGTAGTTCCATCCCCACTGTGGTTAGGATCATTGGAATGTATAATCTTTACATAGTTAGGATTTCCTTCAATACCAATTACAGCATCCACATTAAGCGTAGCGCTATAAGTAAGTTCAATTTTTGTACTGGCATTTATTACTATATCATCGTATTTATTTAATCCCTTCAAATCAGAAATACTTACAGTAATAGCTGTACCGCCAACAAATTTCCCTTCTGTAATTTCAGTTGCTTCGTCGTAAAAATATTTAGTTATATCAACAACATTCTCACCATTCTTTGCTATTACTTTTACAGAGTCTGCATTAAAAGTTAAGCCTTTTGTTAAAGTATCACTAAATTCTAAATAATATTCCTTATAATCTGCAAAGTTTTGTGGCAAAGTAACCGGAATACTATATTCTACTATACCTCCAATCGGAGCATCATTTACTTTTACATAATCTACTCCCTCTTGGCCTTCCGGCTTTTTCACTTTAATAGATTTGTCATGCTCCAGTGTTCCTCTTTTTGGTGTGGCATTTACATCGCCAACAACTTCCATCATATAACGAGTAAAATCTCCATCATCACTTGGCACCTGACTATTTAAAACTAGGTAATATCCTGCTGTTAACGGGCTTATCTCATATCCTGTAATAGCACCTTCTGTTCCCGCTACTGGCTGTGAAGCAACAGATGTACTACTTAAACACTCACCTATCTTTGCAGCAAAATCTTTTGCTTCATCTGAATCAAACCCTTTTCCAGTTAATGTTTCAGCCACCTGTGTTGCTGTCATACCTGGGAATTTTTCTTCAATTTTACTTGTATCTACACCTGAACCCCATACAATATTAGACAGTGTTTTAGATCCGTCTTCTGCCTTACTGAGATCTCCACTGAATATTTGATAAGCCTGATAGGTATATCCTTTTGTGGTATCATTGATTGTGATTGTAAAATTACCTTTTCCAGCTGTTGTATTTCCTACAGGTGTTTTATCCGTAGGCTCTGTTGCAAAAGCTGTAATACTCATAGCTAATGCCATAATTGCCGCCATCATGAGGGCCGCCAATTTTTTGATTCTTTTCATAATCTCATTCTCCTTTACTTTTTTATTTTTATTGCTGTTAAAGTTGTCTGGATCCAATGTCTGTCAAATTCATCGAATCCATAGTTTGTTAGTTCCCAGAGGAAACTTACACCCTCCTTTCCCTAACTTTTTTTCTATACATAAAGCCTGCGCCGAAGATAATTACCAGGACGCCTGCCATAGTATATATGATTGGTCCGGAACCACCGGTTTCTGGAAGTTCATATTTGACAGGTTTATTGATAAATTCGAAATGATCATCTCTATCCCAGTCAATATTCCCTTCAACCGTCTCATCTCTCAAAATCACACCATTACTTTCATTATCTAATCCCGGCTGATAACTACCATTATCAACTTCTTTAATACGGTACTTTGTTTCATCAGGAAGATTATAAACAATTATTGTTTCTTCATTACCTAACTTAAATATTCCACCTGACTTAATTTCTCCTTTTCTTATAGTCTTTCCATCCTTATTCTTTACTTCATATGGATAATTATTAATCTTAATATTGTCGCTATTACCTTCAAACTCTATTGTAAAATCAAAGAGTTCTTCAGGATCTGCCCCTTCTACCTTCTTTCCCATTGTTAAAGTGCTTTTTACATTACCCGTATAATCAATTACTGGAACTGCATTTACGGATGGTAACGTAAATTGCATCCAACAAGTGGAACCAGAAGCTCCTCTTTCTGTATAGAAGAATTTCAAACTATAGGACTGAGTGGGGCGCTCTTCTTCCTGATCAGGATTCACTGTCACCGCTCCATCCTCTGGCTTTTGAATATAATTCCATAAATCCACATATTCTCCTGCCGCCTGATGAACACCGCCGATATCACATATCAATTGTGTACTCCCATCTGGATACTCCAAAAACACCCACATATCATCATCACCGAAGAAATAATAATTTAATGGTCCCACATAGTCATCCGTTAATTTAAAATCAACTTCGAAAGTCATACCAAAAAAATTGTTATGCTCTTTTCCATCATCTGACCTTATCAATCCTGTGCTTTCTTCCTGCGTCTTTGTTCCAAACTTTGGATCATGCCCATTTGCTGTATCGCCAAAAGTTTCAGCATTATCCATTGGCCAAAACTGATTCGTCCAAATTAAATCCTCAGTTCCATACGCTTTTGTACCTTTTTGAAATAAATTTAAATCTTGAGCACTAGCTTCACTTCCTACTACAGACTGCAACGTATACGTATCTCCATCACGGCCAAATTTAAGCGAACGACCAGAAATCTCCGTCTTGCCAAGCACTTGCTTTGTTGATACAGCATCCGCTTTCGTCGGACTAAATAAATCTGGCGCATTAGCTTTAATTACCGGCAATCCTTCCTTTGACAAACTATGTTCCACTAATCCATAAGAACATTTTCCTAGTATAGTTTTCGGATCCGATGTATTAGCCTTATTGATATATTTACCAGCAAGCATGTCATTTGCTAATCCCACACCATTATTATTATTTCCGAATCCATATCTTGGTTCTGATGAATTTTCAAAATTTGTTTTATCATTAATCCCTTTAAAATACCCCTGCTGATTACCCCCCTCTCTCATATTCGTCTTGTATTTTTCTATTTCATCTTTTGTCATGTGTCCATCAGTAATATCATAATCAAAAAATCGCGTAGGATAATCTTTTTCTTCTGTATTACTTTTACCTACCAAACGAATCACAGTATCATCTGTAATTAGTATTGTCCCTGGCTTAACCTCTGTCTTATTATTTGTAAATTGAAGACTTGGGATGTCAGCTTGTTTATATACTTTCCAACCATCCTTAGATGTACTGTCAACCTTCCCCGCATTCTCTAATACCCAAACTTCATAAAGTTCAAAATTCATGCCTTCTTTAGCAAACTTATCAATATGATCCAATCCACTAGCAACCTCTCTAAACTCATATTTATTTGCTGTATAGAGTTTTGTTAATGAATCTGTAGGCATTTCTCCATTATCACTTAATTCTCTTGATTTATATAATGGCTTATAAATCTCCCACGACACAAGACCATCAGGAGCATCAGGATAATTATTATCTTTTCCTGTATATCCAACATACATATTCTTAGTTATATAACCCTTTTCAGGTAATACAGCAGTACCCCCTTCTCGGCTAGTATCAATAATTCTAATTGCCTCAACTCCCGTTTGGGCAGTTCCATCGGGATTTGTAGGCTGTGTATCTTCCATAATCTGCGCATATGCATAATACTGTACAGTAAACAATGGATTCGTGGAACTTTCCGCATACAAAGCAATTTCTTCATCAAAAGCATCAAATTCACACTCAATTGGCTCACCAATACCATTTTCATTTACAGAAAGATCTCCCAGGGTACTCACCTGAGTCCCCTTAACTTTCATAGCCGTAACCAATATCTCTGTCTTTCTTTCTGCCTCTTCTTCGCTAATCGGTGCTATCCCCTCCTCATTATCAGCCAACTGCTTCACTGCTTCTGGGACGGATTCTTGCGCTTCATCAGCTAACGACTTTGCTGCAGTAATTTTTGCCGTAACTTTACAATTCGAAATATCTACCTCTTCTCCGTTATATAACAAGGTACAAGATAACATCTGGAGCTTCAGCATTTCCTCTATTTCACTTGTTTTTCCAATATACCTAGCTATTGTCGCATATTTATCACTGTTTTTATTCAGGAACTCTGTTTCAACTTCAAATTTCAGTCCATTGTTACTGCTTTCATTCGACTCAGTACTCTCTGATTCCACTGCATCTCCGGCACCACTTTCTCCGTCTGTTGCCGTCCCTGCTCCATCTGCAACTACTCCGTCTGCCTCACCATCTAACTCTGTGTCACCTTCTGGAGAAGTTTCTTCTCCTTCCGTTGTTACGCCTTCGTCAGAAAATGATTCCTCTTCTTCTACCCTGCCTGTGTCTAAACTTTCATCGTTGTCTTTTCCCTCATCGGCAGACTCCATATCTGTTTTTCCATCTAATTCAACTTCACCTTCAATGCGAAAAACCGCCTTAAAAATCTCATCTTCATATGTTGTAGATTCTGATATATGGACGGATGTTTTTTTTACATCCGCCCTTCTGAATCCAATCGCTACATCCGAGAAACTCTCCATCTCGAAGGATGTACTGCCGCTCTCTGCTTCACTTCCATCCAGTACTTCTGTACCCTTCTCCGCAAAGTGAACAACTGTAATCGGCGTCCCCTCCGGCAGACCATTTTCATCAAAGAGCTGTATGGTAAGCTTCACAGCCGTCTCCGGTTCTACCTCTTCGCCGTCTACGTAGAAGCCAACCTTGAACAATGCCTTCATAACTGCATTCTTATCGCCAGTAGACTTCCGGTACTCAGCCTCACGCTTTGAATAATGCTCTTCGTCGCTGTCAACCGTGATCTGCTCTGCAATCAGTTCTGCTTCCTCCGGAATGTTCGCATCCTCATTATATTCTGCCGTTACCGTATATCCGTCGCCGGTATAAGTCTTGGTAAGCTCATATGTCTTCTCATCCTTGGCATCCACATCTTCTGTATTCTCGGATTCTTCATCTGCATCTTCTGTATTCTCAGCGTCATTCTCATCTTCTGTCTGGTCTTCTGCATTCTCACCGTCCAAATCTGTCGTGAAGATTTCCTGCTCTTCTACCGGAGTATCTTCAACCGGTTCTCCTACCGCAGTTACTTCTATAACCTCAAGACATCCGCCGTCTTCTGTATGAACATGTTCTTCCACCTGTAACTGTTCACAGATGAGCCTCCGGTTCTCTTCGCTGTATTCCTGTTCCGGATCTATGATCTCATAGCACTCGTCTGCATGAGTAT
>Ga0073906_1005730_pt1 | contig 10887 bp, 13 predicted proteins | sample Inofromicrocosms_FD_65485 | JGI IMG/M metagenome (GOLD analysis project Ga0073906, IMG submission 65485) | Mouse cecum microbial communities from Vienna, Austria - Inoculum for glucosamine and mucus D2O microcosms | ecosystem: Host-associated > Mammals > Digestive system > Large intestine >... | reverse complement strand
CGCCATGCTGCGCAAGATTGCGGCAGCGTATGGGGAGAAGGAAGTCCACCTGGTGCTTGACAACGCAAGGTACCAGAAATGCCAGGTCGTGCGGGATCTTGCCGGGCAACTGGGCATCCAGCTTTTCCATGACCTTGTACCAATTGGGAAAAATACCTTTGCCGCAGTTGCCAAAGGCAGTCCAATTACCACTTGAATCACTGCAAATATTTTCGGCGTGCAGTATAATGGTAATTACGTCGCGCATTCCTATTTTTACTCGGCCATAGAAGATGTTATAGCGCTCTATCCTCCCAGCAGAATCGCCATATGGGCCAGGGTGGCACTGTCATTGCGGAAATACTCGTCGCGGAGAGATGACTGCCGTATACCATTATGAATCAAATTACGGCTGGGTAATATCAATACACGAAACAATTCCTCCTTGTCCCCCGAAGCGTGCTCACGGCAGCTCATGACCGCCATAAAACGGTAAAACGCATACAAGTTGCAAAAGTTGACATAGCTTTTCCAAAGCTCCTCGCGGCTTTTGGTATGCGGCAGGGCCAAATAGTGGAAAAGCGACACCATCAGGTTTTCCATGAAGTAGAAATCTTTTCCGAATGTATCCTCAAACCGCTGCCGCGCCTCCAGATAGGGTTCGAACGGAATGGTTGTTCCCCCGTCAGCCGTGTCAATCTTCAGATGCAGAGCGCCGATCACATCCTGCTGTACCTGATTCAGAGCGGGGTCATTTCCGCGAAGCTGGAGAAGAACGCGGATGTTGTTCCCAAGGAATAGCGCAAGGGCCTGTCCGGTCCCCTCCAGCAGCTCCCCGCTGCCTGGAGTCTCCGGCAGAGAACGGGCTTTTACCAGCCAGCGGGCTATATCCCGTTCCCCTTCCGCTAAATCCCACAGTGCCGTCCCCATCAAAAATATCCGCTGTGGCAAAGGAAATCGTCTGTCCTGCAATATGTCTATGCAGAATTCGCGGATCGCCGGGAAATAGGGTGTCAGTGCGTCCGTATCCTTCTCAATCACCCGCTTCCGTTCCTGCTTCGGCAGCGGGTCGGACAGAAACGCGATTCCCTCCGGCTGTTCCCACAACAGCTGCAGCACCCCCTCACAGGCCGGAGTCAGGGAACGCTCCAGGTAGCCGGACGCCAGGGGTACGCACCGGCGCGGAAATGTTTTGCACACATCGGGCAGCGCACTGTGGCCGCACTCCTTCTGGAGAAGGCACAGGCTGTCTTCATCCAACAGCGGGCAAACGCTGCCGCGCATATCAAACTCCCCATAGTGCGCCCCTTCTTTACTGCCCGACCGGATGCGGCGGACGCCCCCGCGCAGGATTTGGGATAACCCCTCAGAACCTGTCTGCCTTTTCAGCGAGAGAAAATCCTTTTTGTTGAACGAAATATTCCAACCCTTGCAGCAGCTAAAGCGGCAATCCGACGCCAAACACCGGAACTTGTCATAATACGCAGGGCGCAAATCGTTGTTGACATCTACAGACCAATATTCTGCCATAGATATGCCTCCTAATCCAACGCGGCGAAAGTAAAGACAACGGAAATGTTGACCGTGTCCGCCGCCGTCCAAGGTGCAGATGGAGCCTCTGCCGCAGAGCCAAACACCCGCAGCGCCCCCGCACCGCCTGCTTCCATGGTCATGACGCCCTCCTTGGCCGTACCCAGGGAATCGACGGCCAGCTGGTTGGCTGCGCCGGTAAACTGGCCGCTCCAGAGGGGATCATTGCCCCAAAAGCCCTGGAACTCCAGAAATAAAAAGACTTCTTTTCCGACTGCGTCCAGCTGCGGTGCAGAAGGTACAAACTCCGCCTCACTTCCCAGCGGGACTGTACCAAGCGCCTTGGCATCCACCCGGACCGGTACAGTGCTTTGATTTTGCAGAATCATGGCCGGGCTGACAATCTGCTGGTTGCTGGCTATGCCGTCCCGGACCACTTCCAGCCGATAGGGGTTCACTACCACCCAGCCGCTGTCTGGCACACTCACTGAAATGACTGGCTGCTGCTCATCAATTTCCGCCGGGGCGTCCGGGACTGCCACCTCGCCGGTAATCTCCAGCGCCCCGGAGGAAGAAGACTCCTCTCCCGCCGAAACGTCTCCCGGCAGAACAGGAACCCCCTCCCCGTCCCCGGAAGCCGCGAAGGCTGTCGAAGCCAGTATCAGCAGCGCGAAAATAATGCATGCGAATTTTTTCATTTCCGTACCTCCTCGCGGATTCTATAGGCAGGGCCGCGCGACCGAATAGCCGCGCGGCCCTACAGGTTTGCTTAAAATTGTGCAGCGTATGTTATCAGGGGGTACCGCCGCCGCCAGCGGCAACGGTGTTGGCCTTGGGAGCAAAGGTGAAGGCCAGGGTTGCACCGACAGTGTCATCGGTGGTCCAGGGAGTCTCAGGCTCGGCAATGGCGTCGCCGGTGAAGTGGAAAGCAATGGCAGGAGAGGTGCCGCCGGTTTTGTCCATCGTCAACTTGTTCGCGATGTTCTGCGCACTCGTAGTAAGGGCGGTTGTGTCGCTCCAAGTGGCGGGAGCGGTACTGCCGTCAGCAGTCTTTGCCCACTCAAAAGCCATATAAACCTGCTTGGTCTTATCGGTGGAAGAAGCGACGGAAGTAGCGGCAAAGGTAGCGCCCTCGGCAACGCCGGTAACAGTGGCCTCGGTCTCAATGGCAACATCGCTGCCGTTGACAATGTAGTAGACAGCGCTGATGACCTGATCCTGCTTGGTGGCGCTGTCAATCGTCACATCCAGCTTGTAGGGGTTGAGCGTCACAGCGGCGGAGGTGGGGACGGTGATGCTGATGGTGGGCACCTTGGTGGTACCGGTAACCTCGATCTCAGAGGGCTCCTCAATGCTGCCGTTGCCAGCAGCAAAAGCGGTAGCGGTCATGGAGAGGGCCATTGCGCCAGCCAGAGCGGCGCTCATGATTTTCTTCATCTTCATGGGGATACTTCCTTTCAAGTGATTTTGCCGGATACAGGCCGGCTGTTTATCCGGCCACAATGAAATCCATCGTGACCATGACCTGACCGTGGATTGTGGCCAGGTCCTCCTCCACCTGCGTGAAAGCTACATAGACCCGATGGGTGCCCGGTTCCAAAGTGTCCTCCAGCGTAATTTCCCGGAAAGCGCTGCCCGGCCGCACCAGGCCGGAGAGATAAATCTCATCCGTCAGCGCTTGATCGGCGTAAATGTCGATATACATATCGTAGCTGTTGGCGGCAGCGTTGGCGATGTAGCAGGAGAAGTTCTTGCCGTCTTCGCTGTTTGCTTCGTTCTGGTACTCCAGCGCCATCGTACCCTCCGCAGCTTTGGCGTACATCTCGTCTACCGCCTTTTGCAGAGCATCCGGGTCGTCCACCACGGTAACGCCCTCGGCATAGCCGATTTTCGGCACAGCACCGTCTGCAACGTTCACCGTCTCAGACTCGCGCCGGGTCATGACTAGAATCACAACAACCAGCAATATGACGATCACGCCCAGCAGCGCCGGGACAAGCCAACGCTTCGAACTCTGGGGTTTCGGTTCCATAGGTAATACAGCCTCCTCGTGGTATCGGCACAAAGTTTCAGGATATCTCCGGCGGGTACTGCCCGCCGGAGGTATCACGCGGCGCTGCTATTAGCCAAGCAGCTGCAGCACGCCCTGGGGCACCTGGTTCGCCTGGGCCAGCATGGCCTGAGCGGACTGGACCAGGATGTTGTTCTTGACGTAGCTCATCATTTCCTCGGCCACATCGGTGTCGCGGATGGTGGACTCAGCATCCTGGATGTTCTCGGCCATCACGGACAGGTTGTTCTGGGTGTGCTCCAGACGGTTCTGGACAGCGCCCAAGTCGCCGCGGACGCTGGAGACGTAGTTGATCGCATCCTTGACGGTGGCGATAGCAGTCTGCGCGCCAGCCTGGGTGCTGATGTCAACACTGTTGATTCCCAGAGCCTTGACATGCATATCGCCGACCTTGACCTTCATCTGGTTGAAGCTGTCAGCGGTGTCGCCGATCTGGAGGGTCAAACCGCCATCGGTGGTGCCCTTGCCCGCGCTCAGACGAATGCCCTGGCCGGGATTCGCACCTGTTGCAGCTGCTTCGGCAACAGCGTCGGTGACAGTCAGACCGGTTACTTCAGCAATCTTCTTGATGTTCTGAGTAAAGTTGCTGTTGGCCGCGTCACCCTGAACAGGTCCAGTTCCAGCAGCAGCGCCGCTCTTCAGACCGCCTCTGCCGCCCACCAGGACGGTGACATCGGAACCCAGACCCTGAACGGCCCGCAGATACTCATCATTAGTTGCGGGATCATGTGCAATTGTTCCATCTTGGGTATTGGTCAAAAGGACAAACTTCTTGCCGTTGATGGTAAATACAGCCTCATCAAAGTTAGTGCCATCGTACTCTGTGATGTCATCTGCCTTGATTTCACGGCCAACGTCACGGGCAGGTGTCTCAACCGCAACCGCAACCTTACTGTTAGTCGCGGCCTGATTACCAAACCGCTCACCGGTCTGGCCGTTGACAAGGGCAGCGTCAGCCGCCGCAACGGCAGGCGTACTTGTGCCAACTTCTTTTGCCTCAAAGGTAAACTTACCTGTGCCGTCAGATGTCATCTTGAACTGGTCGTTCAATCCTGTCTTTTTCAGCTCGCTGAGGATAGCGCTGTCCAGTTCGCCTTGTTTTACATCGTTGTATTGCTTATTAGCGCTAAAGCCCTGCGTCACCTCGTATACAGTGCCATCTTCTGCAACAAGATTTTTCAGCTCACCATCATCATTTTTCTCCATAGTGAGCTTGATAGTGGTAGAACTACCATCACTCAAAGAGACTGTATACTCATAGGAATCACCTTCTGACAGCCCCTTTGTTGCAGCAGGATCTCCAGAGGGTTTCCATGCGTTAGCCCCGTTAGCGCCATTAGTAAAGTTCGTGCTCTTAATCTCAGGCAACGCTGTAGTGGTGTACTTCCCTGCAGCACCAACAGAAGCATAGCTGATGAGATTCTCAACTTTTGCGCTGGTGGCGACCTGCTTCTCAGCCAGGGAACCGTCCAGGAGCTTGATGCCGTTGAAGTTAGCGGAATCAGCGATACGGTTGATTTCGTCCTTCAGGGCGGTGACTTCCTTCTGCAGGTTTTCGCGGTCAACCTCATCCTGATAGGTGCCGTTGGCGGACTGGGTGGCCAGGTAGTCCATGCGGTTGAGCATGTCCTGGATTTCCTGCATCGCGCCCTCAGCGGTCTTCACCAGGGAGATGCCATCCTTGACGTTCTTCTGGGCTGCATTCAGGCCGGTGATCTGGGCGCGCATCTTCTCGGAAATAGCCAGACCGGCGGCGTCGTCACCGGCGCGGTTGATCTTGTAGCCGGAAGACAATTTCTCCAGGTTGCCGGAGAGGGCCTTGGTGTTGTTGTTGTAGTTCCGGTAGGCGTTCATAGCCATGATGTTATGCTGGATTCTCATTTTATAATCCTCCTATAAATAAAATGATTGCTGGGGTTCCGCACCATTGCGCTTTTACGCAATCCCTGCGCCGCGCAATAGGGGCGTTGTTCCGTGCGGTATGCGTTCCGTGGCCTTTGGAACGCCGGCGCGCGGTGTATATTTCAGCCAGCCCGTCGACCGGATGAAAACAATTTAATCTGGGGCATAGACCGTCTCGTTGGACACAAATTCCGGCGGAAAGATAAAGTCGAGTTGACGCCGCAGTGTTTTTACGGCCTCATCTTTGCCGTCCATCTCCCTCAGCAGCCGCCGCATGGCAATCAGTGCCTGTGACTTGTTCCGGTTCCAAGAAACCTCCTGCCGGTGTTGGCGCGGGCCGCTGAACACGCAGTCCGGTCGCTCCCCGCCAGTCCGTTCCAATACCTCGCCCCGCAGGATCGCCATATCTCTGGGGGCCTGCACCATCAGCTTGCAGCGGTTGCCGGAAATCCGATCCAGCTGCACCACCACATTCCCGCCGATGGTCATGTAATCTCCTGTTTTAAGTTGTAAGGACAGCATGGCAAACTCCTTTCGCCTGCATCTTCATCGAAATTATATTTTGAACACCCCGAGGGGCTTCGGACGTGCATACACATCCTCTCGTTTCCCACTTAAACGGCCCGGAAAACGCTGATCGAAGAAAAACCATATTTCATTTTTCTTCGATCAACGCTTCCCTGACCGGAACCATGGGCATTCACCGGCGTTCCGACCGGATAGCTGGGGAATCTATGTAAGAGCTAGGCGCTTTGGCGCTGCTCCTGCATACTGAAATATTGGGCTAACCCTTGAGCCTTGATGTTCACGGCAGCGTTGGCCTCCCGTTTGAGGATCGTACCGCAGTACGGACAGGTCCAGGTCTGCCGTCTTGTTGAAATTTCCTCCGGCGTTGTGCGTCCGCAGACGGAACAGGTCCGCGTAGAGGGGAAATAGCGGTCCACCTCAAGCAGCTGCTTTCCTTGCCGCGCCAACTTGTAGCGCAGGCATCTCCGGAACATCCCGAAGCCGGAGTCCAACACGTTTCCAAGGTTTGTGATCCTGTTCAGCTCGCTCATCTCGTCCGCCCTCACGCACACAGCGTCCCAGTCGTTGGCTATCCGCCGGGATTCCTTGTGGATGTAGTCGCGGCGCTGATTGGCGATATGTTCATGGATGCGGTAAAACTTCTGAACTGCTTCCCGGTAATTTTGGGAACCGGGCTGCATTCGGTTCAGTTTTTGTTGGATATTGGCCAGTTTATCCTGGGACTGTTTCCGCCAGCGCGGCGGGTCGGCCATAACCCCGCTGCTGTCAACATAAAAGTGCTGCATGGAATATTTGAGTCCCACCGTGGTTTCCTCTGTGGGGACAACCGGGACAGGCTCCTTTTCCGTGTGTTCGTAGAGGATGCAGCAGTAATATTTCCCCGTCCGAGTTTTAGTCACGGTGATCCGTTTTAGCTTCCACCAAGCCTGGGGTCGGCGGGAGAACTTTGCCCGGACGATACCGGCCTTGGTCATACGGATGCCGTCCCTGGTGGTGTAGATGGTGGGGCCGGAGGAGAAATCGTGGTTACAGGCGGTGAAGGAATCTCGGTCGGTCTTCTTGCGTTTGAAGTTGGGATGACCGAAGTGCTCCGGGTCCTTGAAAAACATGCGGAACGCCTGGGATAGCTTGTTGTGCTCCTGGATCAGCGCCTGATTATCCACTTCCCGCAGAAACGGGGCCTCATTTTTGTACTTGGCCGGAGTAGGGATAAAGTGCGCTCCCGTTTCGATATAAAACCTTTTCTGGTCAGCCAGCATCTGGTTCCAGATGTACCGGCAGCAGCCGAAGGTCTTTTCGAAAAGCTCTGCCTGGGCCTCATTGGGATAGAGGCGGACCTTGATGGTGGTGAACTGGATGGCGTTCCCGTCCTCTACACGCCGTTCCTTTGCCTTTCGCGGCATTGCGGACCGCCTCCTTCCCATATCCCAGGGGTCGCGGGAAAGCGTACTTTTCCGTGGGTCAAAAAATTTTTCTGAAAATTCAGAATAACCCCTTATTTTTTGAAATCTTGTGCCGATTATAGGAGTGTAGGCAACAAAAAGCGTGTTCACGGAAAAGTACACATTTCCGTCAAAAATCCGGCTATGAAAGCTGGATTTTTTCGTGTATTCTGGCTTGGTCCCGAAAAGTAGAGGGCGGCATCCCACATTCCCGCGCCGCTTTTGTGCAGGTGATCGCCCCGGCTTTCCACCGCTGGCAGGCACTGGAGAAGTTCTCCGGGAGAGGTTTGGGCGGCCTTCCGAACCGTACACCCCTGGCCTTTGCCGCCGCGATGCCCTCAGCTTGACGTTGCCGGATATTAGTGCGCTCGTTCTCCGCCACAAAGGACAGCACCTGTAGGACGATATCGCTGAGAAAGGTACCCACCAGGTCCTTACCCCGACGGGTGTCCAGCAGGGGCATGTCCAGCACCACGATGTCGATCTTCTTCTCCTTGGTGAGAATGCGCCACTGATTTTGGATTTCTTCATAGTTGCGTCCCAGCCGGTCGATGCTCTTGATGTAGAGCAAGTCGTCCGGCTTCAGTTTTTTGACCAACTTTTTATACTGTGGACGGTTGAAATCCTTGCCGGACTGCTTGTCCATGAAGATGTTCTGCTCCGGGATGGACATCTCTCGCAGGGCGATCAACTGCCTGTCCTCATTTTGTTCTCGGGTGCTGACCCGGATATAGCCATATGTAGGCATAGTTACCAATCCTCCCTCTCTTTGTTCTCAAGCGATAGATTTTCCTGCCAGCTCCGCAGCGTTGAAATCTATCCTGTAGGATATCTGGTGGTATGTATACACGCAACCAGTTATCAGGGGAGGGACTGGGGATATTGGCTTATGACGATGCAATAGGCAAAAAACCGGGAGACGGTAATCATACCATCTCCCGGTCGTTTGCCTATGTATCAGAACGATTTGCAATTGAACCTGGCAACTGCGGAGGATAGGGGCAGGCGACTTGGAAAAAACGAGGGCAAAAGACACACCGTTATCTGCGGCCCTAACGGAAAGATCATGCTGGACGGTATCGTACTCAGGCGTGCGCAGGATGAATTCCATGCCATGTGCTTCCTCGATCCTCATATGCTCAACAGCATAGCTGGAAACAAATTCCATTTGTCTCATCCTTTTCGCTCATGGCGGTCGGGCTGCAAAAACATGGCCCATGGCCGGTACGAATGACCAGCCATGGGCCTGGAGCTATTTGCATCTTATGTAGTTTTCTGTAGCTCAGCATGCACACACATCAAGGAAAATCCCAGCAGATTCTGTCCGCGCCATTTGTTCATGTCAAAGCGTCTTTTGTCACGCATTGAAAGACCCCTGTTTGTCCTTTACTGCTCCGCCCAGTTTTCAAGTTCCAGACCCGGTACACGCTCAAATTCCCGAACATTGTTCGTAACAAGAATCATATTCTCTGCTCTGGCATGTGCAGCGATCAGCATATCCAAGGGACCAATTGGGGTCCCCTTCCTTTGCAGATATGCTCTAATCTCCCCATACGCAGATGCGGCTGCCTGCCCAAAGGGAAGAATGCTCAATGGAAGCAAAAATTTCAGCAGGGACTGCTCATTTTTCACCGGGTTTGAACTGTGCTTCATGCCATACTCCAACTCAGCCAAGGTGATTGACGAAATACATATTCCCCTATCCAGTTCCTTTCTGAATCGCTCTAATACCCGCTCCGGCCTGTTTTTCATGACGTATATACAGATATTTGTGTCCAGCATATAGGTCATAAAGCCTCTCGCTCCTTTTGATCGCCCTGGTCACGTCCACCCTCAAAAATGTCACTGGTGAAGCCATTCAGCCCGTCCATAAAGACGTTCCACACGGACCCCTTTGGGACCAGGAGAACTGCATCCCCAAGCTGCTGCACAGCTACCTCGTTAACACTGAATCGGTACTTCTTGGGCAGACGTACCGCCTGACTTCTTCCGGTCTCAAAAACCTTTGCTGTATCCACTGTCATCACCTCCATGACTATAGTATATATCTCGATATGTATTCTGTCAAGTGCTGGTTCCACTATAAGGAGAGCATTCATCAGCAGCTGAAAGGCTGTACTCTTGCTGTAGTCCTAACGGAGCATGCGCCAAAGGTGGAGGCCATCAGATTCGGTATGGACTTTGAGATGCCTGATTTTACAACCTGTCCGCGCCGCCTTTATCGCTGCCCCAAAAGCCTTGAAGTCGTATTTTGGTACTGGTCTTTTTGCCATAATTATTCAGACTGTTCTATTATCTAGCCAAAATATGACCTATTCAACACACTTGACATAGGGAAACCAAAATGATATAATCGGAAACATTCAAATGTATCTAATCGTAAGAGGTGAGCTTATGGCACGAAATAAATACCCCGAAATCACAGAAGCGAGAATATTGGACACAGCGACAAAACTTTTTTTAGCAAATGGGTGGGAGCAGACTACCATTCAAGATATTGTTGACGAATTAGGCGATATGACACGCGGAGCGTTCTATCATCATTTTAAGTCCAAAGATGAAATCATAGACGCTGTTACAACCCGCATCTTTATGGGGAACAATCCGTTTAAGGCAGTAGAAGAAATCAAAGATTTAAGTGGGCTTGAAAAAATAAAGCATTTCTTCAAGTTTTCCCTACAGCGTAACGATACCATGAAATTCAGCGAAGTTGCGGGAAGCGTACTAAAAAGCCCTATTTCTATTGGAAAACAGGTTTTAGACAGTATCAATAGTATGGCGCCCTACTTTACGGAATACATCACAGAGGGCATAAAAGACGGTTCTATTCATGTGAAAAATCCAAAGCAGACAGCCGAAAGTATGATTTTGCTTGTAAATGTATGGTTCAGCCCTCTTGTATTCTCCGATACGAAAGAAGATTATATGAAGAAGTATGAACAGTTGAAACTGATGTATGAGGGGATAGGGCTTCCGCTGTTTGATGATGAACTGCAATCGTTATTTGAAAACTTATATGACAGGATTGCTGCACACCAGTAAGATATAAAAAGCTGCCGCTTCAATGGCAGTTTTTATATAACCAAATACATACATTCATATGTATTAAAAGGAGGATAAAAATGCAACCTGAATTTGTAGTGCAAACAAAAAATCTTTGCAAGGCATTTGCCGGAAAGGAGGTCATTCACGACTGTACCATGTCTGTTGAAAGGGGAACAATCTACGGATTTTGGGGGAAAAACGGAGCCGGAAAAACGACTGTATTCAAAATCCTGTTGGGGCTGTTAAAGCCCACTATGGGAGAAGTAAGCGTTTTAGATAATATGAAGTGACCCCTCACTTGCAAAACGTGGATTTACCTGTCATACTTCATAGCAACAACATACAGGAATTACCACATACAAGGAGGAGTCACCATGACAAGTATAATCT
>Ga0073906_1005728_pt1 | contig 10890 bp, 8 predicted proteins | sample Inofromicrocosms_FD_65485 | JGI IMG/M metagenome (GOLD analysis project Ga0073906, IMG submission 65485) | Mouse cecum microbial communities from Vienna, Austria - Inoculum for glucosamine and mucus D2O microcosms | ecosystem: Host-associated > Mammals > Digestive system > Large intestine > Cecum... | reverse complement strand
CATATTTCCCCTCTTTCAAGGCACTTAAGCGACGCGTACAAGGACGTACGCGGAGTGAAAGTAACGATGAAAGAGGGGAAATATGCCCTTCATCGACCGTGTTGCCTACTGTACACCGACGCTAGGCTTGAATTATAAAGGAAAAAGGAAGAAGCCCATCATGTGAAACCAGTTTTCCACCGGGCGTCGCCCGCGCAAACTGATTCTTCATGATGAGCTCCAGACTTTTCCAGCTGTGCGGTTGCAATCCGATGGTCGTTTTCATGCAATTTATTGCAGTGAAAACGACCTATCGGATTAGCAACCCATTTATTAATGAGCAAAATGTGGCTGCGTTAGCAGACACGGGAGTGCGTTAGCACGGATTTTGCGAATTGGATAAATAGGTTGGATGCTCTAAAGAGCATCCAACCGCACAGCTAGAACTTTCCGTATTTTACCCCCGCTCCCGCACGATATACACTGGACGGTTTTTATTTTCCATGCAGTCCTTTGACAAGTAAATCCCCACGATGTAAAGAAATATCATCTGCACTCCGGAAAGCACGAGGATGGCCACCAAAAGCACGTCAAACTGTGACAGCGCGCCTGGCATGAATATCTGCTGAATCAAATTGACAAGCAAGAATACCATTCCCCCGAAAAGCAACAACACGCCGACGACTCCCGCCAATTTGAGCGGAGCGGTGGAAAATGCAAAAATCCCTTCCATGGCATAGGATAAAAGGCTCCTTAAGTTCCACTTGCTGGTGCCGTTCTCCCGCTCCACGTTCTCGAACGGAACCCACTTCGTATGAAATCCCACGAAGGAAAAAATGCCTTTCATGTAACGGTTGTACTCCCTCACGGAGAGAATCGCGTCCACCATGGTGCGGTTCATCATGCGAAAATCTCCGTAACCGTCACCCATGTCCATATGCGTCAGGCTTTTACCAATTTTGTAGAACAGCCGCGAACAGAAACTGCGCAAAAACCCGTCCCCTTCCCGGCCGATACGCTTGCCACCGCAACAGTCAAACCCTTCCTTGCTGACGGCCTGGTACATCTGCGGTAAAAGCTTCGGCGGATGCTGCAAATCCGCGTCCATAATCACGCAATAATTTCCCGTCGCCTCCGACAGCCCGGCGTACATGGCCGCCTCCTTGCCAAAATTCCTGGAAAAGGAAAGGTAACGGCAACGCGCGTCCTTATCACAAAGCTTCCGCAGCATGTCAATGGTCTTGTCCTTACTGCCGTCATCCACGAAAAGTAATTCATGATCCACGTCCTGCATCTGGTCCAGCACCCGTGCCGTCTCCTCATAAAAGTGAAAAATGGATTCTTCCTCATTGTAACAGGGAACGATTATGCTTATTTTATCCATGATGTTTTCCTCCATTCTCTTCTATTCCCGCGAGCAACGGGCCAAAGTCATGCTTGCACTTTTGAGCCTGCCGCTTATTTCTTGTTACCGTTTTTGGCCTCTTCGCCACCCATTCGCCCTCGTCGTGTCTTACGGCGCCCCAAATCCATTACGAACACGATGAACAACCCCAGCCAGCATGCCGCGCTGACGGTTGCCCCCGCCACAAACCCGGGCGACTGGAAGATAATGGCCACCTCATGCCTCCCTTTTGTAAGCGGCACGCCCACGAAAGCGGTGTTTACCTTTTCCGGCTCCACTTCCCGGCCGTCAACCCATACCCGGTATCCCTTGCGAAATGGATACGAAGTCACGAAATATCCGTCCTTCGGCATGTCGATACTTTTTTGGCAAACCTTCGTCCCACCTTGCGGAATCCAGAGCATTCGCGCCAAGGAAAAGCCATCCTTTTCCCCTCCCCGCGCATCCTCTGGCATGATGATATGTTTCTGGTTTAAAATGTCCCGGTCCAGACAGAACACTTCCAAATCCCGAACCTTGTATTTTCCCTCGGACATCCTCACTTGCAAACATTCCGCCCCGTCGCCCGGGTCGAACACGTAAACGAAATCCTCGTTCCCGTTCGGATACGGCGCGCTCTTCGCGGACAGCTTGTTGCTCATGTTATTGATGTATATTTTGACTTCCTTGCCATCCTCGCGCTCCACATGGAATCGAATGGCCAGGATTTTATCCGACAACGGCCGTGCCAAGTTCAATTCGAAATTGTCCTTCGACATTTCATGGGAAAGCAAACGCTCCAAATCCTCCTTCACGAAAAACTCCTTCGGATACACCTGCGTCACCCCGCCATCTGCCGCCACCGACTTCTCACCGCCAGCCGTCGCCAGCGCCGCCGCGTAATCCTCGCCACCTGCCGACTCCGTCTCCATCATTCCCGATTTCTCACCGTCTACCGTTTCCACCACCGTGTGGCACGACAGCGCCGCCAGCGTCCACGGAAACGAAATTTCTTCGAACTCTTCCTCGTCCATCAGCTCCGTGCTCCCGTAACAAATCGGCCGCACCCCGTCATTTTCTGCCAACACATATTCCCCATATGTCTCTTGCACGTCCCATCCCGCGGGCACGTTGTCGCTCTTGCAGACCAGATACCGCACGCCCATGAATTCATTGAACAACGGATTTTTCCCCGCTACCAGGGCCACCCGGTTATTATAAGAAATGGCATTGCCCATCGTGTCGTAAAAAAACCGCGCGTAGGTTTTATTGGATATGGACGAATATATGGAAACCCTCTGCGATTCCCCGTCGCACAACATGTTTGAATTCATGAAGGCGTTCGCCAAATACTCCATCCGATAATCCGCGTCATTTGCAAAATCGGCAACCTGCTCCCGCGCAACGTGTTCCTGCCGTTCATCCTCAACGGACAAGTAATTTTCCCTCTTGGAAACGTTTAGTTTATCGAACAAATCCTCCAGGGCCGAACTCCTTAAATTTACAATCAGGCTCACCCATACCGGGAACAATAAAATCACCCAAAATTTGTATCTCCGCTCGGTTGTCCTACGCCCGCGCCCTTTTTCATCCATAACCGGTTCAATTAGCCCGCGCCCCTTTTCATCCATGCCCGCCCCGGCGGCAAACCACTCGCCCCACATCCACCAGGCCGCCCAAACGGTTATCAACGCCGCCTCGGCCAATATCACCGGCCTCCACTCGGAATCCCACGCCGGAATCAGGCATGCAAGCAGGCACAATGCAAACGCGCCCTTCTTCAAGCGAACCTTCCTCTCCCACAACTCGCCCAACGTGTCAATACAGACCAGCACGAGCAGCGGGACGAACGGAATCAATATTTTTCCCCTTGCATAAAGGAACCCGTTTAACACCAGGGAAACCGCCGGAACCGCCATCGCCACGAGCAGGCAGATGGACAACCACCTCCTCTTCCTATTCCCAAGCGACAATACCAGGCAAAACAAGGTCAAAATGGTCATTCCACAGCCATATGGCGAATAAAGCAGCCCGCCCATTTCCATGTCCAACAAAGGAATGGACTCCCTGGCAAAATTTCCCGCGTCCTTTGACGTGGACAAAATGTCCATTCCCGTTGGCAGCAATAAAATCATGCCCATGCCAACCGCCAGCAACACTGCGGCTCCCAACAAAAATATCTTGCGTAAAGCGGCCGCCCATTTCCCACCTTCCGCGTGAACCACGCGCCAGATTCCATAAATTCCAATCACGACGATACCGGTCGGGGAATAATAAAAGCTGTGTACGATCATGAGGAACACGGACACGCACATCATGCCAATCCTGCCTTTTTCCAACAAGCGGTCGCATCCCATCAACGCCAGGATTAAAAACGGCATGTAATTCACAAAAATAATCTGGTGGTGCGCCTGATAAAAGCAAGTGGAACTTAAAAGCAAGACCGCCCCAAAAAAGGAAGTCCACTTGTCTTTCCCCACCTTCGAAAGCCACTTGTGGCAAAGCATGCCGCTCGCCATCACCCCGAACATCGCATAAATGGAAATGACATATTTCATCGGTACCCCGGGAATCAAACAAGAAAGCAGCACGTCCGGCCGAAGCACCCCGTAATAGGCAAAATCATATATGCCGCTGCCGCCCCCCAGCCCAATCCATTGCGGCAAAATCGAGTGGGTGGACAACATGCTTTGACGCAGGCTCTCTGCAATCGCCACGTGCTGGCTGAGCCAGTCGCCGTCGGAACCATACAAGTTTCCCGCCCCCATGGGCAGAAACAAGAGCACCAGCACGAACACCCCCAGTAACATATAAGGAAGTCCCGGCCATTGTTTCAAGTCGCCCTGCCGCGGTTTCGCCACACGCCGCCAAAACTTTATTCCACCCCGCATTGACAACCATTCCCTTCTTCCGCCTCCGCAGGTAGGTCCCTTTTCCGAAATACGATGCATTTGCTAAAAATATAATTGAGGACGGTGACCAAAACATTTACGAACACCTTCATCCACATTTGCGGAAAATGCATCAAATCCACCAGGCACACCATGAAACCTACGTCCAACGCCCCGGAGCAAATCCTGGCCCCGAAAAACGTGCCGATTTCTTTTAAAACGGATTGCAGCGTGTGGTTGGTGCTGCGAAACACGAACGTGCGGTTCGTCACATAGGCGAACGTGACGGAAAACAGCCAGGCCACGCCCGTCGAGGCTGCCGTAGGCAAATGCATCATCTTCGCACACAACCAGTACGTCACCAAATTTACGACCGTGGTGCCGACGCCGCAGACGAGATACCAAAACACCTCCCGCTCCTTTTCATACAACGCCCAAACCTTCCCCATCACTTTCCACATTCCCGCATTCTTCTTGTCCGGACTCCCCACCGACGCCTTTGCCGCTGAGTTTTTTTCATTCATTTTCTTCCTATACAATTTCATCTCGTTCAAATCCTTCTCTTCCAACTTTTTCCCTTCCAAAACACGTTAATAGTTTACTGACGTCCTTTTAAAAGAACCCTGAGAAAAAACTAATATTTTTCTTAACTTTTTCTGAACATTATGTGTCTTTGGCACGATGACACCGCCGGCTTTTAACAAAACCTTTCCAAGACAGATGAATCACGCCCCCGCTTCGGGCGTCTCAACCGGCACCTCCCTCGGGAACACCAGCCTGGCCTTGAACTGGTCGTAATCAATGAAAATGTCAAATTCCCCGCCAAGTGCCGCCGCATAAGTGCTGACAATCGCCAGACCCAGCCCGTTACCATCCGTGCTACGGGCCTTGTCCGCCCTCGCGAACCGTTCCACGATGTCCTCCTTCTTAAAATCCATCTGATACCCGGCCGTGTTGGTAATCTCCAGGCATATTTTCTGGTTTTTGCCTGGCGCCGCCCCGACCGCGCCCACGGCAGTCCCGCCGCCGGCTTCCGTCTGATTCCCGTCAATTACCGCCCCGGCCGCTTCCGTTTCCATCGGATTCCCCATGGCCATCGGCCCGGCCGGCAACGCCGGAAGCAGGCACGTCTTCACGAACACGCGGGTTCCTTTTGCAGAATATTTCAATGCGTTTTCCACCAAATTCTGGCAAATTCGGTACATGTACCCATTGTCCGTCACCATCCTGGTGTCCCCCTTGTCCAGCAGCGTGACGAACTCCAGGCCGGAACCTTTCATCTTGTCTTCCATGTCCGCGAAAATCTGCTCAATCAAGCGGTTCATGGTAATCTGATCCCGCTTCAGTTCCACATTGCCACTGCTGACCTTGGCAAGGGAAAACAAGCTTTCAATCATTTCCTTCAATTTTCCCGCCCGGTTGGAAATCACTTCCAGATATTCCTTGGCCGTGTCATTCAAGTCCTCTTTTTTCAAAAGTTCCAGATATCCGACCATCGAAGTCAAGGGCGTTTTCAAGTCATGCGAAACGTTCGTGATCAAGTCCATGCGAAGCTGGTCGCTCCTCGATACCTTTAGCAAGCTGTCACGTTCGATTTGCAAGGCCCTTTCCAAATTTTCTTCTATTTTTTGGTTGATAATCTGGTTCCGCACGTCCATGAATTCCTGAAGGCGTTCGAAAAAGAACCTGCATATGATGATCTCGGCAACGAAACATTGCAAAATAACCGTAAAATAAGTCAAATAATTCATGGAATAATTACTATAATAGTAATAGTACCGATTATACCGTCTCATGGACAGCAGCCATGCCGCCACCGCCAAAAGAATGACGAACGCGACCAACATGAACCTTTGTCTTATCATCCACTGGCGCTTCCAATCCTCATAAAACGATTCATCCTCCGGCTTCCATTCCCGATACCGCCGCCGTATCCACATGTCCGTCAGGACGGTAACCGCCGGGACGAGCAATAGGTTTGTAATCGTGCCCAGAAACCACGTCGAACTCGTCGGCAAATCCCCCCTGAACAAAAATCCGTACAACGTCATCGCCAGCCCGCCAAGGATGATGACGATTGGCAGTCTCCTTCTTTGCAACGTCCCCAGCAGCCTTTTTCCCGCACTCTTACCTATAGTCTTTCCTTTTTCCTTAAAATTTTTCCATTTTGTAGCCAATTCCCCACACCACCTTTACATATCTTGGATTTTTCGTGTCAATTTCAATCTTTTCCCGAATATGGCGGATGTGCACCATGACCGTGTTTTCCACCGCGTAATCCGCCTGTTCGTTCCAGACATGCTCATAAATCTGCTCCGCCGAGAACACCCTTCCGGGATTTTCCATGAAAAGCAATAGAATGGCGTATTCCTTGGCCGTCAGCTTGACCTCCTGCCCGTCGACGACGGCAATTTTTTGCGCCAGGTCCAATACCAGGCTGCCGTTCACCAACCGTTCCTCGTCCGCCTGCGGCTTCGCCGCGCCCCACACGTGGTAACGCCTTAACTGCGCCTTCACCCGCGCAATCAGTTCCGCCGAATTGTAAGGCTTGCTGATATAGTCGTCAGCCCCCAGCGTCAAGCCGGACACTTTGTCGCTCTCCTCCGTCTTGGCCGAAAGAATAATGACCGGAATGTGGTGGCGCTCCCGCAGCTTCATCAACGCGGAAAGCCCGTTCAGCCTCGGCATCATCACGTCAAGCAAAATCAAGTCCACCGAATGCTTTTCCACCATCTCCAAAGCCTCCAGCCCGTCGTAGGCCTTTAGTACCTGATAGCCTTCATACTTCAACAATTCACTGATGGAAAATACGATTTCCTTATTGTCGTCAACCACCAGTATCGTCTCGTTGTCCATCTATAATCCCTCCTTATATCTCATGAGCAGTTCCCTCTGACATCCTATACTTTATCTTCCTGCCTTTAAAAAACAAATGACCTAACTCTTAAATATTCCTTAAGTTCCATCCGCCAATGGAAACCTGCCAAATTATTTTCAAAATTCTTAGCGTCGTGAAGAGACATATTTCCCCTCTTTCAAGGCACTCAAACGACGCGTACAAGGATGTACGCGAAGTGAAAGTAACGATGAAAGAGGGGAAATATGCCCTTCATCGACCGTGTTGCCTTCCGTGCACCGACGCTAATATTATAGCAAAGCCCAAAAACAAATCCTACCTACAATCTTCCTAATTTTCCAAATCGGATTCATAAAAATTTGTCCACATTACCAATTTATCTAATTGCATGTGACGGTGCCCATATGATATACTGATGGTGGCGTCAGTGTACAGATAACAGCACGTCCCGACCCATTTATACACTGATGCCAACGTCGGTATACAGATGACTACACCCCTATTTGAAAGGAGAAAACGTGTTAGAAATTTTTGATGATGAACTACTCACTCCGGAGGAACAACAAGAACTTGCCACATATATGAATGAAAAACTCGCACAAATTGAGGATTTGCTCTATCGTATGAAACGCCTGGCCTTACTGGCCGCAAAGGAAGAGACTCCGAACGAGGAACGCCTGCGCCTTCAAAAAGAGATCCATACGATTGAAAAAGAAATAAACGCCCTCGCCGACCAGATGCCGGAACTATTCCTTCCGCCGCAATCTTGAATGTCATTTGTCACATGGTATTTCTTAGCGTCGATGTACAGAAGACATGGATGGCCATGCAAATCCTTTCTAAAAAATAGTCAGGGGCAAAACGTCTTTTACACCCCCGATACCCTCGGATTGCGACGCGCTTCGTGCTCTCGCAATCCATCTGCAATTCAGGTCTGGCTTCCTTGTAACAAGCATAACAACGACAATGTAAAAAAGTCAACGTGTTTATTGTTGATAACGTTGACTTTTTTGTTGATAACTTGTGAATAACGCCGATATACAAATGACAGCCTTCCACGTCCTTACTTCCAGAATAGTCACCGCACTGAAAACGCCCACAAATTGTCAATCTGACGTTCCAGCGTCTGATAATCCCACAACTTTTGGCTCCTCTCCCGGCTGTTTGAATCGTTTACCCTGATTTTTCCGTCCTCGACGCCGACCAGGACGATGAAATGCCCTGTTGTCGTAAAATCACCCGGTCTCACGCTACAAATGATAGGTCTTCCCGCTTCCAACGCGTCATATACCACGTTTTGCGACAAAGGCAGTTCTTCCGCCGCGACACCAAAATTCTGGCATCCCTCCGAAATCAGGCTCCACTTGCTCCCCGTCCCTTGTACATAATAACCATTGTCGTCCGCATATTCGGCGACCACATACGGGGTAACCGAAGCGTCTCCCGTCAGGCCCGATACCACCATGGACAAGGCCGTCGGCCCGCAGCCGCAAACCGCAAGGATTCCGTCCCCGTACTCCCCATATCCCCAACGCTCATCCCATTGCAACAATAAAGGGATTTTTCCCTTCTCAACCTCGCCCACGCTGTCCGCATACACGTTCCCGTTCTTTTCCGGATACCCCTCCACGAAGTCAAGCATGTCAACATTACGTGCCAACATGTCCAACAAGTCTTGCGGATATTCGTCATAATGCTCGAAAATTGCCTGCGCCCGCTCATCCAGCCCTGCCATGAACCGAATACGTTCGACCGTGGTCTCCCCCTCAATTTCCACCCCGTCCAGGGTCGTCGAATTTCCTGCCATGCTCGTGCTAAACGTAGGGATACTCTTATCCGTAACGGCATCATATACCGTCATTCCCATTTCTATAATCATCCAAGAAACGATGAACACACATATCGTCGCCACCGCCTTTGAAAAAATTTCCAATCGTCTTCTTCTACGCAATCTCTCTCTCCGTCTCTTGCTATCGACGTAATAGTGTCGCTCTCTCCGTTTCTTGCTATCGGCGTAATAGTGTTGTTCTCTTCCATAGTCTTCCATCATGCCACTCCCTTTTTCGTCTCGATATGTTGATATTATAAAGACGATTCCCTCGTAATTTTTAAAAAATTTTTTTAATATTGTTTGAAAAATTGTTACGAAGTTCTTTGCCTTCCATAAATATTTTCTTCTACAAAATGCCAATGTTTCGTGATACCCACGGATTACTTCGCACTATGTGCCTTTGTATTTCATCCATATCATTAGCAAAAATTTCTATTTTAAACATCTAAACCGCCAAAAAACAAAAACATCACTTGAAAATTGAGCCCGAACATGGAAAAATGATACTAGTGTGGTGACCACTTTATTCCCGCGGGCAACGAGCCAAAGTCATGCTTGCATGACCTTGGCGACTGCCGCGAGGGTGCAATACCCCGCAGCTTGCTGCGCGTTCAAGCTATGATGCCCCGTAGCTTGCTGCGGGGTATTTCACTTTCGTACTAGACGAGTGGAATGCCGTGTTCCACATGGATGATACGACAGAAATGAAAAAGTCTGAAATCCTCAAAAAGAGATTCTTACTGAACTTTGGGTATTATTGAAAAAGGCAGATATGAAAGTATCTGCTTTTTTCAATCTTTTCCATTCTCATTTTAGGGTATTTATAGTAAAATAAAGATAGAAAAGGCGAAAGAAGATAATCAGATTGAAATATATTTCCATGACAAAAGAGGATATCGGACTTCTCACTCACTGCATTATTATAAAATAAACTGGTGTCGATATGACACCAGCTTATATTTTATAACCTATGCCCAAAGTTCAGGAAAACCCAAAAAGAGGATTCCCGAACCTTCTTCAACAGAATGGAGACAACAGGACTCGAACCTGCGACCCTTTACACGTCAAGCAAATGCTCTCCCAGCTGAGCTATGTCTCCATTACTATTTATTTTATCATAATTTTTGAGATAGTCAACAAAAAAATGAAATTTTCAAATTATTTTAAAAATTAATTTGCTAATCTGCTCCATTCCAAAATTATTTTACCCCTAAAATCTTCTCCACCAGTTCCCCATGCGGCCGTTTTACGTCCCTTTGGTACACGTTCACATGGTTCAAGTCCCCGCTTCTTTCTGTAAACGCCGGAAATAAAAAACCGCACTCCGGCTCTCCCGGCTCATACTCTCCCTTAAGCGGGCAAATGATGCAAATCAAGTACTCGAACATCTCCTCTGACTCCCACAACCTCTCCTTGTCCGCAGCCTTTGCCGGAATGTCATAACAGTCGTGAAACACCAATATCGCATACTCGCCCGCGGTCTGGTAATGCTCCATCACGATGTCATAAAACGTGTCCATCAACGCGTCGTTCTTCAGCCCACATTCCCGCATCGCCATCAGAAGCTGCCACATACTCCCCGGCTTTTGCGAATCAGGCGAAAACTCGTATTTTTTTAAATTGGTGTTCGTGCCGGAAAAGGGAACTGTTTTTGCCAGTCCCAGGTTTCTCGTCCTTTCCGACGGTGAAAGCTTCAAAAAATTCGTGTTAAAGCTCCCGTCAAATTCCCCGTCCGCGTCCACGTAACAACCCGCCACCCGCGTAATTGACGTTCGCGCCACCGTCATCCTCCGCGTCAGCTCCAGCATGTCCTCCCGGTCAATTTTATTCTTACTCATTTTATTATTGTTCATTTTATTTCCACCCATTTCAATAACATCAAACGTTACAATTCACGGCCTAACCGACCGTGGATTGTAACGGCATCCAGCCATCTAAAATTGCCTCC
>Ga0073906_1005723_pt1 | contig 10897 bp, 6 predicted proteins | sample Inofromicrocosms_FD_65485 | JGI IMG/M metagenome (GOLD analysis project Ga0073906, IMG submission 65485) | Mouse cecum microbial communities from Vienna, Austria - Inoculum for glucosamine and mucus D2O microcosms | ecosystem: Host-associated > Mammals > Digestive system > Large intestine > Cecum... | reverse complement strand
GGCAGGTTAGGAACCAATACCAATCAGATTGTGAAACACATCAATGAGCAGCTGAAGCTCTTTCCCTACTCGCTGAGAGCGGCAGATCTTCTTCCCTTCAGCCAGTTTAGCGACGGCATTGCCAAGACACAGCAAATGCTGACATACCTGTATAATATGATAAAATCCGAGAAATGATTGTAAAGAAACTCAGCGATGTTTCCGGGGGATGCTTCCCCGGCGCACGTTATAATGAGATGAAGGTAGCCTCCGGAGTGGCGTGCCTCATGGCTATGGAGAACGTGAGCGAGGCATTGCGTCACAATGTGGAGACGTTACACAATTTCGGCCTCGATGCCTCCGTCGAAGTGGAGCGTTACCTGAAAGAACGGTCAAAGACATATGGCAATACCAGGACTACACGGTTTCAGTTCCATGTGTCGGCATCGGTGAAGGGACGAGTCATGTCACCCGAGGAACTTACCGACTTCGCCCGTGAGCTTATGGCAGGTATGGGCTATGCACGACAGCCATATTTTGTGTACGCCCACCATGACACGGACAACAATCATGTCCATATCCTCTCGACAAGGATAGAGCCCAACGGTTTTCCTATTTCCGACCATCAGGACAGGCGCAGGCTGAATGAGTGCGCCAACCGCATCCTATCCCCGGACATCCGCAAAGACCTCGACCATATTTTCAGCTATGACTATGAGACGGAAAGTCAGTTTGCCAACATCGTCAAGGCACACGGATACAGGATTGATAAATCGCTCGAAGGGTACCGCCTTTTTAAATGTGGCGGCAATGCCGGAAACATAGCGATAGGCGACATACTGAACGGTATAACCAAGAACAGCGTCAAACGCAAGGACCGGACTGCACAGCTTCGCGCCGTCATCCGAAAATGTAAGGCCGAGATTGCGGAGGGAAAATATCAAAGTGTCGATAATGTCAAAGTGTCAAAAAGCAAGAGAAAAAAGCCAGTCAGGACGAAGCTCAATACCGACATCCGGAAGATACTCGACAATCACGGCAAACCGTTGAGCGATGAGGACTGTCGGCGTATACAGTCTCTCATTGATGTTCTTAAGACCAAGTTCGGCATTGACATCAGTTTTCAGAAGGACAAGACCGGCAGAGTCAGGGGCTACAGCCTTATAGACCATGCCGGAAAGATAGCCTTCGACGGCAGCAATGTAATGAAGTTGTCGGAGCTAATCGACTTTGCTGCAAAACCTGAGCGCAAACCCTCGCCACTCGACATCTACCGCGAGCTGTTTACTGTGGAGGTCGGCAATGACGGCAGAGGTGACTATATGCGCATCAATACCAACGAGGGTTCTACTTATCGCAAGACAATCTCGCCTCGCCAATACGCCTGGTTTATGGGCGTGAAAGATGATGAACGCGAGGAGGTCGGTCTGACAATCGCCGCCACTATGTTCTCCGAAGAGATACTGACCGAATACCTCAAACGCTATCCGGTACATGACCCGCTTGAAAGGATAAAGGACGTTTCGGCAGTCAAACTCCGCAACGGCAACTATGGAATCCGCATAGCGCTTGCAGACGGATACATGCCCCTTGTCGAGATGGACAGTGACGAGAGCCGACGATTCCTCTCGCTCCAATCCGATGCCGATGCCCGACATGATTTCCTTCTCGCACTTGCCACCCATCATCTGACCCATACCGACGCAGTGGCAGTCAAGGAAAGAATAAGACAGCAGACCCGGGAACTGACAAAAGTCCGCATCATCCCTCCCCGTCCTCAGGACTATACGCCTGATATAGCAAGAGTCTTCGCTGCCACCCTCGCCAATGCTTTATCTTCCCTCAATGTCCGTTCAGGTGTATCCGGCCACAACCGGGAGCTTGAAGTCGGCCACCGGACGAAGTATGACGATATGGATGAGCGTCAATCCGGAACCAGAATGTCAATGTAAAGCAACGCAATATAGGCATGGAATTTCTGCCTGTCGATAAATTCTCGGCACTTCATACCCTATGTTCCAGAATATTTCGCTAATTTTGCAAATAGACTCACGCCGTGCGTCTTCCAAGAGAGGAAGCGAGGCGGGAGGCAATTAAAATAAAAGGCGTTTACTACGCTTCATTTCTTGGCACATCTAAAGTGTACCAGCATTTCAAACCAGTCAAGAATGAAGATGTTATAAGCGCCCACGGGTATGTCTATACCTATCCGGGCTCATTCTGTGCCTTTATCGGCATGGGATGGGTTTGGGGTATTATTCATATCGGCGTGGGTTTCTGTAACACTCATTCACTGGTTAAGGAATTGGTACCTCCGAGATGTGCGAATGGGAGCAATGGTACAGATACCCACCCTTTTTTGTTTCACCCGTCGCAGAGGGGTATTGGCGACATTTGTTCAAGCGAGTAAATAATACTTGCCGGTACCATGAACAAGACAGAACTTGCTCGAAAGATACAAGCCCTTGACGGTTTGAGCAACGAGGAGAAAACCGCGTTGCTCGAACTCATACGAGCTCATAAGAAATATGGTCTTGTATGGGAGGAAAAGCCCGAAGATATCGAAGAACGCCTTCGGGAAGACCTACCTGTCCTCGTCGAGCGCAACGATGATAAAGTCCACCCGATAATATCGGACAATCCTGACGCACCTAACCACATCATAATAGAGGGCGACAACCTCGCTGCCCTCACCGAGCTATCCTACACCCACGCGGGTAAAATCGACGTAATCTATATAGATCCGCCTTATAATCGTGGTGAGAACGATTTCAAATATAATGATACTTATATTGACAAAGATAATCCTTTTGAGCATTCTCTTTGGCTTAATTTTATGAGTAAACGCTTAAAAGCGGCAAAAGCCCTTTTAAGCGATACAGGTATTGTTATCATTCACATTGACGAGCACGAATATAATGCTCTCTATCTGTTGCTTGATGAAATATTTTCAAGTCAGAATAATTTGGGTTCTATCATATGGAATAAGATGAATCCAAAAGGAGATGCCAAAGGTGTTGCCTCGATGCACGAGTACATCGTAATATTCGCAAAATGTAAAGACTTATTCCTTTCGCAAGAAGGAACTTTGATACGACAAAAACCAAATGCCGAAAAGATTCTTGCTAAAGCTCGTTCTTTATTTTCTAAATTAGGCAAACGAGCTATCCCTGATGAAATAAAAAAGGCTGTCGCTCCTTTCGGATATAGCAAAGAGATTCTTAAAGATTTTGAAGTTTTGTACGATTTAGATCTTATCAATAAAGAATTTCAAAATTGGTTAGCAGCATCGACTTTTGGCAAAGGGGAAAAAGCATATAAATTTATTTCTCCATGTGGTAGGGTTTTCCGTTCCGTATCAATGGCATGGCCAAACAAGGATACAGCCCCCGAAGACTATTGGATTCCGTTACGACACCCTATAACAGGTGAAGAATGTCCCATCCCGTCAAAAGGTTGGCGAAATCCGCCATTAACAATGGAGCGACTTCTTGGGTTTTCTGACGTTTATGAAGTCGCAGGCCTTACTATCAAAGGAGAAATTGTATTCTCTCGAAAAAAGAATGGCACCCTCAATATACCAGAACGCATTTATTATTTGGACGAAAATATGTCCGAAAATGTGCCCTCTATATATAACGATGGTTCAAGCGATGACACACTACTTAAAAATCTTAATATTTCGTTTGAATATCCAAAGACAGTGTCTGTTGCGTCTTATTTATTGAAAAACATACACCCTAATGCTCGTTTAATCGTTGATTTTTTCGCGGGTTCTGGAACTACGCTCCATGCAATTATGTCGTTAAACGCCGAAGATGGGAATAATCGCACAGGAATCCTATGCACGAATAACGAAAACCATATTTGCGAAGATACTACATACAAACGCAATGCACAGGTTATACAGGGTTATCAAAGTGGTAAAACCGAATTTATTGCCGGACTTTCCGACAACAACCTTCGCTATTATCGTACGGAGTTTTTGCCGCGTGAACGCTCGGTCAAAAATATGCGCGAACTCGTTCAGGCTTCCACCGGCCTGCTCTGCATCAAAAACGACCTTTATGTGGAAGCCCCGTTTGGCGGCAGAACAATGAATCCGAAGTATGCCCGCTATTTTGAGCATGGCGGCAAGCGTATGCTCGTAATTTACGAGGAAAGGGCAATACCATTCATCGCCGACATAATCAAGACAATGCCGGATGGTGAGAAAGTCAAGGTGTATGTTTTCTCGCATGGCAGCTATGCCTATGATGATGAGTTTGCAGAAGTCGCTGACCGAGTTGAGCTTTGCGCTCTGCCGCAAGCCATCTACGACGCTTACCAAAAAGTGCTCCCGAAGCGTAAGCCCAAATTTTTCGTCGAGGAGCTTGTGGAGGAAATAATAGAAACAGAAGAAACTGAAATTGGCGGTCTTTTTGCCGCTGACCCGGAAGGAGGCGACGAATGAAACAGATACACTATCAGCAAAAAGCCGTCGACGAGCTTGTAAACAAAACTATCGACTTGCTCGGTCTGCGCGGCAACCGCCACACCCTCGTGTTCAAGTCACCAACCGGCTCGGGCAAAACAGTGATGGCATCTGAAATGCTCATGAGGCTCAATCAGGAATTGGCTGAACGTCCCGATGCGCCTTTCACCGAAGTATCTTATATTTGGATTGCTCCAAATAAACTGCACGAGCAGAGCTACTTCAAGATGAAGAATTATTTCACTGAGAATTGCGCCCTGCGACCTGTCATATACGATGAACTCGACCACTCCACCGACGGCTACATCAAGCCGGGCGAAATACTCTTTGTGAATTGGGAGAGCATCAACAAGGATAAGAACCTGATGGTGCGCGAAACCGAAAACTCGGCCTCGCTCTATGATATTACCCGCCGTACACAAGACGATAACGGCATACCTATCGTGCTTGTGATTGACGAGGAGCACATGTTTGGCGGCAAAAATGCCAAGAAGTCAGAAAAAGTACTCGCTACTATTCAGCCAAAGGTTGAAATCCGAGTGTCGGCAACACCGCAGACTAATGGCGAGCAGCATGTAAATGTGCCTCGCGAAAAGGTCATTGAAGAAGAAATGATTAAGGAAAACATCGTCCTTAATCCGGCTCTTGACTTCAAGGACCCTCACGGCTCGCTCAATCAGCATCTTATTTGGCTTGCCATGCAAAAGCGTGAAGAACTCGCCAAAGCCTATAAGGATATTGGCGTTGACATCAATCCGCTTTTGCTTATTCAGCTTCCCAACGATACGAGCGAAGCGCTCACTGCCGACGATACAAAGGTAAAGGACGAGATTATTGCCACGCTCGATGCCTACGGAGTAAACACAGCCAACGGCAAGCTCGCTATATGGCTGTCGGGAGAGAAAACTGACAATCTCGATATGATAGATCGCCCGAACGACCTCACTGAAGTATTGCTTTTCAAACAGGCTATCGCACTCGGTTGGGATTGCCCCCGTGCAGCGGTGCTTCTCATCTTCCGTAAGATTGAGAGCTTCCAGTTCTCGGCGCAGACCGTTGGTCGCATCCTCCGTATGCCGGAGCAGAAGTATTACACCGACCAACGGCTCAATCAAGGATACGTTTACACGAACCTCTCGAAAGATATTATCGAAATCGTCAAAGACGATATGGATTATCTCGCTACAAACGTTATGGCAAAACGTAGAGAGGGCATCAACAATATTGTTCTTGACTCAGAATACAGCGAGCGACTTTCAACTGACCGAAACCGCCTCGGCACCGACTTCAAAGGCGTATTAAAGAATACGTTTGTTGCCGAATGGAGCCTTGAAACCGGTCAATTATCGCTATTTACCGAAGATATGCTGTTCGGGGACGGCGAGATGGGCGATGATTTCGAAGATGTTTCGAGTGAAACATATAGAAACCGTCAGGCTGCCATAAACCAGCGAGGCATCAACTTTGGAGTAAAAAATGTCAGCACCGAGATTGTCAAAGACCTGGATATGACAGGCGAAGTCGGTACTCGCATTGTTGAGAGCAAAGCCACCTACATAAATAATGTGGCCGACCTCTCCGCAATGTTTCTTGCTTTTTGCAAACGACTTCTCAGTAATGACTATGAACAGCGCAGCGTCAAAACGCTCGGCGGTGCCCTCAAAGAAGTCATGGAAGAACTCTTTGAGGTGTTTGAATATGATGCTATGAAGATTATCCTGTCCAATGACAAAGTGCATCATAACCGCCCTAAGTTTGAGCGTATTATTGCCAAAGCCATACAGAAATACACCGAAAAACTACGTTTGCGTCAGGCTGCAGCCAAACGACGTGCTTTCAAGCACTACGACTGGGAGTTGCCGGCCGAACGTGCATATCCTGTCGTGAATTATACCGAGCGATCTGAAATCGACTATCATGCGCTCTTACCGTACATGGAATATAGTGGTCCAAATTCGTCCTGTCCGGAGCATAATTTTGCCAGTTTCCTTGATGCTAACAGCAACGCAATTGAGTGGTGGTATAAGAATGGCGATCAGGGTAAAGCCCATTATGCCATTGGCTACACCAATTCTTTAGGCGAAAAAGCATTGTTCTACGTTGACTTCATTATCCGTATGAATAACGGCGACATTTTCCTTTTTGACACGAAAACGGAAAACAGCGACCCCGAGGCTCCATACAAGCATAACGCTCTTTGGGAGTATATGCAGCTCCCTGAAAACAAAGGCAAGCGGCTACACGGTGGTATCATTATACCTGATAACTTCGGCAACTGGGTTTATTCTCCGGCACCGCTCGATTTGCGACTCGGTACATCCGACACTACTAACTGGAATATATTCGACCCACAACAATACATCTAAATTATGGGTAAAGGCATTGACAGTAAATTCGTTCACTACGGCATACGGCGCGATGACCTCTCGATGATAGAGGCTATTTGTGCGACCGAGGGTATCGACTTCGACTGGCTGAGCGAGGAAATCCTGAAAGCCTATCACGCAAGGAAAGTTGACGTGATAGAGATTGACGATGCCACAACGGAAGATATTATCCGTGCGGCAATTCAAAAGATTAAACAATAACCCGTCCTCGCCATGCTTATTCAGAGAATCAAAGTTAATAACTACAAGACCTATCTTGACCTCGATCTCGATCTGACGGTGGACGATGAGCGCCCCATTATCCTTATCGGTGGCTCAAATGGTGGCGGCAAAACCACATTGTTCGAGGCTATTAGCGGCGCGCTTTATGGATTGAAAATCGAGAACCGTGAGCATTTCATGGAGCTTGTCAATCAAGGAGCCGTCGGACAGGTCAAGCCCGAAATCTGCCTGCAGATAACATTCATCGGCAAGGTACTCGGGCAGGAACAAAAATATATTCTCAAACGCCTCTATGTGCTCAATCCTGCCGGGAAACCACTCGAAAGTGTCAGCCTGAACATGAATGGTAATATGTTTGTCTATGGCACCATGACTGCACCCAAAGAGCGCATCAAAAACGAGCAGGAGGTCAACAAGATTATAAAGGCCAATCTCCCGCAGGAACTTAGCCAGTATTTCCTGTTTGATGCCATGCAGTCGAGCGAACTTCTTAAAAAGAACGTATTCGCGCAGACCATTCGCGACAACTTCGAGAATGTGTTGGGCTTTAAGAAATATCTCCAACTCCGTCGTGCTGCCGAGAAGTTACAGCAGGAGTGGGCGCAACAGCGGCTGCTGGCCGAGCAGGAAGCTGCCGAGTATAACGAACTCGTAAGCCAAAAAGATAAATTCACTGCCGACCTTAACGCTTGCATCGCCGAACAAGATGCCCTTTACAAGTATCTTTCCTCGATGGAAACCGAATATCACAAGGCCAAAGAGGGAGCGCAGCAAAGTGCCGCGCTCAACAAGCGCATTGTTGATATTACGGCAAAAATTGATGATATTGTTCGCCGCGCCGCTTCTTACGCCGAGGATATAAAAGGCTTTATGGAAAACATCGAAATCAATGTTTTCCTCCCAAAGATGTCTGCAAACCTCTCCGTGGAAATCAATAATATACTTCGCATCAAAGACGAACTCGCAAACTCGACAACCGGCGCGTATCCATTGGAAACTCTTCGCGACGTTACCGCAAAGATTATCGACTACCTCAAAGAGCTGTCGCTATGCTCGGCGGACGTTGACGAGGAAAATGTGGTAAAACACATGGTCGCTATGCAGAATACCACCAACCGACAAGACCCTTTCGATTATCTCGACAATGCGGAGATTGCCGCCTTGAAGTCGCTTGTCAATCGCGGGGCCAACAATCAGTTTGTTGCCCTGTATCGTCAGCGTCAGGATCTTGAAGTGTTGCTCGCAACCATCGAGGAGCTGCGCACCGAGCGTAACAATCTTGAACAGACACGTGCCGGAGGCAACGAGTTTATAATCTCCAACTACGAAGAAAGTCAGCGTAAACTTGATAAAGCCAAGATTGCCGAGGGGCAACTTAAACAGGAAATTCAGAAACTCGACAACCGAATACACCGATACGATGTTCAGATTCAACAAGAGCCGGATTTGAAATACGACACTCTCGTCAAGCTCAAACCGTTCTTCGAGAAAGTGGCCGACAGCCTATTGAAAAAGAAAAAGGCGCAGATTGAAAGCGAGATGCAGCAGCAACTCAACCGCTTGCTCGTTTCCTATAAAGGACACATCGGGCGCGTGGAGTTGAGCGACAGTATGGAAAACTTCAACATCAGAATTTTCCATACCAAAGGAAACCAAATCTCGCTAAATCAGCTTAACGCCGCCTCAAAGCAGATTTTTATTCAGGTGCTCCTGAAAGTGCTGCGCAATCTCGGCGACTATAATCCTCCTGTAATGATTGATACTGTGATGGGTGTGCTCGACAACGAGAGCCGCGAGATGCTTTTCGAGGAATACTTCCCCAACCTTGCGGAGCAGACAATTCTTCTCTGCACCACCTCGGAGGTGCGCCCTGACAGCGACTATAAGAAGCTCGAAGCATTTATATCAAAGACATTCACGCTTCATCGCGACGTGGAGGAACAGAGAACTACCGTCAGCGACGGTTATTTTGGAATTGAATTAAACCAGTAACACGCCATGCCACTGCAATTTGGAGATATATACGTTCCCGAAAACTTCAACACGGAGTTTGCACCGCTCAAAGAGAAGAACGAGTCACTTATCAATCTTTCGCGCTCCGCCGGTAATGAGCGTCGTTATTCTATCCCAAACAATAAACTGATGCGTATATGTCTGCTCGTGGGTCTTTCGACCCCCGGTAAACGTGACGAGTCTATCGTTGAAGCGATGAAGCTGCAAACCGGCAACCGCTTTGTGCCGAGCTTCTTCACGCATCAGGAATTGTCGCCTCTTTACTCGGCTCTTATCAAGCTGCGCTACCATGATTCTTCGCTCGACCTGTCGAACAACCGTGTGCTGTCGCGCATTATAGGCGCGGAGATGTGTCGAGGACGCGACCAGCTTCTCACTGACAACAATCTCGAAAACTATCTTTTCTCGCAAGGTGGTCGTGCTGCGCTTGCCAAGGATATACCCTCTCTCAATCTGCTTATCGGCAACTATGGCGACGCCGAGATGGAGGCCACGCTCGACATCAACAGCCGGGCGATTACCAACGCGCAAATTATCATCGCAGGTGCCACGGGTTCCGGCAAGACCAATCTCCTTGCCGTGCTGATGCAGCAGATCCGCGCTCTTTCCTCGGAAAGCAGCTATCCGGTCAACTTCCTCCTGTTTGACTACAAAGGGGAATTCAGCGATATTCAGAACAACCACTGGCTATCATACTTCGACGTTGACCGTTCCTGCATACTCGACCCGATAGAGCGACCGCTGCCTTTCACTCCCTTCAAGGACTTCACAGGGCGACCGATCAACGAGATAAACCTTTATTCTACCGAGATGGCATCGGCGCTCGCGTCGCTCGACCGCCTCTCGCCAAGCTCGAATATGAGCAACCGTTTGAGCGAGGCCATTGTGGAATGTTATAAGCGAACCAACGGTGCGCCCATCACATTCACCGGTATGCTTAAAGAGTACCAGGCACGGATGAAAGACCCCGACAAGGACGATAGTATCTCGTCGATTCTTAAACAGCTCGACCGCGCCAATATCTTCGATACGGAAGATAAAGCTGACCTCGTCGGCGACAGCTTTATAGTCAAGATGGACGGCTACCCCAAGGACGGCCCGATTGCAAAGGCTATTGTGTACTTCCTGATGTCGAAACTCAACAACATCTATGAACAGCTCGACAAGCAAGCCGTCAACGACGATGTTGTGCAGATTCGCCACTTCTCGATAATCGACGAGGCTCACTATATGTTGAGCTTTGATAACCGTCCGCTGCGCAACCTTATTGCGGTAGGCCGCAACAAGGGATTGTCAATTATTCTCGCTACGCAGAATATGGCCGATTTCAAAAACAAGGGCTTCGATTTCTACGCTAACGCGCAGTACCCCTTGATTATGAAGCAACAGACAATCGACGATAAGGTAATCAAAGATCTGTTCGGCGTAAGCGGCACGGAACTACAAGAGATCCGCACCGCCATTGCCGGACTGCAAAAGGGCGAGCTTATCATCAAAGACCAAATGGCCTTTGCCCTCGGCTTAGGCAGCAAATACAAGAAAATCAACGTAACACACCTAATATAATGAAAGATAATAATCCTAATATTGTTGCACTAATACTCGGCAACGGTTTTGATATTGCCAATAACTTCAAGACAGGTTATTGCGATTTTATCGAATCCGACTACTTTAAGTTGTTATTAGATAAAAACAATTCCTTGGCCACTCATATATATAGTGTAAAACAACTGTATAATTGGGTTGACGTGGAAATAGAAATCGGAAATTATTCATCCACTTTAGAAAAAAGTACTCCTCCTACAAAGCAGCGAGAGGCCTC
>Ga0073906_1005718_pt1 | contig 10907 bp, 8 predicted proteins | sample Inofromicrocosms_FD_65485 | JGI IMG/M metagenome (GOLD analysis project Ga0073906, IMG submission 65485) | Mouse cecum microbial communities from Vienna, Austria - Inoculum for glucosamine and mucus D2O microcosms | ecosystem: Host-associated > Mammals > Digestive system > Large intestine > Cecum... | reverse complement strand
CAAGGGCGAGACTGAACTTACACCCGAAGAAAGGCTGCTCCGCGCGATATTCGGCGAAAAGGCAAGGGAAGTCAGAGATACCTCCCTTAAAGTTCCCCACGGCGAAGGCGGTATCGTCGTAGACGTAAAAGTCTTCACCCGTGAAAACAAGGACGAACTTTCGCCCGGCGTAAATAAACTTGTCCGCGTGTACATTGCGCAGAAGCGTAAGGTACAGGTCGGCGACAAAATGGCGGGACGCCACGGTAACAAGGGCGTTATTTCGCGCGTGCTTCCGCAGGCGGATATGCCTTTCCTTGCAGACGGTACGCCCTTACAGATAGTTCTTAACCCGCTCGGCGTTCCTTCCCGTATGAACATAGGTCAGGTTCTCGAAGTGCATCTCGGGCTTGTCTGCAAACAGCTCGGCTGGAAGATTGCAACCCCCGTATTCGACGGCGCGACAGAGCAGGACATCAAAAAGCTTTTCCTTGAAAACAATATAATAAACCCCGAAGGCAAAGTGGACGGCAAAGTGCAGGTTTACGACGGCAGAACGGGCGAACCCTTCGAAAACAGGGTAACGGTAGGCGTACAGTATATGATTAAGCTTATCCACCTTGTCGACGATAAAATCCACGCAAGGTCGATTGGACCTTACAGCCTTGTCACACAGCAGCCCCTCGGCGGTAAAGCGCAGTTCGGCGGACAGAGATTCGGTGAAATGGAAGTCTGGGCGCTTGAAGCTTACGGCGCGGCTCATATCTTGCAGGAAATTCTTACCGTAAAATCGGACGATATAGTAGGACGTGTCAAGACTTACGAAAGCATCGTAAAGGGCAACAACATTTCCGAACCTGGCATTCCCGAAGCGTTTAAAGTTCTTTTAAAGGAACTTCAATCGCTTGCGCTCGACGTCAAGGTCCTTACCGAATCCGGCGAAGAGCTCGTCATCCGCGAACTTGACGACGACGATGATTCTATACCCAGCGCAAGGGCGCGTGAGATACAGGAAGCCGAAGCGAAAATTCCCGAAGAGGAATTCGACCTCGTCAAACACGACGACGCAGAAGAGCAAATCGATCTCGAACCTATGTCGATTTTCGATACCGACGATGAAGACGACTTCACCGGTAAGGAGCTTTTCGGCGGTGACGAAGACGATGAGGACGACGATGATTTCGGCGATAAGTTCTCGCTTTTCGACACCGACGACGATGATGAAGACAAACCGTCTGCCGATTTGTTCGACGGGGACGACGAGGAGTAAAGGGAGGTTAAAAAATGTTTGAATTAAACGATTTCAGTTCCATTAAAATCAGCGTAGCTTCCCCCGAAAAAATAAGGGAACTTTCCAAGGGCGAAGTAACCAAGCCCGAAACAATAAATTACAGAACCCAGAAACCCGAAAAGGACGGTCTGTTCTGCGAAAGAATTTTCGGACCGATGAAGGACTGGGAATGTCACTGCGGCAAATATAAGCGTATCCGCTATAAGGGCATCACCTGCGAAAAGTGCGGCGTAGAAGTTACAAAATCCAAGGTAAGAAGGGAGAGAATGGGTCATATCGAACTTGCCGCTCCCGTATCCCACATCTGGTACTTCCGCGGCGTGCCTTCGAGAATAGGCCTTATGCTCGATATGTCGCCCAAGGCGCTTGAACAGGTAATTTACTTTGCGGCGTACGTAGTTATCGACCCCGGTACGGTTCCCGTACTCGAATACAAGCAGGTTATAAACGACAAAGAACTCCGCGAAATAGAAGAAAAATACGGCGACAGCGAAGTTACGGGTCTTAAAGTCGGAATGGGCGCGGAATCCATACGCGAACTTTTAATGGCGGTAGACCTTGAAAAGGAATGCGAAGAAACAAAAAAGATAATAGAGACGAGTACGGCGGCGCAGAAGCGTATTAAGGCGGTAAAGAGAATAGAAATTCTCGAATCGTTCAGAAAGAGCGGCAACCGCCCCGAATGGATGGTGCTTACAGTCCTGCCCGTGCTTCCCCCCGAACTGCGCCCTATGGTACAGCTTGACGGCGGAAGGTTTGCCTCTTCCGACCTTAACGATTTGTACCGCAGAGTAATAAACCGCAACAACCGTTTGAAGAGAATGATGGAACTCGGCGCGCCCGATATGATAGTCAAAAACGAAAAGCGTATGTTGCAGGAAGCCGTTGACGCGCTTATCGACAACGGCAGGCGCGGAAAGGCGCTTTCGGGTCCGTCCAACAGAGAGCTTAAATCTCTTTCCGGTATGCTTCGCGGTAAGCAGGGCAGGTTCCGCCAGAACCTTCTCGGCAAACGTGTAGACTATTCGGGCCGTTCGGTTATCGTCGTCGGCCCCGAACTTAAACTTTATCAGTGCGGTCTTCCCAAGGAAATGGCAATAGAGCTTTTCAAGCCTTTCGTAATGAAAAAGCTTGTAGAAAGCGGACAGTGCCACAATATCAAAAGCGCAAAGAGAACTGTTGAAAAGGCAAAACCTTTCGTCTGGGACGTTCTCGAACAGGTAATTAAAGAACATCCCGTTCTTTTAAACCGCGCACCCACACTGCACAGACTTTCGATACAGGCTTTCGAACCCGTATTAATCGAAGGCAGGGCAATCAAAATCCATCCGCTTGTATGTACGGCGTTCAACGCCGACTTCGACGGCGACCAGATGGCAGTTCACGTACCTCTTTCGGTGGAAGCGCAGGCGGAAGCAAGATTTTTGATGCTTTCTTCCAACAATATCTTAAAGCTGTCTGACGGTAAACCCGTTATGCAACCTGCACAGGATATGGTTCTCGGCGCATATTATCTTACTATAATAAGGCGCGAAGAGGGCAAGTTCTACCGCTGGGGCGGAGACAGATATTACGAATGTGCGGAAAGCGAAGAGGGCGCTGAAAAGTATATCCCCAACGCCTATATATCCGAAGACGAAGCGCTTATGGCTTACCAGACCAAGCTTGTGCATATGCAGGACGAAATTTACGTCCGCCGTTCGGTTGAAGTCGACGGCGAAAAAGTCACGGGCAGGGTCAAGACGACTGTCGGCAGAATTATATTCAACTCCAATATGCCGCAGGATCTCGGCTTCGTAAAGCGCGTAAATAAAGAAGATTATCTCAAATACGAAATTTCTTACGAATTCCTCGGCAATGCGGTTGCTGTCGGCAAAAAGCAGCTCGGCAGAATAGTAGACCGTTGCTTCAAGACGGGCGGCGCGCCCCGTGCGGCGGACGTTCTCGATAAAATAAAGACGCTCGGCTACAAGTATTCTACGATAGGTGCAGTCACCACTTCTGTGTTCGATATGCACATTCCCGATGCGAAAAAGGCAATCGTAGAAGATACCGAAGAAAAAGTAATAAAAATCGAAAAGAAATACCAGCGCGGTCTGTTGAGGGAAGAGGAGCGTTACAACGCGGTTATCGACGCGTGGGACGCTGCTACCGACGCGGTTACCGATGCGCTTAAAAAGTCGCTTGACAAGTTCAATCCCATCTGGATGATGGCAGACTCGGGCGCCCGCGGTTCAATCGACCAGATGAAGCAGCTTTCCGGTATGCGCGGACTGATGGTTAACCCGCAGGGTAAAAAGATAGAAGTTCCCGTTAAGTCGTGTTTCAGACAGGGACTTTCGGTTCTCGAATATTTCATTTCGTCGCACGGCGGTCGTAAAGGTCTTGCCGATACCGCGTTGAAAACTGCGGACTCGGGCTATCTTACCCGTAGACTTGTCGACGTATCGCAGGACGTTATCGTCCGTGAAGACGACTGTATGGCGGGCAGCAAAAAGCCCCGCGGTATGGTAGTAAGGGCGATTATCGGACCCAACGGCGAAGTTATCGAAGGGCTTGAAGACAGAATACAGGGCAGATTCGTTGCCGAAGACGTGCTTGACGCAAATGGCAAAGTAATCGTTCCGCAGAACGGTTACGTTACCGACGCGATTGCAAAGCAGATTGTCAACGCGGGTATAGAGCAGGTATCGATTCGTTCTATATTCAGCTGTAACTCGCGTTACGGCGTATGCGCAAAGTGCTACGGCAAGAATATGGCGACAAACACGCCTGTCCAGCCCGGTGAAGCAGTCGGCGTCATTGCGGCGCAGTCCATCGGCGAACCCGGTACACAGCTTACGATGCGTACCTTCCATACGGGCGGTATAGCGGCAACGGGCGATATTACACAGGGTCTTCCCCGTGTCGAAGAACTTTTCGAAGCGCGTAAACCCAAGGGTTGCGCAACCCTTTGCGAAGTGTCCGGCATAGTCACGGTAGACGATAAAGACAACCTTAAACACGTATACGTGCGCGACCCCGTTACGGGCGAACAGAAGAAAGAATACACCCTTCCGTTCAATGCCGAACTTCACGTCAAGACGGGCGACAGAGTGGAAGCAGGTACCGTCCTCAACACAGGTTCTGTCTATCCCCAGGACATTTTAAGGGTATCGGGCGTAAGGGGCGTTCAGGACTATATTCTCGAACAGGTCCAGTCGGTTTACCGTTCGCAGGGCGTTGACATCAATGACAAGCACGTTGAAATAATCGTCCGCCAGATGCTCAGAAAAGTAAAGATAGAAAACGCAGGTTCGACAAATCTTCTCCCCGGCGAAACGGTAGATATGTTTACCGTCGAAGAAGAGAACCGCAAAGCCATCGAAAACGGCGGAGCGCCCGCTTTACAGAAGCGCGTTCTGCTCGGCATAACCAAGGCGGCGCTGTCAACCGACTCATTCCTGTCGGCGGCTTCCTTCCAGGAGACGGCAAGAGTTCTTACCGACGCGGCAATCAAAAACAAGGTCGACCCGCTTATCGGTCTTAAAGAAAACGTCATCATCGGTAAGCTTATTCCCGCAGGTACGGGCGTCAAAGAATATAAAAATATGTCGCCGGCAATCAGCGCTAACTATGCAAGCGAAGTAAAGGCAGAAGAATAATTTCAAATTCCAGACCGTAAGGCGCACGGCGTGCGCCTTGCGCTCAGCGGGTGATCGTATGGAAAATGAAAACAAAAAAATGACGGAACTTGTCCGTCGGTTCAGAGAAGATATTCTGATTATCGAAGGCGAGCGCACGCCGCTTAATTTCAAACAGGCGAACGCCGATTTGCAGAGCGTTTACGCTTTTCATTTAAGCTCGCGTGCAAATTTCAAGTCCGTAGAATATTTTCTTAAAAACCTTTACAAATCTTTCAATTTCGCCGCGGCTACCGTCAATGACGCGTTGAAAAGACATTCTATGACAAGTGAAGCCAGCCGCAATCTCGACGAGTGTCTTGAAGCTATGATAAGTTGCTGTGATAAAATTGTTACGCTTCTTTCGGCGGGCAGATAAAAAACAATAAATAACCGCTTCCGACAGCAGTCGGAAGCGGTTTCGTTTACGGGAATTATTCTTCTGTAATTTCGGGCGGGATTTCTTCCGCCTGTTTTTTTGCGTTTTTGGCTTCTACGTACGAAGTAAGCGCAAAGCTTGCAATCATACCCGCTATTCCGAGAATTACGCCTACGGTAATGTTGACGGCATCGGGTTTGAATTCTGGGAAGTTTGAATTAAACGTAATCATAATCGCCGGGATAGAGCCGAGTACGAAGCCGATAATAGCCCAATTCGTCCCGCGGGGGAATTTGTTAAGCAGCAGCTTCATAATTTTTGCAATACTGAAAAATCCGATTATAATTCCCAAAGCGAAAAGCGCAAGCACAAGCAGGGAATGCCCTAAGTCCGTTTTCAATGCCGAAATAGTGTCGAAAACGGCATTGTAGTATCCGAATATAAGAAGAAGCATAGAACCGCTTACGCCCGGTACGACAAGTGCGCAACTTGCCACCGCGCCGATAAGTATCAGCACAAAGTATCCCCAAACAGGCATATCGGACGAAAGGTCGGCATCGCCCATTCCGGGAATAAAGCAAATACCTATTACGACTGCCAAAGGCAAAAGCAGTGAAATTAAATTCAGCTTTGTAAAGCCCTTTTTAATTCCGTCCTTAATTAGCATAGGGCAGGAACCCGCCATCAGCCCGGCGAATAAGAGCACGGTGGGCAGGGGCGCATATTTTAGGGCGTATTTAAGCGGGAAGTAAGCCGCTATAAGCGCAAGTCCCGCGCCAAGCAGTACGGGCAGTAAAAACATAAAGCTGTTTTTAAAGTCCTTTCTGAGGTTGCTTATGGCGTTAATCAGTTTATCGTAAACGTTCATAAGCACCGCAAGCGTACCGCCGCTTACGCCCGGTATAATCATTGCAACGCCTATGACTGCGCCGCGCGCCATATCGGCAAAAAAGTTTTTTACTTTCATAACAGTTAAATATATTCCCGCAAAAGCACGGTAATGCGCTTAAATATAGGCGTTTATATCTATTCCCGCATTTTCAAGGCTTTCGCCTATTTCGCGGTAATACTTTTTATAAAGGCGGTAAATTCCCCTTGCACGGTCCGGCACAACGGGGAAAAGTATGTTGTTGTCGTGCGCAAGCTCTTCAAGGCGGTAACTGCCGTTGACTTTCCAAAACTTGAATATTCCCACGCTTATAGCGTCGGTGGGACAGCCGAACGAACAGCCCATACAAAGCACGCATTTCGTCCCGAATTTAAATACTCCGTTTTCAACGGTAATGTTGTTTTCGGGACACGAAGCAACGCATTTTCCGCAATTTATGCACTTGTTTGCGTCAACCTTAAACAGTTTGCCGTGCGGGTGGGTAAACAGCTGTTCTATGCGCATAATAGGGGCGTACCAGGTTTTGTAAAGGGGCTGTATTACGTTTTCGCGCTTAAAGCTTTCCAGCTCTTTGCAAAACAGGTTTACGTATGCTTTGGCGTATATCCACATCTGTTTTGCCATTTCGTCGCTGTGTCTGTAAATCATATTATAAGGCATTACAACGTGCCTTTCAAGCGTAACGTCGTAACCCTTTTTGCTCATAATTTTAATGCATTTCTGCGACGAACAGTCGTTGAGATGCAGTCCTTCGCCCGAAGTTTTGAAAATGAACGCGCGTCTGTATGCCACTTTCGGCAGAGAGTTTACGAATTTAAGCACAGGCTCGGGCGCGTTGAACGCGTGTATCGGATAGCCTATGCCAACAAGGTCGAAACCTTCTGGCGAGGGGGCTTTTCCGCTCTTTGCCGAAATGCGGTAGACTGTGACGTCCGCGTTAAGATTTTGTTTTATAAGCGAAGCAACTTTAAGAGTGTTGCCCGTTCCGGAAAATACGTATAATACTACTTTCATTTTTCTTCGATAAAGTCATCCTCGTTTTCAAAAAGGGGATAAACGTCGTCAATTTCTTCCTTTGTGTGCGTGTCGAAATACACCTGCGCGTAGAACGGAATATCCTTTGCCAACGCGCCGTAACGCCACGGCTTGGGTTCACAGCACTGCGGACACCAATATCCGCCTTTAAGCACGGTATAGACCGAAGACGAAAAGGTGTGCCCGTCGCGGCACTGCCATTTTATTTTTCTGTAAATGTCCCCCGCCGCGTAACCGCTTTCAAGGCATTTTCCGCCGCGGAATGTTGCCGCTTTTTGCAAATCTTCAAAAGTAAGGCTTTCAAGCGGTTTGCTTTCGTCGTATCCGTGGTCAAGCAGGTATTTGTCTGCGTTTGAAATGTCCTTTAAAGCATTGTAATCCACTTCGCCGTTCTCGGTTTTACCTTCGCATAAAAGGGGGAAATCGTTCCAGTTTTCGCCTATGGCTTCGTATTTGGCTCTCCCGCCGAAAAAGGCTTTAAGCCTGCCTTCCTTGCCGTGCTTTGCCCAATAAGCGGGGGAGTTGGTGCTTTTAAACAGCCTTTTGAATACAAGTTTAATAAGCAACGGTTTAGGCACTATTTTTGCAAGCTTGAAATAGGAATACTTCTTCGCCATACCGTCCCAATAGTCGGTATAAGTCTGCGTGCGGAAGTGCAGTATGTTTTCAAGTTCGTCACTGTCATAAAACCATACGCCGTGGAAATTGCGTGCAATGTTCCAGTTTGGCTTAAAAAGCTTTTTAGTGTCCGACCCCATAAGTTTAAAACCCGAGTCAAGCGTTTCAATGCCTGTAACACGGCAGGACTCTCCGCCGCCTATATTATATATTTTGTTCCAAAATCCGTCAAGTTTATTCGCGCAGTCGTATTCCACAATCTTCGCGCAAAGATTGCCGCTGTCCTTGTCCGTCACCCATTCCAGCGGACAGTTAAAGGAAGTATGGAACATAAGCCCGTCCTTTAAATTGTTGGCAAACATATACTTGTGCAAAACCGCCGTCTGTCTCAGCGATACAAACTTTTTAAGCCCGCTGTCAATGACGTACCGTTCGGCTTTAAGTTTATACATAGAATAACAGTCGTAGTCGCTTGAAATTATCGGGTCGCCAACTCTGCCCCAGACGTGCGGGTAAGCGCGGTGTCCGTACATAGCAACCGTCGCAATATGCACAAAGGGTATTTCGTTGCCCATTTCAATTACGGCGTCAACAAGATTTTTAGTGCCTAAGTAATTGCTAAGGTAAGTCCCTGTCGGGTTATGGTCTGACTTGGGCGGAATAAGTGAAGCGCAGTGGATAAGAAAGTCCGCGCCTGACAAAAGTTTTTGGCAGTCTTCGTACCTTGCCACCGTTCCGCGGAATAAAAATATCCTGTCCCTGTTCTTTTTTATAATCTTTTTTATGAATGAAGGAATTTTCTTTTCCTCTTCGTAAATTATACATCTGACGCTTAAATTTTCGGGCGACTGCATAAGGCTTGAAAGTACTTCCCCGCCCATAGCGCCGGTAACGCCCGTAAGCGCAATAACTTTTTTCTGTGGCATAACAGCATTTTATCATATTTTTATATGACATGTCAATTACCGATGTATAATTTTTCGGCGGTAAGTTAATAAATTTTACGGAGGTAATTACTATGACAGAACTTACGTCAAAAGAACTTGAACTAATTTCCGACGCGCTTACGGCGGAAGGGCTTTTATGCAAAAAGGCAAGGGCTTATTCCAAAACCCTTACGGACGTCGACCTTGCTTCCGCGCTTGAAAGAATTGCGGACGAACACGAACAGAGATATAACTCTCTGCTGAACCTGATAGGAGGATGCTGATATGAAAATTACTAAAATGGATTGCACGCTTAACGAAAAAGATACCTTGCAGGATATGCTTGAAAGCGAAAAACAGCTTATGGAACTTTACACCGTCGCGCTTTTCGAAGGCAGTACAAAAACGGTAAGAAAAAACTTTTCCACCAATCTTTTGGGCGTTGCCGAAAACCAGTTCGGCTTATTCACGCAAATGCAGTCCCGCGGGTATTACGAACCCCAGCCTGCAAAAAAGGCAATGATTGACCAGGCAAACTGCACCTACAAAAAACAGAAAAGCCAGCTTAAAGCAAAGTAAATTTATTGTTAAGTACACGTAAAAAAGCAGTCCGTAAAGACTGCTTTTTTATGTGTGAAGTACACAGCGTAAAAATTATTATCCCAAGCAAAAAACTGTTTTTTATTTTAACAACCATAGTAAAAAAACTCCTGCTCATATTGTAGCACACAATAATTCAAAATGCAATCAAATAGACTGTTGTATACTGCTAATATATACTGTTAATTTAAAATGTTATTTAAAGTATGAGTTTAGGTTATAATTTACCTAATCTATATATAGGCAGGTTATTTATGAATACGAATGATGTCGTAGCAAAAAGAATAAAACAGTTAACAGACGAACGAAATATGACATTATATAAACTCGAACAAAAGTCTTGTGTTTACAACGGTGCTATGAACAGAATTATGACAGGCAAAAATAAAGGGATAACTCTTGCTACTATTTATAAAATTGCACGCGGTTTTGATATGACCGTGAGCCAATTTTTAGATGACGAAATGTTTAATTCGGACGATATAGAAGTCGAATAATTTTTGAGTAAAAAAAACAAATGGCGGCGATTTTTTAAATCGCCGCCATTTAAACGTCTTTAATATTTTATTGCAAAAAGTTTTTCAATAAGTTTGTATCCGTCGGGTACGTACTCGCCCGTCGCCGCAGCCTGCGCTTCGGTATAGCGCACGGCTCCGTTTGAAAGATTTTTCGTGTTTGTGTACAGAAGATAGGGTACGGGTTCGGACACGTGCGTCTTTATTGCGCAGGGGGTGGGGTGGTCGGGGCAGATAAGCATTGCAAACTTTTCACCCGCATTTTCAAGCCTTTCGGCGACTATTCCCGCAACTTTGTCAACCTGTTCTATCGAATATACTTTGTGTTTGAAATCGCCGTGATGTCCGCACTCGTCGGGGGCTTCCATATGGATATACACAAAGTCAAGCCCGCCCAAAAGCTCGTCTGCGGCGGCGTTTGCCTTTCCCGTGAAATTTGTGTCGTAATTTCCCGTAATGCCGTCGACTTCTATAATTTTCATTCCCGCAAGCATACCTATGCCCATAACAAGGTCGACTGCCGAAATAATTCCGCCTTTCAGTCCGCGTTTTTCCTTGAAATCAGCAAGCGCGGGTTTGGTACCTTCGCCCCACAGCCATATGCTGTTGGCGGGTTTTTTGCCTTCCTTAATTCTTTTAAGGTTTACGGGGTGGTTTTTAAGCAGTTCGTAACTTGCTTTCATCATATCAAGGTAAATTTCCCCGCAGGGACCTTTCGGAAGATTGTCGGTTATTTTTTTGTCGGAAATATCGTGCGGAGGGGTAAGGGTATGACCGGTAACGCCGTTGTCCGCTACAAGGCAATGGCGGTAAGATATGCCCGCGTACAGTTTGAATTTTTCGCCGTCAAACTTTTCTTTAAGGCTGTCTATAAGCTGTTGCGCTTCCGCAGTGGTAATTTCGCCCGCGGAGTAATCAAGCATAGTTTTCTCTTCATACGGTTCTTCGTCCGAAAGGGTGACTAAGTTGCATCTCAGCGTAACGTCCGTGGACTTTAACTTAATTCCCATAGA
>Ga0073906_1005717_pt1 | contig 10908 bp, 9 predicted proteins | sample Inofromicrocosms_FD_65485 | JGI IMG/M metagenome (GOLD analysis project Ga0073906, IMG submission 65485) | Mouse cecum microbial communities from Vienna, Austria - Inoculum for glucosamine and mucus D2O microcosms | ecosystem: Host-associated > Mammals > Digestive system > Large intestine > Cecum... | reverse complement strand
ATGAATCTTGCCGTTACCCCCGAAGGTACGCGCAGCCGTCAGCCCTCCTGGCGCAGAGGTTTCCTCTTCATAGCCTATGGCGCAAAGGTGCCTGTGCAGCTCGGTGTCATCGACTATAAGTCCAAAACCGTAATCATCAGGGACTCTTTTATCCCCTCGGGAGATATCGACAAGGATATGGCATATGTCAAGAACTATTATGCCCCATACCGCGACGCTGCAAAATACCCCGAGAAATTCACCGTATAACGCGCTCTAAAGCCATGAACAAAGACCTCAACGTATGCCTCGTGCCCATGCAGATCGACTGGGACGACAAGCAGTCCAACATACAGCGTCTGGAAAAGATAATGGATCAGGTACATCCCGATACCGACCTCGTGATTCTTCCGGAGACTTTCTCCACGGGCTTTCCCGTAGGCAAGGACAAGGAGGCGGTAAGGGTACTGGCCGAAAGGAATACGGGGGCCACCATCGACAAAATCAAAGAGCTGGCCGCACGGCACCATACGGCGATTGCCGGCAGCTTCATTGCCGACACCGGCGGCAGTCTCTATAACAGGGCTTTTTTCATAGAGCCGTCGGGCGACGAATACTTTGAAGACAAGCGTCACCTATTCACCATGGCCGGTGAAGACAAGATCTTCTCCCGTGGCTATTCGCGCATGGGTGTGAGATTCCGCGGTTGGAATATAGCCATGGTCATTTGCTACGACATAAGATTCCCCATATGGTGCCGCAACCGTCTTAACGAATACGACGCTCTTATCGTGGTGGCCAACTGGCCTCTCGTACGTGTGGACGCTTGGAACAAACTCCTTCCTGCAAGAGCTATCGAAAACCTCAGTTATATATGTGCCGTAAACTGTATGGGCACCGACAACAAGGGTTTCGTTTACGACGGTTCGTCGGCGGTGATAGACTTCAAGGGGAAAAATGTGTCTGTGCCTGTGGAGAACTCCAATCTCATCTATGCCCGACTGTGCCGTCAGAAGCTTGACGATTTCCGTGCCAAATTCCCGGCATGGCGCGATGCCGACCTCGAGATGTGACGGCTTGATGATTCAGTAATCAATAATAAAGATAGAAATCCCTGCACAAAGTTCTGTGTTCGTCGGTAGGTACTCCGGGCGACTCTTCAAGGACAAGCGAGTCAGTCATAGGTGTATGGCCCACTTCGTTTCCAAACTCGAGGAGCGAGCGCTTGAACCGTGCCGAGGGATTCCCTTTCACATCTGTACGCCTTATCAGCGACATCCCGCACTCGGAGGCTGCGCATATTATCTCCTGAGCCCTGTCATAAGGGACCACCATTGCTATCCTTCCACCGGGAGAAAGCATACCGCAACCCTTTGAGATAAGCGACAGCGGCGACAATGAGCCGTCATGCCGCGCCGACTCGCGCACTGTGTGCGGACTGCGTATCCCCGCGTTGAAATATGGCGGATTCGATATTATCAGGTCATATCCGCAATCGGGCTGCATCATGGAGAAGTCCTCCTCTCTGGCCTCAAGACGGTCGTGCCAAGGCGAGTCGGCAAAATTGCGGGCCGCCTCGTCCACCGAAGGCCTGTGAATATCGACTGCCGTTATATGTGCCTCAGGATTGCGCTGGGCCAGCATCAAGGCTATTACGCCGCACCCCGTGCCAACATCCAGTATATGGCTTCCTCTGCTGTCGACCCACGACCCCAACAGTACCGCATCCACCCCGATTCGCATTGAACTCCCGTAATGCCGGCATGCGAACGCCTTGAATCTGAATATCCCTCTCTCAGCCATATTTAACTAACGTCAACACGCCGCATTTTCATGTATCGCCGATTTTTGTTAATTTTGCAATTCGCGAAGAGTATACAACGTAATGAGTAAAAAATCAGATTTGCTGCTTGACAAGGATTTCAACACATCCGCCCACCTGCTGTACGGCACGTCGAAGGATGAGGAACAACCGATAAAAGCCACCGGGGTGCTTATACTCCCCTTGATTGACGAGGCTTATCCCCCCTATCTTCATGTAAGAATGGAGGTGCTGAGCGATTATCAGCAGGATGTCGTGACGATGGCCTTCCGCACGGGAACCAAAGTACTGTGCGTACCCGAACCGGAGTTCGCCCCTGATGGCGACAACGAAATCATCGCATCCCGCTTCAAAGGGGCAAAAGGTGTGCTGGCCGAGGTTATCAATGTGTCAGCCGGTGAAAAAACCGATGACAATGTGGAGCCCCCGACATATGCGATAATGCGCACCGGCTCGCTGGCACAAGTATACGCCGCAAGCTGGATGGGCGATATTGTGGCAGGTTCCATAGCCACCATCCCCGTCGTACCAATCGACATGTCGGCAGAAGAGTCTGAAAAGAAAAGCATCCTCGACTCTCTATACCGCGATCTCTCGAGATTCCTCATGGAGGATTCAAGAAAGTCGCTATTAGAGACGCTGGCGGCATTTACCGACGACTCAGAGGAGAAACTGTCGTACATGATTGCCAATTCTCCCCTCACCGCCGAGGAGAAACATCCTATTGTTCTGGAGGCCAATCTTTCCCGACGCAGGGAAAAATTCATAAGGGAGCTGTCGGTTCATTACGAAAAGCTTGAGCTCCGCGAGGAAATGAACCGCAGGACTCTTCAGCATCTCGGCGAGAAGCAGAAAGCAGAGTACCTCCGAGCCCAGATGCGGACCATCCAGCAGGAGCTTAATGCCTCGGCGGATGATGCGGAGGAAGAGGAGCTCTACCTCCGTGCCGGCCAGAAAGAATGGTCGGAAGAGACCATGAATGCATTCAACAAGGAGATGCACAAGCTACATCGCTTTGCTCCCAACACTCCGGACTATGCCGTGCAGTTCTCATATCTCGAGACATTTCTGAATCTTCCCTGGGAACACTGCGACAACAGCGACTTCGAGCTGTCGGAAGTGGAGCGCATACTCGACCGCGACCATTATGCACTGGAGAAGGTCAAGGACCGCATAGTTGAGCAGGTGGCTGTAATGAAGCTGCGTCGCGACACCAAGGCACCGATACTATGTCTGGTAGGGCCTCCCGGTGTCGGCAAGACATCATTAGGCAAATCGGTTGCCGAGGCCATGGGCCGCAAGTATGTCAGAGTGGCGCTTGGCGGCGTCCATGACGAAGCCGAGATTCGCGGTCACCGACGCACGTATCTCGGCGCCATGCCGGGACGTATCATCCAGGCTCTGGAGAAATGTGGCACTTCCGACCCCGTGATGGTGCTCGACGAAATCGACAAGTTAGGCGCCGACTACAAGGGTGACCCGCAGACAGCCCTCCTCGAAGTGCTCGACCCGGAACAGAACTCCCGATTCCACGACAATTACATCGACCATGACTACGACCTCTCGAAAATCATGTTCATGGCCACCGCCAACAGTCTCGACAACATTACGGGGCCGCTCCTCGACCGTATGGAGGTGATCGACATTGGCGGATATGTGGATGATGAGAAAATCCAGATAGCGCAGCGTCATCTCATACCGAGGAATCTGGAACGTCATGGCTTCGCCGCCGGCGAGATAGAGTTCTCCGACGAGGCTCTGCAGGAAATCATCAGCTTCTACACCCGCGAGAGCGGCGTGAGACGCCTGGAGAAACGTATTGCCGAGATTCTCCGCAAGCTTGCCCGCGGAAAAGTAGGCAACAAGCCTTTCCCGACACATATAGGCAAAGAGGAGGTACGCTCTCTGTTGGGTGCGCAGTCAAATTACCCCGACAAGTATGAGAACAATGATGTGACGGGAGTAGTGACGGGACTTGCCTGGACGCAGTCGGGAGGCGAGATACTGTTTATAGAGTCGTCGGTGTCGCAGAGCAAGGATTCAAAGCTGACGCTCACCGGCAACCTCGGCAACGTCATGAAGGAGTCGGCCACGCTGGCCCAGCAGTACATCAAGGCGCATGCAGAGGCGTTAGGGCTCGACTACAATTCGTTCGAAGGCAAATCGCTGCACGTACACGTACCCGAGGGAGCCATTCCCAAGGATGGGCCGTCGGCCGGTATCACCATGCTCACATCCATGGCTTCAGCATTTACCAACCGCAAAGTGCGCGCCAAGCTTGCCATGACCGGCGAACTCACTCTGCGAGGCCGCGTATTGCCGGTGGGTGGTATCAAAGAAAAAATCCTGGCCGCCAAAAGAGCCGGGATTACAGATGTGATGCTGAGCCGTCAGAATGAAAAGGATATTGCCGAGATTCCCCGGCAATATCTTGAAGGACTGGAATTTCACTTCGTGGACTTCGCTTCCGAAGTTCTTGACTTTGCCTTGCTCGACGAGCGGGGCGTCTGACTGTTCCTTTTGCGGTTACGGTTTCTGGCGGCAGGGTTGCGTCTCCTTCCCTTGCCGCCGGTCTCCTTGTTGGCGTTTTCTTTGGGAGCCTCACCAAGTTCCGCGGGTACAGGCTCACGCGGCACTTCCTTTTCGAGAAGCCGTTCTATGCGACGCAACCGGAAGTTTTCCTCAGGCGAGATGAATGTCACCGCGCGGCCATCCCTGTCGGCACGTGCCGTACGCCCTATGCGGTGGATATAATCCTCCGGGTCATGCGGCACATCATAGTTGACAACCATCTCTATATCGTCGATGTCAATGCCGCGCGACAGGATATCCGTAGCTATGATCACCTGTGTTTTCCCCGCCTTGAAGTCGAGCATCACATTGTCGCGCTGCTGCTGGTCAAGGTCGGAATGCATCTCCGACACCTTGAAAGGAAGCTTGCGGAACTCTCTGGCGAGCTGTTTCACCTTCAGTTTGGAGCCTGAAAAGACTATGACCCTTTTCGGCGGCTCATCCTTGAAAAGCTTCTTCAGTATGCCCGTTTTCTGGGTTTCGTAGCATATATATGCCGACTGTTTTATCTTGTCGGCAGGCTTGGAAACGGCCAGCTTTATTTCCACGGGGTTCTTGAGAATCTTACGGGCCATCTGCTGGATTTTCGGAGGCATGGTGGCGGAGAACATCATTACCTGCACCTCCTTGGGCAGATGAGAGAAAATCTGCATTATGTCTTCATAGAATCCCATGTCGAGCATTCTGTCGGCTTCGTCGAGGATGAAGAATGAAACTTTTGAGAGGTCCACGTATCCCATGCTGAGATGAGCGAGAAGTCGTCCCGGGGTTGCTATCACCACATCGGCACCCATCTTTAGCGACTTTCGTTGCTGCTCGTAGGTATGGCCGTCGGTGCCGCCATATACGGCGATGCTGCTTACAGGCATGAAATAAGCGAAGCCCTGCAGCTGACGGTCTATCTGCTGTGCAAGTTCGCGCGTGGGTGCCATCACCACACAGTTAACGGCATTCTCGGGAAAGCCCCCCTCGGCAAGCTCGTTGATTACCGGCAGCAGATAGGCCGCCGTCTTGCCCGTGCCTGTCTGCGCACAAGCCAGTATGTCGTGACCTTCCAGCACCGGCGGTATCGTATGTTCCTGTATGGGTGTGCATTCGTCAAAATGCATGTCCCATAGCCCGTCGAGCACCTCGTCGTTGGTCAGTATCTCGTCAAATCTCATTGTATGCTTTCTATTTTTTTACAAAATTAATAAAAATTCCTCACAACGACGCTATCATCGCTTCTTTTCCACTATTAAGAACGCTATAATAGTGCTGATTATCAACGCGGTAGAATGAGACGCCAAAAAAAGTGACAAAAAAAAGTGCAGTTTTTCGGAACTTTCCACCCTCTTCCCGTGTTTTATATACGAACATTTAAAACAACAAGTTATGAAAAAGACCGAGACATTTCAGGATCGCCTGTTAGGACTTCAGGGAAATCTGCTAAACTTCGCATATCAGCTTACCACCAATAAGGAGCAGGCGCAGGATTTACTGCAGGACACCACCCTTAAGGCGCTTGACAATGAGGACAAGTACGTCGACAACGTGAATTTCAAGGGATGGATATTCACGATTATGCGCAACATCTTCATCAACAATTACCGTCAGTCGGTACGCAAGGCTACGGTTGTTGATCAGACCGCCGACCTCTTCCATCTCAACATATCGCAGGACTCGGGTCTCAACACACCCGAAGGTTCTTATGCCGTCAAGGAGATATCTGTGGCTCTGAACTCCTTCAGCGACGAATACCGCATACCGTTCAATCTATTCGTGGCCGGTTACAAATATAACGAAATCGCCGAGAAGATGAATCTTCCGCTCGGCACCGTCAAAAGCCGTATCTTCTTCGCAAGAAAAAGACTCCGCGAACAGCTTAAAGACTATCGTTGACACATCACCGCTTCGATTCTCCCGTTCGGGAGAGTATCGACATAGCGGAAAAGAATGTTTTAAATGTCAGATCGAGGTCGACGTTATGCAAAACGCCGGCCTCGATTCGTTATGAAAGATGCAAGTAACCGCAGTCTGATATATGGATACAGGGTTAAAAGAATTTATCGGCAAGCATATCGGCGAGGATGCCGCCGTGCTGGCGCTTCGTTATCATGACGCACCTCTCCCCTTTTCACTCGACGAGGCAATCACGCAGATCTCGGCCCGTCAGAAGACATCGGCCAAGTTGCCATGGTTCAACAGTCACGACTCCTTCATTTACCCCTCCGTTGCGGCTGCCGAACAGGCCACCAACCAGTATGTCGCAAGGTTTCATGCCCGCATTGTCGCCGATTTCCCCGAAATAGCCGACCTTACAGCCGGCCTCGGTATAGATTCGATTGTTATGGCGGCCAACGGGCATCAGGTAATGGCTTTCGAACTTGACACGCACCGTGCCGACTGCCTGCGTCATAACTGTGCCGCTCTCGATATCCGGAATATAGACGTTGTGAATGCCGACAGTATTGAATGGCTCAAAGCCTGCGACAGGCATTTTGACGCCATATTCATCGACCCGGCACGCCGCGACTCTCTAAACAACAGAGTATTCCGACTGCAGGATTCATTGCCCGACGTGCCCGCAAATCTTCCCTTGTTGCTCCATAAGTGCCGCAACCTCTTCGTGAAGGGTTCCCCGCTCCTCGACATATCCCAGACGATGAGAGACCTGCAGTCCATTGAACAAATAAATATCGTATCGTTCAAAGGTGAATGCAAGGAGGTACTCGTACATATGAAGCCAGATGCCTCACTCCCCGACAATCCTGCCATATCGGTGATTGACATAGGGAATAATGATGCCGGTTCAATATCTTCCGGCAATATCCTCTGCAATTACGAATTTGAATGTCGGTTTCATGACCTTGACATGACGGAGATAATCTTCGCCGACAAAAACGACCTGAAGAGGGCCGCATACGTATACGAGCTTGGTGCCGGGATGCGCAAACTCAATGCCGACGCACTGTTATGCGGCAGATATCCGGGATTGAAATGTCTGAAAAAGAATACGGGAATCTTCATATCAGATACTCCGGTCGCCGGTTTTCCAGGCCATGCCTACCGGCTGATACGCCAGGTGAGCGGTGGCGAACTCGAAAAGATGAAGAAAGAGCCCCTTCATGTGGTGTCGCACGGCCATCCCTTGAATGCGGCGAAGATTAGAAGCAAGTATCGGCTCATGGAGGGCGACGGCACAACCCTGCTCGCCGGCTCGCTGAATAACGGCAGCCCCATTTTTATCCTTGCTGAAAAAGTGGATGTGGGGGCGCCCTCTGTCACCGTTACAAGCCGGAAAGCGGATTTCTCCGACATCCCTCTTCTGCGTAAACATTTCGAAAGATACAGGTCGTTCAGCTGCGACTATTCGCTGGGAGGCGTGCTGCTGTGGAAAGACTATTTCGATTACCGCATAGTCTCGTACGGCGAAGACATCATGATCGTCGGCAAGGATCCGGCCAGCGGCGTCACGCTGTATTATCCGCCGGTGAACGGAGCTTCCGGGTGTGAGACAAAGAACAGCATACTCGACATTTTGCCGGAGGCCAACGGATGTGTGGTGAAGATGATTGATGTGCCTGTTGACGGTGCAGATGATGCACCGGAGGTTGCCGACGAAGCCGTACATAAGCCTGAATGGGATGATTATGTCTACAATATAGAGCAGTTCATTGGCTTTGAGGGTAAGAAGATGGCGAAGAAGCGCAATCATCTCAACTATTTCCACCATCATTACCCTGATGCGGAGATATCGGAGATTACGGCCGCTGACATTGACGACATAGTGGCTTTTACACGCACATTGGATGCGCTGCATGCCACCAGCCCGCTGTTTCTGTTTGAAAACAGGCATTGTACCGATCTTCTACCCTATCTGGGCGAACACGGTATGGCAGGCATTGTGATACGGCATCATGGGAAGGTGATAGGCTTCACATATGGCGAGGCTGTCGGGGAAATGTTTTTCGCCCATGTGGAGAAGGGCGACATGGAGTATCCCGGAGTATATCAGGCATTAGCGTCTGGACTTGTCAATCTGGCCATATCGCGGTTCGAGGGATTGCGCTACGTAAACCGTGAGGATGATGCCGGCAACGAAGCCTTGCGAAAGAGCAAACTATCTTATCACCCGGCCATGATGGTGCGCAAATACCTTACAGCAACCTCTACAACACCTGATGACGCATAAAAATAAGAGCTGACTCTTTTATAATAAATTGATTTTACCTAATTTTGCAGTGAAACACATGGGCAGCGTTTGCCTGTCGGAATAAAAAAAGAGTAGCTATGAGTGATGTATTGGTCATCATCCCCACATATAATGAGATAGAGAATATCTCTAATATCATCGACGCGGTCATGAAGTTGGCCGACGGCTTTGAGGTGTTGGTAATCGATGATGCCTCTCCCGACGGCACGCAGGATGCTGTACGCGCCAAGATGGAAGAGTACCCCGGGCGTGTTCATATGGAGACGCGCAAAGGGAAGCTGGGACTCGGCACCGCATATATCCACGGCTTCAGATGGGCTCTTGCCAAAGGGTATGAGTATGTGATAGAGATGGACGCCGATTTCAGCCATAACCCCGACGACCTCCCCCGTCTATATCATGCCTGCAAGGATGAAGGCGCCGATATGTCGATCGGTTCCAGATACGTGTCAGGTGTCAATGTGGTCAACTGGCCCATGGGACGCGTGCTTATGTCCTACTTCGCTTCCATGTATGTCAGGGTGGTGACAGGCATGAAACTCCGTGACTCCACGGCCGGCTTCGTATGCTACACCCGAAAGGTGCTGCAGAGTCTGAACCTCGACAAAATCCGCTTCAAGGGATATGCGTTCCAGATTGAGATGAAATTCAAGGTACACAAGCGTAATTTCAAGATTGTGGAGATACCCATAATCTTCGTCAACCGCCGACTCGGTACCAGCAAGATGAATTCCTCTATCTTCGGCGAGGCAGTGTTCGGTGTCATCTCCCTTCGTCTACGTTCAATGCTCGGCAAACTTTAGGCTCTGTTCCTTAACGCGCTCTATGAATTTGCGGTTGATGCCGCTTTCCTCGTTTCGGATGCCGGGTCAGGGAGGAAACCGGGGATGAGGCGGGGGAGATTGCAGCCGGCGTAGTTGCCCGCCACCGTCACCAGGTATATGGGCAATATGTCCGCGATGCCCATCCCGTTTACTATTCCTGCCGTCCAGTAGGCAATGTCGGCCACACAGTGGGGAAAGCCGCAGAGTATGAAGGCCGGTACCCCGAAGAGAAGCGGCCACCAGTTGCCTTGCCGCCCGAACTGTACCGCTGTGGTCATGATGAAACCGCAGAATCCCGAGAGGAGGAAAAGTTTCCATACCGGGGTTATCATACGTTTGGCAGTTATCTCTCCGGCGGCCTCCGCCATCTCGGGAGTGAGGGTGACAAGCGTCACCATGGCCACCCCGGCGATGTTCAGAAGAAGCACAGGTATCAGCCTGAGTATCATTCTTCCGCTCCAGAAGCCGCTTTTGCCGGTGAAGAGGTCAATCTTCCAGCATACCACTCCCAACAGTCCGAAGGCGAACATCACCGCCCCCACTACGCCTCCGGTCTTCAGATACAGCGTGCCGGCTATACCTATCAGTATACCGGCTATCAATGGCGAGAATATCTTACTTTTCATGTGTGGCCAGATCATTGACGGGTTCAGGTATCCTGCCGAACATCCTGAACTTCTGCTGATAATAAGGATTGTTGAATTTGCTTACCACTACCCCCTTTGAGCTTGATGCATGAATGAAGCTGTCGTTGTCCATGACAATACCCACATGCGACACTTTCAAGGGATCCTTGCCTGTGGCGAAAAACACGAGGTCGCCCATGGCCACCTCTTCGGCCGACAGGGAGTCGCAGAACTCGGCCTGTTTCGCAGAGTTGCGCGGCAGCTTGCGGCCAGTGACATCCAGATATACCTGCATCACCATGCCCGAACAGTCCACTCCCTTTCCCTTTTCCACTCCGGCATACTTGTAGGGCGTTCCCACCCAGGTGAGAGCCTCGTCTATGATCTTGCGTTGCTTCCCGGTGCCGTGGCCGACATGAATCGTATTGTCGACGGTGACCTTCTCCGTTGGCGTGGCCTTTCTACCCGTATGGCATGACACCATCACGAGACCAAGTACCGCTATCACCACGATTTGTAGACGTTTTGTCATCGTTGTCTAATGAATTGATTTTTCTTCAATTTACAAAATTATAACTTTTATTGTCAATATCCAACACTCCCGCCCTTCCCGCTCCGACTTTTTATTCCAAAAAATGTTTATCCTTAAAAAGACATCTATATCATGGGAAAAGAATACCGCAAAATTGAATATGAGCTTACGTATGAGCTCACCCACTGCCCAGATGCGTTGAAGCGTTTCTTCAACTATGTTTCCAACATACGGCCAATCATATGGATATGCATGTATCTTACGGCTATGCCGTTGTTCGCGCTTTTCTATTATCTTATACCGCTCGACAGCTGGCGGATACCTGATGGCGGGGGCACGAGCTACTGGTCGTGGCTCTA
>Ga0073906_1005708_pt1 | contig 10925 bp, 9 predicted proteins | sample Inofromicrocosms_FD_65485 | JGI IMG/M metagenome (GOLD analysis project Ga0073906, IMG submission 65485) | Mouse cecum microbial communities from Vienna, Austria - Inoculum for glucosamine and mucus D2O microcosms | ecosystem: Host-associated > Mammals > Digestive system > Large intestine > Cecum... | reverse complement strand
TCCAGGCCGCAGTGAAGCCTTACAATGCTCCGGTTGACTCCCAGGAAGTCCTGCTGCTCCTGGGTCCAGTTGTAAGTATACGCAATCGCAAGACTCTCGAATCCGCCCCAGGAACAGCCCCGCTCAAAGATGTTCAGGGCGTCCACAAATCTGGCCGTCGCTTTCTCATCCCCGTCAATCTCCAGGCTCATCAGCCCGCACTCGCCCTTCTGCTGCTTTCTCGCAAGCTCATATTGGGGATGGGATTTCAGCCCCGTGTAATACACTTTTTTCACCTTCGGATGCTTTTCCAGATACTCCGCAACCTGCATCCCGGTTTCATAATGTCTCCTGATCCTCACATCCAATGTACGCAGGCCGCGAATTGCAAGCCATCCCTCCATCGGCCCCAGGATGCTCCCGAACCGGTCCCTCTGGATCATCAGCCCTCTCATCAGCTCCTCGTCCCTGGAGGTCAGTACCCCTCCGGACAGGTCGCTGTGCCCGCCGATGTATTTCGTCATGGTATGCATGACAATGTCGATTCCCATATCCAGCGGTTTCTGGAATACCGGCGTGGAATATGTATTGTCAATATACGTCTTGATCCCGTGCTCCTTCGCCAGTTTTGCGACCCCCTCCAGGTCAATGACGGAAAACAGCAGGGTAGACGGGCTCTCCAAAATGATCAGATCCGTCTCCGGGCGGATTGCTTCTTCGAAATCCTCCAGCCTTGTCCCACGGACATAGGACACCGACACATTCATCTTTTCGATCAGGAAATCATCCAGCAGATGCTGCACCGGACCATAGCTTTCTTTCAGGCAGATGATATGGCTTCCCATCTTGCAGACTGCCATGATCGCCGCCGTACATGCAGCCATCCCTGCGGAAAATGCAACCGCCCTGACGCCGTGCTCCAGCGCCGCCAGCTTCTTCTCCAGAATCGCAACCGTAGGATTCGATGCACGCCCATAGTAATATTCATCCTGAAAAATATCCACGGAAAAATATTCATCCACAGTGTCAAATACATGAAGTGAGTTCATAAAAATCGGCGGTGTCACAGACTTCATGTACTTGGACGGCTCCTCCCCCAGATGCGTCATGGCAAGCAGATCTTGATTTTCAGTTTCGGACATAATCCATTCCTCCTTTTCTTTTTGATAGGCTCTCGGAATCATGGCTGCCTGTCTCTTACCGCAGATCAAACAGCGAATACAGGATACCGTCAGACAGTCACTTTTCATACCTTTTAGAGCTTATATTGGTTCTGAGGTTCAGTGGTAGAACCAATCTAGCTTCATTATAATTTCGATGTAAAATCTTGTCAATATATTGTTCCTAAGTTCCATTTTTTTGGTGAATCCGCACAAAACAGGAAGCTCATTTTTATGACATTTTCACAGTCATACGTCAACCTATGGAGTCAACATATACCATTCCCACTAATCCATATAACTTGTACTAAAATAACGCAAATATGATAAGCAACCTCTCTATTCCAACAGTTGCTGAACTATTAGAATTACCCGCTTTTGAAGGACATACGCTTCTTGCCGGCTGTAAGGGGCTTGATTTGCGTGTTTTGGGGATCAATCTGAGTGACACTCCTGATTACTATCCATTCATACGATCAAGGACACCGGAGGGCATATTGTCTTATTAAGCGCTCCTGGTGAAAACAGGAATCTTTCAGATTTAAACAGGCTGTGCGCCTTATTTTCCAGTAACGTAGCCAATCAAATTCCGCATTCTGTAATCGGATCCGTGTTCTTGATCACAGCCGCAACGATCATGTTCTCTGGTATCGATACGATCGTATCCGATGAACGTACTTTAAAAAATACCGTAATTGCCGGATCTACTCTGTCGATCGCAGTCATGCTTCCTTATCACTGCGCTTCTACATTTTCTGCTACTTATTAAAAAAGCAAATATAAACGGAACCGGAACCATTGCCGATATTTTGATTGACGAAAGTGGGAAATATAAGGAAATTTCTGAAAACATAACCGCTTCTGACGGAACGAAAGTCATCGAAGCCAACAGTATGATGGCATGCCCCACCTTTGTCAATACTCATATGCATTTTGACAAAGCATATACGTCAGAGCTTTGGCAAAAAGAACTGGATCTCCAGTACGGAAGAGACTCTGGAGGACGAACCGCATACCCGTGGTGTCACACGGATCCGTGAAATGGTTGACATGGGGATCAATGTGATAACGGCACAGGATACCATTTGCGACGGCTTTCATCTATACGGAACCGGTGATCCATTGGATTATGGTCTGGTGGGATGCTACTGCGCACAGTACAACACACCGGAAACTGCACGCATTATGTGGGATATGCTTACTTCCGGATCTGCCCGCGCATTTGATCCGGATGCAAAATACGGCATTCAAATCGGAAATGATGCAGATTTAAATATTGTTGACGCTCCAAGCGTACATGGGGCAATCCGCATCTGTGCCTCCCACCCCTATATTCTCCGCAGAGGAAAAGTCATTGCCGGTTTCGAGCGTAAAGCGGCAATGCTGTAAATCGACATACTGAATCATCTTCTGAAGCGTTAAAAAAGTGTAAAGTCTTTAATCGTTCAATAAAGACTTTACACTTTCGTTTTATTTTTCGCCTGGTTCCGTGACTTCTAAAAGGATAGAATCAAATTCATTTTCAAGTTCATCTCTTTTTTCTTGCGGTACAAGTTTTAATAGTTTTCTTACAAAAACAGTTAATCTATTGATATATCGTAATTGTTTGTCAGTCATTTAATTGCCTCCCTTCTATTAAATATCATCTATGAGATACTCTCATTGTACCAAAATAAGATATGAGTGTAAAGCCTTTATTCAATTGCTAAAGCACACTTAGCAACATACGTGTTACTGTTCACACCCTTTGGTTGCTCCAGTAACAGTATCCAGCCTATTTTAAGTCGCCTTCGGCGAGAGGCTGGATATTATGGCAAATGTTACTTTATCGGCCGGACGCCGTGCAGCAGGGTGCACGACGCCGTGTGAACAGTAACCCACAAGGGGCCTGTTCTTTTTTTGTGAGATTTCTATATAGAAATCTCCGGCCGAATCCTTTATACTGAATCCTGTCACTTATACAATCCCGCCAATCTGCCCGGCATCTACGCAGATATGCGCCGATTCTGTACAGAACAGCAGCAATCCCACATTTAATTACCAGAGGTATTTCCCATGAACAGCTTTATGTTGGCTCTTTCCGTTGTTCTCCCTCTTGTCGTATATATGACAGTCGGAGGGCTGATACGCAGATTCATTTTTTTGGCTTGCCATTGATGTATAGCTCCTTTCAAATTTTGATAGATTTTTCTATCTCCCATAGCATAAACGATTCCAATCTAAAAGCAAACTATTTGGCGCAAAAAAATACCTTGCTTCTCTTTTGTTCACTGGCCGGGTAATGAACTGTAACGTAAAAAAGGGCAGCCCATCGGCCGCCCTGCCATTTTCAGCATTTCAAGCAAAGAGAAATACGATCTCAAACTCTATCTTATTTCAATTCCCCGGACGCCACTTTCCTTGCGATCTCCGCCTCATTCGCTTTCGCCTTTTCCCTCGTCATTCCCACACACAGGAAGAGGACCGCTCCGAGTACAAACAACGCTGCCGGCGCAAAGTTGATCACCATATCCATCCTCGTCAGCACTTCCGCAGAGAGATTCTCCGCATTTGCCACATACCCCACTGCGCTCAGCGCCAGGATTCCGATAGAACCGCCGATGGCATTTCCAAGCTTGGTGGAGAAGGAAACGCAGGACGCGATCACGCCGTCGGAACGCACGCCTGTCCTCAGCCAGTTGTCGTCAATGATCTCCGCGCTCAGCGTAAAGCAGGAAATGGAGATCAGGTTAGTCACGCCATACAGGAACCCGGAAGGAACGATCATGCCCACCAGATTGTTCTCGCCGATGATGAAGAAGAATACACAGCACAGGGCCTGTAAGATACAGCCCGCCGCGCCTACATATTTTTTGCTGAACCGGTTCAGCAGAAACGGAGCATAAAAGTTCACCACCAGCATCCCCGCCGACATGGCCGTTGCGAACCCTGCGATGAGCACCGGATTGCCCATGATATAGATAAAATAGTACGCCATGATACCGATTCGTCCAAACAGTCCCGTCAAAAATGTAAGCATGGCCAGCATCAAAAATACCGCGTTCCGGTCTTTAAACGTATATTTGAAAGAGTTTACCAGGTTTTTCATGGTATCTCCGATACTCTCCTTCTTTCCGCTGCTCCCCAGGATTTCCTTTGTGGATGCAAAACATACCCAGAAACAGGGGATACATACAACAGAGAATACCAGCGCCGCCATAAAATATCCCTTTTCAGAAGAAGCTGATCCGCCTCCGAAATACAGGATCATCGGCATGGTCACCGCGCTGATCACCATCTGGATCAGGCCGGAGCCGATTCCTTTATACGCATTCAGCGCCACACGTTCTTCGTTCAGAGCAGTCATACAGTTTGCCACGCACTGTGTGGAAATGTTCACCGCCGTATACGCCATCCCGCAGCCGATATATGTAAATCCGCACCAGATCGCCTTCCAACTGTTTGGAACGTCCAGATTCAAAAAAGTAAGACAGTTAAACAGTGCCAATATCGGCGCGCCCCACAGAATATATGGACGGAAACGTCCCCATTTGGTGTGGGTATTCTCCGCGATGGCCCCGAACATCGGGTCATTAACCGCATCCCAGATCCGCGCGATCAGCATGATCGCCGAAATAGCCACCGGGGTCAATCCGACCACGTCCGTATAGAATACGGTCAGATAAGAGCTGATCAGTGTCCAGGAACACTGGGAGCCGATCTCACCAAAGCTGTATCCGATCTTCGTGAGAACCGAAAGCTTTTTGTTTGCGTCTTCGTTTGCCTGTACGGCTGCATTTGCGTTTTCACTCATTTCTCTTTTCCTCTCTTTTCTTTTCTTGATGTATTTATCTTATCAGCAAATGCGGAAATACGCTTATCCTGTAGCTTCCTGTTTTCTGTCTATAATGACCAAAATCCTACATATTTTTATTATTTCCCACATGGTATGTGCAAAACATATAGTAGGATTTTGACCTCGTGTACTGACCGCGTTTTTCCGGCAGGCTTTTTTTCTGATCTTCCATCGGTAATGCCATATCCCCTACACCAGCAGCCGTATCCTCACAAACGCGATCTCATTGGGCTGCATCTGCACCTGGAGGCTTAAAACCCCTTCTCTGGATTCGCATTTCTGGATCGTCAGCTTGGGCTCGCACACCCTGCGGAAATATTTGATATCATTTCTGGACAGTTCCTTTTCATAATCCATCTCCTGCCAGATATTCAGCGCGCTCCCGTTCTGCTCATTGATCCGGTACGTCTTCACCTGGTAAACCCCGTCCGTCACATCCGTCAGAGTCAGGCACAATTCCAGCCCGTTCCGATCCTCAAAATATTTCCAGAGGTGTTCCTTCTCGATCTCATCCTCCTTGGTAAAATAATAATTGTATCCCAGCTTCCGCTGGTTGTGGCAGATGATCCCGTAGGAATCATGCTGGTCGGTGGAAATCAGGTAATTCTCCCCTCTGCCGATATAATAAGGATAAAGCCGTTTCAAAAATTCAAAGGCGAATCCGGTGGGTTTGAGAATCCCGTCCTTCGACATCACCCCGGTGCCCCCGTGGAGCAGCCGGTTGGAATCATAATATTCCGAGATCCGGTCGCTCCCCAGGAAAAACGCCATATCCGCGACCTCGCCGTAAATATCCAGTATATTTTTGATCACATAGGCCCCCTTAAAGCAAGTGTCGTTGATAAAGCTGCGCGCGGAAGCCGTCAGGTTCCATTCCGTGATATAGAGCTTGACGTCCCGAAGCCCGGTCTGTTCGATCAGTCCCTTTTCATATAAAATGCGGTGCTTCATACATTCATTGTCCGTACTGCGTTTCGCATACCGGTCCTTTTCAATTTCCCCGCGCTCATAGGAAAAATAGCAGATGGACAGAAAGTCCGGCTTCACGTCCTGGGCGCCCCAGCCCTCCAGAAACGCAGCGCGCCAGCTTTCCCGGAAATCCAGCCTGAGTCCGCAGCCGCCCACCTCCATCTGATCGCTGTAATGCTTCACGATCCTGCTGGTTCTGCCGAACAGCTCGTAATATTCATTTACCGCATTCTCCTGTTCCCACCTGCTCTCATGAAACCACACTTCCATGCGCCAGCTGTCCAATTCGCTTCTGCCGTAGCGGTGTACCAGATGCCGCATCAATGCATGCAGTACCCGCTCCCATTTTTCCGGCTCCGCATATCCTGTGTCTCCCTCTTCCTGAAACAGCGTCTGCACATTTCTCATAAATCTGACCGGCTTCATTCCCAGTTCGATATGCGGTTTGAGCCCATACTGCAGCAGAAAGTCCAGGATGGAATCCAGCCGCGTAAAATTATAGCTGCCGTCCAGGATGTCCAGGTCGATGAGCATCTCCTTTGCGAAAATATTCCAGAACCGGGCATAGGTAAAGCCCAGTGCTTCCTTCAAAAGCATCACATGCTCCTGCACCTCGGACCGCAAAAGCGACGCCGCCGACCCGATATTCATGGTCCGGCCCCAGCCGTCCCACAGCTTTTCACTCTTTTGAACAGAAAATGTATCCTTCCGGAAACCAATCTCCATGCCCTCCTCCTGTACCGAATCGTTCACATGGAGATAGTGCTCCAGCCGCTCCTCCACAGCCGTGTCTGTTTCCCGGACCTCTTCCTCTCTGGCCTGCTCCTTGGATCGTTTCCGCAGCGATGAGGGCGTTTCCCCGTAAGCCTTTTTAAATGCCTTGTTAAAAATGGCCACATTGGCAAATCCATTGTCATAGGCGATCCGTGTGATCGGCGTGCTGGTATACAAAAGCTCGTCCACCGCGTGATACAGCCGGATATTGGTCAGGTATTCCGCAAAGCTCATGCCATAATTCCGTTTAAAAAACCGGGAAAGATAGCCATTGGAGAGATACAGCTTGTCCGCCAGCTCTTTCAGGCTGATGGGCTGGTTATAATTTGCCCGGATATAGTTATTGATCTGCTGGATCCGCTCCTCAAATTTTTCCTTATCATCCAGGTTTTCCTTATCTGACGCCTGCACAAGAAAATACATGGACAAAATGTCGAGGACACGGTAGCACAGCCCGATATGTCCGAAGTTGGCCGAATTTCCCCGGGTCTCCAGATAGTGGTTCAAAAGGATTTTCAGCGTATCCCGAAGCTGGTTGTACCGCTCGCTCTGTCCTCTCGTAGAATCGCACCAGAAAATGACATCCATACTCCGGAACACATCGCTGACCATCTGATACAGGATAGAAAACCGCACGTATAAAATGTCTCCGGAGCCTTTCAGCTGATGCCGTTTATTTGCGTTCACCACCAGTACATCCTCCGGCTCCATATGGGTCACCTGCTCCCCGATTGTCACATCCATGGTGCCCTCGAGCACGTACAGCAGTTCAATATCCTGATGGAAATGCTCCGGCTCATCTGTCGTATTCAGCACGGATATTTTCATTTTCTCTCTTCTTATATTATCATCCATAGATCTTCTCCTGTTTTTTTCAGATGAAAACTCGCCTGCCCCAGCCAAAACATCCGCGGCAAGCCGCCGAATATCCATGCAGGCAGGCATGGCTGCATGGCCCGTTGCTTCGCAGTGATCAACCAGTTGAATTTTTACACTCAGATCTGTGTTCTGTAGTATTCCAAATCTGCCTTCAAGTCATTCAGACGGTTTCCGGAAACGGAATACTCCCGCTCCACAATATATGCCTGACATCCGTTTTGGTCGGCCGCTTCTTTCAGAGCTTTCCAGTCCACCAGTCCTTCTCCGGCCCTGCAGTTGATCCGGTCCAGCTCCTCCATGGTCTTTTTCAGTTCATCCGAAAAAATGGGAGCGCCGTTCTCATCCCTTGGCAGGGTGCTAAAATCCATCGGCGGCTGAGGCCCTACCACCCGGCTGCTCTCCTTGATATGGATCAGCTTCACCCGGCCGCTGTACTGCTCCACAAATGCGATGGGATCAAAGCCTGCCGCAGCGCACCAGCCCGCATCCATCTCAAAGCTCACATATTTCGGATCAGTTTCCCGCATCAGCACATCGATCACCCTGTTTGTTCCGCACGCGCCGTCCAGAGCTGTTTCTGTCCCGCCAGGCACACTCCCGATCCGGCCGCAGTCTGCAAATTCCTGGGTATGATTATGGTACGTAAGCATCAGCCCCTTTTCAGCGCAGGCTTTTCCGATCCGGTTCAGGGTTTTGGCAAATCTGTGGACAGACTCCTCATCCTTCAAAACCTCCATCCCGATCCCGATGAACTTCATCCCCAGTGTATTCGCAAAGGGAATCAGCTCCTCCACCATCTCTGTCTTCGGCGCATGGAGGGAAACCGGCTCCAAATTCAGTTCCTCCAGCAGCGCTTTCAATTCCTCCGCCGGGATCTCAAAATCCGGCCCGAACAGCTCCGCCCCGTCATATCCCATTTCCGCCGCGCGCCGGAAGTTCTCCCGGCTGTCATTCATCGTCCCATCCATAAAGGAATACATCTGCAAATTTACTTTTCCCATCTTTTTGGCCCTCCTGCCATTATAGATTCTTTTTTACGTTTCTGCAGTCTAATATGGCCGCTATCCTGAAAGTTCCAACGGTCGTTGACTGTCCACGCCCCGACCGGGTGCCAACAGAAACGGCAGCCTGCAATACGCCCAGTTTTATTCTACAGAATCCAAACTTGTTTTCCTATCCGATTTTGAGCCAAAATCATCCAGCTTTTTGCCCAATTTTTTACCTTCCATCCACAGAGAGCAAAATATACACATATTTTTTTGTCCTCTCTGCTTTTCTTTTCACTCACATGCGTACAGAAAAACTGTATCTGTACGCTAACGCAAAAAAGGCTGGCACGGTCAGTTCCTTCCGCCATAGCATTCTGATCCATTGCCCACAGGGCTTCCAACAGTTTTCCCGAAGACTCTGCAGAGCGAATCATCTCTTGCTCCGGCAGGTAATAAGTTGTAACAGATGATTCGTTTCTTGTATTCTTCGAGTAATAGAACTATAATGAAATTTAGGAGGTGCAGTACAAATGAACCGGTACAAAATCATGGTAATTGAAGATGATCCTGTGATACAAGGGGAATTGCGGGCCTTGTTGGAAGGGAATGGATATGTAACCGCAGGAGCAGAAGACTTTTCTTCCGTGATAGAGACTGTCAAAAAGGAAAAACCGCACCTGATTTTGCTGGATATTAAGCTGCCTGGAGAAAGCGGATTTACCCTATGCTCGAAAATTCGTATATTCTCAGATGCTCCCATCATTTTTGTGACAGGCTGCAGCACAGATATGGATGAACTGAACAGCATTATGCTGGGCGGGGATGCCTTTATTACGAAGCCATATAATTCGGCAATTTTACTTGCAAAGACGGCCTCTTTGTTAAAACGCGCATATCCGGCACAGCAGGCGGGACAGATGGCTTATGGCGGCGCGGTTCTGCATTTGGAGGCCAGCGTTTTGGAATATGAGGGACGGCGGACTGACCTTACAAGGAACGAACAGAAAATTTTATATTACCTGTTCAAAAATGCCGGAAACATCTGTTCCCGCCCGGATATCACTGAATTTTTGTGGGACAACCAATTATATGTGGACGACAATGCCCTGAGTGTAAATATCAACCGTATTCGTGAAAAACTGGCCGCCATCGGTTTGAAAAATTTTATCAAAACGAAACACCGGCAGGGGTACACACTATGAATAAATCATTATACTGGAAAAACAGGCTGGCATTCCTGCTTACAAATTTCGTGTGTATGCTTGCCCTTACTCTTTTTCTTATAATATGCGGCAATACGGTTTCAAGTATTGCGCTGATTTTAATTCTTTGGGGATTCATTTTAGCAATCGGCATGGGAAGTACCTATTGGAAACGCAAGCGGCAAATGCAGGTGCTGCTGACGATGGCGGATCAATTATCGGAACGCTATCTGATCTCTGAAATCATGGAACTGCCGGAACAGGCTGAAGACCAGGTGTATTACCAGCTAATCAAAATGGCCGGAAAATCCATGCTGGAACAGATCGGAAGCGTCCGCCGGGAAAGATTAGAGTATAAAGAGTATATTGAGCAGTGGATCCATGAGATAAAAACGCCGATTACGGCCATGAAACTGCTTTGCGAAAATCGCCGTTCCGAATTTACAAAAGAATTTTTGACCGAATTGGAAAAGACAAATCATTTCACAGAGCAGGCCCTCTATTATGCCCGCAGTGAATATACAGAAAAAGATTATTCTGTGCGGGAGATCTGCCTGTCTGATGTTATCCATCAGGCCATAGCAGATAACAAATATCTTCTGCTGCGGAACAACATGAAGGTTACTATATCAAATGTTGACCATACCGTATTTTCAGATGACAAATGGGTTCGTTTTATTTTGAACCAGCTTATCGTGAATGCAGTAAAATACCGGACAGAACATCCGGAGTTGGCTTTTAATGTCCGTCGGCAGGGAGATCAGGTTATGCTTTACGTGGAAGATAACGGCATTGGCATTGAAGCCTGTGATCTTCCCCGTATTTTCGAAAAAGGGTTCACAGGACAGAATGGGCGTACCACGCAAAATTCAACCGGCATCGGATTATATCTTTGCAAAAGGCTTTGCGATAAAATAGGGATTGGCATTTCCGCAGACTCGTGTAAAACCGGAACGACTCTTTGCCTGACCTTCCGGATCAATCATTTCGTTCATGAAGTGCAGGACTGATCTAGTACAGCATTGCGTAATTAACGGTGAATTCTGCACCTGCTATTTCTGCCAGTTCTGCGTTGTCGTCAATCAACGATGCCACCGCATCGCCTCTTTCCTCCGCCTTGTCCTGACAAAAATATCAG
>Ga0073906_1005706_pt1 | contig 10930 bp, 24 predicted proteins | sample Inofromicrocosms_FD_65485 | JGI IMG/M metagenome (GOLD analysis project Ga0073906, IMG submission 65485) | Mouse cecum microbial communities from Vienna, Austria - Inoculum for glucosamine and mucus D2O microcosms | ecosystem: Host-associated > Mammals > Digestive system > Large intestine >... | reverse complement strand
AGTTTTCTTCCTTCCTCAGTTCCATCAAGTCTTGCTTTGATATTTAATCCATTTGAATCAACACTTAATTCAAGAGTATTATTTCTGGTTCTTGCTACAACTTTTCCTCCGTGATTGTAGTTGAAAATAACATCTGACATATCGGTTTCTGAAAATGCGTTTCTATCAATTATTTCCTTGTATTCTGTTTCTCCATACTCAAATAATACGGTTTCTTGTTCAAAGGTAACTGCTTGTCCTTCTACAATCATTTCTTGAGTTTCGGTACCATCTTCATTTTGTCTTCGTTCTGTTCTTACTTGTAAATTATGAAAAACACGAAACATTCTATCATCATCTCTAGTTTTCAAAAATTTTTGTAATTCGGTTTCCTTATTCACTTTTGTTCTCCTCCTTTTTATTTAATTGGTAGTCATCTGCTTTGTCTGCGTTCACATAGTTTAGGGATTGTAGTCTTTTATCTCCTCTAGGAACTGGTCCTCTGTTCCAAATTTCTCTTTGCTCATTTATCGTGAACAGATGTCCTAGTTCCTTGCAGATTGTTACTTTTGTATCATTTGAAGCATTCGCCAATCGATTTGCTTCTAAGATGATTTCATTGCCATAAGTAAGTTCTGTTGGTGTAAATATCTTTCGTGTCATTTCTTGGCTTAGTTGAATTGCAAACGGCTCTATTGCTGTTTCAAAATAAGCAATCCATTCCTCATCCGTAAAATTTCCTTTGATAATCTTTTCATTTGTATTAAAATACTCATATATTTCCTGTTTGCTGTAATCCATCTGTGCTTTGTTTGGCACATACGGTTCATTTTTTAATTCATGAAATTTATATCTTGGATCTGAATAGGCAATCCCATTTCTATTTTTTTCTATATCTAGGTATCTTTCCGAAAAGTCCTTAACATTTTTTTCTACATCATCTGGTCTTAATACTTGATTGAACTCTAGTATTCCTCGTAGAAATGCTGTGTTTTTAATTGCGTGAGAAATACCTTGAGATGTGTCATTTATCACGCTTAATGGGGAATTTAGAATTTTCGAATTTGTTTCTCCCCAAAAATCATTTTCGTTGAAATGTTTACGAATATGAATAATATCTTTATATGGAGCAAAATGCACTTCTCCATTTCGAAATCTAAAATAGATATACATATTCTTCTTTTCATCTTCATACAATTCTACAGATGAATAGTTTAATGGATAAATTCCCCTAACTCCATCCATTCCTGCTACATTTTCGTCCCTATCTATATATGCAAAGGCATTGTTATTTTCTTCTCTTTGGTTCATCATTTTTTGTAAGAAATCAAATATTGTCATATATTTATTAGGTGCCTTCATTAAACGCGCTATGTTATTATTAGGTGATTCTCTAATTTCATTTTCATATTTTCGAATATGTTTTGGGTTTAATTTTCCAGCGTTCATTCCATTCGTTCCAATTGCGGTTCTCGCTGTGTTATTATCAAATATCTTGCCATTCCAAGCATAAAATACTGTATTAGTATCGTTTAGGGCCTTAAATGATGTTACATGTTTATATTTCGGTTTTTTATCTCCAAAAATATTAGTAAGCATATTTCTTATTTCATTCTTCACTCGTACACCTCCTAAATCATATTCAGATAATCATTTTTCTTTTGTTCTAAAACCACATAAGCATCTAATAATGCAGACATTCCATCAATACGCAATCGTGCATTTCTGCCTTTGTCTGGTTGGATATTTCCGTTTCTATCTGTATCAACATTGGTATTACTTAGACACCATTTATCAATAGGATTATTGTTATAGTTGATAAGTTTTGACTTTAGATCTGCTCCTAAGTTTTTCATTGGAGCAGATAAGGTCTTTTTACCTTGATGCACTTCAATCATAGCCTCTTCTCCAAAATTTCCTTTCATTTCTTCTACCCAATACTCTGCTGACCAGGCATCATATCCTATCCATGGCAAATAGATTCCGTAATCATCTCGAACTTCTAAAAACCATTTTGTTACTTCCTTTGGATGTATTTTATTTCCTGGGCAGAGTCTCAAAAGTCCTCTTTCTAGCCATTTATCATAAGGAATCTTATCTTCTTTTATTTTTTGTTCTAATAATTCTTCTGGTAGCCAGTATTGTTGCATTGCATAAATAATCGGATCATTCGGAAGCATAAAAATAACTTTAGCTGCTGTTAAGTCAGTTGTACTAGATAAATCTGTTCCGCCAATTCCATATCGAACTTTCATTTTTGCCAAGTTGTAAGTTGCATCATTGTTCAAATCTTCATAAGATAGCCAGCTCGATACACTTGTTTCTCTAACATTGAAGTCCTTACATAATAAATTTTTCAATTCGTCTGGCTTTATCTTTGCTCTTGCAACTTTATCTCTTATGCCTTTTATCTTCTTTATGGTTCCTAGACCAGGATTTGCTTTTTCCCAACATTTCTCATTAGTCCATTCCTTTTTTGAATCTAACTCATAAATGATAGGAAGTAGCGTTTCATCAACAAATCCTAATGAAGGATCTTCGTAAGTATTGATAACGTTACTAGCATAATCGTATTCGCCATCAAATACATTTTCTCTGGTTGTTCCCATTGTAGAAGTTTCAAAGAAAATTGGTTGATCTCTTGTTTCCATCGAATCGTAGGTTACATCAATCAAATTTTTATCTTTCATTGCATGAACTTCGTCTGCTGCTACAAATGAAGCATTTAATCCATCCAGAGTATCACTCTCATTGGATAGTGGCTTAAATGTAGATTCTTCAGATTCATAATATAATTCTGCTACAAGTGGTTTTACTCGTTTTAAGAAGAGCGGATTTTTCTTGACCATTCGTTTTGCTTCTTGCCACAATATTTTCGCTTGGTCCTTTTTTGTGGCAATCGAATAACATTCTGCTCCTGGTTCATCATCTGCCATTAACATATATAATCCAATTGCTGCTGCTAATGTAGATTTTCCATTTTTTCTCGCAACGAAGAGGATTACTTTTCTATATTTTCGAAATCCTGTTTCTTTATCAACGAATCCAAACATTGCTGATACTAATGCCTTTTGCCAAAGTTCTAAGAGGAACGGTTGTCCTGCCCATTTTTTACCTTTGCTATGCCTACAGAATTTTTCAATAAACTCAATAGCGTGTAATGCTTTCTCATTATTATAAATGTATTTATGTTCTTCAATTTCTCCTGTGATTTCATTTTCTGTTCGTACTATTCTTGGATTTTTTATATCTTCTACCAATTTTTTATAGACGATTCTGACTTTTCGTGAAGCAACAATTTCTCCACTTTTAATTTTTTTATAGTATTCTTCAATATAATTCATTATTTACTTCGCTGTTTGAATTTTTCAAAATCGTCATCCATCGGTATAGAATTGCCTGGTGGCAAAAATTCAGATAACTGCTTAATTGTAATGTTATAGTTTTTAATCATCGCATTGTATGTCTTAACTGCTGGTTGCTCACGCAAAAATGCTTGCTTTCCTTGTTTGAATTTTTCAACGATACCTTTGTTTTCGATAATTTCAATCAATTCTGTTAATTGTGCATACATAAAAGCAGCCTGTTCAATTAAGCCAGAGACTAAGGCTTTCTGATTTTCTTTTACACTTTCAAAAATCTGGTTTAATAGTGTTTTTTTATCCTCTTTTATTTTCTGTTTTTTCGATTTTGTCAATACTTTCACCTACTTTCTTTTATTGTACCCCCCTCCCGCGTATGGGACCGGTGTATTTTTTGGAGGCCCCCCCCTCGGTCCCTTAGGGGAAAACATCTTTGTTTTTTGTGGGGGGGATATTTTTTACAAGATTTCCGTCAGAATCAAACATAACATCTTCTCTAACCGCTAGATTTGAGTGATGTTCTTTATTATGGCAATCTTGACAAACATATTCTAGGTTTTCAAAATTCAAAGTTACCATTGGATTATTTATATTTAACGGTGTTATCTCCTCTTTGTGATGTACTATCTTTCCTGGTTTTTCTTTACATCTGTTACATGTCTTATCTGGTAAACTTTTTATAAATGCTATCCTGCATTTCTTCCATGCATCTGATTTGTAAAATTTTTCTGCATACTCTTTCAATCTCTATCTCCTTATTTTATAAAGAAAAAGTAGTCATCTATCCTTATAAATGACTACTTTGCTGAAATTTTTATAGAGGTTCATCGCGGAACCCACTTTCGGGGTTAGCATAATAATAACTTGACATCTGGATATTGTCTACAAAAATGTCTGGTTTTTGTCCGGTTTTTGTCCAACTTTTTTTCTAAAGCTTTATATAGCCTAATACTCTAGCAAAAGACAGGATTGCAGAATCTCTTATTCTGTAATATTCATTCTTCCTTAATTGCAATTCTTTCATCACTTCCCATCTGGTTGCATCTTGAAAGTATCTTAATTCTATCAATTTCTTTTTGTTTCCAAAAAGTCTTCTGTCATAAACACTCTCAATCGCTACGATTTTTCTTTTCACGATTTCATCGTATTCTGTTGAACTTTCTACTAAAGATTTGAAATCGTATGTTTCATAGTCTTTATATGCTTTACTCGTTATTCCCAAACCGCTTGCTTCTATCCTCAAGATCCAATCTGGATATTTTCGTAAATCTCTTTCAACTTCTGAAATAACTTCTTTTGTTAGCCCTTCAACCATTCTATTTCCTTTCCGCTTCTAGAGATATTTCTAATTTCTAGAATGCTAGTCTTTTGCGTTTCTTTTTTTTGATAAAATTCCCACGCAACTCTTATCTTGTTATTTCCTTGTGCTATTTTCAATTTGTTTCTTTTTATCTTTCTAATCGTGCTCATATTCTATTTCCTTTCGTTTCCTTGATTTCCAAAATACGCCATTATAATTAGCGTTACACAAATAATAAGTGTTATGATTATAGCAGTCATATTCATTTCTCCTTTCTTTCCCCCTTTTTATATACTTCGCTTAAAATAAGCATTAGACTTTCTATACTTTCCTGGTGATGGAATACTAATTTCCCTATTAACTCGCTATTTTCCATCAATTCTATTAAGTCTTGCTTGTTGTTTGTGGCTTTTCCTAGTTTCAGTTTCGGTTCGTATTTACTTCTATTTACTTTGTAAAAACTTACTACTTTCTTTCCATTTTCAAATCCACCAATTATTCCTATGTCTGGATTATCAATATTCGTAGAAAGTTCTATTGTTACGCATCTGTTTTCATTTTTTCTTGTGTTTTGCATAATAATATATCTGCTCCTTTCTTGTAAACTTCTACTTGCATATCTGGTTCTTCCCCATAATCTATGCCTATATCAATTCCATTTTTATTATATAGGCTTTCTAATTCCTTCCAGGTTCTATCTGTAGCCCTTAATTTGAAATGCGAATCGTAATTGTTGAAAGGGAACCATATGTTCTTAAACTGTTCTATATGTATTAGATTGTATATATTCTCCACAACATATCGTGGAGTTGCTACGTGGTCTTTATTGAGCAGTTTGTCTTGTTCATATACTCTATTTGGTTCTCGCATATTCCCATATCCCTTTTGATGCACTTTTCGTATTTATTAATAAAGGCTTGTGCATCAAATTGTGAGCGGAAGTATAAAACGTCCAGTTTTTGGTGTGCCCAGTTAATATCTATACCAAGACTTTTATCGTCATGTTTATAATTAATGCAATACTTACTTATGTTTTCATCTTCCCATTCTTCTTGGCTAAATTCATTCATTATCTTTTCTTTCTCAAGTAAGTATTTTAGCCATTCTTTGGCTTCTTGTTCATACCTAAACACTACTTTGTGTTTAAGTCGAACGTTGTCAACATTTTCATTATCCCAGTTGTAAAAGTTTACTTCCATTGAATCTAGGTCTACCCAATAATACAATTGATTAATTTTGGGAACCCATTCTGTTTGTTCTTTTTGTTTTAATTTTTCTATTTTTGTTTTGATTTTTTCTAGCTCTTTTTCTAGTTCTTCGATTGTTTTTTCCATATTTTTTTTCCTCCTTTTTTGTAATCGATAAATTTTGCATTTATCAATTCATTTTTATAATTCTTCTACTTTTATAATAGTTTCAGATACTCTAGCATATTTCTTGATGATGTTCACTTTTACGATTTGAGCATCGTCAAGGTACGCTATTTTATTTAGTGCATCGCTTACTAACTTTCCAATATTGTCCCAGTCTGGTTTCTTAGTCGGTGCTGTAATTCCTGCTAACATCTCTGCCTCTCTTGATTTGCTTGTACCCTTTGGAATTGGAAAGCAAGCGATAATTGAAAGTGCTACTTTACCTTCTATCGGATCGAAATTTGGATATCTCATCACAAACATTTGCTTTGTTAGATATTCTTCGTTCTTTGTTTTCGTTGGCGTGTAGGCTTTTCCGCTTCTCGTGTTCATTCTTGGTCTTTGTTTAGACATGATTGGACCAGGAATAACTAATTCATAGATTTTCTTTTGTACATCTTCCATCTTTTTCTCCTTCTCTATTATGTATTTCATTTCAAATTTCTCTTTTTTGCTTCAATTTCTTTTAGCGCTGCTTTATAGCAACGGTTGTGTAATGCCATTTTGAATTTACCTCTTGGCCACATTGAAAGTGGAATTTCTAAAATTCCGTCCATCTCGATGTTCCCACTTTTTCTCAATCTTTATTTCTTTGTGGCAATAGTCGCAGCAATAATATTTATATTCTAATTTCGGTTTTTCCTTATTGCGATTTGATAAATGGTTCTTTTCTGTCGATACTTTATATTTTGAAAACACTTCTGGTGCTTTTCTATTTTCTAATTGTGCTATGTTCACAATATCTCCTTCCTGTTCGCATAAAATTTGCTGAAATCTATACCTGTTAAATCCCTTTGTTCATAATTGGCATATTGATTTTTTGGTTCAGTAACAAATTCCGCAAGACTTGGCATATATATATTTCTCGTTATGAGCTCGTCTACTTCTGCATTAAATTTTTCGACAGTTTGATTTTTTAATTTGCTGTACCAAAGTTGCAGTTGCATATTCGAGAACTTCCTCGAATATGCTAGTTCCAGTTTGTCTATTCCTTTGAGAAACTCCTTTTTATCCATTTAGAAATTCCTCCTTTGCGTTGTTGGTAAGTTTGCTTTTGAGCGGATATACTGTTTGCCAGCCATGCTCAATAGATTGATTTAATATCTCAATCTGCTCGCTCTCTAAGTTCGTCAACTTTTTCAAGTTTTTAATCAACAACTCTAAGGCTCTCGCAGTCATTGGCTTTTTTAGTGTTTTTCGCATTTCCACAAACTCTTTTAGTGTATTCTCCAATTCCTTAGGAAATTGGTTTTCTTTAAGCACATCATCCAGTGTTTTCTTTTTTGTTTTTCCTTCTTCCCCCACACCCCTATTATCCTTTTTATTTTCAGTTATAGTTATAGTTTCAGTTCCAGTTTCCATATGTTCAACATATGAATTACATATGTTGAACATATCTTTTTGATATGTTTTGTTTTTTTCTAGTATTAAATCTTTCTTTTTTCTATTATTTCTACGACTTTCAGAGTATGCTTTCCTTCTGTTAATCTCATTTTCCAATCGTTCATTAAAAAATGTACCATCATCATCTTTTTTGAATTTAGAAAAAATATCTTCGTCATATGAATTACATATGTTTAACATATCTTTTTCCTTCAAATGACCTTTTTGATGTTGCAAACATAGTAATTTTATATATTGTCCTATCTGCTCATTTGTCATTAAAATAGTTTCAGAAAGAAAGTCGCTGCTATAAAATAAGAATGCTGGATCTTTCATTGTTTCTCTCCTTTCTATGAAATCTAAAGTTAATTTTGTGGATTTCTCTTGGTGTTTAGTAAACTTTGTCCAGCATTATTCCTTTTCTTTATATTTTTGGACTACTACAGAATAATCTTCTATAAGTGATAACCTTATTAGATTATCTACTTCGCTTTTTTCCAAGTTGTCATATCTGATGCTATCTGCTGAGTCCTCGTAATAATCGATTAAATTGTCTGAACTAATAATAATTACACTATATTTCATTTCTTCTATTCCTTCCTTTGTTTTTTAGACTACTTGAAAGCATTTGGCTAAATGTTTCCAATGTTATTCGTCCGTTTTGTATGGCACGATATACTCCATTCATAAGTTTATATGTGCCTTTCTTTATATATCTGCTACCTTGCAGATATTCTTCTAAAAATTCAGTATAAGTACCCATACAAAAACCTCCTGCTAAGTTTACAACTTGACAAGAGGCATCTAAAAATCGTATAATGAATACGACTAATAGGCTTAACCTTTTAGTCAAGTTGATGGCTACTTAATACTGAGGTTTACCAGACTGTGCAGTGTTAAGTAGTTTTTATTTATTTAATTCGATTTCTTGGTTATAAATAATTTTTCTTTTTGGTTATATATGACCTCAACTTCTCTATCTTCTGGAGTCAAGCCCATATCTTTTAACCATGTTGTTGGAATGCTTAGTTTTCCCGAAATATATCCATCTCCACTTTTATTAAATATTATTTTCAACTTTCGCTCCTCCATATATAGAGCCTCCTTTCTTGACAAGACGTATCGTTTCGATATATAATCTTGTCAAGAAAAGGAGTAGAGAGATTTTAGTAATCTCTCTGTCCTAGAGCATTATACATTAGTTGGGCTTGCTCAAAATTGTGTTTTGCTCTAATTTTTCTTGTTTTGGCTAGTCGTTTTGCTTGGTAGGCGGTGACTAGCCTTTTTATTACACAAGAAATCATATTTTCTCACCTCCTCGGTACGATTATATATTATCACTCGGTACGAGTTGTGTCAATACTTTTTTGAAACTTTTTCAAATATTTTTTATAATATCTATAAGTATTGGTATTACTGCATTTTGTCTGGTATTATTTAATTTTCAATGTACTGTTTTTGATTATTTTCTTTCTGCTTCAATCTGCCTTTTCACATCTTTCGCCAAACAGGTCAGAAATATAGAAGGAGTTATTTTTTCTTCTATCTCAAAATACTTTTGAAGTCTTTGATTATCAGCATTATCAACAAATAGCCATATTCGTTTTGAAACACAATTTGCAGAAACATTATATTTTTGGGCTATCAGCGAATATATTTGTTCCATCGTAACATCTTGTTGTCTGATTTTTATAATTACTGCTAAGGACCAATATTCAAATGCTTTTCGAGTAATCTTAAAGCCCAACTGTTTCAAGGTTTTCTCCGTTTTTATTATCACTTCTTTTGTAATTTCATTCATTTTTGTTCCCTTCTTGCAAAGCCACCTTTTTTGTGTTAAAATAAAGATGGCTTTGAATTTGTATATTTATGCCAAGACTTAGTTTGTTGATTTGTACTCTTGGACTAAGTCTTTTATTTTTTGGTATTTTTGTTGAATTGTGCCAGTTCCATCTATAATATTTCTAATTTTCATTTTGAATACTTTTAAGTGCTTTCTTTCTTCTATTCCCTCAATCCACCATTTTTTTACACTTCTAAATCGATTGTCTAAATCGTTTAGCTCGTCCTTGTAAATAGACTTTCCAGAAATGAAGCCTGCCAAGAATATTCCTATACAAAATACTAATGCTATAATTTCTCCCATTTCTTTTTCCTCCGTTTCTTTATTTCAAAAATTCTAAAATGATACTTAATCCAATCCAGTCGTATATTCCTACTAAAATTAAAAACATTGTTAAGTCTTTCATTCCTTGGTAATATGCTTGTCTTAATTTCTTTTTCATTCGTATTCCCTCCTCTCAATATTTTTTCGTTTGTGTTATCCACATTTTCTCGTTATTTTGTGGATATTTCCGCTTCTAGCCTGTATCTTTCATTTGCTTTTTTCAACTCCAGCAAGATTAAAAATTCAATCCCTTGCTTTGGTTGATTTTTTATATCAATTCCAATGTCATAAAGTTTTACTGCTGTCTTGTCTGCGATGGGCTTTCCATTGTCTATTAACGGGAAGTTTTTTTCTTTGAACTTACTTCTAGCCCATCTCACAGAACGCCCTCTTAGTTGTGCATAAATTTCTGGTGTGATAGTATCAGGAGCATCTTCCCAGTTCATAGTTGCTTCTTTTCTTACATTCATTTTTTTCACTCCTTTCTTTAATTTTTCATTTGTGATATAATTTCCTCGAAAGCGAGGTGAATTTATATGAGTAAAAAATATTATTCTAACAAATATTCCAAGATTTTTTGCATGAATACTATGATTAAAGCATTAAATGAATTGCAAAATAACAATGATAAATTGATAGTCCATACAGCAAATGGAATATATGTTGGGACTTTGAGAGATTTTCCCGATTACGATAACCTTGAAATTCAAGAAGGCGATGATTTATTAACTATTTATAAAAAAACCTATTTGAAGGCTTCTGATGCTTATGAACATAGTGAAGAATGCTCTGAATTAGAAAAGGTCGAAGAAAATCCAATCTCAATTACGCTAGAAAATGTAACTGTTTTGACGAGTAATCGTCCAGTCAACTTACCTTTTGTTGAAATTTTTATTGATCAAATTATCGGCGTTTCTGTTGGTTCAATTGACTCAACTCAGAAGTAAGTTCTTTTGTTTTGACTATTGTAGGTTCTTTTATTTCTATGGTGTCAGTAAAACTAGCTGATACCATTTTTAATAGTTCTTCAACCGTGCATTTTATTTCCATTCCGCTTCTCTCCCTTCTTCAAAATCATGTGTCGTACCGCAATTTTTTTCTAATATTTTTTTTCATGTTTCCTCTTTCTATTGCATTGTCTTGCCACTTTGTCTATGCTATAATCCCACTAGAAAGGTGGTGAGTTTATGCAATCTGAAAATTATGTTCCTCAAAAAATAAGTTCTAAATCTGATATATCCTTATATCTCCAGAAGAATATCGAAAGTTTCAAGGACGAAGCCAGAGATGTCTTGGAAAATGGAGACTTTAATAATGCTCAAAAACA
>Ga0073906_1005703_pt1 | contig 10942 bp, 7 predicted proteins | sample Inofromicrocosms_FD_65485 | JGI IMG/M metagenome (GOLD analysis project Ga0073906, IMG submission 65485) | Mouse cecum microbial communities from Vienna, Austria - Inoculum for glucosamine and mucus D2O microcosms | ecosystem: Host-associated > Mammals > Digestive system > Large intestine > Cecum... | reverse complement strand
TGCGCGGTAAGGACGAAAATGCCGTAAAACGCAAGGTAAGGGCGGTTGAGCCCGCGGCGCGCAGGGGCGTTAAGAAGAACGGGCGCAAAAACGTAAAGATAATATTTCTGGGCGGCGTCGGCGAAATAGGTAAAAATATGACCGCCATAGAATACGGGGACGATATTATTATAATCGACGCGGGCGCGATATTCCCTACCGAAGAGACCCCGGGTATAGACCTTATCGTTCCAGATTTGACCTATCTTATTGAAAATAAAAACAAAGTCCGCGGGGTGATACTTACCCACGGACACGAAGACCATATCGGCGGTGTGCCTTATCTTTTAAAAGAATTGAAAATCCCCGTCGCGGGGACTAAGCTTACGCTTGCGCTTGTAGACAATAAACTGCGCGAACACCGCATTAACGACGCAAAACTTATTACCGTCACCCCCGGTAAAACGTTGCAGATGGGTTGTTTTAAAATTTTGCCCGTAAACGTAAACCACTCTATCGCGGGTTCGCTTGCGCTTGCAATTCAGACCCCTCAAGGCGTAATTTTCCACAGCGGCGACTTCAAGATAGATTTAACGCCTGTCGCGGGTGAGCCTATCGATTTAAAGACCATTTCCGACATAGGTTCTGCGGGCGTTCTTTTGTATATGGGCGAAAGCACTAATATAGAGCGCGCCGGCTTTACGATGAGCGAGACGGTCGTCGGCGCAACGCTTGACAGGCTGTTTGCCGAGAATACAGACCGTCGTCTGATAATCGCAACGTTCGCTTCCAACGTGCACCGCATACAGCAGATAATAGATCTTGCCGTAAAGTACGGCAGAAAGGTTGCGCTGTCGGGCAGAAGTATGCTTAACGTAATAGACGCCGCCGAAAAGATAGGCGAAATACGTGTACCCGAAGGTGCGCTTATAGATATAAGTAAAATTAAAAATTTCAAGGACAGCCAGATAGTGGTTATTTCCACGGGCAGTCAGGGCGAACCTATGAGCGCGCTTACGCGTATGGCTAACGGCGACAGCAACGCTGTCAGCGTCGGCGAAAACGATACGGTTATAATTTCGGCTTCACCCATTCCCGGCAATGAAAAACCCGTATATAAGGTAATAAACAATCTTTACCGCAAGGGCGCAAACGTCGTTTACGAAAGTCTTGAAAATATTCACGTGTCGGGGCACGCCTGCCGTGAAGAACACAAGATTATGCACAACCTTTTGAAACCGCGTTATTTTATTCCCGTCCACGGCGAATACAGACATCTTAAAAAACATATGCAACTTGCCGCACAGCTCGGTATGCCCGAACAGAAGATGCTTATCCCCGATATCGGCAACCGTATAGAAATTACCGTAAACGGTCTTAAACGCGCCGAAAACGTGCAAGCGGGTTCACGTCTTATCGACGGCGAGGGAATAGAAGACGAAAAGGCAAGCACTGTAATAGACGACAGACGCCAACTTTCTGAAGAAGGTTTGTTCATTGTGTCTGTCGCAGTGTCCGGAGGGGAAGTCGTCGGCGAGCCTGCAATCAATTCACGCGGGTTTGTATTCGATTTTCACCGCGACTATAACAAGGAAATACGCGAAGTAATACTAAGAGCAATCGAAGGTTATGACCTTGCCCGCGGCACGGTGGACGAATTGAAACGGGTTATAAAGCGCAATTTGCGCAATTATCTGATAAGAAAGACCAAGCAGTCGCCTATGGTCGTTCCCGTCGTAGTAGAACTTGACCGCGTCTAAGCATACGTATGACTGCCCACGGAAAAAATTGCAACGCGACATTTTGTGAACTTGTATTTTTATGTTTAATTTTACGTACGCGCATAACGACACTTCCGTCGGAGAGCGCAAAACGCCTACGGCACAATTTAATATCCCGCATATAGCGCAGTCTATTTCGGATATGCGTTTAAACGCTTTTGAACGCGGTATACCTACTGCCGACGACGAAACGTTAAACTTTCTGGTTACCCTTCTTTCCGCAATTCAACCCGAAAATATTCTCGAACTAGGTACGGCTGTCGGAATTTCCGGTTGCGTTATGCTTGACGTATGCAAATATGCACGGTTGACCACGGTTGAACGCGACGAAAATTTTCATAAAGAAGCGTGCGCAAACTTTGCTTCGCTCGGCTTTTCGGGCCGTGTAACGCAAGTTTTGGGTGACGCGGGCGGGGCGATAGAAAAGCTTAACGGTCAATACGACTTTATATTTTTAGACTGCGCAAAGGTGCAGTACGTCAAATATCTTCCCCGACTTAAAGCCCTGCTTAAAACGGGCGGAATACTGCTTGCGGACGACGTGCTTTTATACGGCTGGATAACGGGCGAAAATCCTGTCCCCCCGAAGCGCAAAATGCTTGCCGCACACATTAAAGAATACGTCGACGCCGTGACGCGCGACGACGGGCTTACTACTTCGATAATAAATGCGGGCGACGGACTTGCCCTGAGCGTAAAGAAATGAAAACAGAACTTCTCGCCCCTGCGGGCAACTTTTCAAAACTTAAAACAGCTTTTTACTTCGGTGCGGACGCGGCTTATATCGGCGGTAAAGATTTTTCTCTCCGTTCGTTTGCCGACAACTTTACCCGCGGACAGCTTGCCGAAGCCGTAAAGTATGCCCACACCCTGAATAAAAAAGTGTACGTTACGGCAAATATTTATGCAAAGAACGCCGACCTTTGCCTTATTGAAGATTATTTTGCTTTCCTTCAATCAGTCGGCGCGGATGCGGCAATAGTGTCCGACTGCGGGGTGATTTACGCAGCGAAAAAGTCCGCCCCGAATTTACAGTTGCATATATCGACACAGGCTAATCTGACCAACAAATACGCCGTAAAATTCTGGCACGGCGAGGGTGCGGCAAGGGCGATACTTGCGCGCGAACTGTCCCTTGAAGAAATTTCGGAAATTCACTCATTCGTTCCCGAAATAGAGCTTGAAGCGTTCGTTCACGGCGCAATGTGCATTTCGTATTCGGGCAGATGCCTTCTGTCCGACTATCTTGCAAACCGTCCATCCAACCGCGGTGAATGCGTTCAGGCTTGCAGGTGGAATTACCGCATAAGAAAGCAGGACAGCCTGTCCGACAGCGGATGGCTGGATATGGAAGAAGACGGCCGTGGAACGTATATTCTGAACAGCAAAGACTTGAATATGTCCGCGCATCTCAACGAGCTTGTAAACGCGGGCGTAAGCTCTTTCAAAATAGAAGGCAGAATGAAGTCCGAATATTATCTTGCTACCGTCATAAACGCCTATCGCAGATGTATGGACGGCGGTTATAACGGTGTTGTCGAACGCGAGCTTCTTACCGCCGCCCACCGCGACTATACTACGGCGTACGCATTCGGCGCCAACAACTCCACGGTAAACTATTCCGACAGTCAGGCTAAGGGCGACTGCGACTATATCGCAAACGTTACTGACGCGGGGGAAGGTTACGCCCTTGTCGAAATGCGCGGGCGGTTTAAAGTCGGCGACGTGTTGGAAGTGCTTTCGCCAAATCAAAACTTCGGTAAAAGTTTTAAAGTCGAATACGCTCTGACAAGCGTCGGCGCAAGCGTTGACGACTGCAAACTTGTGCAGGAAATTTATAAAATAAACTGCCCGTACCGCCTTAATTCGGGCGATATTCTCCGTCGCAGGAAGATATAATTATGGATTATAAGGTAAAAAATGTTTACGGCAAAATCCGTAAAGACAAAGTAAACGTTGCCGTACCGGGGTCTAAAAGCATAACGGCGCGCGCACTTTTGCTTGCCGCTTTGGCGGACGGTGAAAGCGTGCTTCACGGCGTGCAGTTTTCGGACGACTGCGCAACCTTTTTAAACTGTCTTGAAACTTTGGGTATAAACTGTTCCGTCCGCACGGACGCCGTGACGGTAGAAGGGTGCGGCGGCAGACTTGAAAGAAAGTCCGCCCGCCTCAACGTCGGAAGCGCGGGTACTGCCGCAAGGTTCATTCCCGCATTTCTCGCTTTCTGTGAAGGCGAGTATTTTTTAGACTGTTCCGACCAGATGAAAGCCCGTCCCGCGGCTCCGCTTATTTCGGCATTGAAGAGCGTCGGCGCGAAGTTTTCTTTTTACGGAAACAATAATTCATATCCTTTTACCGTACGCGGCGCATCGAACCCAAATACGAAAGTAGAGGTTGATATAAGCCAAAGCAGTCAGTTTCTTTCTGCACTGCTCATTTCCTGCGTGTGCGCAGGCAAGCCTTTCGAAATAACCGTAAAGGGCGACCACGGACTCGATTACGTAAGTATGACCGTCGAAATGATGAAATCTTTCGGCAGTGATGTAAGCGTGTCGGACGGAACCTACCGCGTTTGCGGTGGCTATACCGCCCGCGAATATTTTATCGAGCCAGACGCTTCGGCGGCTTGTTATTTTTATGCGATGAATAAAATTCTTTCTACGCGCGTGCGGGTAAACGGTCTGCCCGCCCGCAGTTTGCAGGGGGACGTAAAATTTATCGAACTTCTGGAAAATTTCGACGGCGGGAAGATAGATATGGGCGGGTTTTCAGACCAGGCTTTGACTCTCGCCGCAATCGCGCCATATCTTTCAAGGACTACCGAAATATGCGGGGTTGCGCATATCCGCAGGCAGGAATGCGACAGGATACGGGCCATTGCCATAAACCTTAACGCTATGGGCGTAAGATGTCAAGAGCGGGCGGACGGCGTTATAATATACCCGTCGCAGCCCAAACCCGCAGTAATAGAAACTTTCGGCGACCACCGCGTTGCGATGAGTTTTGCGCTGACGGGGCTTCGCGCTGACGGAATAGTTATAAAAAACGCCGAAGTTTGTTCTAAGACGTTTAAAAATTATTTTGAAGTTATGGACAAGCTTTTAATTGATTTGACCTGAAATTGCAGAGAATAATTTTATGGAAAGGATAATAATTCATTCCGATCTCAATAATTTTTACGCGTCGGTTGAAAGAAAACTCAATCCTTCGCTTTCGGGAAAGCCCGTCGCCGTCTGCGGCAACAGGGAAGAGCGTCACGGCATTGTGCTTGCAAAGAGCGAAGAAGCAAAGAAATGCGGTATAAAGACGGGCGACACTGTATGGCAGGCGCAGAAAAAGTGCAAAGATCTGGTAATCGTTCCCCCGCGGTTCGGGCTGTATATAGAATATTCGAAAAGGGTGCGTGCGGTTTACGCAAGATATACCGATTTGATTGAAAGTTACGGTATAGACGAGTGCTGGCTTGACGTTACGAAAAGCACCCTTCTTTTTGCGGAGTACGGCGGTGAGAAATATACCGTAGAAGACGGAGTAAAATATTATTCGGACGGATTTTTAAGACATTTGGGCGACGAAATAAGAAACGCCGTCAAGGAAGACGTAGGCGTAACGGTGTCGTGCGGGGTGTCGTTTAACAAGGTTTACGCAAAACTCGGTTCCGACCTTAAAAAACCGGACGGCACGTCGGTAATTTCAAAACTCAGATACAAACAGATAATTTACGGCTTGCCCGTCGAGGACTTGCTTTTCGTCGGCAAAGCCACGGCGGAAAAACTGAGGGGGATGGGGCTTACGACGATAGGCAGGCTTGCGTCCGCAGACGACGGGCTTATGGTCGATAAATTCGGCAAGGTCGGGCTGACCCTTTTAAGAAACGCCCGCGGGCTTGACGACGACCCCGTCCGCCATGTGGACGACAGGCGCGAGATGAAGTCTATCGGCAATTCCAGCACGTATGCGGAAGACGTTACCGACCTGCGCCGGGTAAAACGGCTTTTGTACGTGCTTTCCGAAAGCGTCGCTTCCCGCCTGCGGGAATCGGGGCAGGGGCTTGCGGATACCGTTCATCTGTGGGTGCGCGACAGCAAGCTTAACGATTTTTCGGTCCAGAAAAAGGTCAGGCACACAGCGCTGTGCGGCGAGATTGCAAGTCATGCTTACGACTTATTCGAAAAAAATATAAAACCGCCGTTTAAAATACGTTCGCTCGGAGTGACGGTGTCGGGCTTCGACAACGGAAAATCGCAGATTACTTTGGACGAGCAGGTTGGAAATTACGGCAAACGCGAAGCTGTGGAAAGGTGCGTAGACGTTATACGCAAAAAGCACGGTTACGACAAGCTTCAACGGGGCATAGTCGCCGAAGAACCAAACGAAATGCGTAACGACGTAAAAAACACCCATCTTATCAAGCCCGCCAAGATAGACTATCCAGACGAAGGATAATTACCGATAATTTTTGCTTATACAGGACATAAATTAACGGTAGCTATATTATGCTTCAATTAAATTGACAGTTTAAGCAGTTTAATTTATAATTGCATTGTTATTAATTTTTTGCGGGCAATACCGCCGTTAAGGAGAAAATTTTTATGAAACTTCCCGAAATGTTCGGCGTAAACGTTTTCAACGATTCCGTCCAGAAAGAAACTCTTCCCAGCGAAGTTTACAAGGCTTTGCGTGCGACTATCGAAGCTGGCAAACAGCTTGACGTGTCGATAGCGGGCGCGGTTGCATCGGCTATGAAAAAGTGGGCGGTGTCCAAGGGCGCAACTCATTACACTCATTGGTTCCAGCCTCTTACGGGGCTTACCGGCGAAAAGCACGACAGCTTTATAGAACCGGAAGGCGACAAGGTAATAATGCGTCTTACGGGCAAAAGTCTTATCGTCGGCGAGTCGGATGCGTCAAGTTTTCCTTCGGGCGGTTCGCGCGCGACTTATATGGCGCGCGGATATACCGCGTGGGATCCCACTTCGCCCGCGTTCGTCAAGGACGGCACGCTGTACATACCCACGGTATTTCTGTCCTATACGGGTGAAACGCTTGACAATAAGGCGCCTTTGCTTCGTTCGATGACGGCAGTGGATAAGCAGGCGAAGAGAATTTTAAAACTTTTCGGCATAGACTGTAAGAAGGTGTCCACCGCGGTGGGACCCGAACAGGAATACTTTTTAATTTCCGAAGAGGAATATTACAGACGCAAGGACTTACAGCTTACGGGCAGAACGCTGTTCGGTGCGCCCGTTACCCGCGGGCAGGAGCTGGAAGACCACTATTACGGCGCAATCAAGCCCGCCGTCGGCGAATTTATGCGCGACCTTGACAACGAGCTGTGGAGTTACGGCGTGCTTTCAAAGACAAAGCATAACGAAGTCGCACCCGCCCAGCACGAAATGGCGCCAGTATACAGAATTGCCAATATCGCGGTAGACACGAACATGCTTACGATGGAATTAATGAAGAAAGTCGCAAAGCGTCACGGACTTGTCTGCCTTCTGCACGAAAAGCCTTTCGAAGGCATAAACGGAAGCGGTAAACACAACAACTGGTCGATAAATACCGATACCGGCTTCAATCTGTTAAAACCCGGTCCCAACCCTGAAAGCAACACGCTTTTCAAGCTTGTGCTTGCTGCCGTAATAAAGGCTGTGGACGACTATCAGGGAATTTTAAGGGCGTCCGTCGCTTCCGCCGCAAACGACCACAGACTCGGAGCGGACGAAGCTCCCCCCGCAATAATTTCCGTTTATCTCGGCGACCAGCTCGGCGCGCTTGTCGACAGTATAGTCAAGGGTGAAAATTACGTCACCGAAAAGGCTACGCCCGGGTCGATAGGCGTTCCCGAATCGCCCATATTCCCCAAGGACGCGACAGACAGAAACAGAACTTCGCCCTTCGCGTTTACGGGCAACAAATTCGAATTCAGAATGCTCGGCTCACAGGCTAACGTTGCCGACGCGAATATTTGCCTGAATACGATTGTCGCAGACTCTTTCCAAAAATTCGCCGACGAACTCGAAGGCAAGAAAGATTTGGAGAAGGCGGCAAACGCAATAATTACCAGGGAACTTAAAGCCCATTATCGCATAATCTTTAACCTTGACGGTTACAGCCCCGACTGGGAAGCCGAAGCCGCAAGGCGCGGACTTCTCAATAACAAGACTACGGCAGACGCCGTTCCCGTATGCTACGATGACAAAAACGTCGAAGTTTACGTAAGGCAGGGAGTGTTCACAAGGGAAGAGGCTGTTGCAAGGGCTGACATCAGACTTGAAAATTATATCAAAATTATAAATATCGAAGCTCTTACAATGATTGAAATGGCTAAACGCGACGTCATTCCCGCAGTGTCTGACTTCGTTGCCGAACTATGCGGTAACCTGTCGGCAAAACGCGCCGTGTGCGAAGATATCCCGTTCGAAACCGAAAAGGGGCTTATATCACGGCTTGCGCGTTTAAACGACGATACAAGCGCGGCGGTTGCAAAGCTTGAAAAAGACGTAAAAGCAATCAATAAAGGCGACGTCTTACCGGCTTCCAGGGCAATGGCGCACGTGGTTGTTCCCGATATGGAAGCCCTGAGAAAGTTGGTTGACGAAATGGAAACTTTGACGTCGTCCGACTATTGGCCTTATCCCACCTACTTCGATATTCTTTACAGCGTTAAATAAGACATGAAAGAAAAGTTCAAAAGAAATCTTCGTGCGTTTGCGGATAACGGCGTAAACCTTGTGCTTATAAGTCTGCTTACGGGCATATTTGCGGGCATTGTGGTTACGTTTTACAATATACTTGCGTCGATAGGCGAAGAGACTTCGGTAAGTCTTTACAGCCTTTTGCGCGACAATCCCGCATTTATTCCTCTGCTCTTCGTCGGGCTTGCGGCGGGGGCGCTTGTTATCGGCACGTTCGTCAGGTTTGTTCCGATGATACGCGGAAGCGGTATACCGCAGATCGAAGGCGCGGCGCGCGGAATTATCCGCTTTAAGTGGTACGTGACAATGTGTTCGATGTTCGCGGCTTCGCTTGCGTGCGTGTTTATGGGGCTGTCGGCGGGCGCGGAAGGTCCGTCGCTGGAAATAGGCGGTTGCGCGGGCGAAGCGGTTGGCGTGCTTTTAAAGCGCAACCGTATGACGAGAAGATTGCAGATTGCCAGCGGTTCAAGCGCGGGGCTTGCGGTTGCGTTCAATGCGCCCGTTACGGGACTTGTGTTTGCAATGGAAGAAGCTTTCCGTTCATTTTCTCCGCAGGTGTTTATCTGCGCCGCTCTGAGCGTCGTGGCTGCCCTGTTTACCCGCAATGCGATACGTCCGCCGCTGGGTTACGGCGTGGGATATACTTTCGACACTTTTATTTTTCCGCATGAATTCAGTTTTGTTTACTGTCTTTGGGTTATACCCGCCGCAATAATAGTCGCGCTTTTGGGCGTAGGTTTTTATTACGCGGTATTTTCAAGTAAAAAGCTATTCAAAAAAATAAGCTTTTTAAAGGGCGCGGGCAAGTACTTAATTCCGTTTTTGCTTGCAGGCGCATTCGGGCTTATCACCGTGTACGCTATGGGTGGCGGACACTCGTTTATTGAAGCGATAGGAACTCTCGGTACGGGCAATATAGATTTGGAACGCGTTTTCGGCATATCGGTAATTGCCACGCTTATTTTAGTCGTGCTGTTTAAATTCCTTGCAGGCGTAATGGCAATGGGGTGCGGCGTGCCTTGCGGGGTATTTATTCCTATGCTTGCCGTTGGCGCGGGTATCGGCGCGATAATTTCTTTGTTGTTCCAGAAGATGGGTATGAGCCCCGCGTTCAGCGATTATCTCGTCATAATATGTATGTCGGTGTTCTTCACTACTATCGTCAAAGCGCCGATAACCGGCATAGTTATGGTTTTCGAACTGACGGGGCAGTTTACCAATTTCCTTCCCGCCCTTTTGGGTATAGCGATAGGCTATCTCATAAGTATGCTGTTCAAGACGGAAGCCATTTACGAAAAAAATCTCGAAGGATTTATCGCCGACGAAAAAATTTACGAAAACTTCAAAAAAATTCAGGTCAGCGTTACTGTCCGCCACGGCTCGAAAGCAGACGGCACAAGCATACGCTCTATTATCTGGCCGACCAACGGCCTTGTTGTGCAGGTGATTGACGCCGACGGTAAGGTAAATGTTCCCGACGGCGAAACGGTGCTTCACTGCGGTGAGACTGTCGTGTTCGAATGCGAGACCGATTCCGAAGAAGAGCTTACAGAATATCTTTACAGCGTCGTCGGAAAACCCGAAAAATAAAATATAAAACAAGCGTCCGTGCAAAATGCGCCGCGGACGCATTTTTCTTTAAAAAGACGTTTTTTGCATAATTATTTTTAATTCGGCTATTGCAATTTTTGTCGAACCGTGTTATTATAAATAAAACAGATTGGAGACATATTTATGAACAGCGACATCCAAAGCATAGTGCTTAGCGAAAAACAGATTGCGGAAAAGGTTGAAAAAGCCGCAAAATGGCTGGACGCGAAGTTCGAAGGCACGCAAAGCGTACCTCTTATGATAAGCGTTCTCAAAGGCAGTGTAATGTTTTTCTGCGACTTGGTGCGTGCAATGGATACGCCCGTACAGATTGACTTTATGACTGTGTCTTCGTACGGTTCTTCGTCGGAAAGTTCCGGTATGCCGAGAATAGTAATGGATCTTGCCGCGTCTGTCGAAGGGCGCGACGTCGTTCTCGTCGAAGATATAGTGGACTCTGGCAATACTCTCGTTAAGATGCGCGACCTTATTTCGGGGCGCGGCGCAAAGTCGTTTACGGTAGTAACGCTTTTTGACAAGCCTTCCCGCAGGACGGTAAACGTAAGCGCGGACTATTCCTGCTTTGAAATAGGTAACGAATTTATAGTCGGCTACGGGCTCGATTACGCCCAGAAGTACCGTAATCTTCCCTATGTAGGTATACTTAAACGGGAAATTTACGAAAAATAATACGGCTTTTTCAAGCTGTATTTTTTTATAATTTTTTTAAACAAAGGAGAGAACCAATGGAAGAAGAGAACAACAGATGCGATGTTGCTTCCGAAACAGAGGGGACGGCGGAGCAACCGCAGACGCCGCCCGTGCGTAAAGGCTTTCTGGGAAAAGTGGACAACTTTTTCGGGATAAGTAGGGCTAAATCGACATTCCGTAACG
>Ga0073906_1005701_pt1 | contig 10946 bp, 10 predicted proteins | sample Inofromicrocosms_FD_65485 | JGI IMG/M metagenome (GOLD analysis project Ga0073906, IMG submission 65485) | Mouse cecum microbial communities from Vienna, Austria - Inoculum for glucosamine and mucus D2O microcosms | ecosystem: Host-associated > Mammals > Digestive system > Large intestine >... | reverse complement strand
GGGATGATCCGCTCCGTCCCCATAAATCAATGGACGATGGTGCCTATTCTCTCCCCCTGTATGGCCCGCAGGATATTGTCCGGGTCGTCCAGGCTGAACACCACAATGGGGATGTTCTGGTCCCGGCAGAGGGTGGCGGCGGTCATGTCCACCACACCCAACTCCTTGTTGAGCATCTCGCTGAAGGAAAGATCGTCGTAGCGCTTGGCGTCCGGATTCTTGTGGGGGTCACTGTCGTACACACCGTCCACCAGCGTCGCCTTGAAGATGACCTCGGCGTCCAGCTCCGCGGCCCGCAGGGCGGCGGCGGTGTCGGTGGAGAAGAAGGGGCTTCCGGTGCCGCAGCCCAGCACAATCAGCCTTCCGTGCTCCAGATGGGAAACCGCCCGGTTGCGGATATAGGGTTCGGCAATCTGCTGCATGGCGATGGCGGTCTGCACCCGGACGGTGACCCCCACCGATTCAAAACCGTCGGCCAGGGCCAAGGAGTTGATGACCGTCGCCAGCATACCCATGTGGTCGGCGCGGGTGCGGTCCATCTTGCCGCTGGAGCGTCCCCTCCAGAAGTTTCCGCCCCCCACAACGATGGCGATTTCCGCCCCCTCGTCCACGCATTTTTTCACGCCTGCACAGATATTGTGTACCACGTCGTAATCCAGGCCGAATTTCTTTTCGCCGGCCAGCGCTTCCCCGCTCAGCTTCAGCAGAACGCGTTTATACTTCAGTGCCATCGGTAAATTCCGCTCCTTCCTCGCAGATAAATTTTTCTTTTCCTATTTTACAACATAAAACGATTTATGTAAAGTGCAAAAGAAAAAGGCGATGGAATTTCTTTTTTTGTGTCAATGCCATAAGTTCATAATAACAGAATCCATGTCCAGCGGCGCAAAGTCCGCAAAAAAAGAGCTGGCTTCCCTTGTCGGGGTTGTCAGCTCCTCAGTCAACATACCAAAAGCCGCTTATCACAAAAGCGGAAGCCTGCCCGCGAAGAAGCCAACGGCGCGGGCAGAGCCATTAAAAGACTTCTGTCCTTATTTCACCATGCTGGCCACTTCATCGGCAAAGTTGTCCTCTCTCTTTTCCAGGCCCTCGCCCTTCTCAAAGCGGACAAACTCAGCGATTTTAACGGATGTGCCCAGGTCCTTCTCCACCTGGGAGATATAAGCGCCCACAGGGGTGTCAGCGTCCTTGATAAAGGGCTGCTCCACCAGACAGACCTCTTTGTAGTACTTGCCGATGCGGCCCATTACCATCTTCTTGGCAATTTCCTCCGGCTTGCCCTCATTCATCGCCTGGACGGTGAGGATTTCCTTCTCATGCTCGACAACCTCGGCGGGAACGGAGGCTTTATCCAGATAAGAGGGATTGGAAGCGACAATCTGCATGGCGATGGTCTTGGCAAAATCCTTAAAGACATCGTTGTTGGGGGCTTCGGTCTCAAATCTCACCAAAACGCCGATTCTGCCTCCGCCGTGAACATAGCCATAGGCGTTGCCCTCGTAACGGGTAAAGCGGCGGATTTTCATGTTCTCACCAATAGTGAGGATTTTATCCTGAAGCTGGGCGGCAATGGTCCCCTCGCCGTTCACGCCTTCGCACGCCAGCAGGGCCTCCACGTCCGCGGGATTTGCCGCGATAACGGTCTTGGCGCAGACGGCCACAAAGTCCATAAATTTCTCATTTTTGGCCACAAAGTCAGTCTCGGAGTTGACCTCAATGATAGCTCCGACCTTCTTCTCCTCGTCGTAAATGGCGTAGACAACGCCCTCGGCGGCGATTCTGCCGGCCTTCTTGGCGGCTGCAGCAAGTCCCTTCTCACGCAGGAACTCAATCGCCTTTTCCATATCGCCCTCAGAAGCCGTCAAAGCCTTCTTGCAGTCCATCATGCCGCATCCGGTTCTCTCGCGGAGGGCGGATACGTCCTTTGCAGTAAATGCTGCCATATTCATTACCTCCTATATTTTCACCGACCGCGCCGGTCTGTCCGGCCCGGTCCTCCCTCTTCCCAGCGGGCCGGGGGAATCCTCTGTTCATAAAAATCCCGCGCATCCCCGCCTGGAAATGCGCGGGATATGGGAGCTCCCAGGATTGCTTAGGCCTCCTCGACCTTTTCGGCCTCTTCCGCTGCTACAGCTTCTTCAGCCGCCGCGGCATCAGCGCCCTGACGGCCCTCAATGATGGCGTCTGCCATGGTCTGGGCAATCAGCTTGACAGCGCGGATGGCGTCGTCATTGCCGGGGATGACGTAATCGATCTCGTCGGGGTCGCAGTTGGTATCGACGATGGCCACCACCGGGATACCCAGCTTTTTGGCCTCGGACACCGCGATTTTCTCCTTGCGGGGGTCAACGATGAACAGGGCTCCGGGGAGCTTGTTCATGTTCTTGATGCCGCCCAGGAACTTCTCCAGCTTTTCAATCTCCAGCTGAAGCTTGACAACCTCTTTTTTGGGCAGGCGCTCAAAGGTGCCGTCCTCCTCCATGGCGCGGAGCTGTTCCAGACGGCCAATCCGCTGACGGATGGTGCGGAAGTTGGTGAGCATACCGCCCAGCCAGCGGGCGTTTACAAAATGGACACCGGCGCGCTCTGCTTCCTCGCGGATGGAGTCCCCGGCCTGCTTTTTGGTGCCGACAAAGAGAACGGTGTCGCCGTTGGCCGCCACGTCGCGGACAAACATATAGGCTTCTTCCAGCTTTCTGACGGTCTTCTGCAGGTCAATGATGTAGATGCCGTTGCGCTCCGTAAAGATGTAGGGAGCCATTTTGGGGTTCCATCTGCGGGTCTGGTGGCCGAAGTGTACGCCGGCTTCCAGAAGCTGTTTCATGGATACTACGCTCATTGATAATTCCTCCTGATATGGTTGTTGTACCTCCGCTTCCGCGCATGATATGATTCTGCACCATACAGGCTTCAGCTGTCAGCCACCGGCTGTCAGCATCAGCGGAAACGTGTGTATTACCGGATAAGTATAGCATATCCGGCCCGCCTTGGCAAGAGATTTTTTTGAAAAATTGGTTATTTCTTGAAGCCATCCTCCAAAACCGGCGTTAAACCGCGTCCAACACCAGCTTATCCTCCCGGACCGCCACGCGGATTTCCTTAGGCAGCTCGTCCCCCCGCTCCACCAGGAGCATGGCAAGCTGGTCCTCCCCTTCCCGGCGGATGATCTTTCGGATGGACCTGGCCCCGGCGGAGCGGTCGGCAAAGGCTTTCTTTGCAATCCACTCCACCGCCTCCTGGCTGTAGCCAAAGGAAATCCCCTTTTCCTCCATAGGACCCTTCAGCTCGTCCAGCAGCAGCCCGGCAATCTGGCAGTAATCCCTTTCGTCCAGGGGCCGGAAGACGACCACCTCGTCCACTCGGCCCAAAAACTCCGGCCGCAGGAATTCCGACAGCGCTTTCAGCGCCTTTTCCTTGGAGGCGTCCTCCTCTGTCTTGGCAAAGCCCAGGGAGCCGCCCTTCCGCTCGCTCCCCGCATTGGAGGTCATGACAATGATGGTATTTTCAAAGGATACCCTTCTCCCCTGGGAATCGGTGATCCTGCCCTCGTCCAGTATCTGGAGAAGGATGTTCATCACATCGGGATGGGCCTTCTCGATTTCGTCAAACAGCACCACCGAATAGGGCTTGCGGCGGACCTTTTCGGTCAGCTGTCCCGCCTCGTCGTACCCAATGTATCCGGGCGGCGAGCCAATGAGCTTGGAAACCGCATGCTTTTCCATGTATTCAGACATGTCCAGACGGATCAGCGGCTCGGTGGCATCAAACAGCTCGTGAGAAAGGGCCTTTACCAGCTCAGTCTTTCCCACCCCCGTGGGTCCCACAAAGATGAAGGACGCCGGACGGCGGCGGGTGGATATCTGCACACGGGAGCGGCGCACCGCGTTGGCCACCGCGCTGATGGCCTCCTCCTGGCCGATCACCCGCTTGCGCATGGCGGACTCCAGGGTGGAAATGCGCTTCATCTCGTTCTGGCGGATGCGGGAGGCGGGCACGCCGGTCCATATCTCCACCACCGCCGCCAGGTCGTCCAGGGTGATGGGGCGGTCCAGCGCCTCTCTCTCCAGCTCCTCCAGCTGGTTGGAACAGCGGATATGCTCTGTCTGGAGCTTGGCCAGCTTTTCATAGTCGATAGTGGACTCCCCCTGGAGGGCCGCTATCTGGCCGTCCAAACGGTCCACCCGCTGGTGCAGGGCGTCATACTCCGCCAGGGAGGTGTTTTTCAGGGTGGCGTAGGAGCAGGCCTCGTCCAGCAGGTCGATGGCCTTGTCCGGCAGGAACCGGTCGGTGATATACCGCTCCGACAGCCTCACCGCCATCTCGGCGGTCTCGTCCGGCACCAGCACCCGGTGGAACTGCTCATAATACTTGCGTATCCCCTTTATCACCTCAATGGTATCTGCAATGGTGGGCTCCTCCACCGTGACCGGCTGGAACCGGCGTTCCAGGGCTGCGTCCTTCTCGATGTATTTGCGGTATTCGGAGAAGGTTGTGGCCCCTACCACCTGTATTTCTCCCCTGGACAAAGCGGGCTTCAGAATATTCGCCGCATTCATGGACCCCTCGGAATCCCCCGCGCCCACCAGATTGTGGACCTCATCGATAAAGAGGATGATATTTCCCTCCCGCTTTACTTCGTCCACCAGACCCTTTACCCGGCTTTCAAACTGGCCGCGGAACTGTGTCCCGGCCACCAGCGCGGCCAGGTCCAGCAGAAAGACCTCCTTGTCCCGGAGACGGGCGGGGGCGTTCCCCCCGGCAATCTTCAGGGCAAGCCCCTCCACAATGGCGGTTTTGCCCACGCCGGGTTCTCCAATGAGGCAGGGGTTGTTTTTGGTGCGCCTGCCCAGGATTTGGAGCAGGCGCTCGGTTTCCCGCTCCCGGCCCACAATGTTGTCCAGGCGGCCGTCCTTGGCCTTTTCGGTCAGGTTTTCACAGAAGTTGTCCAGATACTTCCGCTTGGAGCGCTTTTTGGCCCGTTCATCCGGCCCCTGAGGGGGCTGGATGGGCTGGGCGCTGCGGGAAAGTCCCCGCTCGGTACGCCGTTCCTCCCGCTCCGTGTTCTGGAGGGCGGAGGAATCACGGGAGCTTTCGGGGTTCTTGTCCCTGCTTCTTCCGCCGCCGAAGAGCTGCTGAAGGAAGGGGAAGGGCTGCGCCTGGGCTCCCCCCATTTCAAAACTGTCATTGTCCAGCTGGAGGGAATCCAGGGAGTCCGCCATCTGCTCCCCCATGGCTTCGATCTCCTCGTCGGTGATGCCCATTTTCTCCATCATCTCGTTCACCGGCTGAATTCCAAGCTCCTTGGCACATTTCAGGCAAAGGCCCTCGTTTACGGTTTTATCCCCCTCCATGCGGGTCATAAAAACCACCGCCATCCGCTTTTTGCAGCGGCTGCATACAAAATTCATGCTGTAGCTTCACCTCAACTTTTTTGTCCTTATCGATATGAAAACCTCCGAAGCCAATCGAAGAAGACGCTTCTATGGCAGTGCCGTCCGGCCTGCCCACTATAAGGATTCATTATATTATACCTCGTTTGTATGAAATTTTCATGTCTACAATGTGTCTATCGTAAAAAACAATCCGCCCTAGGGGCCCCTATCTCAGCAGAGGATTGTACTGGTAGAGCTTGCTCAGGATATTGGTGGCCCGCAGAGTGTCGCTGCACAGCCAGGAAACCGAGTCATTGGTCAGCACGAAGAACAGGTGCAGCGCCGTGGTAAAGGCGAACACCAGCAGGATCACCTCCACAAAGCCCACCGCGCCGCCCAGCAGGCTGTTGGCTGTGCCGATCACCGGCAGGCGGCGTATCTCCCGCAGCAGCCGGGAACAGACGTGGACGATAAAGAGCAGCAGGGAGAACAGCAGCAGGAAGATGACCCAGCGGAGCAGCCCCACCACGCTGGGCGCAATGATGGTATCGGTAAACACCTCGGCCAGCCCGGCGGCGGAGGCTCCCGCCTCCAGCAGGCGGGCCGCTATCTCCTCCTTTTCAAAGGAGAGCATATTGGCCAGCACTCCGGGCAGCTCCCGGAGCACCGCCTCCAGGTTTTCCGCCATGCTTTCCACCGAAAGGTACTGATTCACCACCGAGGCGGCGCTCTTTAAAAGCCGTTCCCGCAGCAGGGTGTCAAAGCACCACTGGGCCGCCTTCCCCGCCGCAATCCAGGACACCACCAGCGAGACAATATATCCCACCAAATCCACCATTGCCGCCACAAAGCCCTTTCTTGCGGCAAAAAAAACGATCAAAAATACGGCGGCCAGCAGCCCGATGTCCAAAATAAGGGGCATTGCCTGTTCCAAATCCGTCACATCCCTTCTGTCAATATATGTCAGTGCGCTCCATTGTCCCCTTTTCCAGCCCGTCAAAGGTCATATAGTAGACGGTACTGCCCTCTCCGGGGACAAAATCTATCATATTCAGCACAGGCAGGAACAGCCTCACCAATCCGTCCTCCCCAAACTGATATAACCCTCTTTCATTGTAGATATACAGCCAGCTTCCCTTGCTTTTGATCTGCTTGACGGGGTAATTCATGGTAAAGGAGATGCTTTCCTCCCCCCGCATATTGTAGAGGACCACCCGGCAGCTCTTGGTGTTGCTGTAATCCCCCAGCACCACGGCGGTATACCGGTCCATCTGGTCCGTATAGGCGGAGACCGTCTCCCCGCCAAAGTCAACCTGTCCCGCAATCTTCCCCGCCCCGTTGATTAGGTACAGCCCCCGGTCGGTCAGCAGGCTCAGGCTGCCATTGTAGCGGTACTGGAGGGACAGGGTGATCTCCCCCGGAAAGTCATAGGCCGCCACTGGCTCCTCCCGGTCAAAGCGGTAGATGAACAAATGGGTGTACAGCTCCCCACCCTGGGCGGACACAGCGGTAAACGCGGCTTCCTTTCCGGTGTCCTCCAGCTTCAGGTGGGTCAGCAGCTTATCCGAGGAATTCCACTGGAACACCTTGCCGCGGTCCTTGGTGTACGCCGTCACGGTGGAAAGGTACTGGTTGGAACCGGTGGAAACCGCGAACACCCCGTTCTCCACCATATCCGCTGCGTAAATGGGATACTCCAGCGTGTGGTTCTCCAGCTCCCGGTCACCGCTGTACAGCCGCCAGCTCTTTCCCACAAAATCGTACAGCAGCACCCGGTCACCGCCGAATATCACGCGGGGGTTGAGGTAATTGTGGGACAGCTCCAAATCCGTCCCGCCGCTCAGGTTGACCACCGCGGCCCTGGAGCTGTTGAGTACTCCCAGGCGTCCGTCGCTCAGGGACTGGAGGGAGATAACATCCTTGCCCACAAACTCCACCGGGAACCCGTCCCCCTGCTGATGGGTGCTTCCGCCCAGCACCGTCGTCTGTAAAAATTCCTGAAAATCCTCCGAAGCGCCTGCGTACAGCACCAGCGCCGCAGCAGCGGCCGCCAGCAGCAGCGCCAGAAAATTCTTCCGCTTCTGCCTGGCCTTGCGCTTGCGCTGTAAATCCTTAATTTGGGTCAGTTGAGCCATTTCGCGCTCCTTTCTCAGAAACTTTCAAACCGTTCAGAATTTTTTTAAATCAATTCTGACTCTGAATAAAACACCCGGTTGAGGTACAGTCCCCACGCCGGGGCGGTGGGACCGGCCCGCCGCCGGTCCCGGCTTTCCAGAATCTCAGGGATTCCCTCCACCGGAATGCTCCCCCTGGAAATCTCCAGAAGGGTCCCGGTCATAATGCGGACCATATTGTATAAAAAGCCATCTCCCGCAACCCGGAACTCCACAAAGTCCCCCTTCCGCTCCACATTCGCGCGGAATATGGTTCTGCGGGTGTCTTCCACGGCGGAACCGGAGCTGCAAAAGGCGGTAAAATCGTGGTATCCCGCAAAATCCCGGCAGGCAGTCCTCAGCAGCTCTGTGTCCAGGGGATAGGGATAATGGAGGGCCCGTCCCTCCGAAAAGGGGTCGCGGGCGGTCCGGTTGAGGATGCGGTAGAGGTATTCCTTCCCAATGCAGCTATAGCGGGCATGGAACTCCTCCAGAACCTCCCGGCAGTCGGTCACGGCGATGTCCGGCGGGAGGTTTGTGTTCATGGCTGGGATGACTCTTTCACAGGGGATACGGCTTTCCGTCTTCATGGAGATGCAGAACTGGTTGGCGTGGACGCCGGAATCGGTCCGGGAGCAGCCCTTCACCGGCAGTCTTGCCCCAAACACCCGAACCAGGGCGTCCTGGAACACCTCCTCCACGGTGACGGCGTTCTTCTGCACCTGAAAGCCGTGGTAATTTCGCCCGTCATAGGCGATGGACAGCAGCAAATTGCGCAGAACAGACCAGCTCCCTTCTATGTATGCGTTTTGGAAAAAAAGCGGTTTCACCAAGGAGACGGCGTCAGTGATTCTACAAGTACTTTTGTCTTTACCTGTTTCTCCATCCGTTTATAAAATAACACAGCGCCGCTTTTCTGCTCCCACCTGCATATCTCCGCCGTGGTATATCCCCGTTTCTCATACAGACCTTCCGCGGGGAGTGAAGCCTCCAGCTGTACCTTTTGGTATTCCTTTGCAGCTTCATCTTCCAAGGACTGGAGGATAAAGCTGCCATACCCTTTTCCCTGGAACCGGGGGTGTACAAAAACTCTTGTGATATGGTCTTTCCGAAGGCTTCCGGTCCCCACAAGCTCATCTTCCTCAAACAGCACCCACAGCCGCCGGGCATCTAAATCCCTTTGGATATTTTCCCGACCGTGGAGACAAAGGAAGAACTCCACCACCTCCTCCGGATAATACCGGGGGTAAACAGCGGTGATGGTTTCCTGAACCAGTTGGTAAACCCTCTCGCACTCCCCCTGCAAAGCCCTTCTGTACTCCATAGACTGCGTTCCTCCTTTTACAGCAGCGCAGGCAGCCGGTTGAGCAGCAGAATCCCCGCAAAGCAGACCATCAGCACCCCCAGTGCCAGCCCGTCCCGGTAGGAATACTTTAACTGCCGCATCCTGGTGCGGCCATCCCCGCCGTGGTAGCAGCGGCATTCCATCGCTAGGGCCAGCTCGTCCGCCCGGCGGAAAGCCGAGACAAACAGCGGGATCAGAATGGGTATCAGCGCCTTAGCCCGCTGGAGCAGCCCCCCGGTTTCCATATCCGCGCCCCTGGCCTTCTGGGCGTTCATAATCTTGTCAGTCTCCTCAATCAGCGTGGGGATGAACCGCAGGGCAATGGTCATCACCATGGCCAGCTCGTGGACAGGGAAATGCAGCTTTTTCAGGGGCCCGAACAGCTGCTCAATGGCATCGGTCAGGGCAATGGGGGACGAGGTATAGGTCAGCAGGGAGGTTCCCGCAATCAGCAGGATGATCCGTGCCGCCATAAACAGGGCGGTGCTCACCCCCTGCTTATAAATGGTAATCTTCCAGAAGGTCACCAGGGGGTCCCCCTGGATAAAGAAGATATTCAGGACGCCGGTGAACAGGACGATGGGCACCACCGGCTTCAGGCTCTTGAGTATCATCTTATAAGGAATGCCGGAGACCTTATAGGCGATAACCAAAAACGCCGCCCCCGCCAGCAGTCCCACCGGGTGGGAGATGCAGAACAGCATAATGACAAACAAAAATGTCACAATCATCTTCATCCTTGGGTCCATCCTGTGGACAAAGGAATGTCCGGGAAAATACTGCCCGATGGTGATATCCTTTAACGCCATGCCGGTTCGCCCCCTTTCATCAGCTCCATCACCTGTTTTTTGGCCTGTTCCACCGTGTAAACGCCTGGGTCCACGGGGTAGCCCCGCCGCGCCAGCTCCACAAACACACGGGTAATCTGTGGCACCGCCAGCCCCATACCGGCAATCTCCTCCGAACGGGAGAACACATTCTTCACATCATCATAGCAGAACATCCTGGACTGGTTCATCACCAGCACCTTATTGGCAAACTTGGCCACATCCTCCATGCTGTGGGAAACGATAAGCACCGTTCTCCCCGTTTCCTTGTGGTACCCCACAATCTGCCCCAGGATGTGGTCCCGGCCCTTGGGGTCCAGACCGGCGGTGGGCTCGTCCAGGATGAGCACCTTGGGCTCCATGGCGATAACCCCCGCGATGGCCACCCGCCGCTTCTGCCCGCCGGAGAGCTCAAAGGGGGATTTGTTCAGCGCCGAAGCGGGCAGCTCCACAAACTCCGCCGCTTCGTGTACCCGTTTATCTATCTCCGCCTCGGTAAGCCCCATATTCTTAGGGCCAAAGGCGATGTCCTTATAAACCGACTCCTCAAACAACTGGTATTCCGGATACTGGAACACCAGCCCCACCTGGAAGCGGATGTCCCGTATCTTCACCTCCTCGGACCAGATGTCCCTGCCGTCGATGAAAATTTTCCCCGACGTGGGCCGGACCAGCCCGTTGAAATGCTGAATCAGGGTGGATTTTCCGGAACCGGTGTGGCCGATAATGCCCACCATCTCCCCTTCCTCAATTTCCAGGTTGATGTCGTCGATGGCCGCCTTTTCAAAGGGGGTTCCAGAAGAATAGGTATAGGTTAGATGCTCTGTCTTTATGATTGCCATGTTTGACTGACCCTTTCTTTAGATCCCTGTCTCTGAAAAAATAGAGACAGGTTAAGTTGCAGCCCCGCGAAGGGGTGCTGCGCTGCTGCACTTATTTTACAGGGTGAATTCCCGCGCTTTCCAGCAGCGTTGCCAGCTGTTGGACGCACTCCTCCTCGCCGATGACATCGCCGGGCAGCTTCACGCCGCCCCGTGCCAGGCCGTCGAACAGGTCCGTCACCTGGGGGACGTCCAGCCCCACCTCCTTGAGCACCGCCACATGGGAGAACACACTCTTGGGCAGGCCGTCCAGCAGGATCTTTCCGTCCTCCATCACCACCACCCGGTCGCATTGGACCGCCTCGTCCATATAATGGGTGATGAGCACCACGGTGATGCCGTACTCCCGGTTTAGCCTGCGCACCGTG
>Ga0073906_1005699_pt1 | contig 10949 bp, 8 predicted proteins | sample Inofromicrocosms_FD_65485 | JGI IMG/M metagenome (GOLD analysis project Ga0073906, IMG submission 65485) | Mouse cecum microbial communities from Vienna, Austria - Inoculum for glucosamine and mucus D2O microcosms | ecosystem: Host-associated > Mammals > Digestive system > Large intestine > Cecum... | reverse complement strand
GCTCATTTTCCTGCGGAAAATGGCTACTTTGTCAGTTCCATGAAAATATCCGCATTCATTTTCTGCTGCCTGCGAAGCCAGTACCCGGCAATCAGCGAGGACAGCATGGTCGTCAGAATGAGCACCGTGAAAAATTCCACGTTAATAATTTTGTATGAATACGCCACCGTCGCCAGCACAATCCCCGGACCGCCCCGGGCGTTCATCGTCACCGCGAAATTTATCTTCGCCGCCCGGTTCAAATCCGTAAACTGTAAGAGAACCAGCGTCCCCACCGCCTCCAGGACGAACGCGATGACGAAAAAGGCGAAAAACCTGACCACGGAAAAATCATGGATGACGTTCAGCTGGATTCCCACCAGGGCAAAATAAATCGGGATGAAAAACGAGAACATAAAATTCCCAAGGGATTCCATCCGGCTCTTCGTCTCGCCGTCCACGCCCGCGACCGCTTTCACGATATATCCGACAAGGAATGACGAATACATGATGTTGATTCCTACCTTGTACAAAAGCGCCGCCACCAAAAGCAGCACCGCGAAGCTTATCGTGTAAAAGTCAATCGGCCGGAATTTTTTCTTCCACATATGTACGTGGTCCGAAACCAACTTCACAGCCACGAACAACCCCAACGTCACGATGACGACCACCAGCATCTCAGGCAGCCGTATTTCCCCCGTCGTCGCGATCCGGGTGGCCGCGTTGAGCAGAATCCACAAGCACAAATCCTGGAACGTGGACACCGTCAGCACCGTGTCCGAAAATTTCGTGTTCATGATTCCCATGTCAAAAAAAATCTTCGAAATGACGGGAATCGACGTGATTGCCACCCCTATGGCGAACACCAAGCCGAACGACACCTCGTTTCCCAGCTCCCCGATAAAATGCTTCTCGAACCAGGAAATAAACGGGACCGCCCCCGCCATCGGCAGAACCGTCGCCCCGGCGAAGACACAGCCAATCGTGCGCGCGTTTTTCCTGTCAAACTCAATCTTCGTGTTATAACCGGACAAGAACATCAGGAAAATGAGCCCCAGCTGGTAAAAAATATTCAGTACCTTGCCCTCCTGCTCGTACGCCATGAATATGCTTCCCATGGCCCCGGGGGCAAAAAAGTACAAGCAGCTCCCGCCCCACAGCATGCCCCCGACAATCTCACCGACCACCCGCGGCGCCTTGATTTTCTCAAAAAGCGTGCCAAAGACATACGCCCCCGTCAAAAGCAAGGCAAGCGCTATCAGGGTAATGATGATTTCTTGTTCCGACAACGTCTCCAAACGCATTTACATCTATCCTTTCCTAATAAAAGTCGATTGCTTCGTGCAAAGCACTCTCACAATCGCCGCCCTCCGGGACTTTTTATAACAGAGTATAGAAAAAAAGTGCCGCAAATTCAAGCACTTTTCCCCTTCTTTAGCCGCCCTCTTAGAAAGTGGATAAAAATATAATTTGGTTGTTTTCTTAGAAAACGAGAAACGCTTGTTACAGTTCTAATGAATCTTCGTTTATGAGAAACTCATATAAGCCAAGATGGAGAATCCCGTCCTCATCCGTGCAATAATACTTTGAAGGATAATCAAAATACTTCTTCCCCTTCACATCATAACGCTTCGCATTGCTGAATAAAAAAGACTCTGTCAAGTAATTCAGATAGTTCGCGACAGTCGTGTTTGAAACCCGAATGCCCTTGACCGTCTGCAAGGTATTTTTGATTTTACATGCATCGGTAAGCGAACCGGTGGAAGAACAGAGAGCATCCGTCAGTTCTTCAAGCACATCCGGCAGTTCAATATCATATCGCTCAATAATAACGTCGGTATACAGAGGGCAACACGCCCGGGCCCATGTGATTTCAAGGGGTTTCAGCGTCACCTTCAATCGGCGAACGTCCTTGTACGCCTCATTCATCTTCCTTGAAAACCCTTGAAATCCCTATGGGTGAGGTCGTGGAGTCGTGAAGAGGCATATTCTTCATAAGCATCAGACTTGTCGCCTCCCCGCCCAGGTAGCGTCCGATACTGGCGATAAGCCGCAGCACGTCCTCTTTCATTTCATCAGGAAAAGCCGACAATACCGGCGCCGTCTCAAAGCTCAACGTCCCGTCAAACCTGATATTCGAAAGCCCCCGCCGAAACCCTTCCCAGTCGGTGGACGGCATGTTTTCCCTCGTCCTCGTAAACGTAAAAGGAATCTGGTGCAAATCCCCCGCCCCGTCATTGTCATGGACATGGAACACCTTCAGCCGGTAATCCAGCGTGGTCATGAACCGCTCAAAATCAATTCCCACCAGGTTGGCATGCCCCGTGTCAAAGCAAAACCCTAACACCTGCGCATGGTATTTCTCATTGACGCGGTCAATCCGCTCCGCCGCCTTTTTCGCGTCACAACACGGTCCCTCGACCAGGTGTCCGCCCGCGGATTCATATAAGTTTTCCATACAAATCGTAATCCCCAGTTCCTTTGCCAACGGCGCAATAGAATCTATAAACGCAAGCGTCCGTTCCCATTCGGCCGCCTCCGCCCCCATGCGGCGGGCAAGCTTGACACCATGGAACACGATATATGGACACTCCAGAAAATGGCAGACATACAAACTCTTCGGCGCGACCTCGTTCCACAAAAACGCGTTCAACTCTTCGTTTCCTCCGGGAACATGAATCGGATACGGCATGTGCATCTGACTGATGGAAATTCCCGCCGAACGCGCGCCCTTCTTATGCGGAGTAAAAAAACGCTCCAACTCCTGAACAGATTGCGAAAAAAAACCATGCCCCGCCGGGGCGGGCGAACGCTTCGCGTTCGACATGGTATACCCGGGGGCATCCCCTAACTCATGCCCCGCCGGGGTAGGCGAACGCTCCGCGTTCGACATGGTATACCCGGGGGCATCCCCTAACTCATGCCCCGCCGGGGCGGGCGAACGCTCCGCGTTCGACATGGTATATATCGACGTGTTATTCAAATACGCGTTCAAACTAAAGTCCGCGCCAGAAAATCCTGCCGATGCAAGCAATGCGAAACCCTTCTCCGGACAATCATCATATACGACATTCTTTGTCTGTACTCCTATGTCAAGCATTTACTTCCTCCATTTCCAATCCCTTCCAAACGGCAAATATTCATCATTAAAATACTCAACCGGATTCTCCAGCCCCATCCCCCGCAATTGTTCCGCGATTTCTTCATAATAAATATTACATATAAAAATAGCGCAGTCCTTCGGCAATCCCCGCAATTCCTCCGGATCTTTCACCATGAGCCCTTCAAGCCTCGTACCCCACAGCCTCTTGTCATTATCACACGTAAAGAGCGGCGGGAACTCGCCGCCATAATATTGCATATAATTGCGGCACATGTTTCCCGCGCCAAAAAGCACACGGTTTCGGTACTTCGCCAGAACCCGCCGCTGTCCGACCTGCCACTGAAAATAATCCCCCATGGACTTCGCGAAATCCAGATATTTCGCCCGCAAAATTCCCGGTGTCGCACAAAATGAATCCGAAAAACGCAAAACAGCCGGCCCGTCAAAATCTATTTCCCGAAGCCCGCATATCAGCCCCCGCCAATCCGTCCGCAGGCCAAACGCACCCACATTTGCAAATGGCAAAAGCGAACATTCCGCGCGTCCGTCATTATCACAAAGAACAACCGCTTTCAGACGGTTTCCAAGCTCATGCACAAAATCATACATATTTTGCCCGCAAATATTGCAGACACCCGCGTCAAGGCAAAACCCGAATATCGGCACGCACGCCTTTATCCCCCGCGAACCGCCCGTCCGCGCGTCTTGTTCCTGAATCCGCGCTTGATTTTTCGCCTCCGCATTTAGCAAGTCAAGAAATTCCGCCGCCTCTTTCGCGTCACAAAACGCCCCACGCACCAGATGGCCATTTAAGTCCCTGCACTCATTCTTCAAAAGCAACGTGACCCCATTTTCCCGGGCAACGTATGCCAGCCTCTGGTAACACGAAGCCCGAATTTCCAAATCCCCGCCGTCTGCCCCTCTCTCGGAAAATGCGAATTCCCCGTCGTTTTCCCCACCCGTTCCCCTTGCGGAAAACGCGGAACCATCCATGCCTTCCCCGTCCGCTCCCCTTGTGGAAAACGCCGGAATCACCAAGTACGGACACCCTGCCTTTCCACATGTCCGAATACATTCCTCCACCAGCCACAATAGAAACTCGCTTGAACACGCGCGCTTGTCCCTTCCTTCAATTCCAGGTGCAATTGCAATCGCAACACGCATGCCATTTTTTTCAAATTCCGCACATGCATGCTCAACCAACGCGCCGCGGACGGCTCCGCCCTGAGCCGCACGCCCCCGTTCTCCTTCCATCCCCCTTTTAATTCCATCCGTCTGATTCGTGTAATCCTGACCCGCATTTTTCAATGCCCGGCCATCCCACCACGCTCCAAAATCCAACGCGACATTTTCAAACCCGGCACGCGCCATGGCCGCCGCCCCGCGCTCCGGACGCTCGGTATTTATAATGCCTTTCGGCGAACAAACGATATCCATAAATAATTTCATCCCTTTTCATCATCTTTAACGCTCCGTACGCATTTGGTTATTTAAAAAATCCTCATACGCAAGACGAACCCCGTCTTCAAGTTCGGTCTTATAAGTCCATCCCAGAGCCGTGGCCTTGCTTATATCAAGCAGTTTTCGAGGCGTCCCGTTGGGCTTTGATGCATCCCACTTGATAGTTCCTTCATAGCCAACAACTCTGGCTATCAATTCAGAAAGCTCCTTGATAGACAATTCTATCCCGGTGCCGGCATTAACCGTTTCGTCCCCGGAATAGTTGTTCATCAGGAATACACAAAGATTGGCAAGGTCATCCACATACAAAAATTCACGAAGCGGAGAACCGTCTCCCCAGCAAGTCACTTCCTTCAAACCAGTTATTTTCGCCTCGTGGAAACGGCGGATAAATGCCGGAAGAACATGGCTGCGCGTAGGATGATAGTTATCGTTCGGACCATAAAGGTTGGTTGGCATAACGGAAATGTAGTCCGTACCATATTGCTTGTTTAGGAATTCACAGTATTTCAGTCCGGAAATTTTTGCCAGTGCATACGCCTCGTTTGTTTTTTCCAATTCCGAGGTCAGCAAAAAACTTTCCTTCATTGGTTGTGGAGCCATACGGGGATAAATACATGATGAGCCTAAAAATTCCAGCTTTTTACATCCGTTTTCCCATGCAGAGTGTATTACGTTCATTTCCAGAATCATATTTTCATACATGAAATCCGCCAGCGCATTTTGGTTGGCCACGATGCCGCCTACCTTTCCGGCAGCAAGAAATACATACTCCGGTCTTTCCATGGCAAAAAATTTTTCCACCTCATCCTGACGACAGAGATCCAACTCCTTGTGGGTGCGAGTGAGAATGTTGCTATAGCCTTGCCGTTTCAATTCACGGACAATGGCGGAACCCACCATGCCGCAATGGCCAGAAACGTAAATTTTTGAATTTTTATCCATTACAATCTTCCTCCTTGATAATTACCATGGAACATACTCATTCCGTGATAAACGCAAACTCCAATTTTCCCAAGCCAGCATGTTATCCACCATAAAACAATATACTTTTCATGCCCTATTCTGCACAATCTTATAAACCCTCGATATACTCAGTTCATACTTCTTCGCCAAATCGCTAATCTCATAATCCCCGCTATAAAAATCGGCCTTCAACCGGGCGTTCCTTATTTCCTTGTCCTGCCATGCGTGGTTTTCCGGGAAATACACCGTCGCCCCCGCCAACTCTCCCGCGACCACGCCGTATTTCTCCTCCCCGATTAACTCCCTTAAACGTTCCAATGCCTCTTTCGAATTCATTCTCCTTCAACCCTATCCCGTCCAATTCCAGTCCTATCCAGCCCTATTTATTGCAACTTCATTCCCCTGCCCGGACGCGTATGTCTGCAACCACATTCAAACCTTCCGCGCATTATTCAATAAACACCTTCTCACATTTCAGAATGGCATCAAAAATCTCCTGCCGCATCATGACTTCATCCGGAATCCTTCCCTCACCGATATATTTCCGGATAATCGTGCCGCTGATTTCCACCCGGTTCGTATTGTAATGCCCGCAAGTGTTGTCCGTCACGACCTGCTTGCATTTCGTGCAATAATACGGCTCCCGCGTCAGCAAAAGCTCGATTCCCAGGTCATGCTCCGCCATCAATTTCCTTGCCAGCTCGTGCGCGTCGTACGCCCCGTAATATCCGCCGACCCCCGCATGGTCGCGCCCGATGGTAAAATGCGTACAGCCCAGGTTCCTGCGGATGATGGCATGGAATATGGCCTCGCGCGGTCCCGCATAACGCATCTGGGTCTTAAGCCCCGCCATATACACCCGCTCCGAAGGATAAAACTCTTTCATCATCGCCTCATAGGCGGCAACCACCGCCTCCTCGGTAAAGTCCCCCTTTTTCTTCCAGCCCGTAATCGGGTTGATGAACAGCCCGTCACAAACCTCCAGCCCCAACCGCTGGATGTGCTCGTGCGCCTTGTGGATGGGATTGCGCGTCTGGAAACCCACCACCGTCTTCCAGCCCTTTTCCTTGAAAATCCGTTTCGTCTCCTCCGGCTTCAGCGCCCCGTCCAGCAATTCGCGATTCAACAGCCTTGTCCTGCCGCCGACACGGTATGTGCTCCTCTCATGCTCCTTTTTCACTCCCGGGTGCGCGTCCTCCAAAGTGCCAAACACCTTCTTGATGTCCGCGTCCGTCATCTCGTACTTGTCCTCCACGTCGATTGATGCCACCGCCTCGCCCCGGAACAGCAAATCCAGCGTCTCTGGAGCAGCCAATTCTTCATAGACCGCCTGCGGCACGTCCAGCGTCACCGGAATCGTGAACACCTCCCCGTCCGCCATCGTATATCGATCGATGACGGAGCGGAAATCCTTCTCTCTCATGAACCCGTCAAGCGGATACAAAAGCCCCGTCTCAATATTGATAATGTCTTGTAACGTCTCCTCGTTAATTTCAACTTGCAAATGCCTCTGGTATTTCTCCGTCAAATATGAAAATGTCGTATCAGGCACCAGTTTTCGTATCGTTTCCCAGTCCCCGTTTTCCAACGCCTCCCTTACCCTGCTTGCCGAAATCACATTTCCGTCCTTTTTCAGCCGAGGAATTTCTTCAAACCCGATTCCATGGCGCGAAAGAATCATTTCCAATGTCCGATTATACTGTCTTGTCACGGTGTCCAGTGGTTCCGTTCCCACAAAACGCACCCGGATGTTCGCAGCCGGCGCAATCTCATTGGCGAAAAGAGTAACGTCTTGTGAACTGTCCACCACCCGGTCCTGCAGTTGCGACTTGTTAAAATATTCTGAAAATGTCAAGGACGAAAGGACAAATTTCCCACTCTCGACCACACGGACATTTTCCAAGCCTTCACATCCAGCCCTCACAAGGCGAATCCGGTCTTCGAACGAGAAAAATGACTTGTCTTCCTGCACCACGAACACAATCAACATGTCACACTTCTTCGCGCACGTTTCAATCAAATAGCGATGCCCCAGGGTAAAAGGATTGCAATTCATGACGATGGCACCAACCAGTTCCTTCGGCTTAGAATACTCTGAATAAATCTTTTCCAGCTTCTTCTTATATGCTTCCAATTCAGCCAGTTGCGCCTCCGCCAAGTTATAATTTTCCTTGCAAATTTGATGAGGCGGCTGTTTCTCCGACAAACTCTCCCGGAAAAAGTCATGTTCCCGAAGTGTGTCCAGCAGCCCCTCCGCCACAAGGCCGTGCGCTTCTTCCGTCACATGCATGTCGTCATAAAATAATTCACCATGCCGATAAGGACGAACGTCCAGTTCCTTATTATAGGAAGTCACCCTTCCCCCGGCTCCAATCACGATATCTCCCGATTTCAGCGGCAACGCTTTTAAAATAGCCAATATTTCTTTCTGCCAGTCCATGCCGTCCAATGCAAAACCGTAGTTTTCCACAAGAAAAGACTCCCCGGGCGCATAGATATTCAGCAATTTCTGCAGCTGCGAGGCAAGCGTCCCCTCATCCCGCACCCCTATGCCAAGCCAGATACAGCCACCCACGATATATATTGTGCGCTTAAACTTCTCCGGTTGCCAAAGAGTTTTCCGATGCCCGTCCACGATATTCAAATATTTTCCTTTATAATCCTCAAAATGCCTGGCCCCGTCCACGCCCACATAGGATTTCGGCGGGGTCAGCACTTCCAAAACACCTGTCGGCTCTTTTATATGTTTCGTCAAAACCGGAGACAACATGGGATCCTGGTAAAACTTTATGTAGTGGATTTGTTCATTTAAAATCCATTTTTCGTTTTTCGATAAATGCTCTTCTGGAAATTCCGGGAACCTTGCATTCAGAAACACCACCCCGGGAACGCCCTCCACGAATTCCCTCAAGGCAGAACGCATTCCTAAATGCGAAGCAACCAAGTCCTCCGAATATGTATCAAAATTAGAAGAATCGACCACGACATCGTTTTCCTTGTCATAAATGACGAAAAACAGCCCCCGGTTCCCAATCCGCCTTTCTTTTCCGTCAATCATCACGCTGCACATGCGTGGCGAATCCACCTTCTGCATTCCCGCGCTTTTTACAAGGACATCCGCTTTCCCCAGCTTGCATCTTATGCTGACGGAATGCGTGTCAGAAATCTTTTCGTCCACCTTGCGTCCTTCATCTATCACGGCACAGTAAGACACCCTCCACTTGTTCCAAAGGTTGATATCCAGTCCCAATGTCCGAAGTCTCTCGCCCATCTCCTCGGTAAATCTGCTGCTCCCGCAAGGAGTATCCCTTGATGTGATAATGATGGAGTACCCGTCTTCCTCTGCCTGGCGGAGCAAGTCAATATAACGCGAAAAATCCGCTTCCGCCCAAAACACCTCCGCGCTGGTACGCTCAATCTCAATGGCATCCAATCCCTTTTTGACATCATCAAGCCTCTCCAGCACGTTCCCGCAATCTGCTCCCCTATCACAACACGCCGAGCATGTTTGCTCCCGTGATTCAATCATGGAAGACAGCGTGCCCCCCAATGCTTCTAAAGCACTCACCAGTTGGCTGGTATTTGCAATCCCTTCCACATATCGCGTGATTTCATCTACAAAAAACAACATGTCCGAGACAAGCCGTCCCCTCGCGTCAGCATTTCCCATTTCTGACAATATATCTGCCGCCTCTTGCAACGTTCCCAGTAATTCACATATTTTTCCATGTTGCAGCTTTCTCATCAAGTACTCCTCCTCACACCATACCGCAAATAGATTTTTCGCCAATCCCTTGGCATTTGTACCTCTTTACAAGCCCTTTTCACCCACATCCCCCATACTTATCCTCAACATAATCCAGCACCGCCCGGTACGTCTCCTCCACCGACATCTTGTCCACTTCCAGCACCAAGTCCGGGTTCAACGGCTCGTCAAACGCCGTGTCAATCCCCACGATTTGCGTCTTACCCACGTTCTCTTGATACATGCCCTTGACGTCGTTTTTCATGCTGGCCTGCAAGTCCTTCTTCAAATAAATCTCGTTATACCCGGATATCTTCCTCCTGGCGAGCTGCCGCAAATGCTCCAGCGGCCCGATGTTGCAAATGATTCCGATAATGTCATTTCGATCCAGAAGATACGCCCCGAGAATAATCCGCTTGATGTTCGCCTCCCGGTCGGCGTCCGAATAGCCTAGGTCGCGGTCAAACAAATCCCGCACTTCGTCCCCGTCCAGCAGATAACACTTCTTACCCAGTTCCTTAAAATGTGCTTCCAACTTTCTCCCGATGGTGGTCTTGCCCGCCCCGGAAATACCAATTAACCAAAGAATCATGTTAATCCCTCCTATTTTTTCCGCCGGTTCCTTCGTTTTCTGGAAATCCCGCCTCACGATTCCTATAATCCGTCCAAATTGGAAATCTTGTCCTAGAATCCAATTTCGTTGTAATATACCCTTTCCGGTGAAATCCCCATAGCCTCAAATTCATGCCCTATACTCCGGCCATACCGGCTTGAAGTTACTAATATATTGTACTCCTTGTATGTACCGCACAGTTCCTCCGGCACAAACACTTCTTTTCCTTCAAAAACATATGGATGCGCCCCCGCCTTCTTGTCACTATACAGCATCCTCTTCCGCAAATCCTCACTCATTAACGCCAACATCCCCTTGCAGTCATTTCCCGTACCATATAAAATCAACTTGTCATGACTTTTTATATACTCCATCATCCTTGCGATTTTCTCTTCATTAAATTTTGCCACCCGCTCTTTTGCCGTTTGTTTTAATTCAAATCGCTCGAATTCTGGACTAATATCGTCCAACACCATATGTTTCCTGACGTTCCACAACTGCCAGCTTATCCATTCCCGCATGTTTAAATCCTCGGACTCATCCCTGCCAAATATCTTTTTCTCGTCGAAACGAAATGGCTTAAGGAACAAATCCTGCAGCTCCCTGCGGGAAAATTTCAGACAATTCTCATAAACATAACCATATCTTTTTTGATAGGGACTGCATGCGATGGAGATTCGAAAACGGTCAAATTCTGAAAGGAAGTCCTCATAATCATTGAACACGGCTTTCAAATCAAAATCCACGCTGCCACGATACGCCAATGGCGCACCCGCGCTCGTAGTCTGCATCATCGCATCCGCCCACTTTATGCCAAGCCTCTCACAAACCTCCGACAATTTTTCCCGGGGATTCACCTTGATATCCTCAAAACGCATCTTGAACTCTTTCCAATGACGATATGGAAAACAACTCTCGCCCATCCCCGACAAATCTGAAAACATTACTCGGTACGCCGATGGTGCAATCCATTTATCCATCATCCTTGCGCATGCCGAACCGGTTCTCACGACATTGTTCCTTCGCAATATTATGCTCTGGCCATTCACCCTTTCGTCTTCCAGCCATAATGCAAAGAAAGG
>Ga0073906_1005695_pt1 | contig 10956 bp, 9 predicted proteins | sample Inofromicrocosms_FD_65485 | JGI IMG/M metagenome (GOLD analysis project Ga0073906, IMG submission 65485) | Mouse cecum microbial communities from Vienna, Austria - Inoculum for glucosamine and mucus D2O microcosms | ecosystem: Host-associated > Mammals > Digestive system > Large intestine > Cecum... | reverse complement strand
ACGATTACCTTCGTCCCCGTGTGGGAGGCCGTCAAGTGGACCATCACCCTTGTTCCGAATACCGGGAATGAGAACGCACAAAATAAAACGGTAGAGCTTTCCCAGGGAGAGGGGTATGAACTTCCGGACCCGGCCGCTCTTGGTGATGACTTCAAGGCTCCAGCAGGCAAGGCGTTCGACTACTGGGAGATCGAAGGCTTACAGCGGAAATTCTCCATTGGCTACAAGATCCCCGTGGTAACGCAGGACTACACCATCATTGCCCACTGGAAGGATATCCTTTACACCGTAACCTTTGATAAAGGCGATCCTGCTGCAACTGGTGAAATGGCTCCTGTAGGGGGCCTCACCTACGGCACCAGCTACACCCTGCCGGAGTGCGGTTACACTTACCCGGACCCTGTACCGGACCCGGATAACCCGGATGCGCCATTGACAAAGTACGTCTTCCTGGCATGGAAGGTCGGTGGTGTTGAGTACGCCCCCGGCGCATCCATCACCATCGATGGCAACAAAACCGTCAAGGCAGTCTGGGAGGACGAAAAGAATCTGGACACCTATGTCCTCAAATTCCTCCCCGGCAGCAAAAACGCGGCGGGTACGATGGAAGACCTGACCTTCCGGGTGCGCAAGAACAGCGCCTCCGGCGTGATGGCCCCGCTCCCCGCTGAATGCGGCTTCACCTTTGCGGACATGACGTTCGCCGGATGGAAGGTCGGTGGTGTTGAGTACGCCCCCGGCGGGACCGTCTCCCTGACGGCTCCCGAGACCACGGCCACCGCCGTCTGGCACGGCAAGATCGTCTATCAGGACGGCGGCGGCGTGACAAAACCGGACCACTACGTATATACCGACGGCGCTTATCCCGCCCCTCTGCCCATCGAGGGCACCCCTGTGAAGCCCGGCAGTATCTTTGAGAAGTGGACCTGCGACAACGACCAGGTGGTCATCTTCAACAACAGCCTCATCGACCTCCCGGAGGGCTTCTCCGGCACCCTCACCCTCACCGGCCACTGGGTAGAAGACGAGGGCAAGTACCTCGTCATCTTCGATCCCAACGGCGGCACCGGAGAGATGAGCCCTGTGGCGGTAGACAAGGCGACGGAAGAAGGGGCTGTGACTGAATACGAGCTGCCCGCGTGCGCCTTTACTCCCCCGGAGGGCATGGAGTTCGACGGCTGGAGCGTGGAAGGGACCAAGTATCCGGCAGGCGGCAAAATCATCCTAACCGCCTCTAAGACAACTGTGAAGGCGGAGTGGAAGAAGAAGGACGTAGACCCGGACGCCAAGGACTGCGTCGTGACCTACGACCCCGGCGAGGGCACCGGCGAGGCCATCGTGGAGGAAGGCCACAAGGTGGGCGAGTGGCTGAAGCTGCCGGAGTGCACCTTCACCGCCCCCGAGGGCATGGAGTTCGACGCATGGCAGAAGGGCGAGCAGAAGGCCGCCCCCGGCGAGGAGGTCTATCTGGACAGCGAGGCGGTGACGATCACCGCCCTCTGGAAGGAGAAGGAGCCCGAGCCCGATGACCCCACCAAGCCCTGGACCATCACCTTTGACGCAAATGGCGGTACGGGCGCCATGGACCCTGTCACCGTGCCCAAGGCCGAGGGCGGCACGACCTACACCCTCCCTGCCTGCGGCTTCACGGCTCCGGAGGGCAAGACCTTCCAGGCGTGGAAGTTTGACGGCAAGGAGTACGCCCCCGGCGCGGTTATCACCATCACCGGCGACACCACCATCACCGCAGTGTGGAAGGACGCGGAGGTCAAGCCCCCCAAGCCCACCAGCTGGAAGATTACCTACAACCTCAACGGCGGCTATATGACCGGCTCCGGACCCACCAGCTATAACCTCTCTGATCAGGCCCAGACCCTCAATGTCCCTGTGCCCTACAAGAGCGGCTTCACTTTCCTGGGCTGGACCTACAGCGGCGTCAGCAAGCCGACGAAGTCCGTGGTCATCCGGGCCAACATGACCGGCGATCTCACCGTGGTGGCCAACTGGCAGATGAACCCCGGCGCGGGCGGCGGCAATAACACCAGTCAGGGCTACTACATCAGCGTCTCCGCCACAGCGGGCGGCGAGATCATCATCCCCTGGGAGTACGCAAACCAGGGCGCGGTTGTCAGCGTCCAGGCCCGGCCCCAGCCGGGCTATGAGGTGGGCGGCGTCACCGTCGTCAACAGCCAGGGCTTCGAGGTCGGGGACCTCAAGGACCTGGGCGGCGGGAACTACTCCTTCACCATGCCCGGCTACCGGGTGAACGTCAGCGCCACGTTCAAGCTCCAGAGCGCCGCCGCCGGCCCCATCACCCGCCCGGTGATGAACTACGAGGACGTGCGCCTGGGCGACTGGTTCTATGACAGCGTGGAGTATGTCTACACCCGGGGCATGATGAGCGGGGTGTCCGCCACCCAGTTCGGCCCCTACGGCCAGGCCACCCGGGGCGCGATCTGGACGGCCCTCGCCGCCCACGCGGGCTTCGACATCAACGGCGGGGCCACATGGTACGAGCGCGGCCAGTACTGGGCTGTAAACCGGGGCATTACCGACGGCGAATCCCCCTCCGGGACCATCACCCGGGAGCAGCTGGTGACCATGCTTTGGCGCTATAAGGGCAGTCCCGTGGTCTTCGGCGGGGACCTGTGGCAGTTTACCGACGGCTACGCCGTCTCCTCCTACGCCATGGACGCCATGCGCTGGGCGGTGTCCACGGGCCTCATAGGCGGGGCCAACGGGCGGCTGAGCCCCCAGGCGTCCACCACGCGGGCCGAGGCCGCGGCGATCCTGGCACGGTTCTGCCAATCCTGAGAGCACGGCGCGAAGCGGACACAAAAGTTTCGCCCGCCTTTTCAAAGGCGGTGGGGTGCAGGGGCAAAGCCCCTGCTGGGTCCAGGGCGAAGCCCAACATCCCACCGTCCCAAAAACCAGAAAGCAGTAGAATCATGACCGAACGATTTATCCGAAACGAAATGCTCCTTGGCCCCCGGGCCATGGAGAAGCTGAAAAGCTCCCATGTGTGTGTGGTGGGCCTCGGCGGCGTGGGGAGCTGCGCCGCCGAGGCCCTGGCCCGCTCCGGCGTGGGGGAGCTGACCCTGGTGGACCGGGACGCCTACAGCCTCAGCAACATCAACCGCCAGCTGGGGGCCCTCACCTCCACGGCGGGCCGCAGCAAGGCGGCGGTCATGGCGGAGCGGGTCCTGGATATCAATCCGGACTGCGCCGTCCATCCCCTTGCCATCCACTACGACCGGGAGACGCTGGACAGCTTTTTTGACGGCCTGGACTACATCGCCGACGCCATTGACCTGGTCTCCTGCAAGATCGACCTCATCTGCCGGGCCCGGGACCGGGGCATCCCCGTCCTCTCCGCCCTGGGTACCGGGAACAAGCTGGACCCCAGCCGCCTGGAGGTCACGGACCTGAGCCTCACCAGGGGCTGTCCCCTGGCCCGGGTGATGCGCCGGGAGCTGGGGCGGAGGGATATCCGGCACTTGAAAGTGGTCTACAGCAGCGAGGAGGCCGTGCCCTGCGCGCCCCTGGAGGCCCCGCCTCCCGGACGGCGCAGCGTCCCGGGCAGTGTGCCCTGGGTGCCGCCCATCGCGGGGATCATGATGGCCGGAGCCATTGTCATGGACCTGGTGGGGGAGGCGCGCCCCTACGCCCAAGATTAGGAGGACACAATGAATATCACCATCCGTCCCGCCGCGGAGCGGGACATCCCCAAGCTCCTGGAGCTCCTTACCGGCATCTGCCGCCTCCACCAGCAGGGCAGGCCCGACCTCTTCCGCCAGGTGGGGACCAAGTACGACGCGGAGGCCCTCCGGCCCCTCCTCTCGGACCCCAGCCGTCCCATTTTAGTGGCCGCAGATGAGGAGGACGCCGTCCGGGGCTACGTCTTTGGACAGTACCAGGTCCACCAGGGCGAAACCGCCCTCAACGACCTGACCACCCTCTACATCGACGACTTCTGCGTGGACGAAGCCTGCCGGGGGCAGGGCGTCGGGAAGCGCCTCTATGAGGCGGCGGAGGCCCTGGCCCGGGAGCATGGGTGCTACAACCTGACCCTTGACGTCTGGGCTTTCAATGAGAGCGCGGAGCGCTTCTACCGCAAGCGCGGCCTCAAGCCCCAGAAGATCAAGATGGAAGCGATCCTTTGAAAATAGGAAAAGTCCCCGCTGGTTTCGCACCAGCGGGGACTTTTTGTTTAGCGCGAGTGGATGTTGGGCTTCGCCCAAACCCAGCAGGGCTCCGCCCTGCACCCGCCAGAGGCTTTGCCTCTGGACTCCACCAGGGGCTGAGCCCCTGGACCCGCAAATTGCTTCGCGGTGCTTACTTGCTGGCCTTCTTGGCCTTGCGGAACGCCAGGATACGGTTCATCTCGTTGTAGACGATCATATAGCCCTCGTCCACGCCCATGCCGGGCTTGGCAAGGATCTGCACCGGCTGGGTGGCCATGGCGCAGTGGACGCACACCTGGGCGCTGCGGTCGGTCTCGTTGCAGGTGCCGCCCTGGTAAGCGCCGATGCCCTTCTCCTTGCAGTAGAGAACGGCCTCGATGGTGTTGTTGATGCCACCCAGGTCGGGGGTCTTGATCTGGACCATGTGGCCCGCCTTGCGGTCGGCAAAGATCTTGATGTCCTCCAGGGTGTTGCACCACTCGTCGGCCACCAGCTCCACGTTGATGCCCCGCTCGTCCAGTTCCTTGGTCAGACCGGCCAGAGCCACCACCTGGGTCTCACGGTCGCAGTCGCAGTCCATGGGGCCCTCAATGCGCAGGTGGAAGGGCTTGGCGGCCTCCTCCAGCTTGGCGAGGTAGTCGGCCATCTCCTTGTAGTTGTTGTTGCCGAAGGCCGCGCCGATGGTGCCGTACACGTCGATGTGCAGGATGGGGGAGTAGCTGGGATCGACCCGCTTGGTCTGGATGCGGTTGCTCAGCCACGCGACGTACTCCAACAGCTTGCCGCCGTCGCGGCCCAGCTTGGTGTCGATGTTGTTGATGAGGGCGTGGGGCAGGACCTGAGCGCCCTTGATGATCATCTTGTCGGAGTTGTCGTAGCGGTCGTCGCCGGACTGGGTGAAGACGGGGATGGGGGCATCGGATACGGTGCAGCCGTACTCGTCCGCCACCACTTCGCACATGAGGCGGCCGGTGGCGCGGGCCACGGCGTCCAGGATGGCCTGGCTGACGCCGTAGCGGATGGCGGTGTGCAGGCGCTTGCCCTCCACCTGGATGGCCTCCATCATCTTGCAGAGGCCCCGGAAGTCGTTGGCCTCCTTGCCCACCAGCTCGGGCTTGATGTACTTGTCGATGATGGGGATGAAGTCCTTGGCCAGGAACAGGGGGTCACGCCCGCCCGCGCCGGAGTACTGGACCGCCGCGCAGTCGCCGTAGGCCACCTGACCGTCCTCCAGGACGATCATCACAGAGATGGACTCCCCCGCCTGCCGCACGGACTGGAAGCCCTCGGTGACAGGCTCGCCTGTGTAAAACACGCCGTCGTGACCTGCGCCGGCCTTGATGGCGCGCTGGTCGTCGAAGTAGAAGCCGGTCCGGCCGGGGGAGCAGATAACGTCAACAATTTTCATGGGAAACACGCTCCTTTAATAAAATTTTAGAATTCATTCAATCGAATAGTTCACTTTTAGGACGTCCATTGACCATCCAAAAGGCAAAACAACGTTTTGCCGCAAAAAGTTTTTCTTCTTTTGCTTCTTTTCTTCTTTGTACACAAAGAAGAAAAGAAGATTAATACCTGGGACGGCCCACCAGACGGCCCTTGCCGATGGCGTAGACGTCGTCGGTGACCATCTGGAAGGATGCCTTGCGCTTTTCGGCCTTGGCCCGCTCCTCGATCTTCCCGGCGTGGAAGTCCTTGAGGTCCTGGGTGAAGGGCAGGTGGCCGGGGTTGAGGATGCGGATGGCGCCGTCGTTGTCCCGGCAGGGGAGCATGAGGCCCGCGTTGGCCCGGCAGGGGGCGAAGGGCACGTCCAGCACACCGGCCTCCACGCCGCGGCAGACGCCCACGGCGATGTCGCCCTCGCCCAGCTCGAAGCACTTGTCCAGGATGCACCGGGTCTCGGCACAGATGATCTCCTCCTCCTGAGGCAGGCGCTCGTCCTGGAAGGTCTGGTCGGCCATCATGTTGACCACCTGCTTGGTGCACTTGAGGCCCTGGGCGTTGGCCTCCATGGTGGGGATGCCCACGGCCTCGTGGGGGGTCTTGACGATGACCTTGGTGGCCTTGGCAAAGGCGGCGATGAGGCTGCCGGTGGAGATGACGCCGAAGGCCTTGGCCTCGTCCGCCGGGAAGCCGCCCATCCACTGGTGGAGCACTGTGGTGACCGCCACGTCGCCGTAGCCGTACTTCTGGAGGTACTCGTCGGTGAGCTTCTGGAGGGTGCGGATAGCGGCCACGTCCTGGACCAGGTTTCCGCACTGTCCATATCCCACGGTGATGTTCTTCACGCCCTGCTCCGCGGCCAGAAGGGCCTCGATGATGGCGGCGGCGTGGGAGATGCAGGGGGGCACCAGGGTGCCGGTGAGGGGCCCGTAGGGCTCGCGGTTGATGGAAACGCCCATCTCCTCATAGAGGCCGGTGAGGCGGTCGACATACTGCCAATCCCGGATGGTGCGCTCCATGGGCACGTTCTTGCAGTAGGGCAGGTTATAGGAGATGCCGCCGCCCTCGTAGCTGGTGAAGCCGCCGGCGTAGGTGATCTCGGTCAGGAGCCGGGCGTCGGGGGTGCCGTGGCGGACCTGGACGGGGGTGTGGAGGGATTCGATCACCTCCCGGCACCCGTGGACGCCGTGGTTGACCGCCGGGAAGCCGTTGAGCATGGCGCGGCCCAGCCGGATGGACTCCCGGATGCCGTTCTCCGCCTCCTCATAGCGGTTCTGACGGGTGTAGCTGTCGATGGTGCTGGGCAGGAGGTCGGCCTCGCCCTGGTCCTGGAGGTGCTCAAGGAGCTTGATGTGCTCGGCGATGACGGGCACGCCGGCACGGGGCTGGACCAGGGTCTTGCCCTCGGCCTTAGCGGCCAGGAGCTTCTTGGCGAAGATACGCTCCTCAGGCATGGCCTTGTGGTAGTCGACAGCCTCCTGGAGGTCTACGCCCTTGCCGGTGGGCCACTGGGTGAGGACTTCCTCCCGCAGGCTCTGGAAGACGTCATCCGGGATGCGCTTATTTTGAATGTCCATGTTTTTCCATCTCCTTTTTCATCATTCGCAGGGCCTGGGCGGGATAGCGCCCCGCCAAGAGCCCCATGGCGGCCAAAATATACGTCCGGTCCACCCACACGTCCGCTTCCCTGGGGCGCAGGGAGGCGGGCTGGGCGGCGGACCAGAGGGCGTGCCGCGCAATTTCCACGACCCTCCTGGTATGAATCAGGCTTCCGCCTGTGACAACAATCTGCTTGACGTTGGTGAGGTTCTTCCCCGTCTGGACATAGGTCCTGCCCATCATGGTAAAGGTCTCCTCTATGGTCCCGGCGTGGCGGGCCACGGCGGTCTCCACGGCCAGGGACGCTAAGGCGTAGTCTAAGTCCTCCATCTCGCCGGGGCCCTCGGGTACGCTGTCGGTGTGCTCCCGCAGCCAGGCCACCAGCTCCTCCACCCGCGCCTCGGAGAGGCCGGAGAGCTCTGCCGCCCGGGCGGTCCCGGCGGCCTCCAGAATGCCCTTGACGCTGTAGCGCATCCCGATATCGCCCTCCACGGTCCGCTTGCCGAAGGGCTCGGGCAGGCCCTTGTAGACGGTGTTCATCTGCTCGGGCATCCCGTCGGCCATGGAGTAGACGTCGGTGGTAGCGCCGCCCACGTCCACGCCCACCAGATCGCCGATGCCCCGCTCCTCCTCACAGCCCTTGCTGAGGAGCTCCATGGCCTGGAGCACCGCCGAGGGGGTGGGCATGAGGATATCGGAGAGAAGGCCGCTGACCTGGGAGAGGCCCTTGGCCTGGACAATGCGGCCCAGGAAAATTTCCCGGATCTTGCTCTGGGTGGGCTCGATGTTCAGGACGCCGAATTTGGGCATCACGTTGGGGCAGACGTGGACCTCGCCCCCCTCCAGAATGCGCTCGCACTCCCGGGACGCGGCCCGGTTGCCGGCCACCACGATGGGGAACGCGGGGCGCAGGGCGGCAAGCATCCTGGCGTTGTGGAGGATGCAGTCCTTGTTGCCTCCGTCGGTGCCGCCCACCAGGAGGAAGATGTCGGGCTTTGCGGCCCGGATGTCCTCCAGGTCGTCCTCGGTCATCTCGAAGGAGTAGAGGCCGATGATCTTGGCCCCCGCGCCGAGGCTTGCAAGCTTCGCCGCCTCGCTGGTCAGCTCCGGGACCAAGCCGCTGGTGACCATCCGCAGCCCTCCGGCGGCGGAGGAGCAGGCGAAGGTCTCCGTATACTCCAGCTTCCCGGTCTTCTCCTCCAGGAGGGCGAGGCCCTTGGTGAGGCCCTCGTTGATGTCGGTCTGCACCGTGGTGTAGGACGCGGCGGTGCCTAAGACGGCCTCAGCGTCCAGGTCCACGGCGGTCAGCTTGGTGTAGGTACTGCCAAAGTCGATCAGCAGGACCGGTCTCATTGGGCGTCACCGTCCATGTGGAGGAGCTCCCGCAGGGCCTCGATGGTGGTCTCCGGGGTGGTGTTGGGGGGGAAAGCCCGGTCGAAGCCCATGTCCTTGAAGCGCTTTTCCACGTCCTCGAACTTCTGCTTGCCGATGACGATATTGCCGCCCACCAGCAGGGGGATGCCCTTGAGGCCGGCCTCGTCGCACTTCTGGCGCATCCCGCGGCAGTCCAGCTCGCCCTGCCCGTAGAGGGAGGAGACGACGATGGCGTCGGCGTTGGACTCAATGGCGGCGGCGATATATTCCTCCTGGCTGACCATCACGCCCAGGTTCACCACGTCGAACCCGGCCTCCGTAAACGCGTGATAGAGGATCTTGTTGCCCACGGCATGGACGTCGGCGCCGATCACTCCGATCACCAGTACCTTTTTCTTGACACTATCCATAAGAAACCACCTCTGCATCATAATCATAAATTGCCCCGGGACAGCCCGGAGGCGTACAGCTACATCATACGATATCTTCATTGATTTGTCAATAGTTACAAAAAAATCAAGGGTTTTTCTTGTTTTACAAGTCAAAAAGACGCATCTTGCAAATTTGCAGGAAAGCTTTCGCCGGGCTTGCAAGAGACACAGGATTTCTTGCAAAATCGGGCAATGGAGGAGGGGACTTCCGGCGGAGAAACGCAGGGTCTCCGGGCGGGGGATGCAGACCGGCGGGAATGTCCGTGGGGGGAAATGCAGTCCGGGCGGGGGGATTATGCTTGGGGGCGGGGAACGGGGGCAAAACCGGGAAAAGAAATTTTTTTTGGGGGGATTCCCGCCTGTGCGCGCCCGTTCCGCCTCAACGCGCTGGGTGCGGCCAACGAAATAGCGGAAAACAGGAGGGCAAACCGTCACTCCGGTTCGTCCTCCTCTGAATGGCATGGCTAGACCTTTTAATCTTCGGCAAAAAATTTCTCCACCGGCACGTCCAATACTTCGGAAATGGTAAACAGCGTATCCAGAGAAACACCCTTAACGACAGCACCGTTGTTGGCCTCAATCTGGCTAATAAAAGACCAGCTTTTCCCAATCAGTTCTGCAAATTGCTCTTGGGTATAGCCACGCTTTTTGCGGTAATAAGCGATTTTCAGCCCCAATAAGCGATAGTTTTCCCTGAAATGTTCTCGCACAATACCACCTCGGTATTAGCATACCAAATTGGTCAGCGAAATATTACAGACTATTATAATGAAAATCTTGACTAACAGCGAGTACTGTGTTAATATATAGATGTTAGGAGTGATAAAACATGCCCGATTACAAAGAGATGTACCTGACCATGGTCCGGTACTCGGAGCGCGCACAGCGGCTCTCGGCGGAGGCGGCGGAGCTCCTCATCGAGGCCCAGCGGCTGTGCGAGGAGATGTACATCAGCGCGCCGGAGCCGGAGATCATCCTCCTGCCGCCAAGAAATGAAGAAGAGACCAAATAAAAGAGGCAGGGCTTCGGCCCCGCCTCTTTTTTCGGTTCTGCGCCCTACTTCTGCGCCTCCAGGTACGCTTTCCGCCCCGTCTCGTAGAGGTTGTTCCCCTCGCTGTCGATGATGACGACCACGGGGAAGTCCTCCACCTCCAGGCGGCGGATGGCCTCCGCGCCCAGGTCCTCGTAGGCCACGATCTCCGCCTTCTTCACGCACTGGCTCAAAAGCGCGCCGCACCCGCCGATGGCCCCGAAGTACACCGCGCCGTGCTCCTTCATGGCGGCGATGACCTCCGGCCCTCGCTTGCCCTTGCCGATCATGCCCGTCTCGCCCAGGGCGATGAGGGTGGGGCTGTAGGCGTCCATGCGGTAGGAGGTGGTGGGTCCGGCGGAGCCGATGGCCTCGCCGGGGCCCGCCGGGGTGGGGCCCACGTAGTAGATGGTGGCGTCCCTGACGTCGATGGGCAGCTCTTTGCCCGCCGCCACCAGCTCGCAGAGCCGCTTGTGGGCGGCGTCCCGGGCGGTGTAGATCACGCCGGAGATGAGACAGCTGTCTCCGGCCCGGAGCTTCCGGGCCTCCTCCCGGCTGAGGGGAGTCTTGATGGATACCGGCATATCAAAGCACCTCCGTCATATGTCTGGTCACATGGCAGTTGAGATTGACCGCCACCGGCAGTCCCGCGATGTGGGTGGGGTACTGCTCAATGTTCACCGCGAGGGCGGTGGTCCTGCCGCCGAAGCCCTGGGGCCCGATGCCCAGGGCGTTGACGGACTCCAGGAGCTCCTCCTCCAGCTGCGCGTAGAAGGGGACGCTGTTCCTCTGGTCCACAGAGCGCATAAGGGCCTTTTTGGCGAGGTACGCGGCCTTGTCAAAGGTGCCGCCGATCCCCACGCCCACCACGATGGGGGGGCAGGGGTTGGGGCCC
>Ga0073906_1005688_pt1 | contig 10965 bp, 6 predicted proteins | sample Inofromicrocosms_FD_65485 | JGI IMG/M metagenome (GOLD analysis project Ga0073906, IMG submission 65485) | Mouse cecum microbial communities from Vienna, Austria - Inoculum for glucosamine and mucus D2O microcosms | ecosystem: Host-associated > Mammals > Digestive system > Large intestine > Cecum... | reverse complement strand
TGCTTCGGACATTTGGTAGACCCCGTAAGTCTGAGCAAAGGTTCCGAATATTCTGCGTTTTGCCCAAAATTTTCGAGGTTTTTCGACGTTTCCCTCCGGCCACCGCCGTGTCACGCCTCTTACAGGTTGTTTTTCGTTGTAAAAGCAGGTGGAAATCAAGAGAAACGAGCGGTTTCGATGTAAAAAAGTTTGGACGGTAGATATCTGGTAGACGTCCGGAAATGCAAACCGCCCCGAACCTCCTGCGGCGCAGGAGATTGGGGGCGGTTTTGGTAGGCGCTTGGTAGAACAGCTGCTTCGACAGCAGTTTATTTGTTCCTATAACAGCAGAAGATGGCAATGGGCCGCTGTCTAAAGCGCTCAATTAATAATTCTCAAACAATTCCAAAACAATGCTCGAATGAAAAAATGGTAAACTTACCACAGGCTGGCGGAAAAGAGTCTGCGGCAACACCGGATGACCGGGGGTTTTCTCATTTCGCCGGACCTTGCCCTCAGCGGCGCGGCGGCCAAAAAGGCGGGGGACGGCAGGAGCGGAACGTTATCATTTGTTTTCGAATCCAAAGCAAACCGAAGGCACTCCCTTGACAGGGAGTGCCTGTTTGTCTTTTTCATATCCGGTACGAAGGGCCAAGATGCGCCACTGTACATTTTTGTTCGATCATCGCCTCTGTTCCAGCATATCATACACCGCGATCATAACCGCCGCCGCGATAACAAGGGCGGCCCCTGCCAGCAGACGGAAGCTGATAGTTTCTTGAAAGACAAAGAACCCTACAGCCAAACTGGTGACTGGCTCAAATGTACTCAGAATAGCGGCGCGCTGTCCGCCAATCAGAAATGTGCCTTGTTGAAACAGCACTACAGCGCCTACGCTCAGGACCAGGGAGAATACCAGCGAAACCAGCCAGACGACCGGTTTTTGGGGCAGACGGAGCTGACGCGTCAACAAACATACGGCCAATATAAACGAGGAGCAGATCAACGCGATATAAAAGCTGAATTTGAAGCCCGAGACCTCCTGCTGCCGAAACCGTGAGAGCAGAATGATGTATATGGCATAGGTCACACCGGAGCACAGAGCCAGCACACTGCCCCAGAGAGAGATGGGTACGCCTGGATCATAAAACAGGGTGATGCCAAGCGTACAGATCAAAATGCAGATCATCGGGCCAAAGCGGACCCGTTCCCGAAAGAACAGGACACCGCCCAGCACCGTCACAGCAGGGTATATAAAATGGAATACCGTTGCAGTGCCCGAAGAAATGTAGTTGTAGGAGGAAAAAAGCAGGACCGGTGTAATACAACAGCCAAAAAAAGCAATCACGCCGATGTTCCCAATACAGCCTTTTGGAAGCCGGAGAGTCCCACTGCTTTTGCAGGCAAGAAATGCCAGAACGGGAAGGGACAGTGCGTTTCTCAAAAAGACCAGGGTCAAAGCATTGACGCCATCGGCGTAGATGATTTTTGCGCCCAGGGGCATACAGCCAAAAATGACTGCGCTGATGATAACAAACAGATAACCTTTCACAATATTTCGCTTCATATGAGGGCCTTATTCCTTTCCGCTCCCCGATATGCAACGAATCTTGCTCGATCAACTGCCCAGGATCTCGCTGGTCTGAATCAGGGACTCTAATTGCTTCATGCGGATCAATGCATCCTCACCCTTCTGCACCGCAACGGCGTTGCACAAATAGTCCAGCAGGCAAATCGGCGCCAGCGAGGTGTTTTTGATACCGCAGGCATCCACGTAACAGGACAAAAGGATGGTGGCATAGGGCAGCAGCTCGTCATAGGGCGCAGAGGTGACCAAAATGATCGGGATTCCCTGCGCCTTCAGCATGGGGAGGATATGCAGCGTCTCTTTGGTGTAGCGGTGAAAGAGGAACACAAGGCAGACATCCTCGGGCGTCAGACTCAGGACCGCCTCAATGCAGTTGTTGTAGATACCGAGCATAAAGGCGTTGTCTCTCACCGTAAGAAAGCGGGTATAGGCATAGTGAGCCAGTGCATAGGACTCCTTCAATCCAAAGGTAAAGACGCGCTTGGCATCGGAAATCAGCTGCACGGCGTCGGCCAGGTGCTGGTTAGACATCTCCGAGAAGGTCTTTTCCAGGCAGCGGATCTCTTGCTGAAGGGTTTGAGCCAAGAGGTCGTTGTTAATGGAATCCTTCAGGGTGCGCTGAAACTTGACTGGGAGCGAGGGCTGGTATTTAACCTCACCGCGCAGGGTGTCCTGAAATTCTTTGAAGCCGGAAAACCCAACTTTGCGGCAAAAACGGATCACGCTGGTGGTACTGACTCCGATCTCATCCGCAATGTGGTCCAGGGTGTAAAAGGTAAAATCGTTGATGTGGCCCAGAAAATATGACGCAACCTGGCGTTCAGACTTGGTCATGGTATCAAATTCCTGTTTGATTCTCTCCGTGATATTCATAGAAGCTTCTCCCAAACAAAATTGTAAAGAATACAACTCTATTTTAGTAGAAAATACTACTCATATCAATATATTTTGTTAGAATATTTTCGTTTATCCGTAATGTGTCTATTATTATACTCAAGATTTCGAGAAAATCAATGTATTATTTCATACAAAATATTTTCCGGAATAACGTATAATTTGCACAATTATTTTTCAAAATTTAAAATACATATTGACATAATCGGTAAAAGAGGCCATAATGTACACGCCGGCAAAAAAGTAAAATATACATTTTTTAGATAAGAGGGAGGAGAACTATGATACCAACGACCGAAATCTCCGGCGGAATGCTGGACGCCCTGATCGTCTATGTGGCCATTCTCGGCATCCTGCTTCTGATTGCGACCTGGCTCAGGCTCAAAATCCCGATTCTCAAAAAATATCACATCCCTGCCGCGCTGATTGCAGGTATCATCGGCTTAATCCTGGGACCCCATTTTATCGGCCTGATCCCCTCGCATATTACCGCCTGTTGGTCCGCTTTGTCCGGCCGGTTGATCGTGTTTGTCTTTGCCCCCATGCTGATGGGCTCTGCGGCCTCCAAGGTGGACAAGGGAATGGTAAAAAAGCTGGGCGGCGCCTGCTGCCTGTCCTATGCATTATGCGCCCTGCAGTATGCAATCCCTATCCTGCTCTGTGTGTTTGTGCTGACCCCCGTATTTAACGTCAACCCTCTTTTCGGCACGATCGTAGAACAGGGCTGGGCCGGCGGACATGGAACAGCGGGCGGTATGGCTCTGGTCTTTGAGGAGCTGGGCTGGATGGACGGCCAGTCCCTTGCCGTTACCTCCGCCACCATCGGCCTGGTATTTGGCATTGTAGGCGGCGTTGTGATGATCAACATCGGCATCCGAAAGGGCTGGACCGCCATTATGAAAACCAGCGCCAGCATCGAAGGCGATGCCAAGGAGCTCTATCCGGACGAGACCAGCAAGCCTGTTGACACCCGTACCGCAGTCGCTCCCGGCGTGGTGGACAACTTTGCGTTCCACGCCGCACTGATCAGCGTTGCTGTTCTGATTGGCTGGATCATCAATTGGGCGCTGAAAACCTATCTGAATTTCTCTGTGTCCTGGTTTGTCACAGCCCTCTTCGGCGGCCTGCTTCTGTGGCAGGTCATTAAGAAGACCCCTGTGGCCAAGGCAGTGGACCAGGCCACCTTCTCCCGGATCCAGGGCATTTCCCTTGAGTTCCTGGTCGCCGGTGCGGTTGCCTCTGTCAACGTCCCCGTTGTGGTGGCCTATGCGATGCCCCTCATCATCCAGCAGACCATTATGTGCGTGCTGATGTGGTTCATGATGATGTGGTATGTCCGCCGCCTGTTTGGAACCTATTGGTTCGAAAACAGCATGGTATACTTTGGCACCTTTACCGGCGTGGCCGCGACCGGCCTGCTGCTGCTGAAGACCTGCGATCCCAAGTTTGAAAGCGACGCCAGTACCATCTTTGCCGCCCGCTCTCCCTTCTGCTCCTGGGCTGTCGGCGGAGGCATCCTGACCTCCATGACACCGGTTTGGGTCGCCCAGTACGGTGCGCTTCCTGTGGGAGCCGTCTACTTCGTTGCTTTGGTGATCGCCCTCGTCCTGCCTATCCTGTTTGGATGCTGGCACCCTGTGGACAAAGAGTCTGCCTGACCCTTTCCAATCTTTCACCTAAAAAACATCTATAGAAAAGGAGTTTTACCAATGGGAAAACGTACTGAATTTCTCTTTCTGAACGAAGAAGAGATGATCGAAGCCGGGGTTTTGGACTCTGCGCGCTGTGTCGATGTGCTGGATGAAATGTTTCAGCTGCTGGGAAAGGGCGACTACATCATGGGCGGCCCCAACCACAATGAGCATGGCATAAAGCTCGGCTTCCCCAAGGACCCCCAGTTCCCCAATATGCCCGCTGATGGCCCTGACCGCCGTTTTATGGCGATGGTCGCCTATCTGGGCGGACGTTTCAACATCGCCGGCGAGAAGTGGTACGGTTCCAACATCATTAACCCCAGCCGCGGACTTCCCCGCTCGGTGCTGATGGTCATGCTCAACGATGTAGACACCTGTGAGCCGGTGGCCCTCATGTCCGGCAATCTGGTCAGCGCCGTCCGCACCGGGTCTGTTCCCGGCGTCGGCGTCCGCTACTTAGCCCGCAAGGACTCCAAAATCGTGGGCCTGATTGGAGCGGGGCCGATCCAGAAGGCATGCCTGCAGGGCATCATGGTCGATGCGAAGCAGGTGGAGGAGATCCGCATCTTCGACCTGAACAGCGAGACCGCAAAGAGCTTCGGCGACTGGGCCAAGGAGCAGTACGGCGTCAACTACGTGGTGTGCGAGTCCATCGAGGACGCCATCAGCATCGCTGATATCATCAGCTCTGCCACATCCCGTCTGCGCCCTGTCAACATCCAAAATGAGTGGCTGAAAAAGGGATCGCTCATCATGTTTACGGGCGCTGGCCTGATCGACGAGCCCTATTACACAAGCTGCAAGCTGTATTTTGACAACGCAAAGATGCACGCCGCTTACATGGACGATGCCCGCCGTTCCGCCGGTCCCCTGGAGGCGGCCTATCAGGGGATGATGGGCGGACAGATTTACTCCCTGATCGACGCCGGCAAGCTGCCGGCCATCGACAAGATCCCCAGCTTGGGCGACTGCGCCTGCGGCACGATCAAGGGCCGGGAGAGCGACGATGAACGGATCTGTCTGATGACCAGCGGCATGCCCATCGAAGATGTGGCCTGGTCCTATGACTGCTATCTCCGGGCAAAGGAGATGGGTCTGGGCACGACGCTGAAGCTGTGGGAGTCTCCCCATTGGTCATAAGCTTCCCGTCCGGCGCTGAAGCGGAACGCGCCACAGCATTTGCTGTGGCGCGTTCGTCTCTGCAGCCGAAACTTTGCCTTTTGGAGGAACGCTATGTATGATGTTGTCCTGTGGGCCCTCACCTATATGATCACGATGTTTCTGGCGTATGGGCTGAAAAGGCTCGGCGTCTTTCATACGGAAGACAGAAAAGTGTTCGCGAACCTGATCTTTAACCTCACCCTTCCCGCCATGCTGGTCAGCAGCTTCAGCGCCGCCTCGGTGGACTTCTGGTATATCGTGTCCTTTGTACTGGGCCTGCTGGTCAACGTCCTGATGCTGACGGCGGCCTGCGCCGCCTCGGCCAGAAAGGCCCCGGATCTGAAAGGGATATATACCATCAACGGAGCAGGGCTGAATCTGGGGAACATCGGGATCCCGTTTTTGCAGAATTTCTTTCCCCAGTCCATTCCGTATCTGTGTATGTTCGACTCGGGCGATTCCTTTTTCTCCCTCGGGACTACCTTTGCAATTGCGGAAATGCGGATGGGACGAAAGAGCGGCCCCAAGCTGCACGCCATACTGTCCAGCCTGTTCCGCTCCGTCCCCATGATCACCTATGTCGTGATGACGGTCCTCTCTCTGCTGGAGATCCGGCTGCCCGGTCCGGTTCTGTCGCTGGCCGGCTTCATCGGGCAGAGCAACGGCTGTCTGGTCATGATCATGGTGGGCATCTCGCTGGAGATCAACATCAGCAAGGGGGCGCGCAAAGAGGTGTTTGCCTTGCTGTTCCTGCGTTATGCCTGCGGCGCAGTCAGCGCCCTCGTGATTTTTTTCCTGCTCCCGGCTCCGCTGGCGATGCGGCAGGCCCTGGCTCCCGCTATGTTTGCCGCGGTCCCAAACGTCTGCATGATCTATACGGACCGCCTGAATGTGCGGATGGACATTGCCAGCGCGCTCAATCCGCTGTCGGCCCTTCTCATGGTGCCTATTATGACCATCGTGATCCTGCTGGTCCGCTGAGCAGAGGAGCGCAGATCAGCGAAAAAGGGCGCACTGCGCCCTTTTTTCCATTAAATGTATGGAAACGTCCCACTTCGGGGCGTTTTTTCTGTAGTTATAAGGGCTCCCTCAAAGGGGGAGGCTATTATGACTGAAAGGGGTACTTTTTATGCCAGCCAATCACACACCCAACTACCAGCTCTCCCAGTGGGAGCGGGCCGACAAGGTCCTGATGGAGGACTTCAACGCCGACAACGCCAAGACCGACGCCGCGATCAAGGCGGTGGATGTCCGGGTGGACGGGAAAGCGGACCGCTCCGCCCTGGAGGCCCTGACGCAGACTGTGAGCAGGAAAGCAGAGCAGTCCGCCCTGAACAGCCTGAGCAGTCAGGTGGCTCAGCGCGGCAACTGCCGGATCTGGACCACCACCTACACAGGGAGCGGCCAGTTCGGGCAGGACCACCCCACCACCATCACCTTCCCCAAAATGCCGGCGATTGTGTTTATCCTGTCCCCGAACAATTACCAGCTTACGCTGGTGCCGGGGCAGACCTACGGCTACGTCCAGGGCGGCAACACCCTCCCGCTGACCATCTCCTGGAGCGGCAATACCGTGTCCTGGTATCACCACATGTACTCCTCCCCGCAGATGAATGACACCAATACCACATATCGGGTGGTCGCGTTTATGACCGCCTGACGCAAAAAGCACCCCCGGGCATATGCCCGGGGGTTTCAGCTTTCTGCTGGAATGATTTATGCGGTGGGAGCGGTCATGTCGAACGTGACCTTCAGAGTCTTGGTTCCGCTCTCATAGGTTCTCTCGTTGGCAAAGGGAATCTTGCTCTGGCTGCTGTCCCAAGCTCCGGCAGCTTCCCACTTGCTGTTCGTGCTGTTCCACTTCACGAGCACACAGCGCAGCATCTCTCCGATCTTGCCATTGTTGTTCTGAACCGTGTTGTACAGAACGAAGCCCCACTTCGTGTCCTCTCCGATGCCCCAGTGGTCGCCAGCCGCCCACTGTGTCCTGGCTTCCTCGGCGGTGCTGAAGCCGGTGTAGGCGATCAGCGCCTCGTCAGAAATGCTCTCGGGAGTCACAATAGTGCCTTTGATGCTGATGTTGACAACTTTGCCCTCGCCTGCTTCAGCAGTCACGGTCAGCCCGGTGGCGGCATACTCCGCAATGGGAGCCAGCCAGGTATCGGCGGCCGCGTTCTTGGAGGGCAGGGTCACCAGACCAGCGAGGTCCTCCGCCGTCTCCACAGGAGCGGCAGGGTTGGACTGGGTAAAGGTGCTCTCGTTCGCCGTGCCGCCAGCCGTATAGGTTCCAGCGTCGTCGGCAGCTCCGGAGGTACCGGTGATGCTGTTCTTAACGGCCAGATTGGTCGTAACGCCGGAGGCGATGGTCACGGTGAAGCCGCTAACGACACTGGTCTTAGTAACCGTGGCAGGAGCCAGCTCAGCGCCAGCATTGACCACCAGGCTGCCGTTGACCAGAGCCAGCGTGCCGCCGTTCATGGAGCGGATGATGGCTCTGCCAGCATTGGAAGCATCGCCAATGTTGAGGATCACGTTGCTCAGCACGCCGCCAGCGCGCAGGGTGTTGGCGCTGTGGACGTTGATGGTAACATTGCCAATCGTGGTGTTCGTGGTCGTATTGGTCTCAGCAACAACCAGGGTGCCGTTGACGTTGATCACAGCAGTATCACTGCCGCCCCTGGTCAGGCTGGTGCCAACATTCACAGTCGCTCCGCTAGCGATGTTAACGGTGTGAGTCTGGCTGCTGGCGGTGGCGACGGTCATGTTGTTGCTCACGGTCACATTCTTGCCGATATTGGTCGTAGTAGCGCTGCCAGAAGCCGCAGAAAGGGTCAGGTCGCGGGCAGTCACAGTATAGGTGATGTTCGCGCCGGCCTTGGTGGTGTACTGGCGGTCAACGATCAGAGTACCGGTACCGGTGATGTCGTTGTTCCAGGTGCTGGCATTCAGGCTGCCGCCCACGATATGCAGGGTCTTGCCAGCGGGGATATTCAGGGTGTTGGTTGCGCTGTCGGTAGGCACCCAGCTGCTGTTCTCGGCACGGATGACAACCTCATCGCCCTCAGCCGCATCGGCCAGCAGGACGTTGGCATCATAGATGTCGATGGTGCGCTCGCCCACAATGGCGTCCTTGGTGACTCTGATGGTCACGGTGTTGCCCAGGGCGGGAGCGATGATGGTCCAGGTGTCGCTGCCAGTGGTGTGAGTCACGCCAGCGCCGCCGCTGATGGTGGGAGTGAAGCCACTCTTCACCGTCATCACGATGGTGCTGCCGGCGGGGATCACGACCGTGCCGGTAGCGGTGCTCCTGGCCTCGCCGTTGACGGTCAGGGTGCTGATGCCGTTGCCGTTGTTGGTCAGAGCCATGCGGGTCTCAGGATAGGTCGTGCTGGTGCCGAGAGTCTCGGTGTTGTCGATGAATACGACCCACTCGGCCACGCCGTTGCTGTTCAGGACGGCGATGATCTCACCGGCGAACTGCTTGTTGCCGTCGAGGTTGTTGCTGGAGTCGTAGTCAGCGTCGTTCAGGATGCTGTAAGCGGCGTTCACGGTAGCGTAGTTCTCCCAGGAGTCCTTGCCGTTGATCCGCTGATAGACAACCGCCTTAGCGTCACGGGCGACGGGCAGGCCGATGTTGCCGTTCTCCTCGTTCGCTGTATAGCGCAGGGTGTTGCCCTTGAACGCCAGGTCAGTCGCCAGAACGCCGTTGCTCAGCACGCGGGTGTTCGGCATAGCGGTGTTGGTGACCATAGCCATGGTGCCCTCGACCCACGCGTTCTTGGCGGTCAGCAGGTGATAGACGTCGTAACCCTTCAGAGTAACGACTTTCTGGGCATAGTCGTAGTTGTCGTACAGGTTGTTGTCCTCGTTGGGATTAACATTGCCGTTGTCATTCTCCACATCCTTGATGCGGGTGACATAGCCGTCGGCATCCAGAACCAGCTCCTGCACGGTGCCGGGCTTCAGGCTGCTGATGGTATTGGAGAAGCGGCTCTTAACAGTCCTGGTGGTCAGCTCGCCGTTCATCACAGCGGGGAACTCCCAGAAGTGAGTGACGTTGCCGCTCTCGTCGGTCTCTTTCCACTCGCGCTCAATGCCGTCACGGATGTAGGCGTAGTTGTCCACAATGCCCTCGGCCTCGCCGTAGACGATGGCGGCGACAATGTAGTTGTCCTCATAGACTGCGTGAATCCACTTGCCCTGAGGAATGACCAGGTTCACGTCCTGAACGCCGGTGTACAGACCAGTGACCTCGGTGATGGCCCGGCCGCCGTTGGGCAGGTCCACGTCGCCTTCATCCACGGTGATGTAGATGGAGGCGTCCTCACCGAAGGAGCGGTTGGTGCCTCTGTCCTGAGCGTCCTCGCTGTTGGACAGATAGATGTTGGAACTGTTGACCTCACGGTCGCCGGCGGTCTGCTTCACGTCCAGCGTCCAGCCGTCAACGGGAGTGAGGGTGTACACACCGTTGTTCAGGGTGTACTTGTACCACATGTTCTCCAGAGCGTAGCCGCCGTCACCGGCTCCTACGCCAGTGTTAGTGGAACGGGTGCTCCAGCGGATATAGTCCAGATTGGCGACGTTGGCCTGCTCGTAAGCGGCGGTGTAACCGGCACTTGTAATCCCAGCAATCACCTCATTGGACACGTTGTAAGCCTTGATGTTGTCATCGGTGTCCTTGCAGTTGACGTCGATGGCGGCCATGGTGCCGTCGGTAAAGATACCGTTGGCCTTGACGGTGTTCACGGAGAGGTGGCTGCCGTCCCGGTCGTAGCCGGTGATGAAGACATACTGGTTGTTGCCGGAGTACAGCTCCGCGCCGATGAAGTAGCCGTACTGGTCCATGTAGACGGTGTAAGTCTTGTTGACCAGCTCGTTGGCGTCGAAGTCGTTCAGAGTGTTGAACTTGTACCAGGCCTGCTGGTTGTTCTGGATGGTCTCACCGTTGTAGGTGATGCCGGTCACGCGGCCCACACGGCCAGTGCCGGTGCTGGAATACTCAACGTTGCTTCTGCTGAAGCCGGTGAGCTCCTGATCCTCGATGATCTCCACATCGAAGACTCGGACGATTTCCTTGGCGGTGTGGGCGGCGCTGGCATCGGCCCACTGGACCAGGCACCAGTCGTCCTTCTTCATGTTGGCGATGTAGGGGGCATCCTCCACGTCCACGCGCTTGGAGATGCTGCTGCCGTTCTCGCCGTTGTAGATGGTCAGGGTGATGGTCTCGCTGTTGGCGTTGTAGTCAACGCTGGCCTGAGCCAGCCAGGTGTTGATGGACACGATGAAGAACTGATCGTTCTCGATGTCCAGATACACCTCGGTCAGGATGCCGCGGCCGGTGTTGGCCAGATTGCTCTCGTTGGAGCGGACCAGGTCGTTCTTGACGATGGTGTTGTTCGCACCGTCGAAATAGGTCCGCAGAGTGTTGTCGCGGATGGTGGTCTGGCTCAGCAGCTCATAGATCTCGCGGCCCTTCACACCCACGGTGTAGTCCTTGACCAGCAGCTCCCTCTTCACATAGGTGCCGATCTCGCTGCCGTCAAACATCCAGGTGCGGGAGGGACGGCCAAAGTCATCCTGAGTGTTGTCCCGCAGCTCCAGCTTGCCGTCGTACAGCCGCTCGCCCAGCTCCACGATCCAGCCGTCGTT
>Ga0073906_1005686_pt1 | contig 10967 bp, 4 predicted proteins | sample Inofromicrocosms_FD_65485 | JGI IMG/M metagenome (GOLD analysis project Ga0073906, IMG submission 65485) | Mouse cecum microbial communities from Vienna, Austria - Inoculum for glucosamine and mucus D2O microcosms | ecosystem: Host-associated > Mammals > Digestive system > Large intestine > Cecum... | reverse complement strand
AAGTTTACGCCTTTGGTAAGGCTGAAGTCGTAATGATTATAGTTGTGACCGTCGGAGAGCGTAAGCTTCGGTTGGTTTTTATCGGTATACGTAGGAGCGTCGTTGCCGATATATACCTTTATCGTTATAGCGTCCCAATACCCGTTGGTCAAGACCATGTTTTCGAGATCGTCGTATACTATGACCTTGAACGGATAGTAAATTTTGAGTTTGCCGCCTACCGTCTCCGTTTCGAGATTGTACACGGTCTTGAGCTTGGCAGCCAAAGCGTCGCCTTGCAAGCTCGCCAGATCGCCGACGAGGTTGAGATCGGTCTTTGCCTTGGGAATAAACTGCAACACGCTCGACGCGCCGCTCACGGGGCTTACGTCGAAGAACTTGTCGTATCCCCTATTGGGCACATGCGCTTTGATAACGTCCGTAAATCCCTCGGTGGTCTTTGCCGTACCGAAATAACGGACGTATGCGGATGCGTCGGCACACATGTCGGAATTGTTCAAATGATCGATCTCCGCATCCGAGAGCGTAGAAGAAAGCGCGGACTTTGATGCGGTCGGCATATAGAACTTGAGCACGTCGTTGCTGTCTCTATCTTGGTAAGTTACGCCGATCGTATTGTCGTCATGAGCGCCGGTGCGGGAAAGACGAATGCTTTTGCCCGCAGTATCGCTCATCGTCATATCGATGCCGATGCTCTTATTATTATCATTTTGCAACACGAAGCGCGCATCCTGAACTTTAATGTCCACGCCTACGTCTTCTATCTTGCTGTTTTCGCCCGACGTGGTCATCTTGACCGTCAAGCGGAGCGAACCCGCGGGACGCTTATCGCCTTTTTTGGTAAATCTGAATCCCGTTCTGTCTTCAACAAACGGGCTGGGTTCACCGTTGCCGTCGTCGTATTTATCATTTTGCCACTCGGGATTGGTATCCGAAGTGAGTATGAAACGCCTGGTGTTTCTGTAAGTCTCCGAACCGACAAAATTACGTTCGTTCAAATACTCGATGTTGATATACGGATTTTCCGAAAGCGCTTTATCCGTGCCCGCGCCCCAAGACGTAGTGCCGTCGGACAAAGTCACGTTGGAAAGTTCCCGTCCGCTCGTCGTATCGGCGAGCTTGACGTAAGCGCCGTTACCCGTGCCGTTAATGTTAATTATGGCGGGCATGGCGAGATAGCTCAGCGGAACATCAGTATTGCCGGTATCCATGACCTCTATGGGTTTATAGAAGAACGCGCTTGTCAAGCTCGGCGCATAATGCTTGGACGTAAGCGAATAGCTCGTTTCCACATTATCGCCGCTGCCCGTCGTTTTTGTAACGGTGTCCACGAAATACTGATACTTGAAGTCGTCTATAAACGTGAGACTGCGCATTTCGTCTTGCGAATTGGGCTTTCTGTTTTCCTTGAACTGATAAGCTTCTACGGAATTGCTGTCTACGGCATACTTGCCCGTGCTTTCACCGCTTTCGTTTACGACGGGAACGTACGAATCGCCGTATCCGTCGGTGCGGTAAACGTCGTGCATTGCCACAAGTCCGACGGGTTGATATTCGTAACGCAGATTGAGAATATTAAACGACGAACTGCCCGTTTGCGCACGATCTACGTCGCGTGAACCGTCGTATACAGCCGCGCCGTGGTGATTGTCCTTTATGGCGATCGCTATCTGCGTGGAGAGCGCGTCGGCGGAAGTATTGGCTTTATCGATTATTTTTATCGCCCAATATTCGCTCTTGACGCCTGCGTTGGTTATCTTGGAGAAAACGCCGTTCGCGTCTGCTTGATAATACTCTATCTCTATCTGCAAGTAGTTGTTTGCGATAGTATCGGCATACGTCTTGCCGTAGACGACCGCATTGTCGCCGAAATCGTTTGCGGTTATGATTCCGTCGCCGGTATACTGACCCACGAGGGTTGCCGAACTGCCGTGGAGAAGAACGGTTTGCCGAGCGTCCGCATCGTTGAACAACAGCTTTTTATAAACAGCCGTCGTAGGGATCGCGGTGGAATTATAGAGCGCGACGTCGTTAACGATGTAGCGCGGCATCGCCTTTTCGGCGAGGTTTTTGAATGAGAAACTCCAAACGTAATCGGTGCCGCCCGTCTCCTCGTTTTCGCGCGCAACGAGATCCGTCGGCGCGAATTGCGGCGCGGAGTTCATTACCTCTACTTGCACGCGCAGCGTGGACGTACGGGGATCGGCTCTGTAACCGTCGGTTACTTGGAACTCGAAGAATACGGGCACGTCGAACAATTGAGTGGACGAGCGAGCCTCTACCCTTATAACGTCTACGCCGAGCGTTTGCGCGTCGGTGCTCTTTGCGAGCGTGGCGTACACGTAATCCGAAATTTTAACCGCGGCGGGATCGGAAGCATCCGATTTGACGTACTTTACAATGCCGTCCGCAGTAGTAGCCTTGATATACTCCGCGTATTCACCGCCTACGTATGCGACGGTTCTTACCGTGCCGGGCATGAACGTAGGGATATCGCCGGTGTCTTTATCGGCGACGAGCGAACCGACGGTGAATTCCAACGCATTCATGACGTCGTTGGCGGTGTCCGCCGTTCCCGCGGTGAGTTTGTAATACTTGCCCGACGGCACGGTGAGATACGGCGCGGAGTTGCTTACCGTTATGCCGATCGCGCAATCCACGCTTGTAAATCCGTCCGTCACGGTGAAACGCAGTACGGGGATATTAGCCGAGGTGCGCGAAACGCCCTTGACCACTATGCACGGCACGCCGTCTTTCTCGGTCATTTCCGCCGAGATGTAGCCGGCGAACTGCGCGACTGCGGAATTGAACGACGCTTCGCCGCCGAACCGCAACTGATTGTACGTAACGTTAGCCGCCGAGGCTTTTATGCTCGGCGCGGAAGTGGAAAGCACGGAATACGTTTGCAGTATCGCGTTCTTTGCCGTCGCCCAGCCCGCGAGCGCGGGGTTGGAGTTGAACGTGCCGTTCGCCGCATCCGCATTGACTGTCGGGGAGTTGTCGGGATCGTACGCAAGATCGTACGGCGTGATGTATATCTCGTCGCCGGCTACCGCGTACTTCTCGATACGGTAGTTCATGTACCACGTGCCGAGCGAGTTGTTGCCGTCCACAAACGTAATATCGTTATCGACTTGTCTGAACGGTATAGTATTGTCGGCGTCGGCGGCACGGCGCACCGAAACGGCGCGGTTTTCCACTTTGATGTATACGGGAATGGTCGCAGCCGTGTTCTGTGCCGTGGGATCGGTCACGTGCGAATCGGTCACTTTAACGTCAAACTGATAGAAATTGTTGTTCGTGCCGCTCTTGGGCGTGATCTTCAAGCCCTTGAATTTATAGCAAACTATATTGCCGTTTCGCGTTACCGGCGTTATGCCCAATCTTTCGAGCTGCGCCGATGTAAACGACGTAAACACCGACGGCGCGGCGTACAGATCTATCGTCTCCACGGTAAAGAAGTTTTCGGTATTTCTCGGCACTATCGGGTTTGCACCGTTGCGCGTATCGAGAACGATTATATCGTTGAGTCTGTATGCGCACTCGACCGTGGACGAGCTGTCGATACCCGAGCCTTGCCCGAACGAGTACGCGTCGCCGTCGGTCGCAAAAGGCTGAACCTGACGCGTAACATCCGCATAGTCGCCCTCGTTGACCGAGCCTACGCCCTTGAGCGTATTGCCGGACATATAGCTTATGGGCGTGAGATAAATCGGATGCGGGTTGGATCTGGGATTTTTGGAGTTGCTGCCCTCGGGCGTTGTGTTCGTAATCACGTCGTCATAGCCGAGCGTGAAATTGGCGACGGTAGACGGAGACGTCGGTTTCGACGCTTCGACCTTGATCGCTATAGGGAACCATATTCCCGTATCGGTACTGTCGCCCGCGTCGATCACGCGAACCATAATATAAAAGTCGCCTTTACGGTTATCGTCGTTATATTGATAATGGGTTGCCGCTCTGCCCGTCAATCGCAGCGTGGTATTGTTCACGAAAGAATACGTGACGCACGCTTTTGATGCGGCTGCCGAACCTGCAAGCGCGAGCAATGCGTTTGTGTTCCGCCGCGCATCGGAATTGAAGCCCGTTGCTTGATTGCCCTCGCCCGTCGTAGGCGTAGAGGTGGTTTTAGCGCCTTGATTATAATAGTTGGACGTGTTTTGCAAAGCAATGGCGTTGCCCTCGAGCGTTACCGGCACGAACTCGTTGGTAGGAACCTTGATAGAACTCGCGTTGTTGGTCATCGCATAGGTCATCGTATTGCCGTCGATGTCTTTAGCTATAGAAGATATGGGAATATCTTGATACTTGCCCTGCTGCAGCGTTATTACAGGCTCGGAAAGTCCGGTGTTGTAAACGCTCGTAGACGTAGCCGCAAAATACGGACGCGTATTGGCTATTTTGAACGCCAACTGCAACGACGTGTTGTTACTGCCTATAACAGCCTTGCTCGCCGACTCGCACTCCTGTGCGGTGATAGTGAGTACGGCAAACACCGCGCGCGTCGGACGCGCGCTCGTAGGTTTGATCGTTATAGATTCGGCAAGCCCCGTACTGCCGTACTTGGCAGTGTTCTTATTGTAAGTTATGGAATAGTACGCCGAATTGGAATCGGTAGATACCGATTTGATACCGACTTCGTCATAAGTGGAATCGAGGTCTTTATACAAATCGCGCGCATAAATGGTAAAGCCCGCGCTGCTCCTTGCCGGAGTCAGCGGTTCGGGAACAAAAACGGTCTGTTTGCCGTTCGACTTATTGTATATTCCCGGGTTGTTTTGATAATCGTAAGTTTGGCTCGTGTTGTTGGACGCGCCGAGACGGTAATGATATGCGTTCGCGCCCGAGCCGTAACTATATTGCACATAATTTCCGCCGACGGTAACATCGGTACCGGACGTATTGTTCGACGTGTTTATTATGCTTACGCCTTGATCGTTTACGGTGATATGGAACGCTATCTTTGTGATTCCGCGCGTAGTAGTTGTTCCGTAACTGTCGCGCACATAACAATAGAGCGTCAGTTTTCCGTTTGCGCTCATTCCGTCCACGCCCGCGCGCGGATAACGCTTGAAGTTTTTAATGCGCAAAGTGGTGTTATTCGGCCAATCCCAATCCACATAATTGGTCGCAAGCGTTGAGCTGTTTACCCACAAGCCTTGGTTTGCGCCGGGCATGGTATCGCCGTTGGACGAGCCTGCCGAGAAGTGTATGGTTTGACCGCTGTTTGCGTCCTGAGCTACGCTGCTTACGCTCACGGAAATATTTTTACCGTTGCCGCGCGTTGTCGTCGCGACCGTCGCGTTTTTGGACGTAGGCGCTTGGTTGACGCTTACCGCCGTAATTCTTGCAGAGCCGTGACTTGCACGCGCACCGTTTGAACTGCTCGTATTTGTAAGTCCGTTTTTTATATATCCCGAACCGCCGCCGCCGCCGCTGTCGTCAACAAGAGAGTGGTCACTACCGCCGCCGCCGCCGCCGTACCAACCGCCGCCGCCGCCGCCGCCGCCGTAGGCGTCCGAACCTTGACCTGCGTCACCGCCGTATCCGAATCCGCCGGACGTCGGATTGATTCTGCTGTATCCGCCTGACGTACTTGTACCGTTAGTTCCGGCAGTGCCGACACCGTTGGTTTTTCCGCCTATCCCGGGACTGCCGCATCTGTCCGTACCTGTGCCGCCATTGTTATTTCCGCCTGCACCGTAGCCGCCGGCTCCCGCTTGAGCGCCGCCGCCGCCGCCTGCGACTATTATCGCATTACCGGAACTTATATTTCTAAGCAATCCGTATTGCGTAGCTATGTGCGTAGCGCCGCCGCCGCCCTGACCGTATCCTCTGCCTCGACCGCCGCCGTTGTATCCGCCCGCCAAATAAGCGTTTCTGCTTGTAGTATAAGTCGGCGTACCGCCTACAACTATATATAATGTCTGCGTTGTGCCGGTGACGGTATACCTGCCTTTTGAATAGCCGCCCTTTCCTCCGTTACCGCTCGAATAAGATCCGCCTTGCGCGCCCCAAACTTCGAGGTCGTAAGTGCCTTTACCCAATGTTACGGAATATATTTTATTATTAACATAAGAATAATTTATAATATCGCCGTTTTGCAATGTTCTACTGACGTCGCCTTCCTTATTGCTATACGTGGTAGACGATTCAACCTCGCCCGCCGTCGGCGTATCGACGGATACGGGACGATCGGTGCTGAGCACCGCGCCCGTCACACACAGCGACACGGCAACGAGCAAGCTCATAAACAGTATTGCGAGCTTGTTGCCTTTTGTCAATTTATTCGTCTTATTGCGGTTGTTATCCATTTATCACCTCGAGGTAATAGCATAGTTTTGTTAACAATTTGTTCATAATTATGCGTGTATACATACTAATGTTAACATATTGTTCATATTTTGTCAATACATTTGTACAATAATTTTGCATTGACGCAAAATTTTCTTTACATGAGCTATACCGCCGCCGCTGTTTTTATATGTCAGCTTTGATACGCTTATTATAATAAGGCGGAGATTCTTTAATTTGCAATTATCGATACTTAATTCTCAATTCGCTTGACATATCCTACAAAATAATATATAATGTTTTGTGTTTGCGGGGGTGGCGAAATTGGCAGACGCGCAGGTCTCAGAAGCCTGTGGGTAACACCGTACGAGTTCAAGTCTCGTCCTCCGCACCAAAGAACGGGCGTATTACGGTGCGTTCCATAGGGAATTTACAAAAAACTAAAATTTAATCGGAATGCACCTTATAAGGGCGAGTCAAAAATAACAGGAACTTGTAATTCAAGTTCCTGTTATTTTATTATTCAAAGTTTTGCTGGATTATATCGTTTATCGTTTCAGCAAACAAAGCACGAGACTTTTTACCCATAGGATTGTTATTCTTTTTGTAGATATATAAATCTCTTACTTCTTTCCACAAATTATGATTTTTAATCAAAGCGATGCGCTCATCTAATTCATAATATGATTTCGGTTGATATTGCCATCCGTATGACTGTTGTTTCTTGTTAAAATGTATGTATTGCTGTCTGCCATCTGAACAGTCATATACAACGGCAAAGTCTGCACTATGCAGTATTTTTGAATGCTGCGTATCTTTAACTTTTATCGTTAAGACACGAGTGCTATCTTCGCTATAATCATATTTGAATAGATGATTGAACTTGTCAAACGCATTTTTCAAAATGCGTTTTATATCTTCTGCGGTATAGTTTTCGTCATCATCGTTTACACGAATATTAACGTCGAAGTCGTAACCTACGTTGGAAGCATAGTCCATAGTTACCATATTACGTGCTACACTACCAATGAAATCATAACGGAAAGTAAACTTATCGCGGACTTCATCTTGTACCTTATGAATCAAAGATTTCAAATCTTCCATAGCATCAGAATACTCTGCTTTTGTTACATACCTAAAATCACTCATTAGTAACTCCTTTTTTGCCCATACCTTCCATTTAGCAGTTTCTCCGCTAAATCGTTGTAGTATAATAGATTAAAGGTGATTTGTCAATAGTTTTAATGCGAAAACATACATTGAATGAGATTAAATTGACAAGCACTAGAAGCATTGCAGTCTTCAAGAATATAGAGATACAATCCTATTATTGTTAACATTGCACCTTCTTCGGCTTTCTTACTATCAAATTTCTCATTAAGTTGACCGTGAATAGTGTTTCTTGCAAAACCAATTTGTTTACTGTAAATTTGTATATCTTGATCATCTATTGCGCTATACTTACTATAATTGTTTGCAAATGCATTAAATCTTTCAAAGATATATTCGACTTTTTGTCTGAATCTCGGCAATTCAATCATAGATAAAATAAAGTTCTTCTTATCTAAATCTATATTACCGTTGTTCTTTTCAAATGTATTAATAGTATCGCCGATGGCGGCTTTTAGATTTTTATATAATAAAACCTCATCACTCAAAATAGGACTTTGCAAATCAACATCCTTTATGTTGATGTTATTTTCTATTGACTGTGCTAAAACCCAATAGTCATTAGGCGTATAAAAATCCTTATCAATTAAAACTAAAAAACCTAAATCATATTTGTCAGCCATAATATTTTTAACAAGCTCTTGGATGATCGATTTACAATTAGCTATGAAATTGTATCGCACTATTGGTTGTTGTGCATAGTGTATGCCACTCTTAAAATAAAGTAATACTCCAATATTGGTCTTTACTTCTACCGATCCAATAGGTGCATTATAATCTATATTGATAACTTGCACTAATTTATTTAATCTATCTACAATTATATTGAGAGCTTCAATGTTTATACGCTTTTTGAAGCATATATCAATACGGTATTCTGTTAATCTACTTGGATTGTTAGACAGCATTTTGCCGTGAGTCATATCGCACAATATATTGTCATTTGCTTTTTTAACGCGAAAACAAACTTTTGCCGGTATATTTTCGACTTCTATCTCAATATCAGGTATATGCGATAATTCAAGCATTGGCTTTAATACGCCATTCTTAAATGATATTTTGCTTATGCTGTTGAGATTCTTTATATTATAAGAGTCCGTGTCTTTTGTCTTAAAATAATTCGGGTTGGTAAACCGATAAGCAGTATATTCGCTTTGAACAGTATTGACTACACCCCTTAAATCAAAAAAGCGTAATGAGCCATCTTCAAAGCTCGCAATAACTGCATTTGGTGTAAATTTAACTTTTGCCCCGATTAGACAATTGGGGGCTTTACAAACAGTGTGTAGGACATCTAATATATCATTTTCAAATCGACAAAGATGCCACTCTTTCTCATAGAAAATTTTTCCAATCATACGAGAATCCTTTAAGCTCGAATAGATAACCGAATCTCATCAGAAAGATGTTGTTTAAACGCAGATTCTTTCTTCTCAAGTATTATATTTAGTTCTACAAACTGAACCGTCAAGTTATAGTATTCATCGTTTCCGCCCAAAATTTTACTTGCATATGCACGAAATTCATTTAAAGCAGGCGTGTCCGCCCCTATATTAAACGCATTATTTTCACAATCTTTCAATTTTGCTTTTTTACGAGTAATTTCAATAAGAGTTTTTTCGTCAGCACCTTGAGATGGAGTTAAGTACCGCTCATAAATTTTTCTACGTTTTTCAGCAATATTAGCTATATCGTTATATCTAAAATCTTGAATAGCATCATATTCCGCTATAAGCTTATCGCTAAACAACATATAAAACTGGTCAATCATTGAGTGTTTACCTTTCATAATGCCTTCGATAGCATCTTCAGCTGTATATTGTATATTTTCAAAATAATCTAATACAGCTAATCTTCTATCTAACATTGATAAAGCAATAGATTGTTCTTGTTTTTTCATATTAGCATTGAATTGTTTACACGTTAATACAAGGGCAACACACGAGATAACCATAGCGACAAGGGCAATAGATGCCGTTACGATTGAAATTATATCTTGTGCTTTCAAAGCACACAATAATGCTGACATAAATGTATCTCCTTCTTTATCAGTTGTGTATCCATAAAAAATCCTTTTGATTTATCGATTTAGTGGTAGTTAGGCTTTGGTTTTAACAATCTTTTTTTGCAACTATTGCTTTTGTCTCACCGATTTTTCTATCAGCATACAATACAACATCTTTAATTATAAGTTTTTGAATAGCGGATATAAAAGTAGACATAAACTCAAAATCAGTTTTGCCATCCTTCTCCGGCAAGTGAATAAACTTTTCTTTCACAACATTCCAGCCACCTAATTTATTCTTATACGAATAAATCGGTAGATCTGTTACTTTGTTGATACACATTACCATAAATAAATAGTGATTAGGCAAAATTTCATTTTTATCGGATTTCCAACGAATAGCATATGCATCAGAAAGAACGGTAAAAGCTCTTGATTGATAGTATGCTCTATAAACATCGCTATTGGAAGGGATTGATATTACGTTGCTTAAAACAGTCGCATCTTTTGTGGGCGCATAATAATTCAAACCTTGATTTTGGAAGCTTGAAGTTAAACAAGGCAGTATAAAATTATCGATGGGCTCTTTGGGTAAATCTTTTGCCTTATAAGGTAACTTTTGGGTGTCAATTCTCTCATATAGATCGCCCATTTTATACTTGCCCCATCTAAGCGTATTGAAATCTTCAAGCGCTTTTTCTTCTTCTTTGGTTAATGTATAATCTTTTAATCCCGTAACAGTTAAGTATACTTCCAGTTCGGCTATGTACCGAGCTTCCAGCTCGGCTATAAAGCTTTCCATAAAATCAAAGTCTATTTGTCCGTCTTTTGTGGGGAGTTGCACCATTGTTTCTCGAAACGTTTTATCTACATTACGCACAAGAACTGCTAATAGATCTGTCTTGTGCTGATTTAGTATTGTAGTTAAAAATGGTATAGCGCCTTCACTAACTTTTATTTTTGGAATGATTTTTCTTACGAATTGACCAGCATACCAAGGTTTGCTTCGATAGAAAAAGTCCATTTGAAGTAGTCCTAAACTCCAACATCCTGAATCATTTACATTTTCAGCATTTACAAAACCTGTTGTTCTCAGAACACCTTGATTTAATGAAGTTCTTGTAACATAATCATATTCATCCCCGTCAACAAGGCTGTCTGCATTAAAACTTAATGTACTTTCTATCTCAAACAAATCACCTAATTTGTATTCGCCCCACTTAACGCCCTGTAATTTTTCGTTAAGTGAGGCATCTATTTTCCCAGGCGATCGTTCTCCTTATCTTGCCGTTTTAACAAGCAGGAAACTTCCCAAGAAAGATAGTCGCTAACTGTTTTCTTAAAATCGCTAAGCGTTGGTTTTGTATCTTTCGGCGCAGTCTGATTCCAATCTGCGCCGTTGGATGGGTCGATATGTCCTTCGTAATATTCGTTTTCAGTAAATATATTGAGCTTTGATTTTCCGAAACGCACTAAATTGACAAGTTCTTGATACCGC